>Ga0315277_10003306_pt1 | contig 21903 bp, 17 predicted proteins | sample YL17G05_15_MG_FD_203695 | JGI IMG/M metagenome (GOLD analysis project Ga0315277, IMG submission 203695) | Sediment microbial communities from Yellowstone Lake, YNP, Wyoming, USA - YL17G05_15 | ecosystem: Environmental > Aquatic > Freshwater > Lake > Sediment | place: USA: Wyoming | collected...
CTGACCCTGAGACCCGGCAGCTTGCCGCCTGTTCCACAGGAACGCGCCCTGCCACGGTCCCTCCGACCGTCCGCGGCGCTTGTGGCGGTGCTCGTGTGCATGGGGTGCGCCGGGCTGCCGCCTCAAAAGGATGCGACGGGGCCGGACGTCACCGTCGAACAGCTCGCGTTTCCCCAGCCCGTCATGAAACCTTACGGCGTGGTCCACTTCGGCCATAACAGTGCGGTGTTGGACGCCAAGGGGTACGCGTTCGGCGACCAACTGGCCGCCTATCTGAAATGCCGTTTTGACGACCGGGTGCGACTCGAGGGACATGCGTCCAGCAGCGGTGCGGCGAGTTACAACCGGGCGCTGGCACAAGGCCGGGCGGACGCGGTGAAAGACCGCCTGGTCGTGCAGGGCATTGAGGCCACGCGCATCGAGGCGGTCGGCCTCGGCGAGACGGAGCCTATATCGTCCAACGACGCGGAAAACCGCCGCGTCGAGGTCATCCTGATGACAGCCGTTGTCATCCTGATCACAACTCCGAAGTGAGAGAAGGCCGCGCCCAGTGACATCGCGCCGCGCCGCGAGCGCGGAAGCCTTGCGCGCGCTCGGTTCATGGGATGAAGCTCATGTCACTCTTGAGCGAGCAAGTCCACTCTGCGAGCAGCACGGAAGCTTGCTCCACGTCCCTGAGCGCAATCAACTCGACGGCGGAATGCATGTATCGATTTGGAATGCTGATCAGCCCCGCCGCCACGCCGCCCCGGCTCAACTGCATGGCATTGGCATCGGTGCCGGTGCCCCGCGGGGCCGCCGAAATCTGGCACCGCAGTTTCTTACTCTTGGCCGCCTTGATCAACGTGCGTTCGACCACGGGATTGATATTGGGGCCTCGTTCCACCACGGGACCGCCGTTGATCTTGATATCACCTTGTTTCTTGGCGTCGCTTGTGGGGTAGTCCGAGGCATGGGTTACGTCGACCGCCACGCCCACGTGCGGTTGGCATCCGTAGGTGCTCGTGACGGCCCCGCGCAGACCGATCTCTTCCTGGACGGTCGTGACGCAGAACACCGCGCAATCGACCTTCCGATTGGCCAGCAACCGCATGGTCTCGATTACGACGAACGCGCCGATGCGGTCGTCGAAAGCCCGCGCCACCACCTTGTTGTCGCGCAATTCGAGATAGCCCACGTCGATGGTGATGGAATCGCCCACGGCGACCACGCGTTCCGCGTCTTTCTTGTCCTTGGCGCCGATATCGATCCACATCTGATGGATTTTCACCGCCTTGCCGCGGTCTTCGGGCTCGATAAGATGGATGGCGGTGCGCCCGATGACACCGGGAACCGGGCCTTTGGGGCCGTGGACGGCGACACGCTGGGCGCCGAGCACCGCCGTGTCGACGCCGCCGATGGATACGAATGAGAGGTACCCCTTGTCGTCAATGTTGTTGACCATCAGTCCGATCTCATCCACGTGGCCCGCCAGCATGACCCGCAGTTTACCCTTCGGGTTCTTCACCGCGTACTGGTTTCCGTGAACGTCTTTGTACACTTCGTCCACAAACGGCGAGACGTATTCCTTGCACACTTCCTGAATGCGTGATTCAGACCCGGAAGGGCTCGGCGTCGTCACGAGCCGTTTCAAGAACTGACGTGATTCCACTCGCATCGATCATCCTCCCGCACCGCGCACCGACAGTTTAATTTGTTTGAGGTTCTTCATCACGTTGTCGCCGCCGCGCCCGAACAGGTCGTGGAGGCGCCGGTATTCCGCGTATAGCTTCTCGTACACCGCGTGGTTCTTCGCGTTCGGCTTGTAGGTCTTCTCTTTAAGCCGCGCCATCTTCTTCGCGGCCTCCGTAACGGTGTCATAGCCGCCCGCAGCCTTGCCGGCCGCCACGGCGCCCCACATGGCCGCACCCAAGGCTACGGTCTGGTCGCTGGCGCTGATCTTGATTTCCCGATTGGTCACGTCGGAGAAGATTTGCATGAGCAACGGGTTCTTGCCCGGGAGTCCTCCGCAGGCGTAGAGCTCTGTAATGGGCACGCCGCCGTTTTCGAGCTGACGGATGATGGTGTACGTACCAAAGGCGGTGCTCTCGAGCAGGGCGCGGTACATCTCCGCGGGCGTCGTGGTCAACGTCATGCCCGCCAACAACCCCGTCAGGTCCGCGTCTACGAGGATGGACCGGTTCCCGTTCCACCAGTCCAACGCGAGCAGCCCCGACTCGCCCACCTTCAGCTTCGCCGCTTCCGCGCTGAGGTACCTATGCACGTCCAGCCCCACCGCCGCCGCCTTTTCCGCCACCCAGCCCGGCACGCATTCGTCCACGAACCACGCGAAGATGTCGCCCACGGCCGTTTGGCCGGCCTCGAAGCCGTAGTAGCCCGGCAGGATGCCGTCCTTCACGACGCCACACATCCCATCGATGACCTTCTTCTCCTTACCGCAGACCATATGACACACACTTGTGCCCATAATCATCACCATTTTGCCCTCTTCCGTAACCGTTGCGGCGGGGACAGCCACGTGGGCGTCCACGCCGCCGGTGGCCACGGCCGTGCCCGGGTTCAGGCCGATCTTCTCGGCAATGTCCGGAAGCAGCCCGCCGGCACGCACGCCTGCGGGATAGATGTCATCCCGCAGTTTTTCGGCGACGACGTTCTTGAAACGCGGATCAAGAGCCTTGAAGAACTCCTTGCCTGGATATCCTTCGTCCCAGATGGCCTTGTAGCCGGCCACGCACGCGTTCCGTTTCTCCTCGCCGCACAACTGCAGCACAATCCAGTCGCTGGCCTCGATCAGGCGGTCCGCCGCCGCATACACCTCGGGCGCCTCGTCAAGAATCTGCAGCGCCTTCGGAAAAAACCATTCGCTCGATATCTTCCCCCCGTACCGCGCCAGAAAGTCTTCGCCGCGTTTTGCCGCAACGGCGTTGATCTTGTCCGCTTCCGGCTGAGCGGCGTGGTGCTTCCATAGCTTCACCCAGGCGTGCGGGTTGTCGGCGAATTCCGACTTCATGCATAAGGGCGTGCCGTTCTTGTCGATGGGCATCATCGTACACGCTGTGAAGTCCGTTCCGATGCCGACCACGTCCTCGCCACGGACCACGGATTCCTTGAGCACTTGAGGGACCACCTGTTCCAGAACGTTCAGGTAGTCTTTCGGGTTCTGCAGCGCCCAGTCGGGCTCGAGTTTTCTGCCCGATCCCGGCAATGCCACATCGATCACACCATCCGGGTAGGGTTGCACTGCTGTGGCCACTTCTTCCCCATTGTCCACGGCGACCAACAACGCCCGTGCTGATTCCGTACCATAATCCAAGCCGATGACGTACTTACGTCCCATAGCCTTCACTCCTCTCCGCATGTATGTCCTTATTACGCGGCGTTTATCATAACAGAACGGCCTTTCCGTTTTCAGTCTCGCACCCGCCGGGGGCATGGACCTGGGCTCCAACGGGAACTGGGACTTTCCGGGCCTAGTTGCGTTATACTGCCGTCTGCAAGAAGGCGACCCCGTGGGGCTGGGCAAACCGGCAGTTCAAAGTCTGTAGGAAAGGCGGCATCTTATGAGTATCCGCATACGATGGTTTCTTACTTTCGCGCTCGTGTTCACGTTTGCGCTTGGCTGGGCGGCTGCGCCGGCTGGGGAAGAAACGGCGGCGGGCCTGCGCGTCGGAGCGGCGTCGGGTGCGGTGAACCCACCCGTTGGGACGTTTCTGGCGGGGTACGACCAGAACCGGTTATCGACGGGGATGCACGACGATCTGTGGGCCAAGGCGGTGGTGTTTGACGACGGGCACATGCAGTTAGCCCTCGTGGTGATCGACTGCATCGGCCTGCAATACGACACCGTGAACGCCATTCGGGCCGCTGCGGCGGCAAAGGTGGAGAAACTCCCGCCCGAACAGGTGGTGGTGCAGTCGACGCACACGCACTGCGGGCCAGACGTCATCGGCATCTGGGGCCCTGATGGGACCCACACGGGCCGGAACGCCGCTTACATGGACACGTTGGCTGAAACCGCGGCGGCGCAAGTGGCCAAGGCCGCCCGGCGACTGAAACCGGCTACCGTTGTCTACGCGGAGACCGTCTGTGCGGGGTGGGCCGTGAACGACAGCGAGCCGGACGTTCTGGACAATTCCGTGACGGTATTGCAGTGTCTGGATAAGGACGGGAAGTCCATTGCCACGCTGACCAATTTTGCGTGCCATCCGACCGTGTTGGACGGCGACACGACGCAAGTGAGTGCGGACTGGGTGGCGGCGTTTTACGCGACTATGGCTGCGGCGTTGCCGGGCGAGCACCTTTTCCTGCAAGGGGCGGTAGGTTGTTGGATTCAGCCGAAAACACCGGCGCGCACGTTTGCTTTGGCCGGACAGTATGGGTCGGACCTGGCATCGAAGACCCTGGCGGCCCTAAAGAAGCCAAGGCCTCCGGGCGATACGGGGCTGCGTTTCGCGCGCCGGGTTTTCGAGATGCCTTTGAGCGACGGGACGCCGTATCGGGCGTTTGGGGCAGCCGGTCTGGTACCGCGCGAGTTCGGCGATACGGTGCGGACAGAAGTGGCCTGGTTCGCCATCGGACCGGCGCAATTTGCGACCCATCCGGGAGAGACGGCCCCCATGTATGCAGCGAGGACGCGCGAGCTGATGGACACAGGCCCCAAGTTTGTTCTCGGCCTGGGATTGGACGAATTGGGGTACATCTGTCCGCCGAACTATTTCGACAACCCGGAGAAAATCCCCGCCGCCCCGTACTTGACCCAGATGTCTCCAGGGCGGGAATCCGGGGCGGTTTTGATGAAGGCGCTTGAGGCCGTCATCCCATAGGGAACTTTTATGCTCGGACGTGGTATCGTACTTCCAGGGCAGGGAGGTACTAGGGAAGCATGGCTGCTAAGAAGGTAAAGCGAACGCATGTGGCCGTCTTCATGGGCGGGATGAGCGTCGAGCACGAGGTGTCGCTCAACTCCGGGCGGATGGTGGTTGAGAACCTCGACGCAGATAAGTATCAGGTAACCCCCGTCGTCATCTCGAAGCAGGGGGCGTGGTTGTTCGGCGATGAGGACCTGGTAGACGTCTACGGCGCCATGTCCCAGTTGAAGACGCGGGGCGTGGACTGTGTGTTTCTGGCGCTGCACGGCCCTTTTGGGGAGGACGGCAGGATACAAGGCATGCTCGACCTGCTGGGCATCCCCTACACGTGCTCCGGATGCGCCGCCAGCGCCCTGGCCATGGACAAAGTCCGATCGAAAGCCGTGGTGCGCGAGCTCGACGTGCGGCTGGCCAAACACATCGTGGTTCGCCGGGGCGTGTGGCAGACCGACCCGGAATGGGTGACGAACCAGGTGGCCAATGAGCTGGGGTTCTCCTGTGTGGTGAAATCGCCCTGCCAAGGGTCAAGTTTGGGCATGGGTATTTCGGCGACCGGCACCGACTTTCTTGAAGACATGGAGCAGGCGTTTGCGTTTGACGACGTCGTAATGGTGGAGGAATTCATACCGGGCATCGAGTTGACGTGCGGTGTTCTTGACGTCGATCTGAAAATGGGACCCAGAGCCTTGCCGGTAACACAGATCATCCCGGTGAGCTCGAGCTATTTCGACTATGAGGCGAAGTACACCCCCGGCGCGACGGAAGAGATCACGCCGGCGGAGATTTCCGCCGAGCTGACGGCAAAAGTTCAGGAGATCGCGGTGCGCGTGCACCAAGTCATTGGGTGCAGCATCTGGAGCCGCAGCGATTTCATTGTGGCCGGTCCCGACCCGGTGTGGATTGAAATCAATACGATCCCCGGCATGACGCAGACCTCGCTGTACCCGCAGGCCGCCGCCGCGGACGGCATCTCCTACGGTGCGCTTGTCGGGATGTTCGTCGAGGCCGCTTTGGCCGGGAAGAACGCTACTACGAAGGCTTCGGCGGGGAAATCGACGGGGAAAGGAGTGTAGTGGGCGTGGCCATCCCGTTTACAAAAATGCACGGGCTTGGCAATGACTACCTGTTTGTCAATGCCATAGCTTGCGAGATAGCCGAGCCCTGCGCGCTTTCCCGTCGAATGAGCCATCGGCACCTGGGCGTGGGGGCGGATGGAGTAATTCTGGTGTTGCCGAGCAAATGCTCCGATTTCAAGATGCGGATTTTCAACGCCGACGGCAGCGAAGCGAAAACGTGCGGCAACGGCATCCGTTGTTTTGCCAAGTACGTGTACGAGCGGGAAATGACGAAGAAGACCGATTTCGTCATCGAGACACCGGCGGGGCCCAACCGCGTAACCCTTGCCGTTGAAGGAGGGGTGGTCGTGGCAGTACGGTCCAACATGGGAAGACCCAAGTTTGACCGGGCGGAAATCCCCATGACGGGACCTGCGGGACGCGTCGTCGAGGAGCCGCTCGAACTGGATGGCCAGACTGTACGCGTCACCTGTGTCAATGTCGGCAACCCGCATGCCGTGGTGTTTGTGGATGACGCCACGGCCGTGGATCTGGCGGCAATCGGGCCAAGGATCGAGAACCATCCCAAGTTCCCAAACCGGACCAACGTGGAGTTTGTGACGGTCCAAGACCGCCAAAACGCGGTCATGCGCGTCTGGGAACGCGGCAGCGGCATTACCATGGCCTGCGGCAGCGGGTCGTGCGGCGCGGCATTGGCCTCCATGATTACGGGCCGCGTCGACCGCCGGGTTAACGTCCACCTCGTATACGGCGTCCTCGGCATCGAGTGGGCCGAAGACGGCTGCGTATATCAAGAGGGCCCCGCCGCCGAAGTGTTCTCTGGGAACTGGCCGGAAACCTTGTAGCCGGAACAGGAGGGAACGATGCCTCTCAAACTTGCGGTGTTGCTTTCGGGAAGCGGAACCACCCTGCAAAACCTGATCGACCGGATTGAGGCCGGCGAACTGAGCGCCACCGTCGGTTGCGTCATCAGTTCACAGCCGTCGGCCTACGGTTTGGAGCGGGCCAAGCAACACGGCATTCCCCACACGGCCATCACCCGCAAACAGTTCCCGGACGGGAAAGCGTTCAACTGCGCCCTCTGGCAGGAAATCGCCGGGCACAACGTGGACCTCGTGGCGTTGGCCGGTTTCATGTGCAGGCTGGAGATTCCGAAGGATTTCGAGAACCGTATTATGAACGTGCATCCGGCGTTGCTCCCCGCCTTCTGCGGCAAAGGCATGTACGGTCACCACGTTTATGAGGCGGTGCTGGCCTCCGGCGCAAAGATCACCGGCGCCACGGTCCATTTTGTCGATAACGAGTACGACCATGGGCCGATCATCCTCCAAGCCGCCGTGCCCGTCCTCGACGACGATACGCCCGATACCTTGGCGGCCCGCGTTCAGGCCAAGGAACGCGAGTTGTACCCGCGCGCCATCCAACTCTTCGCCGAAAACCGCCTTCATATCGAGAAGAGTCGCGTCCGGATCACGTAGTGCAGTGCGTCATCTTGTTGCCCTCTTATGAGCAAGAAACAAAATCCCTTTCTTCAAAAAACTTGTTGGCAAATCTGGAACTCAGGAAGGCAGGAAGAGGCCCGCGTAGACCGATTGTTAGAACCGGATAAGTTCTGTCCCTGAGTTCCAGATTCGGAATCCCCTCATCTTGTCAATCCCGTTCTCCCGTTCAGAACAAAAATGCGAGGACACGAACCGGGTTCGATTCGTGTCCTCCGCAGCGCGCGCAAGGCTTCCGCACGCCGTTCTGGTCGTTCAAGGAACTGTAACGTTCGGGAAAACTGCTAGCGTTGGTCCTCCAATGCCACTCGTTTCTTGGCGTTGGCTGCAACAAGGGCAAGCGCAGCGAGACCCAGCAGTAGTAGGTCGCCCGCGGTCTGACTCGGGCCGCGTGTGCTGGGCGGGGTCAGCGAGGCGCCGAAAAGGCCCAGGCAGGTCACACCCTCGCCTTCGCCTTCACCCTCGCCTTCGCCTTCCCCTTCCCCTTCCCCTTCACCCTCACCTTCGCCTTCGCCCTCCACAGGGGCCTGTTCCACGGTGATGCCGCCGTCGACACTCTCGAGAACGGTATACCAGTCGAAGCTCTCGCCGTAGGGTCCTTTCAGGCTTACTTCGGTCAGCGTGACCGGCAACGCGCTGCCGACTGGAGCGAGGTCGCCGATGGTGAATTCGAGCGTGGCAAGCGTTCCGGCTTGTTTTGTCTTCACGACTTCGGCCACGTCTTCGCTCATGCTGAGACGCACGTACCCAAGGCCCACCGACTCCGTTACGATGTAGCCTTCCGTCACGTCGCCCGTGCTCACGCCCTGGAAGACAAGCTGGTTCCGCTCAGGCGGGAAGGCGACGGTGATGTCCAGCGCAGCCAGGCCGGTGGCGTCGTTGATGGCAATGGGCATCACGACCGTGTCGCCGCGCTTGCCGGAGACGTCAGAGAGTGATACGGTCACACCGCCGTTCTTGGCCGCGAACACGTTGCAGAGGGCGTCGGCCGCGATCCGCGACTTGCCGCCGGTAATCTCGCCCGGATTGAAGTCCATCCCGCCGGCGATGCGCCGGATCAGGATGGCGTCGGCGCTGTCGATGAGTCCATCGCGGTTGAGGTCTCCCACCAGCATGTGGTAGTCCGTGGGCGGCGCGATGATCTCGACGGCGATTTGCTGGGCGATGGTAATGTCGTCACGGTCCACGTCGCCGTCCGCGTCCATGTCGCCCCAGAGGATGGTCTGGACCTCTTCGACGCAGAACATTCCGTCCACGCCGATGGCCGGGATGCGCAACGGCAAGGGCATGCTGTCATCGTAGAACTTCAGCACGGTGAACGTGGTCACGGTGCACGTTCCCGCGACAGCGTCTTCCCGCACCTTGAGCGTGATGTCGAAGATGCGTCCCTCGCCCTGCCAGGTCGTGGCGTCATCGGGGTCCGCGAGCGCGGTGATAAGGACCTGGTCCTTCGTGGGGTCGCCGCGTTCAGTGGTTCCCGCGGGCTTCACGTTGGCTACCCAGGAGAGTTGCGGAATCTGCGTCGAGATCGCAGTCAGGCCCACTACCACCTCATTGATGTCCATTACGAAGAACTCAGGGTCGAATCCCACCCAGAGGTCAAGCCCTCTTGGGCTGACGCCAGAGGCGTTGTTCACGGCCACGGGGATCGTGATCGTATCGCCCGGCTTGCCTGTCACCTCGAACATCTCCGCCACAATTTCGCCTGCGCTCGCGCTCACGACCGACGTCAGGCGGCTCTGGTTGCCGTCTCGGTCCACGGCCTGTAGCTTGTAGTAATAGGTGCGCGGGATATACATGCTGGTTTCAGAATCAAACTCCAGCGACACGTCCGTATCGCGGTACGACGTTACCGTGTCCAGGGTAACGATGGGGGTATATCCCTCGGTTTCATACGCAGCCGCCTCGCTGTCTGCGCGATACAGAAGGTATCCGGCAAGATCGGGCTCCGTGTTGGCGTCCCAGCGAAGCAACACTTGCGTGCCGCCGCCGATGGCAACGAATCCGGTGGGTCTCGCCGGTACGCCCGAGTTGAGATAGATATTGATCGTCGCCGGAACTTCCGACACTGCGATCATCTCCGTGTCGTAGCCGTCCTTGCTGCAGCGCAACACATATCCTTGCGGTCGCGGCTGCACCGTCACGGAAAACGCGCCGTTGGCGTCGGATGCGCTCGTCGCCAGCACGCTCGCCGCATCGTGGTCGAGCACTTCGATAAGGGCGGCTTCCAGCGGCTCCGTTGTGGCGGCATCCGAGACCACGCCCGATATCGCCGCTCCAGGCTGCCTGTTGTCCACGGTGAAGAGGTCCGTGGTCCATTGGGCGCTCAACAGTTTAGTGCCGCGCCGGTCGTCAGCCTGCATCTTGATCCGCACCGTGGTAGACAAGCCGGGGATATCAGCCGCGCTGTCCCACATGAACCGGTACAGCACGCCGTACGGCGTCGTGATAAGCCCGGTGACGCCGTCCCCGCCCGAACCCATGGTCGCAGGGGCGTAGGTGTTTCCGCCGTCCGTGCTGAACCACACCGTGACGTTTACGGGGTCACGCTGGGCGTCGCGCACGACGAAGTCGATGCCGGCCAACCCGCGGACCACGTCTTCCGGCGTCAGCACCACAATCTCCGGCGGGGTATTGTCATTGAATACCACCTGGGCGGCTTGTACCACGCGGACCGTGACCGGGCTGCCTGTGGCCCCGGGGGCCGCCACCTCGATGAGCGCCGTGCGGGGCGCCGCAGACGTGTTGGCTGTATAAGTCAAGTTGATCTGGCCGTCGCCCAAGCCGCTGCCGCCTGAAGTGATGGAAAGCCAATCCGAGCCGGACGTAGTTGTCGCCGTCCAAGTTGCCGTTGTGGACACGCCGAATGAAGTGGCTCCCGCGCCGTACGCTACTTCGCGCACTTCGGGCGTGACTGATAGCGAGGGTACTGCGGGCGTCTCGACGGAAAGGTCTTTCAGCACGGGCGATGCGCCGCCCTGGAGAATCTGCAACGTGACCTCGACTTGCAGATAGCGGCCTCGAGGCGTTGCGGCCAACCCCGCGCCGTTGGCGGCCTGCTCCCACGCGGACCAATTCTCGCGGTCATTGGCACTTCGGGCGGCGACCCTGACGGACGTGCCTTGGGGCTCTTCGCTGGTCCACGAGACCCGGCCCCAGGGCGTGTCATCGGCCCCGGAATCTACGACCACCGTCCAGGCGCCCAGGTTCGTCGTGACGGTGCGCGCCACGATGCCCGTCATGTCGCTGTATCCATAGTGGTTGCCGGCCACGAGTTTCGACAGATCAATCGCATTCGTGGCAGGATCAATGCGGCGGATGTACTGGTCGTCATAGTTGATGACCCAGACTTTGCCCTCCGCGTCGACGGCCACGCCCGTAGGGCCCCGGCCCACATTGATACGTGTTCTGACGGCGCCGTCATTGGACCAGCGGGTCACGGTTCCGGGACCTGAGTTTGCCACCCAGACATCGCCATCGTCGGTGACCGCAAGTCCGCGAGACTGGTCATCGCCTTGCACGGTCCAATCCACTGTGGCCGTGAGCGTGTTGATGCGCGTCAACCGCCAGTTCGTCCACCCCGAAACAAACAGATGGTTGTTTCTGTCGACGCCGATGCCGTATGCAAAATGGCCGACCGGCACCACGGTAAAAGAATCGTTGCTCGGGTCAAGACGCAGTACGTGTCCGCCTTCGTGCCCTGCGGACCACAGAATCCCGTTGGCATCCACCACCGCGCCGTAAGCGTGGTGCGGCGCGGACCCCACATCTACCACGCGGAGAATCTGTCCGGTGGCGTTGTCCAGGTAGTAGTACTTGCTCGTGCTGAACGTGCCAGCCCACACATTGTTCTGCGCGTCCACGGCAATCCCGCGCGGGCCGGGGTTCCAATAGTCATTCACGTACCCCCCGGTATACGTCCCAGGAACGAACGTGCCTTCGCGGCCCGGAATTACCACGATCTCCCAAAGGACGCACTCGTCCTCGCCCCAGGGGAGTATTTCCGCGCCGGAGACCACGCCGTCGCCGTTCAGGTCCGTCGAGGTGCTGATGATGCCGTCGCCGTTTCGGTCGACGTACTGGCCGCTCTCATACAAGCCGATCTTGACCACCGTCCCGACGTTGCGGTTCCCTAACCAGCAGTTGCCGAACAGGTCCACGGTGGTGCGCGACGGCCCCGCGTAGGACATGGGTCCCGTCCAATACCGGCCTAGTTCGTTGCCCGTTCGCGTGTCCACTTTGGACACCGTGCCGTCTTCGGAATTCGGCACCCAAATGAACGGCAACGTCGTGGACTGGCTGGACAACTGAAGCTGATCGCTGACGGTGGTATGCTCCACGCCAACCAACGTCCCCTCATCGAAATCCGGATCCAGCGTGTACACGCGTACGTTCTGCCAATCGGTCTCCGCCTTGGCGGCGGCCCGCGCCACATCCGTGCCTCCGATGGCGGCACACAACACGGCGACAACGCCGAGCAACAGCCCCCCTCCAATCATCGTGTTTCTATGTTTCCTCATTCTCCTACCCTCCGGGTGTTTCCTAATCCCTGCGACTCCGGCCCAATAACTTCTTCCCCCGGACACAACAAAAGCCCCGCTCCGAACCGTGTTCATGTCCCCCCATGTCATGCTTGTTCCGCCTTTCGCCCGCTTCACACGCCTATATAGCCGGATTCCACCAGAAAACGCGGCCGTTGACAACACTACGCCAGGTCGGGATTCTCGAGCATCCGTTCTTTCCACCGGCCGATGGTCTCAGAGAGGATGACGCGGTAGACTTCCGGGTTGCGCAGCCGCTTGAATTCCTCGGGCAACGATGCGATCTGGTCGAGGGCGTGTTGACGGGTCTCGTGAATCGCCGGGGATTCACGGAGCCGCCGCCCATCCTCAAACACGGGTTGCAGAATCTCCTGGGCGTGTGCCGCGTCTCGGATCGCCGTGCGCTGGTGGGGGCGCGACCGGTTCCGTCCGACGATGGTCCCGCTCGATGGAAAGGACTCGGTCTCTTCGTACATGGCGTCCCCGACGGGTTGATTTGCCTCGTCGAAATAGCGTACGAGGCGTTTGCGTCCCGGGTCGGTGGCTTTGTCGACGTTGGAGGATATCTTCATCCTCGGCTGCCATTTCCCGTTCTCGCGCAAGGCGACCAGTTTGTACACGCCGCTCAGGGCGGGGCAATTGTACGACGTGATCATGTGGGTGCCGACGCCCCATGCGTTGATTTTGGCCCCTTGGCGTTTGAGGTCGGCAATCAGGTCTTCGTCGAGGTCGTTTGAAGCGACGATCAGAGGGTCTTCCAAACCGGCTTCGTTCATCATTTTATGGGCGACCTTGCTTAGCTTGGCCAGGTCCCCGGAATCCAGCCGAATGGCGGGACGTACGGGGTGCCCTTGCTCCCGTATTTCCTGGAACACGCGGATCGCATTCGGTATCCCGCTTTCAACCGTGTCGTACGTATCCACCAACAGAACGCAGCGGTCAGGGTAGTTGCGCGCGAAGGCCCGGAATGCCTCGAGTTCGTTCGGGAAACTCATCACCCAGCTATGGGCGTGCGTGCCTGCGACGGGAATTCCGTACACTTTTCCGGCCAGGACATTCGACGTGCTGACGCAGCCGCCGATGTACGCCGCGCGCGACGCGCTCAATCCGCCGTCCGGGCCGTGCGCGCGACGCAGACCGAAATCGAGGACGGGTTCGCCGTTGGCCGCCAGGCAAATCCGGGCGGCCTTGGTCGCGATGAGCGTCTGGAAGTTGACGATGTTCAGCAACGCAGTCTCGACGAGTTGCCCTTCCAGAATCGTGCCTTCCACCTGGATGATGGGTTCATGCGGGAACACGAGGGTACCTTCGGGCACGGCCCGGACTTTGCATCGGGGCCGGAAATCGCGAAGGTAGCCTAGGAAGGATTCGTCGAAGAGGTTCAGGGAACGGAGGTAGTCGATGTCGTCTTCCTCAAAGCGCAGATTCTCGAGGTAATCCAGGAAGGGCTGCAATCCGGCCGCGATGGCGAACCCGGCATGCGGCGGCAAGTCGCGGAAGAAATAATCGAAGACTACTTCCTGATCGGCGTGCCCTTCCTTGCGCTGGCCGGCGGTCATCGTCAGTTCGTAGAAGTCCGTGAGCAGGGCCAGACCTTCGCGCCGATACCATCCGGATACGCTGTTGCTCATACGATGTCCTTCGTCCGGCAGATAGCCACACCGGCATGGCGCATCTCTTCGATGGCTTTTTGCGCCAGTCCGGGCGGGATGTCCACGCCGCGGCAGGCGTCTTCCACCAACACGACCTCGAACCCACAGTTGCGCCCATCCAGGGCCGTGGCCTTCACGCAGTAGTCCGTGGCCAACCCGCAGACAAACACGCGGGTGACTCCGCGCTCGCGCAGCAGGGCCGGCAGATTAGTCCCGTCAAAACCACTGTAGCTTTCCTTGTCGGGATTCGCGGCCTTGTCCACGAGGCGTGCGCCCTCGGGCGCCTTCAGGTCGGGATGAAACGCGGCGCCGGGGCTGCCTTGGACGCAGTGCACCGGCCAGCTTCCATCCTGGTACGTGGGGGCGTCGGAGAAACTGCAATGGTTCGCGGGATGCCAATCCCGCGTGAAGAACGTGTGACGAAACTTCGGCGTCAAGGCGTTGATGACGGGAGCGACCAGGTCTCCGTCCTTTACCGCGAGCGCGCCGCCCGCGCAAAAGTCGCGCTGCACATCGACCACGATCAAGGCGTCCGTTGGCTCGATTTTCATATCAGCGTTCCTTTCCAGCAGAAGCCGAAATCCCTGTCAAGTCCGACTGTAGGTCAGGAGGCGCGCCGAACATGGCTTTGTGCACGCGAGACAGGGTCTCTTCCAACAGAGACGGCGGCAACGCGACGGGATTCATGCCTAATCCGCGTACCACCTGAACGAACTCCGCCCTCGCATGCCGCAGAATGAGGTCATGGTCGAAAGCCAGTGTGGGCAACGCGTTCATGGGGAACCATCCGACTTCCGCGGCATCATCATTGGCCTGCGGACAAACGCAGGCTGCGTCGGCCAGTGTCCAGTATGCCACTGCGATGGAACGGCCGCGCGGGTCCCTGCCGGGATTGCCGAACGCGTGGAACTGTCTCAAAGGCAGACCGCTGAGCCCCGTTTCTTCCTCCAGTTCGCGCGCGACCGCCTGTTCCAGCGTCTCCTCCATCTCGACAAACCCGCCGGGAAGCGCCCATGTGCCTGCATACGGCGCGTGTTTGCGTCGGATCAGCAGCACGTCGACGATTCCTTCCCGAATGGCAAACACCACTGCATCGACCGTTACCATCGGCCGCGGATAGTCATATACGTATTGCTTCCGGTCCATGTTCGGCCCAAACCCAAGCTCCGGAGACTTGGTGTACTGCACGGACTCCCGGAAAGTCAAGACGGTTTCACGAAAGAAAGGGCAACTTGTCTCTGCGGCCGGGAAGGCGGTAGAAGTCGTCTTTGACGGCGCACGCAATGGTTTCTCTCGTGTCCACGCCCGCCGCGAGGAGGAAATCGTATAAATGTTGTGCCAATCGGGTCAGGGACAGCTCGTGCGTGCGATGTGTAGCGGCCCACAGGGCGTCGGCGAGCCCCATGAACGCGGAGAACCGGGAAGGGCCCGTGCGCCAGAGCAGGTCCAGCGAGCGGGGAAAGTTCCCTGAGTTGTAGTAGAGGTCGAAGTATCGCGCAAACCGCTTGATGCGCTGGAGCTGGAAGAAGTCCAGGAGGTCCGTTTGAAGGATTTCGTATGGCGGTTCTGGGGCAAACACCATCTTGTGCGGCTCCGTGTGTCGCGCGATGGGGGTCCCCTTGAGACGCTTGAGAATCCCTACCTGGATTTCCTGCGGGCCGAGGGCCACGAGCTTGTCAAAGCCCGCCGCGAAGCTCTCCCAGGACTCGCCCGGCAGGCCGGCCACCAAATCGGCATGGAGCGTGGCTTGTGTGCATGTGCGGAGGTAATGCAGATTCTCCTCCGTCTTCCGCATGTCCTGCCGGCGGGATATCTCCGCCAGCACCACCGGGTTGAACGTCTGGACGCCTACCTCGAGATGCAGTCCGCCCGGCGGAAACTCGGCCAGCGTCGCGAGCGTTCGCTCGCCGAGCCGGTCGGGCATGATCTCAAAATGGACGCGCATGTCCTCCCGCCAGTGACGCTGGAAGAAACGCAGGATGGTCTCGACCCGTTCCTCGTCCAGGTTGAACGTGCGGTCGACGAAACGGAAGCGCCGTGCGCCGCGCGCGGCCAACTGCGCGATGGCGTCGAGGAACGGTTCAAGCGGGAATGTTCTGACGCGCGTGGCGAGCGAGGACAAGCAGAACTCGCACTGGAACGGGCATCCCCGAGATGCCTCCACGTAGAGGATCCGCCGCGCCACGTCCTCTTCCGTGTATAGATGGTAGGGCAGCGCCAACGACGCGAGATCAGGCGGCGACGGGGTGATGAGCTTCTGCGTGGGGCGGCGTCCCTCTAGAATCGCCCATGCAAGCTCGGCAAATGCCACGTCGGCCTCGCCTTGGATGAGATAGTCCGCGCGAGCAAACAGCTCCGTTTCTTCGTACTCGTAGCTTGCCTCGGGGCCTCCCAAGACCACCGTGACGTCCGGCCGGACGCTCTTGACCGTCTGCACGACCTGGGTAACCGGCGCAACGTTCCAGATGTACACGCCGAAACCCAGGATGCGCGGATTCTCGGCGAGCAAGGTCTCCGCGATCTCGGACGGCGGCTGCGCGAGCGTGAACTCGCGGATGACTGCCTGATCGCGCCACGGCCCTAGGTTAGCGTGCAGCCAACGCAGCCCCAAGGCGGTGTGCGCGTAGCGGGCGTTGATGGTGGTCAAGATGATGGACCGGCTGGACATTCAGATGCTTCACTTCGTTCAGAATGACGGTGCGGATTACCGGGACTTTTCCTACACGCGCTCACCGCGGGTACAGGAGCTTTTGCACCTCCGGATCGTTCAAGTTCTCCATCGTTACGACGGTGACGCCGGTGTCGATCCGTTTCTCGACGGGTTTGTTTTGGAGGCAATCGACAGCGGCCTTTACGCCCTCATATCCCATCTTGAAGGGATTCTGAACGACCAATGCCTGAATCGTGCCGTCCTTTAGGTCGGAAATCTCCTTGTCCGACGCGTCGAACCCGACCAGCTTGATCTGACCGGCCTTTCCCGCCGCTTTGACGGCTTGGGCCGCTCCGACCACGCTGGGCTCACTGGCGGCGAAGACCCCTTTGAGATCGGGGTGGGAGGTCATCATGTCCTCGGTCACGGCCATCGCCTGGGCGGCATCGCTCTGGCTGTAGAGCGTCGCTGCCAGCTTGACGTTGGGAAAGGCCGCAATGCCCTCTTTGAAGCCCTGCTCGCGCATCTCCGATGTGCCGGCGCCCGAGACGAAGGGGATCAGGCCGACCTTGCCTTCTTTGCCGATAAGTTGCGCGAGCGCTTGCGCCGCCGCTTTGGCCCCGGCTATGTTGTCGGTGGCGACGAAAGAAACCGGGATGTCGCTCTTCACGCCCGAATCAATCGTGACCACGGGAATGCCGGCGTCCGTAGCCTTCTTGATGACGCCTATCAAGGCGTTCTCGTCGCACGCAGCCATCACGATGGCATTGACCTTCCTGCTGATCATGTCTTCCACGATACTGATCTGCCGATCGACCTCCGTCTCCTTTGCGGGTCCTTGCCAGACAATCTTCACACCAAACTCCTTTGCGGCCGCCTCGGCCCCGGCCTTCACGGTCAGCCAGAATTGATGTGTCAGACCTTTGGGGATCACGGCGATATCGAGCTGCCGTCGCGCGCCCGCGGTCAAGCTCGTTTGCGTGGCGGCTTCCTTGTTCGCGCTTCCGGACGGAGGCTCTGCCGGCTTTTGACCGCACGCCGCGAGCGTTCCAAGAATCAACAGGACCATCATTGCGTGTTTCATAGTGCCTAATCCTCTTTTATCAATCCCGCCCTGCGTTTGCGGAAGTTGTCGTAGTAAACCAAAACGATGATCAGCACCCCGACGAGGACCATTTGCCAGTAGACGTCGAAGTTCTTTAGGTTGCAGAAATTGACCAAGACGTTCATGATCAATGCGCCGGCGAGTGCGCCCAAACAGCCGCCCTCGCCGCCCACCAGGCTGGCGCCGCCGATGACGCACGCGGCGATCGCGTTCAGTTCCATGCCTTCGGCGGCGTTCGGGGCGGCAATGGAGGTGCGCGAGGCGAGCATGACTCCCGCGAATCCCGTCAACGTGCCGCAGAGCGCGTAGGCAAACAGGCGCACGCGGTCTACGGGTATGCCGGAGAGACGCGCCGCGCTCAGCTTGCCGCCGGTGGCGTAGACCGCGCGGCCGAACCGCGTGAGCGCCAGCGCCATCGCAAACGCGGCTGATAGGGCGGCTGTGATGGACACGGGGATATACCATCCCTTCGCGCCGCCCAGGTACCCGAACGCGTCGGGGAGTCCCGACACGGCAACCCCTTTGCACAGCAGGAGGGTGATCCCGCGCGCGACCATCATCATGCCGAGCGTGACGATGAATGGCGGGATGCGGCCCTTGGTGACCAGCAGGCCATTGATGGCCCCACACAGCAGGCCGATCAATGTGCCGGCCAGCACGCCCGCCCCAATCGCGGCGTACACGGGGAGGCCCGGCACGCTGTCGACGTCCGCCCCCATGGCCTTTATTGTCAGGGCGGCGATGACGCCGGACAGCGCGGCCACACTGCCCACAGACAGGTCAATGCCGGCGGTCAGGATGACCAGGCATTGGCCTGTCGCCATCACGCCTACCACCGAAGTGCGGTAGGCCACGGTTTGCAGGTTGCCGGGACTCCGGAAGTCCTCAGAAAGCACTGCGAGCACGACACACAAGCCGGCCAAGATGACCAACGGCGAGTTTCGGGCAAGAAAACGCTTCACGTCGGGTCCATAGAACCTTCGAGGCGCGCGCAAGGCTTCCGCGCCGCCCACGTCATGCCAGCGGGAGTTTCACTGGTCTCCCTTCCTTACCGGACAGGTCGGCGGCAAAACAGATCTCGTGCGTCTTATAGGCGTCCGCCACGTTCACGTGCGACTCCTTGTCATGAAGGATGCACTCGACAAAATGGACGACTTCATGCGTGAACGGATGATGGGTCACGTCGCCGCTGTCGGGCAAGATCGTCGGCACTTGGACCCACGTGCTCTGTCCGGGGAACTTCTTTCTCGAATACACACAGTTGTTTATGATGGTCCCGTGTTTGCCCACGAGGTTGATTCGGAACACGTAGGGCTGGACACACTCGATACAGGAACTCACCTTCGCCACGCGGCCGTCGGCAAATTTGCAGACGGTGCAACTTGTCGGATTGTACTCATAGTCTCTGAAATCCGCGCCCTTTCCGAAGGTGGAGTACTGGAAGACTTCGGCAACCTCGCCGGCCATGAACCACCGGATGGCATCCACGGCGTGGCACCCCGCCGAAAGCAGCGAGCTGACGCCCACGTCCTTCTTGACGTTCCAGCCGTACTGAATGTACCAGGGGCCGATTCCGTGGAAATAGTCCACCTCGCCGAAGAACACCTCGCCGATGGCGTCATCGGCCAACTGGGCCTTGATGATCTCAAACAGGGGATTCCAGCGCAGCACAAAGCTCACCACGGACTTGATTCCCGCCTTCGCCACAGCGTCCCGGATGGCCCGGCAGTCTTCGATGGTGGTGGCCATCGCCTTTTCGAGCAACAGGTGTTTGCCCGCCTGGGCCGCCGCCACGGCCTGTTCGCGGTGGCAGTTCGGCGGCGTGGCAACCGCCACGATGTCGACGCCCTGGTGGGCGATGAGCTGTTCGTAGCCGGTGAGAATCTCGCAGCGGATGCCCGTTTCCACGGCCTTCGCCTTCGCTTTGGCCGCCGTGCGGGAACATAGGGCGACCACCTCCGTATGCGGGTTGCTCTGAAACGCGCGGATGTGCTCTCCCGCGACCCACCCTGCGCCGATGATTCCTACGCCCATCTTCGCCATGGTTTTCTCCTCCTTGGATGTTCTTTCTGCACCGGCGGCGGCGCGGAAGCCTTGCGCGCGCCTCGGCCGTCAGCCCTGATGCCAGTAGACGTCCCAGCCGAGGTAGTTGTCGAAGGCTTCATGGATCGCGCGGGCACACTGACTGAAGTTCATGGCCACGTGATGCTCGAACCCGCACTCGCAGATGTACTGCAGCAAGCTTTGGAGGTCCGGGATGTACGCCACCCCGTAGCCGCCGAAGGTGTCGATCGGGTCATCCGTAAACATTCCTTCACCGACGTACGCGCCGATCACCCCTTCATCGTCCCACGTGGTGACCCGCGTGTACGTCATGGGCTGGGCCTTGACGCGACCGACAACGGTGCCGTAGGAGTTCTCGCGTCCTACGGTGTCCGCGAGGATGTCCTGGGCATCCATGCGGCACGACTCGAAACAGCTCTTCGGGAAGTTCGAGCAGTGGAAACAGATACATTTGTCGGGGTCGTCCCCGTAATTGTTGTTCCAGTCCATCAAAAAGCTCGGCGTCCCGGCGGCCAGCGCCATGGCGTGCATGGCCACCGCCCCCGTGACGTCCACTTCGCAGGCCGACGACCGCAGGGCCTCGCTCATCATGCTCATGACGCTGCACGGCACGATGCCCATGTACTCCTCGATAGAGGTCCAGCATTGAAACGCCGTGATATTCAGGCCCGCGCCCGCCATCCACTCGTCCACGACGACGGCCAGCTTGGCCATCTTGAGCAACGCGTCCTTGGGGACCCCCGTGTTCCTGACATATGCCGCCACCTTGTCCAGCCGCTCCCTGACCTTCGGGTTCTTGTCTTTCAGCGCGTTCATGCGGCCGAAGACCTCGGACAGGTCCAGGGTCTCCACCGTGATGCCGGATGCTTCGAGCAGTTTCTCGCTGTAGCGGGTCGTGTTGAAGGCGGCGGGACGCGTGCCCAGCGCGCCCACGCGGCATGAACGGAGGCCTTTGACCACGCGGCATACCGCAGCGAACCAATCAAGCTCTTCCTTGAATGCTTCCGTGCGCGGGTCCATGGTGTGGGACGAGGTAAGGCTGAACGGGATGCCGTACTGCACCAGGTTGTTACACGCGCTCATCTTTCCGCAGAACGAATCGCGGCGATATTTGAGACTCATCTTTGCCGGGTCGTCGTCCCAGGCGTGGACCAACACGGGCACGTCGAGACCGGAAAGTTTGATCGTGTCCGCCACCCCTCGCTCGTCACCGAAATTTGGCAGCGTCACGATAATGCCGTCAATCCTATCCTTTTTCCTCTTGAACAGTTCCGCGCAGGTTTTTGCCTCCTCCCACGTCTCCACGCAGCCGAACTTGGTGTCCTTCGGACCCAGCACCACGACCGAGTATCCCAGTTCGGTCAGCAGCCGCGTCAGGCATTCATATCCGTCGCGGGCCAGTTCATCGGGGAAAAAGCCCCGATTCCCTACGATCAAGCCAAAACAGGTCTTCTTAGCCATAACATGGTCCCCTTTCCGTGCAATCGCCTTTTCCAGGCGGTAGTTCGCAGCATTCTACCCGTTGGCCGTCGCGTCCGCAATGTCCGGGCGTTCCCGTTGAACGTGGCCGTCCAAATCCTAATGGCGGCGCAGATTACTTCCCGTACAGGTACTCGTTGAGCAGGTTCTCGAGCGTTTCCTGGCGCCCGCTCTGCAGGGCAGGGCGAGCGTTTGGTATAACCTACCAGCCCGCCCCGTCCAGCTTCTGTATTTGTCTCATCGGACGGGGACCGGAACCCCGGTTCAAAGGAGGCTTGCGGGCCGAACCGGAACGCGCCACCCGGAACCCGTTGTTGTTCCACGTGTTCCTCGGATTGTTCCTGTTGCGGTTGGCGGACCGGCAGTTCCTGTCGTTGTTGTTCCAACTGCCGCAATCGCCTCTTCTTCCCGTTGCTCCGCGTCCTCTGCGCCTCTGCGTTGAAATCCATAGCCTCGTTTTCAACGCAGAGACGCGGAGTTCGCAGAGAGCCGCAGAGTGCTTTTATTCGAGGTTGCTTACGATTCGTTTGACGCCCTGAATGAGAGTCGGTTCATGGAAATTGATGTTCAAACCCAATGCCGCGAAGATACAACTCATGGCACAAGGCTTCCTCATACACGGCCTCCAGGAGTCCCGGCCCCAAAATCCGATGAGCCTCGATGGCCGCGCCAAGCACTCGTTCCGAAATCTCATTCTCATACATCGGTTCTTCTCCTCTTCTCCGCGTTACTCCGCGTTCTCTGCGCCTCTGCGTTTAGATTTGCGATTGCGCCTCAACGCAGAGGACGCGGAGTTCGCGGAGATGCGCAGAGAAGAGTTCCATACAGGCACACCGCCACCCGGGGCTCCGACAAATCCGCGCGCCGAGTGGTCACAATCCTCTCCAGACTTCATAAATTCGATGGGGGGCCGAGCCCCCCAACCCCCCCCCGAGAAAAGTTACAAAGAACAAAAAAACAAAAAAAGAC
>Ga0315277_10003307_pt1 | contig 21900 bp, 20 predicted proteins | sample YL17G05_15_MG_FD_203695 | JGI IMG/M metagenome (GOLD analysis project Ga0315277, IMG submission 203695) | Sediment microbial communities from Yellowstone Lake, YNP, Wyoming, USA - YL17G05_15 | ecosystem: Environmental > Aquatic > Freshwater > Lake > Sediment | place: USA: Wyoming | collected...
CCGCCAGCGCATGGCCGGCTGGGACCTTGACTTCGTCTGCGACGCGGATCAGGAGGCTGCCCAGACGCCGCAACTCCTCCTTGAGAAGATGCGGCGCGGTCCCGGAGAGATCAGTCTTGAGAGAATTGCTGCAGACAAGCTCCGCCAGCCGGTCGGTCTTGTGAGCGGGCGTTGTGGCCACGGGCCGCATTTCATAAAGGCAAACCCGCAGGCCGCGGCGCGCGATCTGCCACGCCGCCTCCGCACCCGCAAGGCCTCCACCGATAATCGTCACGTCCGGCTTCATTGTCTCTCCACCCCGCATTTATTTGAGAAATGCTTATTGACTTAGCTCATAACGCCGCAAAGCCGGAATCTAATGATGCAAACCGCAAAGACCTCAAAGACCTCAAAGGCTCCTTGATCTCCCAGCTCGCACCGTTGATGAACGATGCCACCAACCAGGGGCAGACCCAGGTTGGATGTGACCGTGCAGCCGGAGGCCCCCTGCGGATGCACGGTCATATCCAGCCTCTTTCCATGGACTTTGAGGTCTTTGAGGTCTTCGCGGTTGGCGTTTTTTTGCTCGGGTGATCTGGATTAGGAGCTAAGTCAATAAGCACTATTTGAGATTCTAGACGATCAAACCACCAAGAACAACCGCAGAGACTCACAGCCTGCAAAGTAGGTCCCGACGCCGGCAGGAATCTGCCTCCGAATGGTTTGGCTTGAAAATCAAACCACGAAGACCTCCAAGACCGCAAAGAATCTGAGGTAGTTTCTTTGAGGTCTTTGAGGTCTTTGCGGTTTGCATTTTGAGGATTGACTCTCACTTTTGATTGCACCCGCGCGACAATTGAGGCAAAGCCCTGGCGGTTTCCTCAAAGTCCCACCGACCGACTTAGAGTCTCGATGAGCAGCCAAAGCAGCGCGAAATCTCAAAGTGATTGCGTCGCACCTTCTTTGATTGCTCAACTTTCAAGGCGGATAAAGTCCGTCTTTGATGCGATGAAGGCGGACTGGAGACCATCTGAGCTTCGGGTAGAGCGAACTGTTCCCCTGTACAACAAACAGGTAAAACTCTGCTGTTTTGACAGAGTTTTGGTGCGGCCATTATTGCGGCCGTTGCCTCACCAACACGTATTCAGAGCCGCGACCGACAGGGAGCGGGATCACACAGCATGAGGGCCAGGCTTCTCTCCTATAAAGGTTTTTCTCATCTGTATTTGAAAAACCATCGAATCATGTCATGGCACTCCGCTCGCTTCGCTCGCGGCTCTGACGATCCTCCCAAAGGGTCACAGCCATCCAACATGGGACATCCTCAGGGGGTTTTCGGGGAGCAGGTAGATAAAGCGGCCACTCTTCAGGCATCCTCAAGCCGTGGCGACGGCACTACCAAAGAAAGAGCGATCTTGCCATATCCTATCAGTATATATAGAATCTATACAAATTTATATGAAGGAAGATCAATATGGCACTCAGCATTAAGAACCCCGAGGTCGACCGACTGGCTCGGGAGTTGGCGAGTACTACCGGCGAGAGTCTGACCGAGGCCATCCTCCGAGCCCTAAAAGAACGCCTTTTGCGGGAACGAGGTCGAGCCCGAACGACAAGATTGCGGGACGAGTTGCGGGCCATCCGGGAGCGGTGTTCCGCGCTTCCGGTTCTGGACTCCCGCAGTCCGGACGAGATACTGGGCTATGACGAACACGGGGTACCGCGCTGATGGTCATCGACACCTCCGCCATTCTTGCGATTCTGCTGGATGAACCGGACGCAGAAAGCTTTGAATTGGCTATCGAAGCCGATCCGCTTCGCCTGTTGTCCGCCGGTTCGTTCTTCGAAGCCGCCATCGTAGTAGAGAGCCGGTTTGGCCCGCCGGGAGGACGAGAACTCGACCTAATGGTGTACAAAGCGGGTCTGGAAATTGTTGCCTTCGACGCCGCCCAGGTCGAGCTCGCCCGCCACGCCTTCCGTACATACGGCAAGGGGCGACACCAGGCCGGACTCAACTTCGGTGACTGTTTTGCGTACGCGCTGTCGAAAGCCTCCGGCGAGCCGCTCCTTTTCAAAGGCAATGACTTCATCCGAACCGATATCCGCCCAGCCCTTCCGCCGCCTCCAATGACGAATGAATAGGAGATCCCCCTTTGGCGGATCGCAAACCAGGACTTCGTTGCGGGTGCAATCAGAAGTGCGAGTCAACTCAGTCCAGGCAGGAATCTGCTTCTGAATGGTTTGGCTCGAAAATCAAACCACGAAGACCTCAAAGACCCCAAAGAATCTGAGGTAGTTTCTTTGAGGTCTTTGAGGTCTTGGAGGTCTTTGCGGTTTGCATTTTGAGGATTGACTCGCACTTTTAATTGCACCCGGGCGCGATTAATCCATAAACCTCAACTTCCACATCAGAACTTTCTCCAAATATTCCATGTCAAACGGTTTGGTGATGTAATCGAATGCTCCCATGGTTAGAGCCTCACGCCCAACTGCTTCACTCTTCATGGCAGTGATCATAATGACTCCGATGTTCTTATTGTACTGCTTTATTTCCCGCAAAACTTCCAACCCACTTTTCAGCGGCATATCAATGTCGAGAATTACAACCGCCGGATTTTCGTGCCGTACTTTCTCCATCGCCTCAAATCCGTCAGAGGCCGTAGCTACTTCGTAGTTCTCTTTCTCCAAGGACTTCTTAATCAACCCGCAAATGGCCGTATCATCGTCTACAACCAGGATTTTCGTCATGGTCTATTCTCCGAAGTTGATCAGATTTCCTAGTGGGCACCCAGGTTTCTACCTTGTGAATGAATCGGGCCGGCGCCTGCCTCATTCGATTGCACCAAGTGTGGGCGAATCCAGCACCTCGCGTACCTTGCACGCCAGATCGTCGGCGGTGAAGGGTTTTTGAAGAAAGGCAACGTCTGAGTCCAGAACCTCATGATGGACGATGGAATTGTCCGTGTAGCCCGAAACATAAAGTACTTTAATGCCCGGGCGCGCAGCCGCAATTTGAGATACAAACGCCCGGGCACTCATTCCGGGCATTACGACATCGGTTAGTACCAGATGGATCTCCCCAGCAAACTCCTGATCTGTGTGCAGCGCCGCCGCGCCATTTGACGCCTCAAGCACGGTATAGCCTTGCTCCCGCAGAATCCGGGCAGTCAGGGTGCGCACCAAGGGCTCAGCTTCAACTACGAGTACAGTCTCGACTCCCTTCAGCAAGAGCTTCTCCTTGGCAGGGCCCACGAGCTTATCAGCCTCTCCTTTCATGCCTGGGAGGTAAATCTTGAGCGTGGTTCCCTTTCCCGGCTCGCTGTTAACCCGAATGAAACCACCACTTTGCTTGACGATTACATGAACCGTGGACAATCCCAAACCTGTTCCTTTACCCGGTTCTTTGGTTGTAAAGAAGGGCTCGAAGATACGGGCCTGGATCTTCGCGTCCATACCAATACCATTATCGCGGACTGCCAGCATTATATACGGGCCCGCCGGCACTTCAGGGTGCCTGCCAACGTCGTCCTCGTCGAGATCGACGTTTGCAGTTTCAATGGTGAGTTTGCCCCCTTGCGGCATCGCATCTTGAGCATTAACGGCAAGATTCATGATGATCTGCTGAATCTGTCCGAAGTCGGCCTTGACCCGTCCCAAGCCCGGCTGGGTAAGGGCAACGTAGTCGATATCCGCTCTGAGCAACCGGCCAAGCATCTTGCCCATGTCGCTAACGACATCATTGAGATCAAGGATTCTCGGCTGCACCACTTGCTTGCGGCTGAAGGCTAAGAGCTGGGACGTCAGGGAGGCGGCGCGTTGTCCGGCTAGGCTGATCTCCTCGAGATCGCTTCGCCTGGGATCATCTTGAGCCAGGCCACGCAACAACAGATCGCTGTAACCATTGATAACCGTGAGCAGATTGTTGAAGTCGTGGGCCAGGCCCCCCGTCAGAACCCCGACAGCCTCCATCTTCTGTGCTTGCCTGAACTCGGCTTCTAAACGCTTCTGTTCAGTGATGTCATTCACTAGGTAAGCGAAACGCGGCCGCCCACTCTGCGCAATTTCCAAAAATCTCACGGTGGCGGACAGGAACTTCTGGCCTTCTGGAGAGTTATGAACATAGTCGAAGGTCACAGGGGCGCCAGTTCGTTGGCTGTTTTTGTAGTGAGCAACCCACATCTGCAGAGAATCTCTGGGAACGCCCATTTGCGTCTCCAGTTTGTTTTGCATCGCCTCCTTGGTCCGCCCGAAGAATGCAGCGCTGCCGGCGTTATCGGAAAGGTGAAGGATGTCGTCATCCATGAGCTCGATGATTCCTCTCATCGCGCCGCCGTGATCAAAGTAACTGCGCAGAACAGCTTCACTTTCCCGTAGCGCGTCCTCCGCCCGCTTGCGCTCGGTGATGTCGCGAAAGAAGCCAACGAGACATGCTAAGCCGTCAACGGCCACCGTGGTTGCGTTGATGTCCGCGTAGACAATGCTCCCGTCCTTCCTGAGGCACGGGAGGTTCGGTGAAAGACTTTTGTCTCCCCGGACCTGGGCTTCGAACTCGGCCACGACGCTCTGCAAAGCATCTTTCGGGTGAATGTCCGCCACGCTCAACGTTCTCATTTCCTCTTCAGAATATCCGAGCATTCGACACAGTGCCGGATTCGCGTACTTGAAAGCCCTCGTTTCAAGGTCGGCAATCAGGATACCGTCGGCACTTCCCTCAAAGAGCGCGCGGTATCTCGCTTCCGATTCCCTCATCGCCTCTTCCGCCCGCTTGTGCTCCGTAATATTGCGTGAGGTTCCGAATGTGCCAATGATCTGCCCGTTCTGGTCTCGCAGAGGAACCTTCGTCGCTGATACCCACGTCACTCGTCCGTCAGGCCACACCTCACGCTCCTCGATGCCAACCATCGGGTCACCAGTCTCCAGGATCTTCAGCTCGTCAGTTCGAGCCTTCTCCGCGTGTTCGAGATCGAAGAAATCAAAATCCGTCTTGCCAATCGCCTGGGCAGGCTCATCCAGCCCCAACCATTTGGCCATGGCCCGGTTGACGCGGAGGAAGCGACTCTCATTATCCTTGAAATAAACATGGTCGGGGGTATGCTCCATCAATGCGCCCGTCAGTCGCCGCTCGCGCGATAGCTGCTGTTCCGCCCGCTTGCGCTCGGTGACGTCGCGGAAGAAGCCAACGTTACATGCTCTGCCGTTAACGGCAATCGTGGTTGCGTTGATGTCCGCGTAGACAATGCTCCCGTCCTTCCTGAGGCACGGGATATTCGGTGCAAGACTTTTGTCTCCCCGGACCTGGGCTTCAAACTCGGCCACGACGCTCTGCAAAGCATCTTTCGGGTGAATGTCCGCCACGCTCAACGTTCGCATTTCCTCTTCAGAATATCCGAGCATTCGACACAGTGCCGGATTCGCGTACTTGAAACCCCTCGTTTCAAGGTCGGCAATCAGGATACCGTCGGCACCTCTCTCAAAGAGCACGCGGTATCTCGCCTCCGATTCCCTCAACGCCTCTTCCGCCCGCTTGCGCTCGGTGATGTCCTGCGCGACGCCGACGTAGCGGGTGACCTGCCCGGTTTTGTCCCGGACGGGGAATCCGCGGTCCCAAATCCACCGGGTGGACCCATCGGGCCTGACAATCCGGTACTCGTGGCCGAACGGTTGTCCGGTTTTCTGGATTTCAAGGTCGGCAACCACTCGCTCCCGATCCTCCGCGTGCACGGCTTCGATGAAAGATCTCGGCTTTTCGTATAGGCTCTCCCGAGGACGTCCCCAAACGCGCTCGTATGCAGGGCTTACATAGAACATCTTCCCGAATTCGACATCGGCCATCAAAAAGGTGTCGTCGATGGTTTCCGCGATTAACCTGAAGTGCTCTTCACTTTCCCGCAGTGCCTTGTCCGCGAGCTCGCCTTCGGTGATATCCAGCAGACTGCCCTCGTGATACCGAATTAGGCCATTGGCGGCAAAGGCGGCGTGGGCATTATTCAGAACCCAGACGATTTCTCCGTCATGACCAAGCATCCGCGTTTTGAAACCGCGCACAATCTTTTCGCGCTCAAACCTGTCCTGCCACCGCCGACGATCCGCGGGCTCGACAAACGTATCGTTGATATTGACGGCCAGCAAAGACGATCGGTCTGGATAACCCAGCATATTCACAAATGCCATGTTGGCGTCCAGGATCACCCCCTGGGGTGTGGTACGATAAAGCCCGACAGGCACCCCATCAAAGAGACTGCGGTACCCCATTAGGGTGATATCCAGCTTCTCGTTGACGCGTTGCAGCGCCTCCGACGCCTCCGCTCTCTCCCGGTAGAAGCGGGTGCTCTGCCCCCGCCAGACGAAAGCGACGCCCGCACCCGCGCCGAAAAGCAGGATGCCGATGACAACGACCACCCCCCACAGCCTCTCTCTGACCGGCGCATATATTTCTGCCGTGTCCATGCGGGCCACCAGGAACCACGGAGAACCGGGGATGGCGAGCACGTCAGCCACCACAGGTATCCCGCGGTAGTCCGTTCCTTCCACGATTCCTTCCTGGCCCAAAGCCGCCTTCACGGCAGGCAGTTCCCCATTCTCCAACGGTACCCGCAGATTGAGGGCTGTGTTCGTTTGAAACTTCAGCTCATTCAGAAACAGCGCGTTATTTCCGTCCCGGCGGACGAGCAGGGTCTCGGCTGTCCGGCTGGGCGTGGGCCAGCGGCTGAGGAAGGGATAGAGATACCGCTCCGGATTTATGCGCAGGGCCAGGACTCCTATCGCCCCGCTGCCATCCGAGCCGCCGAGCACGGGGACCAGGACCGCCAGATGGATCCGCTGGTTATATTCATTGCGGTAGAAATCCACGATCGTTACCTGCCCCGACCGCAAGGTTTCGGCAGCTCGCTGTGTCAGGATGGACGCCACCGGCTCCGGATCGTCGGGGACCGAGATCCGCTCGAGGCCGCGGATATCCAGCAAAAAGACGCGGTCATATTGATGCTGATTCTGCTCCCACATCGGGCCCAGCCAGCTCCGCAGTTGTCCTTGCGCTTTCAGGTCCTGCGGATTTTCAAAAGCGCGCCGCACCAGAGCGTAAAAGGCGCTGTTCTTGTAAAAGATGTCGGCGTCTCCCACACGCTCGTCTCTCCACCGTGTGAGGTCGCCCACCTTCAGTTCTGCAACGGCGTTGAGCTGGTGCTCCACTTTGGTTCGGTTGTTCTTTGCGAAATGCCGGTAGTAGGAATATCCTGCAGTGATGATGCCCGCCGCCAGAAGGAGAAAAATCAGGAGTAGAACATGGGTTGCCTGATGTTCTTCTCGATCCTTGACTGGTACGCCATCTCCGGGTTCAATCGGTTCAATCCGCATTCGGTTGTGCGCCGTGGAGTCGCTCGACGCTTCGCTTCCCGAGTGCCCGGATGCTTGCATTAGCGTCTATTGGATGACTTAACGCACCCCTTCATGCATGGGCGCTCCTCATTCCCGAAGCAAGGGAGGTCTCGATTCGGGCGAGACGATCTTCGAGCCTTCCTATAGCCTCCGGCAGAGCCTGCTGGTTTTTAGCCCGGGAACACAAGCTGGGGTTGTTCACCCACCAGTCCATGCCCATTTCCTTGGCCTCTAGCCGATAGTCCTGTAATACGAAGCGCCACGACATCAGGGAGGCACCAATGCCGATTTTCTTCGTCACGAGGCCAGCCTTTCAATACTGTGCTTCGTCGAGCTTGGCTGCGGGTGGTGTGGCTCGCAATGGCCGGAACTGGGCTCACACGAAGACTGAGGAAAGAGAGATCGGACCATTGGCACCAGTTTCTCCGCGAAATCGGATTTGGTGACAAAGCCATCTGCACCTGCTCCTTCGGCTGCGCGGCGGTACTCGTCGTTCTCATGGATCGTGAGAATAACCACCCGCGGTGCTTCACCCGCTTGCTTGATCAAACGCGTTGCTTCCAGCCCGCTCATCCCCGGCATCGCCAAATCCATCAAAATCAGATCAGGCTTGAGCTCGCTCGATAGTCGTATCGCCTCCTCACCGGACAAGGCTTTCCCAACAGCCACCATGTTGGTGTCAGGGATTGATCTGAGGAATCTCTCAGTCGATTCGAGAAAGCGTTGGTTGTCATCTACCAACAGGACTTTCACAGCCTTCATGCACGTCTCCAGGTTGTTTTCGGCACACCTTCGCGGAGTACCACGGAAGTCAATCTAGTTGAATCAGACATTCCGGACAATCGGGCAAAGACCTCAATTCAGGCGGGAAAATACCTGAGTCCGTGAGAAAAGACGCCGGGTCATCAAATTTGGGATGGGGGTATGCACATGACTGCAGTAACTAGCGATGTTACGACCCCAACCTGAGCTCAAAGGAATCCTTGGCGATTCTTGGCGTCTTTGAGCCTTTGCGGTGGTTTTTTATAACCCCACCACAAAGACGCAAAGGCGCGAAGATTCTCAAAGGCTCATCTGGCTCAGACCGGACCGTTCAGGGGGTGCTTACTGGAGTCAAGTGCATAGCCCAATTTGGGGAAAGGGTATGAGCGAGAAAAGGGCGGGGTATTGCCCCATCAAGCACTGAGAAGTCGTGAAAAAATCGGGGACATTCCGAATTTCCCGACTTGCTCAGCGGAATCGGACGGATCAACCAGCGGTTGATCTTTTCTATTCAGCGGGGGAAAGCTGGAAATTCGGAATGTCCCCGATTTTTCGATCATTTTTCAGGCGAGATGAGGCCAATGCGGATTGCATAGCGGACGAGCCCGGCGACATCGTGGAGGTTGAGACGTTCCATGAGCTGCGTTCTATGCGTCTCGACCGTTTTCGGGCTCAGTCCGAGGATCGTGGCAATTTCCTTCGTGGTATGACCCTCGGCAATGAGTTGAAGAATCTCGCGCTGGCGAGGCGTCAATTGCTCGGGACTCGCTTCTCGAGCCGGACCGTGCTCTTCATAGCGGTTGATGAGCTGCGTTGAGATTGCCGGCGAGAGGTATTTCTCGCCGCGCGCAACCGCTCGCAAGGCTACCTCGAGCTCAGACGCCGCAGCGTCCTTGATGAGATATCCGGAGACACCCACATGGAGCGCTCTGGTGATGTATTCCTCGTTGCTGTGCATGCTCAAGATAATGATTTTGCAGCGCGGCTGATCCTTGACAATGCGCGCAGCCGCATCGAGACCGTTCAGGCCGCTCATCGCAATATCCATCAGAACAATATCCGGTTGATGCTGCTTTGCAAGCTCCACAACTTCGAGCCCGTTGCCGGCCTCGGCAACGACCTCGACGCCGGATATGTCTCTCAGAAGAGACCGCATTCCCGCTCGCATCAGAGTGTGATCATCTGCCAGAAGGACTCGAATCGCTGCCTCCCTTCATGATCCTATTATTCTTGGCTTTCCGCTGACCGTAAAGGAAGCCTCGCGGTAACGGTTGTGCCTAGCTTTCCGGCTGAGGCGATCTCCAGTTTTCCATCCAGGAGAGTGGCGCGTTCTTGCATGCCGAGAATTCCCAACGTCGTTCCGTGACTCGCGCCGGCCATGGCACGCTCAACGTCAAATCCCCCGCCGTCATCCCGGATGCTCAGGAGAATCTCACGGCCGCGCACCCGCAACTCGACCTCGACGTTGTTCGCCTCTGCGTGCCTGGCGACATTCGTAAGTGCCTCTTGCACTATGCGAAAGCAAGCCGTATCGATGTCGGGATGGAATCTTCCGGGAATCTCATCCGCGATGAGCTGCGCATGGAAGCCAACGCGTTGGGATAAGTGATCCAGTTGCCAGCGCAGCGCCGCGACGAGCCCCAGGTCGTCAAGCATCGACGGCCGGAGTGACAGCGAGAGGTTTCGCACCTGGCGCAAGCATTGATCGAGCGTAGCGACACTGTTGTCCAAGCGCGCTGCCAGGTTCTCGTGCAGCGGGCTGCGCCTGATCACCTGAAGGTCGATCTTGGCTGCGGTGAGCATCTGGCCGATCTCATCGTGCAGCTCTCGGGCCAGCATGCGCCGGTCGTTCTCTTGGACTTCGAGAAGCCGCCGTGACAATTGTTCGAGACGATACTTCGCCGACATGATGGCGGCTTCCGCCTTCTTCCGCTCGGTGATGTCGAGGACCATTCCGGATAGGAGTTCCCCGTCGAGCGATGCACTCAGCAAGACCGTTTTCACCGCCCCTGTCTTCGTCACCATCTCTGCTTCAAACGCCGGCACCTTACCGTCGGCTTTTAAAAGGTTGATGAACAGTGCGCGATCGTGCGCATCCCGATAGAAACGAGACACTTTCCCGGAAGCGAGATCTTCGAGGGAGGAGTACTCCAGCATCCACATCAAGGAGTCGTTCGCGAAGAGAATGGTGCCGTCAAGGCTCGACTGATAGACCCCAATCAGTGCATTGTCCACCAGATCCCGATATCGGTTTTCTGAGATTTTCAGCGCCTTCTCCGCCTGCTCGCGCTCGGTGATGTCTATATCCACCTCAAGGATCATAGGCGAACCATCCGCGTCGGTGAAAGGTAAGTCATATACGTCGATAACACTGGCACCGGCCAGGGTTGTTACTTGCCAATGATGAGGCTTTGCAGTTTTTAACACCCTGTATGCCTCGCAAAAATCACAGGGCTCTTTTTTCCCAAAACAATAGTCATAGCAGCGCCTCCCGTGCGACTCGCCAAACTTCTCCCGGAAAGCGCGATTGCCAAAGGCGACATGATAATCCGGCGTCAGCAGGCATACCATCACCGGCATAGCTTCCAGCACATCATATAACCGCTGTCGTTCCGCTTTCAGCGCCTCCTCCGCCCGCTTGCGCTCGGTGATGTCTTGGTACAGCGTCTGAAACTGTGTCTTGCCGTTCCAAAGCACTTCCTTGCGGAAGACCTCAAGGTGGCGGAACTCACCATCTTTACGCACAACGCTTATTTCATAATTGGATGGGACGTACTCACCTCGCTTCCTCTTCTCTTTCCTTTTCTCGTGCTCAACGTAGCTTTCGGGAGTATAACGCTGTTTGGCCGGCATGGCCCTCAGCTCCTCCAAACTGTTGTAGCCATAGATATCCAGCGTGGCCTGATTGGCATGAAGTAATTCCCCTTTAGCAGTGGCAATGCGGATTCCGAGAGGTGATTTCTCTATGGAGTTACGGTAGTTTTCCTCTGACCTTCTCAACCCGTTCTCCACGTCTTTCAAACGTAGCAGCGCAACGTCGCGCTCACTGATAACGGCATCCACTTCTCCACCGCGTAAGGCAGCGATGACTTGCTGAGCTTCAGTCAACTGTTGCTCCAGTTCCTCGTATGTTGGCCTCTCGTTGCTCATCATTCGCCTCCCGTCAGCCTCAGAGCTGCAAGGACCTTTCTTGTATCACTCAGGTTGCCGAAAATCATAACCTTTGGTGGAGGGGACACCAGGATGAGCGTTGGTGTAATCAGCACATTGTTTTCCAGCGCCGACTGGAAATCCGCTAGTACATCGACAATTTCACTCCGGCAGCCGTCCTTCAGGTAAGTCTCGCAGAGCCGCTTCAGATTCTCCTTCGCCTCTCTGGAGTTTGGTTCTTCGCCGGCCACGAACAGCCTCAGGATATAGGTTTCACTTCGGACTTGCAGACCTTCTGCATTCGTTTGTCTCTTAGATTGCTTCATTTCGCGCCTTCCTTTCGGCCGGCGCCTGTCCGCTTACTTTTCTGAGTACCTGTTTTGAGCCGGGCGGAGTTCGTGTCCTTAACACGCATGTCCCCCCGCCTGTCGCGGCCCCCCTCGGCTAGAGACTCTTCTAACTTCAACGATTTCAATTCAGTTTCGGCGGCTTCTAGTCCAGCCTGTCGTCTGGCAATCTCTGCTTCCATCTCTGCCCGTTTCTGCTTGATATCGTGCTCTTTGTGTTTGATTTCCAGCTGCCTGCGTCGTGTCTCGATGGCTTCTTTCGCTTCCTGCTCCTGCCGGGCAACACCGGTCAACACGCCTCCCTCACCAACGTACAGATCAGCGATATCAATGCCGTGGTCAGTGATGAGAAACTCACGGTATTGGTTAGAGTGTTTCTGCCCGCGAGCTTTCATGACCAGCAGCATGCGGTTCATCTCGCCGCCGACTTCGATGTATCGCAAGAGGATCACCGCGTCTATAATTGACGAGATGCCAACGCCACTAATCTCATGTTCTTCCTGGAAGCCCTCGGTCTGATTGGTAAGAATTATGGTAATGCCCTTTTCCTTGCAAGCGTTGGCGAGACGCATCACGTACTCGTAAGCAGCCTGCTGCGTGCCCATCCGCTTGCAGGATGAGATAGCATCCACTATCACATGGTCTGGTTGGAAAGCCTCAATTGTCTGCAGAGCGTTGAACAGGTGTTCCTCGGCGCCCCTTGCTTCAGGCAGCGCTGTCATAATCCGCAGCTTGCCATCCTGCAACGCGGGGCTCAGGTCAATCCCAGGGCTGAGCATGCTGGCCACCATTGCTTCCTGTGATTCCTCAAAGCCGATGAAAAGCACCTTTTCGCCACGCTTGCAGGCATCGGCAGCAAATGTGTTGGCCAGTGTCGTCTTGCCGGTGCCCGACGTCCCCGAGATCAGGATGCTGGAGGCGCGTCTATAGCCGCCATCCAGGACGGCATCGAGCAGGGGGTGGCCGCTGGATACCTTGGAGCCAAGCGCCTTATGCTGCAGGTCAACTTGTGAGGTCGGGATGAGATGAATACCCTTCTCTGTAATGACGAAAGGGCATTCATTGGAGACATAACTGGAGCCACGATATTTAATCACCCTGATTCTGCGTGTCGGTACTTGCTCGACGATACGCTGGTCGAAGTGAATGACACAGTCAGCCATGTAGTCAAGGAATTCGTAGCGAGAAGTATTATCTCCACCTGCCGGCGATTTCGCGGTCAGGACTGCAGTCATCTCGTGGTCATTCAACCAATCATGCAGAGTGTAGAGCTCGCTTCGTTCGCGCGCCGGGTCAGCAAAGAGGCGCATAAGCACGTCCACCGCATCAATGACGATCCGACTGGCCCCCATGGACCTGGCTTTTCCTTCTATGATGGCAAGCAGACCTTTCACATTGAAGTCACCGGAAAGAGCAGCCTGCGGGTCTACATGTGCCCCGAACAGAAAGAGCTTTCCTGCCTTTTCAAGCGGAACCAGATCCCAACCAAGGGTCAATGCGTTCTGACGAACAGCTTCAGCCGTCTCCTCAAAAGCGATGAAGATGCCCGGCTCACCGTTTGCTGCACTGTGATAAAGAAACTCAATGCCCATAATGCTCTTCCCGGTTCCCGGCCCGCCACTGACGAGCGTTGTCCGTTTTGCGGGGAGACCACCGTGCAAGACATCGTCCAGTCCGGAAATGCAGGTCGGCGTCTTGGGTAGGGCCTTCTCCCGGCGGGGAGAGGGTGGAGAGGGTTCATTGTTTGCAGAGATGTGTTTGGTCATGGCGTTCCTCTTTGTGTTGGTTGTCGTCTCGTTTTCGCCCTGGTGAAGCGAAAGGTAGCGCCCTTGCCGGGGCCTGCCCATTCCACCCAGATTCTGCCGCCGTGCACTTCCACGATCCGCCGCCTCGATAGAGGGACTAAGGGTCTGTCACGAAATAACAGGCCCACTTTGCTGCTGGCCCCCAGGCGCGCTGGCGAGGCGCGAGCGACGAGCATACCCTCTGCGGTATGTAAGGAGCGAGCAACAAAGCCAGCGGGCCTGCGGGCCGCAGCCCGAAGGGGCGCGGCGGCGGGCGGTTATCTGCTGCGTTGCCGCTCCTCGGCGCGCCGCAGCCTGCTCTCGGTCTCCGGTGGCCCTCGTATGCCCGCTTGCGCCGTGATCTGGCGCTTACGGTGGGGGCGATATGCCCGGCTATAGTCTCCAGCAAACGAATATCCGCTTCAGTGTACTCCGTTTTTCCCTTTTGAGCCCTCGTGGATTGCAGCGTGATCGAAATGATACGATCCGTTCTTTGAGGATTCCCTTGAGTACAGCTTCACGGAACGATTTCCAGCCCCTAAACCAGCGTAGATATTTTCTCGATTGCGAGGAAGGTCCCTGGAATACGCGCCGTTAATACTTATGTTAAGGGCTCGCGCAAAAACGACTTGGCATTTTGCTGCCGGCCCCCAGGCCCGCGGGCGAGACGCGATCGACGCGCAATACCCGGTGCGGTATGTGAGGAGCGAGCAACAAAGCCGGCGTGCCTTCGGGCTGCAGCCCGAAGGCAGCGATTCTGGGGGGACAGATAATTAGACCTGTGCCCGCCTTCCTGTCCCCAGATTCCTTGCGCTGAATCCTGATTGACATATAGACATATCCTAAATATGATCTGACATATGAGAACTACCATTCGGCTCGATGATTTTCTTCTTGAAAGCGCAAAGCGGGAAGCTGCCCGGCGGCACGAAACGCTGACCTCCTTGATTGAAAAGGGATTGCGGCTGGTGCTGGCGCAGCCGCTGCGCCGCCCCTCTGGCCGGCACGTGCGGATCCCGGTCTGCAAGGCAGGAGGCGGCACGCTCCCCGGTGTGAATCTCAGCGATTCAGCTGACCTCCTGGACCGCATGGAACAACGAAGATGATCCTTCCCGACGTCAATGTTCTGCTCTATGCGTTTCGCACGGATGCACCCGATCACAAACGATATCACGCGTGGCTGGAATCGGTGGTCAATGGTCCGGAAGCCTACGGCCTATCTCCTCAAGTTCTGGCGTCCGTGGTGCGCATCGCCACGCATCCGCGCATATATGCGCGGCCGAGCCGGCTGGGAGATGCACTTGCCTTCAGCCGCGTGCTGATGGAGCGGGAGAGTGTTTCGCTTGTCCTGCCTGGAACTCGGCACTGGAGTATATTCGAGTCGCTGTGCTGCGCTTCGAGATCTTGCGGCAATCTGATCCAGGATGCGTGGTTCGCCGCATTGGCCATTGAATCCGGGTGCGAATGGATTACAGAGGATCGCGACTACGCCAGGTTCCCAGGTTTGCGCTGGCGGACACCCTGGCAGCCATGACGGGGACGGGTTGGCATCAAAAAGGGGGCACGGCAGCCTGACACCTCCCCTACATGCGGCGGCTCCAGGGGGATTTCCACAAATCGCTCGTCGGCCATTTCCGCACCGTAAGCAAGGCAAGCCTGAATATCAAGCGGGTCGAGTTGGGGGTACTCTTGGAGAATCTCCTGCGGGCTCATACCCGATGCCAGCAAGTCAAGGATCAGAGAGACCCAGATGCGGTGTCCGCGGATGCACGGCTTGCCAAAGCACCGCTTCGGATCGATCCAGATCCGTTGCAAGAGCTCCTGACGCGTCATGTTGTGCCTTCCTTTCGAGCCGGATCCGCCGGTTTAATCGAGTTGTGGCAATGTGTAGGCACGCTTGAATTACAGGACGCTCGATTTAGACGCTGCAAGATGAAAAGGCTCAATGGGGGATGGGGGATAAGGGTTGGGATGGAGTGAATAACACAGGAGGGATGGAAAGTCGAGTATCACCGCCTTCCATTAAGGGTCTGTTAATGAATAACGTTTACACTTTGCTGCGGCCCGCAGCCCGAAGGGGCGCGGCGCCGGGCGGGCATCTGCTTCGTTGCCGCCTTTCGACGATGCCCACTGACATCGCCTGCGTCGCGGCGCCTCGCATCTGCCCGCCCGGCGCTCGCGCCAAAGTGCAAACCCGAAGTTTGGTGTCCAGCATCTAACCCCGGTCTTCCCAGGCGAGCTTTTCCCGGCTGGAATGGATCATTCTCTCCCCGGAGAGCGCAGAAGAAAAACTGGACACGGATTTACACGGACTTACTAGGATCGAACGAGCGTTTGCTGCCAGCAAAAGCTCTGCCAAACTGATCACAAGCGGAGGTCTGTGAGAATCTGTGCAAATCTGTGTCCGATCATCTTGTAGAAAAGGGCAAATTCCCACTGTTGTCTGCAGATCTTCGTTCTGCCTGTTAGCCTAGGACGATAGGCTGCGCGAATCCTCGGGGCCGGTGATGCTGCGTCATTGGCTCCGCTCTTGCCCCCAGGCTGTGACACACGTACCAGAGGATCAAATCCTGGACACCAAACTTCGGTGCAAACGTTATTCATTGACAGGCCCTTACGATATATTTCAGACGTCGAAATCCAGCCGCAAAACCGGCAACACCGGGGAACTGACCCCTTTGGTTGTGAACGGATCGGCCACGAGCTGAAAGGCAAGGAGGTGCTGTCGGCCCGCGGATCACAAAAGCAACTTGAGACCGAACTGAATCCGTCGTGGACTCTCGGCCGAGGAAATGCGGCCAAAAGTCGGCGACCCAAGAAATAAATCCGGCAAATCAAAGTTCGTATGATTGAGCAGATTGAAGAACTCCGCCCGAAACTGAAGGTTAAGACCTTCACGTATCCGGGAGTCCTTGATTAGCGACACACTCACATCCTCGTAGCCTGGACCGTCCGGATGCTGTTCGACTGGCTGGTGACGGGCCAGGTCGTGCCGTCCAATCCGGCGTTGAAACAGACTTATGAAACACGTCAACCCCACGATTGGTGCGGGTTCCGCGAGTGATTCAAAACTTACCCTTTGTGAACCACAGTCGGGCCTAGGGGTGAAGCTCGGCGGGCGAGTGAATAGGCCGCACACGGATTTCCTTTTCGCGCTTGCGGGTCTGCGCGATCTCGTAGGCGGATTGCATTCTCATCAGCGTGTCCACCTTCACGCCGAAAGCTTTCTCGATGCGTAGCGCCATGTCGCCCGATAGGGCGGCCTTGCCATTAAGCAAACTGGATAGGGCAGGGCGGGAAACCTGAAGCGCGGCGGCGGCGGCCGTGACGGACAGGCCAGCGGGTTCAATGATCTCCGTCCGAATGAAATCGCCTGGATGGGGCGGGTTCTTCATGGGCATGGCGTTTGCTCCTGTGCTAGTGGTAATCCTCTAAATTCACATCGCAGATTTCGCGCTCGGCGGTGTCGATACGAAACGTCAGACGGCGGCTGCGGCTCTGATTTTTTCACTGGTATTTTTCGACGACCAGGAAGGTGATGTCGTCAGTTTGCGGCATGCCCTGAGTGAATTCCTCAATGGCTTTCAAGAACTTCTGCTGGAACGCATGACTTCCTGAGGGGGCCTCTTGCTGAATGATTTTCAGCAGTCTTTCCTCTCCGAACATTTCTTCCTGCTGGTTTTGCGCTTCCGTAAGGCCATCGGAATAAACCACCAGAATGTCTCCTTGGTGGAGATGGAGCGGGCAGGATTGGTAAGAGACGAAAGCGAAAGCTCCTAGGATCAAACCGCCGGAGGACAGCTCTTCGATCTTTCCCGTGGCGGAACGGAACAAATAAGCTGGATTATGTCCCGCGCTGATGAATTGCCCCACGCCCTGCGGGCTCAGGAGGAAGAGAAAGAGCGTAACGAACTGGTAGGGAAGAGATTTTTCGCAAAGGAGCTGGTTAACCCGGTTCAAGACCTCCTGCGGTTGAGTCTCGTAGCGAAATTCCGTGCTGAGAGCGCCCAGCAACAGCGAACTTAACAGGGCTGCGGAGATCCCCTTGCCGGAGACATCGGCCAGAACCCCCACCCAATCCCCTGAACTCAGTTGCAGGAAGTCGTAGAAATCCCCTCCCACATAGCGTGTGGGATTATTGAAAGCATGGACGCGAAAATTCTCGAACTGCGGCAAGCAACGGGGAAGCAGGCTTTTCTGAGTTTCCTCCGCCAAGGCTAATTCCTGATCGAGCTTCTTTCGCTCCTCCAGGTTTTTAAGACGGATCACCTCGCGGCTTGCCTCCAATTCCCGCACCGTCTGCTCCAGCACTTTGCTGTAGTTCTTCGTTTCCATGTGCAGCAGGCGTACTTCCAGCATGTTGTAAGCGCGCGCCCGCACCTCGGCCAGATCGAACGGTTTGCTGACGAAATCCTTCGCGCCGGCTTGCAGCGCGCGCAGCTTGTGACCCGGTTGGGCGGTGATCACGAGCACCGGAAGGTAGCCCCCCGTTTCGATTTCCTTAAGGCCTTCCATCACCTGGAATCCATCCATGCCGGGCATCTGGAGATCGAGCAGGATCAGGTCGTAGCGGTTTTTTCGGTGAAGCTCGCAGACCTCGCGCGGGTCCATCGTGGACGCGACGGAAGCATAGCCGGCGCCGCGCAGCATGCGCTCGAGCAGACGGACATTGGCCTCCTGATCGTCAACGATCAGGACTCTAGAGTTAAGGATGTCGGATGAACTGATCATGGCAAGCGCCCCGCTTCACTTGCGCTAGCCAACCCCTTGGCTGCAAATTCCAGTGTCACGTGCAGCATGTCCATGAACTCCATGATCTTGATGGGTTTGGTGAGATAGCGGAAGAATCCTGCCTCCAGGCCCTTCTCGATGTCGCGTGGCATGGCATTTGCGCTCAGGGCCACGACGGGGATGTGCGCCGTGGCCGTGTCTTCGCGCAGAATTCTCAGGGCTTCGAAACCATTGATGTCAGGCAGATTGATATCCATCAGGATCACCTCCGGCTGGGAGGCGCGCGCAACCTCGATGCCGAGACGCCCGTTCACCGCGGTCAGCAGGCGCAGGTTGGGGTGGCGCGCGATAAGTTGCTCGACCAGCTTCAGGTTAGCCGGGTTGTCCTCTACATAGAGCAGGGTGCGCAGCGGCGCATTCTGCGGCACTCGCGGTTCGGCAAGTGCTGCGGCTTTGCCGACTTCAACTGCAAGTTGTGGCGCATCAGCCGAGGTCAGTTCGAACCAGAAGACGCTTCCCACCCCGACGGTGCTTTCCACACCGATTTCGCCCTCCATCAATTTGACCAGTTGCTGGGCCACCACCAGGCCGATGCCCGTGCCTTCCTCGTCGCCGGCCTCCTGTCTGAGGCGATTGAATGGCTGGAATAGCTGCGCCAGATCTTCCGGAGGCAATCCCTCACCGGTGTCCCTGACGCTGACGCGAATACGTTCCGGGGTGCTCGCGGTACACGTCACCTCGACTGTGCCCTGTTGGCGGTTGTATTTGATCGCGTTGGAAAGAAGGTTGATGAGAACCTGCTCCACCCGGGTTTGATCGGCATGGACAAACCAATTGATGTCGACCTGGGGAAAGGTGATACGAATGTCACGCTGTTGTGCCTGCGATTCCATTATGGCTTGGCAATCGCGCATGACATCGGCCAGCGACACTGCTTCCGGCGACATCGACATCTTTCCGGACTCGATCTTCGCGAGGTCGAGGATTTCGTTGATCAGCTTCAGCAGATGCCATCCCGCCTGGAGAATCTGGGCAAGGCTTTCCTTCTGGGAGGGGGGCGGCGGCGGGGAGTCGGACTGCATCAACTGGGCGAAACCGAGGATCGCATTGAGCGGGCTTCGCAGCTCATGGCTCATGCCGGAAAGGAAATCCGACTTCGCGAGGTTCGCCTTTTCCGCCACGGACTTGGCGCTCTCCAGCTCGACGTTCTTCTCCTGCAGCACCTGATCCAAGCGTTTGCGCTCCGTGACGTCGCGCGCGGCCGCGAACACGCCCTGCAGCCTCCTATCCCGGTCGTAGAAGGTGGTCGCATTGTAGGACACCACTGTTTTCTTGCCGTCCCTGGCGCGCGCGGTGAGCTCGTAGTTGGTGACCTTCTTTTGGCTCAGCACCTGCTTGATGCTCGCCTCGGCCCGCTCCGGATCGGTGAAGTAGTTCTTGAACGGCGCGCCGATCAGCTCGTCGCGCGTGCAACCGGTGAGCGCCTCCATCTGCTTGTTGACGTCGGTGATGATGCCGGACGGATCGGTGGTCATAATCGCGTCGATATTGGATTCGATGAGAGAGCGCGTGTAGAACTGCTGGTCGCGTAGGCGTTGATCGAGCTTCTTCTGCTCTGCCTCGACCTGCTTGCGCGCGGTGTTATCGGTGCCGATCAACAGATACCCGATGATTTCGCGTTGAGCGTCGCGCAGCGCCGTAACCGATACGACCGCCGGAAAGCGGCTCCCGTCCTTGCGGATATAGGTCAGTTCGTAGATGTCCTCGATCCCGCGCGAGGCCTTGAAGACCAATGCCTCGAAGCCCGGCGTAATCGTGGTTCCGAGTTCCAGGCTCAATGCTTTGGCGCGCGCGATAACTTCCTGTGGATCGGAAATGTCGGCCGGGGTGATCTTGTCCAGCACTTCGGCGGCCGTGTAGCCCAGCATGCGCTCGGCACCGACATTGAATAATTGAATGACGCCCTTCTCGTCGGTGGCGATACTCGAGAAGTTAGCGCTGTTGAAAATCGCGTTCTGCAAGGCCCCCGCTTTTAGCAGAGCCTCTTCCGCCTGCTTGCGCGCGGTGTTATCGGTTCCGATCAACAGATAGCCGATAATTGCGTCTTGATCGTCGCGCAGCGCCGTGACCGACACGACCGCCGGAAAGCGGCTCCCGTCCTTGCGGATATAGGTCAGTTCGTAGATGTCCTCGATCCCGCGCGAGGCCTTGAAGACCAATGCCTCGAAGCCCGGCGTAATCGTGGTTCCGAGTTCCAGGCTCAATGCTTTGGCGCGCGCGATAACTTCCTGTGGATCGGAAATGTCGGCCGGGGTGATCTTGTCCAGCACTTCGGCGGCCGTGTAGCCCAGCATGCGCTCGGCACCGACATTGAATAATTGAATGACGCCCTTCTCGTCGGTGGCGATACTCGAGAAGTTGGCGCTGTTGAAAATCGCGTTCTGCAAGGCCCCCGCTTTTAGCAGAGCCTCTTTGCGTCGGAACTCGGTGACGACATCCAGCGTGCCGGCGGCGGCGGCGGGAATGGCAGAATCGTGGTTTTGCGCGGACATGTCACAACCTCCGCTGAGCTTGTTAACTGGGATTTCCATTGTCGAATCCCGTGTAGTTGGAGGTGTACGCTCCAAACCGGAATTTCCATTTGGGGCTATGCACTTGACTCCTGTAAGGACCGCCTGAACGGCCCGGTCTGCGCCAGACGAGCCTTTGTGAATCTTCGCGCCTTCGCGCCTTTGCGGTGGGGTTATAAAAAGCCACCGCAAAGGCTCAAAGACGCCAAGAATCACCAAGGCTTCCTTTCAGCCCAGGTTGGGATCGTAAAATCGGCAGTTACAGGAGTCATGTGCATACCCCCAATTTCCATTTTGGTTTTCTAACCGACGGGTAATATCTCACTTCCCCTCTACGCAGCATGACAGAAGCCGAAGACAGATGTCTGCCCACTTAGGAACACCCTCGTGTATTGATTTGCTCATTTGGCGGCATTTATAAGATGAGTTCTATCGTGTATCCCGGTCGCGATAGGGATACCAGTTGCCTGGCACCCCCCGCGCGGATCCGTACAAGCGCTCATTAGCGCATACGGCTCTTATCTCGGATACTTGGCGGCGAGGCGATACTCTGCGTGCCGCACACCCACCAATCTCTGGGACACGCGTGCACCGCTCTGTGTCGGGTGCGTGCGGGACTGATGAGTGTTCTCCTTGATCAGCGGCCTTCCCTCCTCCCTCTCCGCTAGCGGTTGTCCGCCTTTGTTCGAGCGGTTCATCGGTACTATGCCGCTGTCCGACTCCTCAGCGACGTGCATGCGGGCTGTGTGAATGATAGGAAATCGCTTTATAGAACGGTGCAAAGAATAGCATAGGATGGGCTCGACAGTCTGCTGAAATATCCTGGCCGGCGGTCTCTGTCCCTACTAATAATTCCGTATTGACTGAAAACGTTGCACTTGTCTATTCGGGATGCTACGTTCAGGAGCCATGGGTAATATCTTGATCTCTTTGATCTCTACCCTAAGGCATGGCTTCCGAACACGTGCTGTGCTGCGGGCAGAAATCCTGGCTCTTCGTCACCAACTCGCAATTATGAAGCGGTCTGCCAAGAAGCGCCCTCGCCTGGGAAAATCTGATCGATTTCTGGAGCTATGCATTTGACTCCTGTAAGGACTGCCTGAACGGTCCGGTCTGAGCCAGATGAGCCTTTGCGAATCTTCGCGCCTTTGCGTCTTTGTGGTGGGGTTATAAAAAACCACCGCAAAGGCTCAAAGACGCCAA
>Ga0315277_10003308_pt1 | contig 21899 bp, 22 predicted proteins | sample YL17G05_15_MG_FD_203695 | JGI IMG/M metagenome (GOLD analysis project Ga0315277, IMG submission 203695) | Sediment microbial communities from Yellowstone Lake, YNP, Wyoming, USA - YL17G05_15 | ecosystem: Environmental > Aquatic > Freshwater > Lake > Sediment | place: USA: Wyoming | collected...
TGCAAGCATGTCTGAGGCTAAATTTTTTATCTCCTCATCAATTACTTTAATCTCCTCAGCTTTCTTCCTTAAGATCGGATCCCCGTATTTTCGTAGTTTTAAGATAGACATAATTTAGGTGATAGGTCTTTGCTACCTGCTACCCGCTATTTGCTTTTGACTATAGACTTTAGCCTGTTTTTACTCCGCTTTCTCCACCCGTCCGGCAATAGAGCTTTTAAGAAATTCGACCTTCACTTCATCCGCTACTTTGAGAACCACGACATTCTCTTTTTCATTGAATCCCACGATCGTGCCGAACATCCCGGAATTGGTCACTACCTTGTCCCCTTTCCTGAGATTTTCCAGCATAGTTCTGTGTTCTTTCTGTTTTTTCTGCTGGGGACGGATCAAAAGTAAATAGAAAACGACGATAATCAAAAGCCAGGGTAGAAGCGTCAGCAAGCCTGCGCCCCCCTGTTGCCCACCCTGGGTCCCCATTGCATAAGCGCTTTCAAATCCTACGGATCCAAATATGGACATCCTTACTCCTTTCTATATAGTTTAACGTTTTACGCATTCGAATCTTTTATCTTTGTTTTCACCTGTCATTATCCACAATCCCACATCTGTAGTTGCCCAATTTATTGGGCATTTTGGCTTGATGAATCAAGCGACTACTATATCGTCGAGCTTGATAAGCCAAGCAACTACAGCTTGAAGTCGCGGGGCTTGGAGCCCCGCCTACGAGAAAATCAATGATTGATTCATCGTAGGTCGGGCACCCTTGCCCGACTTGTTGAAACTTCGCTCGATGAATCGAGCAACTACACGTGAGCGAATTGGTAAACCTGAAGGTTTACACTCCAAAAAGACCTATTTATCTATTCCTCCTCTTTTAACTCTGACGAATTATACTGCTCCAAAAACCTTTTCCTCCAATCTACAAAAGTCCCCTGCAAAATCGCTTCTTTGATCTCCTTCATCAGTGAAAGATAGAAATAAAGCGAGTGAATCGTCGCCAATCTCAATCCTGCTATCTCTCCGCTTTGAAAAAGATGCCGGATATAAGCCCGGGAATAATTCTGACAGGCCAGGCACCCGCATTTCTCATCAATGGGCGTAAAATCCTCAGCATACCGGGCTGCCTTGATGACCATCTTTCCTTTGCGGGTAAAAACGGTTCCGTTGCGGGCGTTTCGGGTCGGCAGAACGCAGTCAAACATATCCACCCCTTTTGCCACCGCTTCCACGATATCCTCTGGAGTCCCCACACCCATCAGATATCTGGGTTTTTCCACCGGGAGATAACCTAAAGTCGACTCAACCAACTCCCACCTCATCTCATTCGGCTCGCCCACTGAAAGCCCGCCTAAGGCAAAGCCCGGAAAATCTAAATCGATCATAAATTCAGAGCAGAGTTCCCTCAAGTTCGGATAAATTCCCCCTTGAATGATTCCAAAAAGGGTCTGCTTTTCTTTTTTCTCGTTTTTCTCGTGCTCGAATTTAGATCTTTTTGCCCAGTCCATTGTATACTCTGTTGCCCTTTTGGTAAAAGGGTAGGAGGAAGGATAAGGGACGCATTCATCCAGGGGCATTATTATATCTGCATCCAGAGAATGCTGTATTTCTATCACCTCTTCCGGAGTGAACTGGTGTGAAGAACCATCCAAATAGGATTTAAAACTAACCCCTTCTTGGCTGACTTTAGCTAAGGGGTTCAAGCTGAAAACCTGATAACCTCCGCTATCCGTGAGAATTGGCTTCTGCCAGCTTATGAATTTATGCAAGCCTCCTGCTTTCTCAACTAATTTATGACCAGGTCTCAGATAAAGATGATAGGTATTGCCCAGAATCAACTCAGCTCCTAAATCTTCCATCTCTTTTGTGCACAGGGTCTTGATGGAAGCCTGAGTCCCTACCGGCATAAAGACCGGGGTGTTGACCTGTCCGTGAGGCGTATTTAATAACCCGACTCTGGCAGATGATTTTTCATCTTTTTTTATAATTTTAAAATCGAAGCTATTCAAACTTTTCCTTTTTCTTTTTTGATAAAGCCGTACCCTCCAAGTCTCTTGGAAAGCCCTCCCCAGTATTCCTGAGCTTTGGTGCAGTAGACCAGGGGTTTGAACTTATTTATATCCGGACGGTCATGTTTATCTAAATATTCCTCATCCGCATGCGTGGCTACGATATCTGCTATAAAAAGGTCATGCGAGCCTAATTCAAGAATGTGCCTGACCTGACATTCTAAATTTATCGGACATTCTTTAATCAAAGGAGCTTTGACAACGGTTCCACCCACAGGGGTGAGATGAGTCTTCTCGAATTTGTCTACGTCTTTACCTGAATAAGTCCCGCAGAAATCAGTCTCCTTCAAAAGCCCCTCGGTGGTTAAATTAACCACAAATTCTCCGGATTTAGAGATGATGCCGTGAGAGAACCTGGATTTGCGAATGGCTAAACTCAGCATCGGCGGCTCTGAGCAAGCAACCCCTACCCAGGATGCGGTGATGATATTCGGCTTATTATTTCCCCATTGGCAGCTTACCATAACTGCCGGAAGAGGAATAAGCAGGGTTTGTGGTTTTAATTGCTTTTTAGCCATAAATTCTCCTTTGAATTGTGCGATTGGCGATTAGCTATTCGCTCTTTGTTTTCAAGTTGACTTTCGTCGGGCGTAAAGCCCACAGCTACCTCGTAGCGCGAGGCTTTTAGCCTCGCAATGCGACCCTGAAAGGGTCGCGCTACGAAATCTTTCTCCTCAAAACCAGCCCGATAAATCGGGCAACTACTTCGAAAGAGCTGGGAGCTTGTAGCATGTAGCACAAGCTTTTCTACTACTTGCTTTTTGTTTTCTTGCCTTGAACCATTGAACCTTTAAACCTTTGAACGGTCATTTATGTTTTTAGCTACTTGCTTTTTTCAATAGAGTTGACAAAGCTTCTTTCAGATTCCTGACTCCTGAAACCTCAATCTTAAAATTCTCTTTCAAATTCCTGAAATTACTCTCTGGTATCACACATCTTTTAAAGCCTAATTTCTCTCCTTCTTTGATTCTCCTTTCCACCTGGCTTATCCCCCTGACCTCTCCACCCAAACCCACCTCACCCATAATCAGGGTGTCCTTTTTCACCGGGATGTTCTTGAAATTTGAGACCACTGCCGTGACAATTCCCAGGTCTATTGCCGGCTCATCAATCCAGACCCCTCCAGCCACATTAATAAATACGTCTGTGGAAGAAACTCTGAGGTTCTCTCTTTTCTCTAAAATGGCTAAGAGCAGGGAAAGCCTTTTATAATCGATGCCTGAACAGACCCTCTGGGGCATACCGTAGACCGTGGGTGTAACCAGAGCCTGAAGCTCAACTAAAAGCGGCCTGGTTCCTTCCAAAGAACACACTACAACTGAGCCGGATACATTCTCTCCCATTTCTGAAAGAAAAAGCTCTGAGGGATTACTGACTTCTACCAGCCCTTTTTCCTCCATTTGAAAAACCCCGATTTCATTGGAGGAGCCGAACCGGTTTTTAACCGACCTCAAAATCCGGTAAGCATAGTTTTTCTCACCTTCAAAATAGAGCACTGTATCAACCATATGCTCCAAAACCCTGGGACCTGCCAAGGAGCCGTCTTTGGTAACGTGGCCGACTAAGAAAACTGCCACTCCTTTTCCTTTGGCGAAATTTATTAACTTAGAAGCGCATTCCCTTATCTGAGAAATGGACCCGGGAGCACTTTCCAGATTAAGAGAATAAGTAGTTTGAATCGAATCCACAACTGCCATAACAGGAGGATTCTGCCCCAGAGTCTCCAGGATCGAATCTAAATTCGTCTCGGTTAAAATATCAATTCTATCTGAATCTATTCCCATCCTCTGTGCTCGCAGTTTGACCTGCTTTAGAGATTCCTCGCCTGTTATATAAAGAACCCTACCAGAACTTTCAGCCACCTTTTGAGTTGTCTGGAGTAGTAAGGTAGATTTCCCGATCCCTGGATCTCCACCTACTAAGACAACCGAATCCCTGACGATCCCACCGCCCAGGACCCTGTCTAACTCGCCGATTCCGGTTTTTATCCTGTCCTCTTCCCCGGATCTCACCTGATTTAAAGGGACTGGAGCAGCAATTTCCCCTCTTTCATACGATTTTTCCCTTTTCTTCGACACCTTCTCCTCGACCAGACTATTCCAGGAACCACAATCCGGACATTTACCCATCCATTTGGGAAAACTGCTCCCGCAGTTCTGGCAGATGAAAATCGTTTTTAGCTTATCAGAACTAACCATAAAAGTATACCCTCAATACAAGTAAATCTTTGAGTAATTTTTTATCAAATCGGCTCAATTTCCAAATTCCAAATACATCCGTACAGTTTTCCTTTGTCATCTTTAATTTCAGAAATCCAATCAAATCCGCCCTTCTCGGTATGTCTCAGCTCAATATATTCTTTTAGTTCTTTTCTTGTATGGAAATTCTGAATACAATCATTAATGTCACGTAAGAAAAACATAAATTAACCTCTTTTTAAAAATTTAATAATGACACTTATTGTTGGTAGACACGCATAGTAGTCATTAGATATCTTAGAAGCTATGAAAGTATCCGAAAAGTTTGGTATTCGCATAAGAGAACTCCGTGCTGCCAAAGGAATGACCCAAGAAGATTTGGCAGAACTAAGTGGACTCAGCCGCCAGTATATTGGTGATGTAGAAAGGGGTGTAAGAAACATTTCTTTAGTAAATATTGAAAAGCTTGCCAGGGCGTTCAAAACATCACTTTCAGAACTTTTTAACTTCTAATGACCTAACCAACTATAGGACTTGAATCCTCCAGCATCATGCCGTTAGTGGCAATTACTCCACTTACGCAAGATTGCTATGAAACCATTTGGGGCAGATTCCTTAACAGTACACTATTAGCTCATGACGACTCCATTAGTGAATTAAAGAATATTTTTACCTTCAAAGCAAATACTTTTTACTCAAATCCAATAAAAAGGCTCGAAAAGATTAAAGACCTTCCACTATCCGACAAAATGTCACTAAAGGGAGTAGCTTTAAAATTGCTTCTTGACGGACAAATGGGTGGCTGGGTCGGCAACAAAAATAGTCGTGTCCAAGCCTTTTTCTTTTCTGATGTTATAGATAGTTTGGACAATAAAATCAAAGACCCACGAGAATTTACATTAAGGTTAATAGAAGGTATGAAGATGAAAATCCAAACCTTTAAAGATTTCTTAACTCCCATTAATGGTGTAATCATAATAGACATAAGGCAAATCCTTCCATATTGGGGATTACATAATGTCGCTCAATTATTATTCTCTGAAAATAGAAAGGTCCAAATAAAGATACTCCCTAATTGTGAATCTTTTAATATGTTTGAATCTCTACCATCTGGAACCCGCCGAGACTCATATCATTACCATATGCTGAAAAAAGAAAAAGTTTCACTAATCCTTGTTGGAGATGCAAATTATAAAAAGAACATTTGTTCTTGCCCTGATTGCCTTTCTTATCATTGCGAAGTTCAAGTTTTAACAGACAAAAAACGAAAAATGCTCCTTGATTTATAGTCTATCCCGTCGGGTCGGGGGACCCGACGGGCACTTGAATCTCGCAAGGCTGAAGCCTTGCCCTACGATTTTTAGCTCCTTGCTAATAGCTCCATGCTACCTGCTTTTTTATCTTCTACGAAACCCCTCGTCGGGCGTAAAGCCCGACGCTACGTTCTCTGCCCCCGGTTCCTCGCTACTCTCTACTCGCTACCTACTTTTTTATCCGTCATCCATCATCCGTCATTCGTCATTTTTTTATATGAGCGTCGGTATCGGTCCCACAGACGACCCGTGGATGAACTGCTTGACCACCGGGTCGGTACTATTCTTAGTTTCCTCAGGTGTTCCCACCCAGATGATCTTCCCCTCGTACAGCATCGCTATCCGGTCTGCGATTTTGTAAGCTGAAACGATATCGTGAGTAACCGCAATCGAGGTTATCTTAAGTGTATTACGCAGGCTGATTACCAGCTCGTTAATCACGTCTGCCATAATCGGGTCCAGACCGGTAGTAGGCTCATCATAAAGGACAAACTCCGGGTCCATAGCAATTGCTCTTGCCAGTCCCACCCTTTTTTTCATTCCGCCGGAAAGCTCAGCCGGTTTCAGATTCTCAACTCCAGCCATACCGACCAGTCTCAGTTTTTCCTTTACGATCTCCTTGATCTTCTCCCTGCTCAGAGCTGTATGTTCTGTCAGACCCAGGCCGACATTTTCCTCCACGGTCATCGAATCAAAAAGAGCGGCACCCTGAAAGAGCATCCCGAACCTTCTGCGCAAGTTAGACAGCTTCTCATAGCTGTAAGCAGTTATCTCCTTACCATCTATGAAAATCTGACCCTCGTCAGGCTTCATCAATCCGATGATATGTTTTAGAAGGACGCTTTTTCCGCATCCGCTTCTGCCCAGAATAACTATGGTTTCCCCTTGATTGATATTCAGGTCAACCCCGTTCAAGACCTGATTATTGCCGAAGCTTTTGTAAACCTCTTTTATCTCGATCATTTTAGGTTGTAGGTTGAAGGTGATAGGTGGTAGGGAGAAAACCTGTGACCTACCACCTAAAACCCATCACCTTTTTTTGCTCTTACGCTCCATGCTACCTGCTACCTGCTCCTTGCTTTTTTTTTACGTTCCAAACAAAAACGAAGCCAGTATATAGTCCGTGACCAAAATCAACACGCTCGCCAGAACCACTGCCCGGGTAGTTGACCTTCCAACTCCTTCCGCACCACCTATGGTCTTGAACCCCTGGTAGCAGCCGATAAGGGCGATTATTCCTCCAAAAGTCATCGCCTTAAATAACCCTCCCCAGACATCCCGCAGGCGGAAGAAAAGCTTGAGTCCGTTCAGAAAAGTAGAGGCGGAAATATGCAGAAAGGAAACCGAAACCACGAGTCCGCCCAGTATGGCGATGAAATCTGCAAAGACCGTTAGGATCGGAAGCATTATTATGCCGGCGACAAACCTCGGCACAACCAGATATTTAACCGGATCCACTGCCAAAGTCTCCAGAGCGTCTATCTGTTCTGTAACTTTCATTGTGCCAAGCTCTGCGGCAATGGCTGCCCCTACCCTGCCTGCAACCACCAGAGCGGTTAAGACCGGTCCCAATTCCATTATCACCGTTTTTCCTACTGCCGTGCCAAGATATCGCATAGGCACATAATCGGAGAACATATAGGCACCCTGGACACTTGCCACTCCTCCGGTGAAGATAGAGGTCACCAGAATTAAAGGCAGGGAATTGACCCCCATGAAAAGCATCTGCTCCGTAGTCAGGTGAAACCTTTTAAAGGAGCCAGGCAAACCCAAAAGCAGGTTCTTGATTAAGAGCGCAATCCCGCCCAGGTCTTCAAAAAACAGGGTGGTTTTTCTCCCAACCACCCTGAAGGGATTTTTCATTTTGAACAATTCTGCTTTCTCCTATCCATTCATACCCAGGTCGTATTTTCCTTAAAATGGAGTTTCCCGGTGAAACTCCGGGTCTGCAAACCGGGCATAGTCTTTGATGAAGCTTAAAAACACGCTCCCGGTTGGACCGTTTCGGTGCTTGCTTACGATTATCTCCGCTAAATTTTCGCTGCTCTTTTTTTCACCATAGACTTCAATGGTTTCTATTCCATACATCTCCGGACGATAGACGAACATCACTAAATCCGCATCCTGTTCTATGGCTCCGGATTCTCTTAAATCTGCCAGGTTGGGTCTTCTATCCCCCCCTCTTCTCTCCACTTCTCTGGAAAGCTGGGACAATGCCAGGACCGGCACGTTTAAATCCTTAGCCAGCCCTTTTAAGGCTCTGGAGATGGTGGAGATTTCCTGCTGGCGATTCTCCGAACCTTTCGGACCTTGCATCAGTTGAAGATAATCCAGAATTATTAGCCCTACATTCTCTTTGGCTTTCAGCCTTCGAGCTTTAGCCCTCGTCTCCAGGATGCCGATGCTGGGAGTGTCATCTAAGAAAATCCTCGATTCGGAGAGCGGACCTGCCGCAATCGAGAGCTTTTCCCACTCGTGATCCGAGAGCCTGCCAGTCCTCATCCGGTGGGAGGAAATCCTGGCGCGGGAACATAGCATCCGGTTAGCTAATTGGTTTTTTGACATCTCCAGGCTGAAAATTGCCACCGGAACTTTTTGTTCAATTGCTACATACTCAGCAATCGATAAGCTGAGCGAGGTCTTCCCCATAGAAGGTCTTCCAGCCACTACTATTAAATCTGCAGGCTGCAACCCGGCAGTCAGGCTATCCAGGTCCTTAAATCCTGTAGGAATCCCGGTGATCTGCCCCTCCTTCATCTTATCTATTTCCTCAAAGGTATGAGGCAGAATTTCCCCTAAGTGCAAAAACCCAGTTTTTATTCTTTTCTCCGAGATATCGAAGATTTTCTGCTCAGCGCTATCCAGAAGATCATCCACTTCTTCGGTCAAATCATAGCATCTGGTAATTATCTCGGTTGTAGACTGGATCAGCTTTCTTAAAGTCGCCTTTTCTAAAATTATTCTGGAGTGGTATTCGATATTAGCTGAAGTGCCTACGATATCAGTCAAGTCTAAAAGAGCGGCTCTGCCACCGATCTCTTCTAACTGGTTCCTTTTGGATAGTTCTTCAGCTAAGGTAAGCAGGTCAACCGGCTGGTTCCGGTCGTATAAAGATACCATCGCGGAGAATATTTTGGCGTGAGCAGACTTATAAAAACAGCTATCATCGATGACCTCGATTGCCCTGCCAATTGCCTCCCGATCCAAAAGCATCGCGCCTAAGACCGATTGCTCCACCTCTAAAGCCTGAGGAGGCAACTTCTCTGTTCCAATCATTTTCTCGTTCATAATTTTCTTTTGTAGTTGCTCGATTCATCGAGCCTTGACTTAAATTGCTCAATAAATTGAGCAACTACATTCGATTGAGGTCATAGGTGATGGGTGGTAGGGACCCACCACCTACCACCTATTACCTATCACCTGTCATTTTATCATATTCCGCTCTCAGCAGCTTCACATCCTCCCAGGTATCCTTCTTAAACTGGGGGTATCTCAAAAGAGCGGCTGGATGATACGTAACTAAGAATTTTATACCCTGGTAATCGTGGAATCTTCCTCTGAGCCGGTTCAGGGGTAAATTAGTTTTCAAAAGGGCTTGAGCTGAAATCCTGCCCAGAGCACAGATGAGTTTGGGTTGAATCAGCTTTATCTGCTCGATGAGATAAGGCTCGCACTTTTCGATCTCTTCCGGCAACGGATCTCTGTTCTCAGGTGGCCGGCATTTTAAGATATTGGCGATGTAAACTTCTTCTCTCTGAAAATTAATTGCAGCCAGAATTTTATTTAAAAGCTGACCTGCCCTTCCCACAAATGGTTCCCCTTGCAGATCTTCGTCCCTGCCTGGAGCTTCGCCAATGAACATAACCCCAGCTTTACTATCTCCCACACCGAAAACGAAATTAGTTCTGCTCTTATGCAGATGACATTTCTGGCAATCTTTAATCTTGTGATAAAATTCCTTCAGTGGATTTTTACCCGAATCCTTTTTCAATTCTATTTTGAAGTTCGAAGGGAGTTTAACTTCCTCCAAACCCAATTCCCTCTGCTGTTTTAGGTATTTTTTGGCTAAGGCAAAAGCCTCGAGCATCTGGTTATATCTATCTTCCATTGTCTTTGAAGAAAGGTAATAGGTCGTAGGTGATGGGTGGTAGGGACCCACCACCTACGACCTATCACCTATCACCTATCACCTATTTAAGAGTTTGACCATTCGATCAATTATCTTTTCTGCCAGTTCTTTTTTTGACATCAAAGGCAATCTTTCTGCTTTTCCTTTTCTATCTATCAAAGTAGCTATATTGGTATCAAATTCAAAGCCTGCACCTTTGAGATTGGGGTTATTTACGATGATGATATCCAGATTTTTTTCTTTAAGCTTCGATTTCGCATTTTCGATCTCGTGTTCAGTTTCAACTGCAAATCCAACCAGAACTTTCTTCCCTTTTTGCTTTCCCATTTCCTTGAGAATGTCTGGAGTCTGTTTGAGGTTTAAACTCAGCTCAGTTTCTTGCTTTTTTATCTTTCCTGAAGAAACCTTTTCCGGAGCAAAATCAGAAACTGCGGATGTCATAACCAGGGCATCAGATTTGGCAAAGTGCTTTTTAACTGCTTTATACATCTCCTGAGCAGTTCTGACTTTGAACAGGTTTATACCTGGAGAGCAGTCTAAGTCAGAAGGTCCGCTGATTAAGGTCACCTTTGCTCCTCTGGAAAAAGCTTCCTCTGCTACCGCAAAACCCATCCTACCGGTGGAACGGTTAGAGAGGAATCTGACCGAATCGATCGGCTCCTCAGTTCGGGATGCAGTCACTAAAATCGACTTTCCAGTTAGGTCTTTTTTTTCATTTAATAATTTTATGACTTCATTCAGAATCTCCTCTGGCTCAGCCATTCTCCCTTTGCCCACATCACCGCAGGCTAAGTCGCCTACTCCCGGCTCTATGAATCTATACCCCAGTTTCCTGAGTTTTTCTATGTTTTGCTGACAGATCGGATTCTCATACATATTCACATTCATAGTGGGAGCGAAAACGACTGGTGCTTTAGTGGAGCTTATGACCGTTGTCAGGATGTCATCCGCGAGCCCGGCGGAGATCTTTCCGATCAAGTTATAAGTGGCAGGAGCCACCAGGACCAAATCTGCCCATTGGGCTAAACTGATGTGCCTGGTTCCCACCATTCGGCGCTCCGGAAACATCTCGGTAATGACTTCTTTTTCAGACAGACATTCCATAGTCAGAGGGGTGATGAATTTCATTCCCGACTGGGTCATAATCACCTGAACTTCTGCGCCAGATTTTTTCAAGCGCCTGCAAAGCTCAGCCGATTTGTAAGCCGCAATCCCGCCCGTTATGCCCAGAATTATTTTTTTACCTTTTAGCATTTTTGAGATTTTTGTCGGGTAGCTTTCGCAACCCGACCTACTCTATCTTAATGGAGGTCTGAAGACCTCCGCTACCTTTATCTCTGTTTGTTTTTCCCCTTAAACCCTTTATCCCTTAAACCTTTGAACTTTTTTAATCCTTGACTCCTTTTTATATTCTTTCCTGGTCCGTCCACAAAAAATCGGCAGATTGCTCTCTGATATTGTTGTCAGAAAACAAAAGGACATTAGCCAGATTCTTGAGTGTCTGAACTTCTATCTTTTGCTTTCCCAGAGCCAGGGATTTCTGGATCAGGACCTCTATCTCCTCTCCGTCTAAAACCCCCAATTCCTCCATTTGATATAAAAATCCATAGCTTTCCGGAGTGAAATTTTCATCCTTAAAACCTTTAAGCCAGGCGCAGAGATTGCATTTTTCCTTATGAGGTCTGAGGAATTTTGGCAGCCGGATTAAAAACCAGAGGTAAGCCCTCTTTATCTCATTTTCTGAAAAGCCTAATTCCCTTAAATCTTTCAGGGCTTCTATCAGATTCCCTACCTTGCTCTGGTCATCCTTGATGTATTGTGCCAGGTAGATGATTATGTCAATTGCTTTGTTCTCAGGATTTTCCATTGAATTCACCTCAGAACACAATTTATGAAATAAAAAAAGAAAATCAAGAGTTTTTAGAGTTAAACTTGCCAGGTCAGGGGACCTGGAAAGCACGGATCAAGAAGAAAAAACGTCCGACGCCCGCCTGCGGCGGGTCGGACGCTACGAACCTGTTTCAGCGGAAGCAACGGGAGCAATTTCCATCTAACCATTTGAATAAATCACCCTTGAACGAGACGGGGACATCCCCTACTGCACCATTTCTGCCCCACCTGTCAAAGTAAATCGCACCAGCGCGGCTATCATTCATGTCATAAAAAATTATTCCCCAGCGAATATCCGCCATCTCAGACCGTGGTTGAACCACCAGGGTTTTGAGTAGTTCAGCCAATTTGTCGCCGTAGACTCCTCCTCGTGCATCACTGATAGTAAGCTTGTAATCGAACGACTTCTCAAGCATCTCTGGAGTGATACGAGTTCGAGTTTCAATCCGAGGCGGTATCTGCAATATTTCAATTTTCCCGATCTCATACTTAGAAAGTTTTATGGCTATGGAATCTATTTGAGACTGAACCTGGCTATTGCCTTTCATTATTTCATTCCCCGCGAATAAGGTAATCGACAACAGGAGTGATATAACAATAACATAGACCAATACTTGAGATTTCATATTTCACCTCGATGTTGGAGTGGGAACCCAATAAGGAGTCCCACTATGGTTTTTTCGTGTTCCCTCGCCCAATGTTTTCGCTGCAGAGGTTTCGGGACCCGTTATAACGTATCTTTCTTCCAGATTGCCGTAAGCAGGTCACGGTATTCGACCGAACAAACTCCAGCAGGTAGACCCACATTGCCCTCAACGTGTGTGTTTTTCATACAAGCGACCCTGAAAGGGTCGCGCTACGAAAAAGGAAAATTATTAATGCCTAAAATGCCTGATACCGGTGAACACCATCGCAATCTTGTGCTCATCTGCTGCTTTTATGACCTCAGGATCGCCTTTGGAGCCGCCAGGCTGAATGATCGCTTTAACTCCGGCTTTGGCTGCCTCATCTATTCCATCCCTCATCGGGAAAAAGGCATCCGAAGCTAAGACTGAGCCTTTGGCTCTTTCCTTTGCTTTCATAGCTGAGATTATAACCGAATCCACCCGGCTCATCTGACCCGCACCCACTCCGACAGTTTTCTCTCCCTGAACCAGGACGATTGCATTCGACTTTACATGCTTAGCCACTTTCCAGGCGAAAAGTAGAGATTTGACCTGTTCCGGCGTAGGCTGGACCTGGGTGACGACTTTTAATTCACTTTCCCTGGTCTCGTATTCATCTGCATCCTGCAAAAGCGCTCCGCCCTTTATTATCTTATAGACTTTCTGTCCGGCAATTTTCCCTTTTAATAATTCAGGACAGGCTAAAAACCTCCTGTTTTTCTTCTTGACCAGAAGCTCCAAGGTATCTTTTTCATATCCCGGAGCCAGCACGCATTCCACAAAAAAAGTCTCATCGATTTTTTTGGCAGTCTCCATATCCACTACCTGATTCAGACCGATGATAGAACCGAAAGCTGAGACCGGGTCTGAGGCTAAGGCATCCTCACAGGCTTGAGCAAGAGTATCTGCACACGCAGCTCCGCAAGGGTTATTGTGTTTGAGAATGCAGACAAAGGGTCTTTTAAAGTCTTCGATCATATTTAGAGCTACATCTAAGTCCACGATATTGTTATAGGAAAGCTCCTTCCCGGATAATATCTGCGAGGTGGATATGGAGGGTTCAGCAAAGTTCGGAACTTTATAAAGAGCTGCCTTTTGATGTGGATTTTCACCATATCTTAAATCCTGAACTTTTTCATAAAAAGGATTCAAATAAGAAGGAAAATCGCTTCCTTCTTGCGTTTTTCTCTCAAAATAATCAGCTATTAAGCTGTCATAATGGGCAGTATGTTTGAAAGCCTCCAGGGCTAAATTATATCTGGTCGAAAAAGAAAGACTCCCTTTATTTTCTTTAAGCTCTTGGATTATCTTATCATATTTTTCCGGACTGGTGACTATCGCTACGTAATTATAATTTTTGGCTGCCGCCCGGATCAGACTTACCCCGCCTATGTCGATATTTTCCACAGCCTCAGAATCTGACACCTCTGGTTTGGAGATAGTTTTTTCAAAAGGATAGAGGTTCACCACAACCAGGTCAATTAATTTTAATTTCTGTTCTCTGACTTCTTTCTTGTGCTCTTTATCCTCCCGCAAGGCAAGAATTCCCCCAAAGACTTTCGGATGTAAAGTTTTAACCCGACCACCCAGGATTTCAGGAAATTCTGTGAAAGAGGAAATAGAAACCGATTTAATTCCGTTCTTCTTAAGCTCGTTTAAAGTCCCGCCAGTGGAGATTATCTCAATCTTTAGCTCAGACAATCGGCGAGCAAACTCCACCAGGCCGGTTTTGTCCGAAACGCTGATCAAAGCTCTTTTGATTTTAAATGTTCCTTTTTCTTCCATTATATTTAACCTCTTTGGTGATTTTTAGTTGATTAATCTTTTCAATGCCTCTTCGTATTTTTCTTTAGTCTTAATAATTACCTCTTCTGGTAATTCAGGTGCAGGCGGTTTTTTATCCCATTTTATCCTTTCGAGATAATCCCGCACGAACTGCTTGTCAAAACTGTCCTGTGGCTTGCCTGCAGAGTAAGTCTGCTTGGGCCAGAAGCGGGATGAGTCCGGAGACAGAATCTCATCGATCAGGATTACCTTTTCTCTGGAAAATCCGAATTCAAACTTGGTATCCGCAATTATCATCCCTTTTCTTTCAGCATAATCTGAGCACTTTTGATAAATGGCCAGGCTTTTTTCCTTGAGATATTCGGACAGGCTTGCCCCGAACTCCTTTTTCATCTGCTCAAAGCTGATATTCAGATCATGCCCGCTCTCTGCTTTGGTAGCCGGAGTGAAGATCGGAAAAGCAAGCTTGTCTGATTCCCTGAGATTATCCGGAAAAAGATAACCTAATATCTCGACCCTGTCATTTTCAGATAAATCTTTTTTCTCCTGGTATTCTTTCCACAACGAGCCGGAGATATAACCACGAACTACGCATTCCACGTCAATCCTTTTGGCTTTCTTAGCCAGCATTGACCTGTCTTCAAGGACGTCCCTATATTTCTGTAATTCTGGCGGATAATCATCTACTTTAAAAGCAATGAGATGATTATCGATTAAATCCTTAACCAGCTCAAACCAGAACAAAGACATTTTAGTTAAAACTTTTCCCTTCCCGGGAATACCATTTGGCAGAACTACATCAAAAGCGGAAATTCGGTCTGTGGCAATGATAAGGAGCTTGTCTTTCAGGTCATAAACGTCCCTCACTTTGCCTTTAGCATAAAGGGGGAATTCTTTAATTTTTGTTTCTGTTAAAGCTTTTTCCATTTTCCTTACCTAAAGTAATAGTTTATATATTAGCCTTAACTTGTTTTACGGCTGTATGTAAGCCCGATTATCTCTTATCTCAACTCGCTCTTCAGCAAAAAGCTGAATCGCTTTTTTATAGGTGTCATGCTCGACCTTAAGAACTCTTTCAGCCAGAGTTTCTGGTGTGTCATCATCTTTAACCTCTACTGGCTTTTGCATAACAATTGCACCGTGGTCGTAAACTTCGTCCACAATGTGAACGGTGACACCTGTGATCTTCACTCCGGATTTTATCACTGCCTCATGCACGTGCATACCATACATCCCTGGACCACCGAAATGGGGAAGTAAGGCAGGATGGATATTCAGAATTCTGTTTTTGTACGCTCGGATAATTGTAGGCGAAAGGATTTTCATATATCCGGCTAAGATTATCATATCTATTTGATTTTGCTTGAGGACCTTAAGTAACCTCTGGTCAAACTCCTCCGGTGTGGCAAACTGTTTGTGACTAAGATGCAGAGTCCGAATATTATGCTTTCTGGCTCTTTCAAGGGCAAAGGCATTACTATTATTGCTGATTACGATCTTGATCTCAGCAGACAGCTCTCCATTTTCTACAGCATCGATAAGAGCCTGAAGATTCGTCCCCCCACCAGAACACAGAACTGCTAAATTCAACTTTTTCATTTTCTTCAACTTCTTTCTCTGTGCCAGCAAGGTCCCCTGACCTTGCAGGTTTCGCATCGTAGAATCAGGGACTCGACGGGCACATGAAGGGTCACAAGGCCCTACGGGCGTTAAGAAGCACTTAGGTTCCCCTTTATCTTCTGCGCAAATTTTTTAAAAAATGAACAGGTCGCTTAAGCTCAATTCGTCGGGCATAAAGCCCGACGCTACGTTTTTTCCTGTCCCCTCCACTCCGAGGGAGACCACAAGGGTCTTCCCTACATTTCTTTCAGCTCCTTGCTACCTGCTCCTTTTATCCTCTGGGCAAACCTTCTCCCGAACTCAAAACATTTATTCAATTCCTCTTCAGTCGGAACGTATTTCACTGATATCCCCGGTTCGAAGATTTCGATCTTCATCTCCTGAAGCATAGTCTCGATATTTTTGACCGCTCCGCCTGACCAGCCGAAAGAGCCGAATGCCCCGCCGATTTTATTTTTTGGCTTTAACCCTCTCAAGTTGACCAGGAAAGCTGGAATATCCGGCAGGTAATCGTTATTCACGGTAGAAGAACCTACCAAAAGCCCCTTAGCCTCCAGCACCTCTGCGATCACATCGTGTTTGTCTGAAATGGGAAGCTTGTAAATGTCTACTTCCACTTTCTCCTTTTTTATCCCTTCGGCAATTGCCAGAGCCATCTTTTCCGTGGCGCCATACATCGAGTCAAATGCAATCACCACTCGATCTTTTGCTTCTCCTTTTTCCCAATGAAAATAGGCATCGATTATCTTCTGCGGATTTTTCCAGATAAAACCGTGGGCCGGGGCTGCCATTTTAATTTTCCACCCAAGCTTTTGCGTTTCCCCGATTTTTTTGACCGCGATGGAGCCAAGGGGCATCAGTATGTTGGCATAATATTTGGCGGCCGCGTGCATTATGATACACTCTTCGAACTCGTCATCGAACCTTTCTGAGGATGCATAATGCTGGCCAAAAGCATCATTGCAAAGCAGTATCTCATCTTCTATCAGGTAGGTCCACATACTGTCAGGCCAGTGAAGCATGGGAGTTTCCAGAAAACTCAGGGTTCTCTTGCCCAGGCTTAGCTTGTCCCCGGTTTTGACCAGTTGAAAATCCCAGTCCGTAAAATAATGTTTGAGCAGCCCCTCTTTGCACCTGACGTTACAGATCAATTTCGCTTTGGGCGCCAAACTCAGAATTTTCGGAAGCGAGCCGGAATGGTCCATCTCCACGTGGTTGGCTATCACGTAATCGATTTTCTGGGGGTCAATGATTTGCTTTATCCTCTCGATCATCTCCTCAGCAAAAGGAGGAAAAACCGTATCAACCAGGGTGACCTTTTCGTCAAGGATCAGGTAAGCATTGTAGGTTGTCCCGTGATGGGTAGAAAAAGTATGTCCGTGGAAAAATCTAGTGTCCCAGTCCACAGCACCGACCCAGTAGACGCCTTCAGCTAATTTGACAGGATTCATTTTTTCACCTCTGTTTTAATAAACATTTTTTCGTAGTGCGACCCTTTCAGGGTCGCAATGCGAGGCTAAAAGCCTCGCGCTACTTTTACTTACCATTCATTGCCGATTGCATAAACTTATTAAACTCTTCCTCGACTTCTGAAATTTTCTCTCTGTATCCTAAGTTAAATCGATTGTCAAACTCTCTCGCCATTAGCCTAAATAAATCAAATAACCAGATTAAAACATCCTTTGCAAGTTGTTGATTTGGTTTTATATCGAAAGATATTCCTTCTTCGCTCTCAGAAACATATGACTTAGAGCTTCTCATTGAAGTATGGCAGTAAAGTGAACTTATCCAATAAAAAGTGTAGTAGATATTGCCTAAATCTACTTCTTTAATAGAAAGCTCTTCTAATTTTTTTTTAGGCCATATAACATTATCTCTATTAATCTGTAAATCTTTTTCTAAGGTTTCGCAATCCGTCTCTACATTTTCGAGTTCTTCTTCTACTTCCCTGTTTTCTACATTGTTTTTTTTGTGCCATTTAGTTACTTTACGTAGTTGTTTTCTTATTTCAAAATTATCATAGAGTATATAATCTCTTGCTCTGTTGATTGAATCACTTTTAAATATATAAGAAGACCTCACCACTATCTCAAAAATAGTCCTTACTAAAACCAGAGCATCTTCAGCGTAACAACCATTTTGGCAAAGTAAAACAACTACACTAGCAGTTTTCGATGCTTTAGCAAAGAAAAAACACAATAAGGAAAGATCAGCCGTAAGAGTATCTCTCTTTATTTTTCTCTTGGAAAATTCATCTTGCAAGTTTTCAGCCAATTGTAAAAGTGAGTTATTTAACTCATATATCTCTTTTAATTGTTCCTGCATCTCTCCCGCCCCACGGGAGCCCACGCGGTTCGACAGGCTCACCGTCCTGAGCAGAGTCGAAGGAAGGGGCTCCCCTACATTCTTCAAAACTCGTGGTGCGATCCATTTGGATCGCAATGCCCGACGGGCACAACAAAGACCCATCCCATCCCTGGAAGGGGAAGGCTGAAGCCTTCCGCTACATCGCTTCATCGCTTTGGTAGGGGCACGGTCCCGCCATCGGCGGGATGCCCCTAAACATCACAAAATCGGCAGATACTTATCCGTCTCATATTTGCTCACGTGAATCCGGTAAGCATCCCATTCCATTTTCTTATTGGCGATCAAAGACTCGAAGATATGATCTCCCAGGGTCTCCTTTGCAAGCTTGCTTTTTTCGAATAGACAGATCGCCTCTTCCAGGCTTCCCGGTAAACACCCGATATGCAGCTTTTCTCTTTCTTCCTCTGACAGATGGAAGATATCTTTTTCCACTGGTGGAAGAAGCTCTAATTTTTCTTCCACCCCCTTCAAGCCGGAGGCAAGCATCAGCGCAAAAGCTAAATACGGATTGCAGGCTGGGTCAGGTGAGCGGACTTCAATTCTCGTGGCTTTCTCCTTGCCGGGTTTATATTCTGGTATCCTCACTAAGGCTGAGCGGTTGCGGGTTCCCCAGGAGATATAGACTGGCGCCTCATATCCGGGCACAAGCCTTTTGTAAGAGTTGACCCACTGGCTCAAAACCAAGGTGATTTCCTGGATATGTTTGAAGATTCCGGCAATATATTGCTTTGCCATAGTGGAGAGATGGTATTTCTTCTCATTCGGGTCAAAGAAGATATTCCTCTCCCCTTCGAATATTGACTGGTGAGTATGCATCCCTGAGCCGTTCTGCCCGAACAGGGGTTTGGGCATAAAGGTTGCATAATAACCCTCCCTTAAGGCAAGCTCCTTAACAGTCAGACGATAGAACATTACAAAATCAGCCATAATCAAAGCTTCCTGATACCTCAAATCTATCTCGTGCTGGGAAGGTGCAACTTCGTGATGGGTGCATTCCACCTGAATACCCATTTTCTCTAAAGCGGTAGCAGCCGCTTTTCTCATCCTGGTTCCAGGACTCACTGTGCTGTAATCAAAATATCCGCCCTCATCGATGGGATCAGGTTTATCCTTGGCGGGAAAATAGAAATACTCAATCTCAGGACCACAGTAGTAGGTCCAGCCTTTCTTTCTTATCTTGTCTAAAATCCTTTTTAATGCGTACCGGCTATCCCCGGCAAAGGGGGAACCATCCGGGTTCAAAACATCGCAGATCATCAGGGCAACTTTTTCATCGTTGACTGACCAGGGTAATATTCTGAAAGTCTGGGGGTCAGGCATAGCTACGAGATCGCTTTCTTCAATTCTGACAAACCCTTCAATTGAGGAGCCGTCGAAACCCTGTCCTTCATCTAAAATCTGTTCCATCTCCCTGACAGTGACAGACATGCCTTTCAAAGCTCCCAAGATATCGGTAAACCACAGCCGGATATAGTTGACGTTGTTTTCCTTGATCAATTCCAGAACTTCCTTTTTTGTTCTCATCTGATTTTTTCTCCTTCTTTTCTTGAATTAGATTTTTTCTCTGCCAAGGTTCTTCTGAGAGAGCTCTGAAAAAGTGGAGGAGTGTGGTCGGGCAAGGTGCCCGACCTACGAGAAATCAAAGACTTACATTCACGTAGGTGGGGCTCCCAGCCCCGCAAAACGAGTTTTTCAGAGACCCCTCTGATCTCTTAACTTGCAAATCAACACCCTTGTTTCTTTTTGTAGTCGGGTCAGTCCGCCTGAGGCGGACGACTGGCACTTGCCCTCATCTATCCTGAACAATTTAGCCTCCTTCAAAGAATAAAAAATATTGAACCACCTATTTTTTAAAAGTTCAATTTTAAAGATTTTATATAATATAAAGACTCTTAAAAGTCAATCAAATTGAGGAATTGTTTTTCGAAAAATTTCGAACCCATGCACGAGCCGGCAGAAGCACACTAAAAAAGGGCAGGCACTGGGGCCTGCCCCTACATCTAAATCGGTGAAACAGATATCCCTGTCTGTTTCACTTTGTATAAGGTCAGACAGGAATGTCTGACCTACCGGATTTGTCATGAGTTATTTTTTTCGTCTTTCGTCTTACTCTTTTTTAACTTTTCCCAGCAAACCCGGATGCAGATACCGCACACTTCGTTTTCCAGTCCTATGTTCTTAAGGCGCAGCAGACATCCCTGTCTGTAATCTTTCTGACTTTTTAGAAAAGGACATACCCGCAAGCATAACTGGCAATCTCCGCACCCTCGAAATTCCCTTTTTCCGGATTTTATCTTATGGGGAATAAAGATCGTCGAGAGTCTTAATGCAGGACCGTTCTCCGGGGTTATTATCAACCCTGATTTACCTCTCCAGCCCAATCCTGCCTCTTCTGCGAATGCCCGATGGGAGATGCAGAGGTCATAATATTCCTCCACCTTTCTGACTTTATGAGTGTGCCCCTCCACCGTGGCTTGTTCTCTAATCCCTTTGAACTTCTCAGCCAGAGCTTGAGAAATTCGATTTAGGATTCGGTTGATCTCTCCGCAGGCTCGAGCATAGTCGTTCCAGTTGCCCGATTTGGTTCCCTTTGTAACCCAGCACACTGGAATGGATTTAACCTCCTCTGGAATATAAAAAACTCCAATGGAAATTGCGGTGATCGGTTTGGTAAGATCGAAAGGAACAAGTTTTCTTTTGAGATAACTTTTCTGAACAGGTAAAAGCTTTACTTTATCTAAAGGGGCAAATCCGATAATCCCTTCTCTTTTTTCAAGTCTACAAAGCCTCTGAAATTCGTTTTCTATTTTTTCTCCCATAAAAAATCGTAGGGGCGTATTGCAATACGCCCCTACAAACACAATTCTTCTTCAACTTGCTTAAAACATTTTTTCGACTTCAGTCTGTGAAATTTCATCAGGTCAGTCAGCACGAATTCATAAAATTAGCCGCAGGGCTGGGGACCGTGCTTGAAAAGATAGCTTACCAGATAGACTATATCAGCCAGATTTACCACCCCATCGGAATTGGCATCGCCAGATTGCATGGGAATAGGAGGAAAACCAGATTTGAATAAATAGCTCACCAGATAAACTATATCTGCCAGGTTCACGTTTCCGCTGGTGTTGGCATCACCGCACTTAAAGGCTGCATAACTATAGTTAAAAGAACCGGAAGTCCTGGTGACCACTGCAGGGATCATCATAATCTTGCTATAGTTCCCCCAGTTATTGACCTTTGCTCTGCCAACCTGAAAGCTGTCCAGGGCAATCTCTGCAAAGTACTTCGGATTGGTGGAAGAATACCCTATGATTGTGGATTTCCACTTAGCTGAATCTGACCCGTTCAGATAAAAGGCCAGATTATCGGGGCTGAAAGTTAAATCCGGAACGTATTCAACATAATTCGTGCTCAAAACCTCAGGTGGATGCGGAACCGAAGCGACGTTCACTGGATAAATCGAATACTGCTGGTTTGGATCGACCTTGACTACCGGGTAAAGATTGCCTTCTGAATAATAGTTAGAGGTATCTGCACGAAAATTGGTGAAGTAGTTCCAAACTGAAAACTCCCGGAAAGCCTGATCCAGGGAGCTTCCTTTTAACAGCAAGGCATCATCTGTTGCTGATAGAACATTGTCCCCTTGCACATCCGCGCACATAGTCCAGATATCCCTTACCGTATTCAACCCGAATTTCTCGGATAAATAAAAAGCCCACACGCAGGCAGCATAGGCGTGATAATACCTGCTCGGGTCACCAGGGTCATAGGAAAAAGCTTTTAAGGAGAGCCAGGGGTAATTATAGAAATAAGGAAGATAACTCACATAATCATTAATGCTGTCATAGATTTTATCCTCCATC
>Ga0315277_10003309_pt1 | contig 21897 bp, 24 predicted proteins | sample YL17G05_15_MG_FD_203695 | JGI IMG/M metagenome (GOLD analysis project Ga0315277, IMG submission 203695) | Sediment microbial communities from Yellowstone Lake, YNP, Wyoming, USA - YL17G05_15 | ecosystem: Environmental > Aquatic > Freshwater > Lake > Sediment | place: USA: Wyoming | collected...
GTTATCTGCTTCCTGTAATCCCAAGTCGAATTCCACCAGTCTGATGGAGAACCAAATGAATACCACCATGTATCTATGATTTCATTTGCCGAGACATCGAGGGAGATGTTTGTTGTCGTATAGGTCGTGTTCTGGGGGCTGTAGACTGTGACTGTGGGCGGGCTGTCGACGAAGAATGAGACAGAGAAACTTCCGATGTTCCCAGCGCTGTCATTCGCATAGACTGTGAACGAGTTTGAGCCTTCCTGAGCTGTTATTGATGTGTTGGGTGAGAAGGTGAGATTTCCGCCACCGTTGAGGTCATACCACCATGTGTCGGTTGGCTCGTCGGCGGAGACTGAGAGCGGGATGGCGGTGGACGCATAGGTTGTGTTCTGGGGGCTGTAGACAGTGACTGTGGGCGGTGTGCTGTCAACGGAAAATGAGACCTGATAGATTCCTGTATTCCCAAGGCTGTCATTGGCATAGACGGTGAGCGAATTTGAGCCTTCCTGAGCAGTTATTGTCGTGTTTGGCGAGAAGGTGAGATTTCCCCCATCGTTGAGGGCATACCACCAGACATCAATTACCTCGTCTGCGGAGACTGAAAGCGGGATGGCGGTGGACGCATAGGTTGTGTTCTGAGGGCTGTAGACTGTGACTGTGGGCGGTGTGGTGTCAACATAAGGCGGTGTCACATTAACAAAAAAGCCGACGGCTGAAAAGTTCCAGACATTGCTACTCGTATTTCCCCAGACCAAGAGAGTGTAGTCGCCATTGCCCAAATCAGTCAAATTCAAATCTGTAGCATTTGGTGCGAAGGACACATTCACCGAGCCGTTCAATGAGTACAGCCAAATGTCTATCGCCATATCAGCCGACGCATTCATCGGTATGACATAAGTTTCATATATAACAGCTTCGGGGGACTGGATTGAGATATCTGGAATTTCGAAAAGTTGCAGTATGACGTAAGAATCCGAACTGAAGCTGAAGCCAGTCGAATCTGAAACATATCCATCTTTGCTTGCCGAAACCAGATACGGCTCATAAGCAGTTACCGCCCCCATGTCGTCATAATACTGTGTCAAATCCTTAATTTTTATTTCGCTTGTTGTTCCTTCATCGGCTATATTTGAAAACGTGTCATTGATTTCATAACTGGCGGATACAACCAGATTGCCAGCATCGTCCACAACTGATAAGTGCAGATACCAAGCCCTGTAATACTGTGAATTGTTGCCGATATTATTAATTACTGGGACTGTTACATTCAATAAAGTCAAATTTCGCGAGTCTGTCAGATTTGCACACTGGCTTATGTTTGAATTCTTCATCATCGGATTATTAAGCCTCCCCAAATCAAAATAATATTCCATAGTTGCATTTGAAATTGTCGAATTTCCATAAAGTGTTATCGTTTTCGTTGTGACGTTTTCAACTGAGATATGCAAGCATGCATCTCCTGTTGAAACAATGTAAATCTGGGCTGGATTGCTATTGTAAATTGTACTACAATTCTTATAACCAGTAGTATGATATGACCTGACGGTAATCGGCTCACTCCAGCCTTCCTGCGTATTATTACTCGAACTGAAAATAGCTGTACTTGTTGCAATGCCAGTAGCTCTCAAGAACTGGATTGTATTACTCGAAAGCACATTATTCGTAATCCTTCCAGATGACATTAATGTATCTATTGCTATATCAGTCGAATTGAAATAATTTCCATCAGAGTAAGAAGCGAAAGATGTTCCTATCGAACAATTAAAAAACTCGCTGTTAGATATATTAGCAATTTTTCCCAGTGTCGCACTATGCACCAGACAATATTGTTTTTGAGATGACTCTCCTGCACCAATTCCAAAAAGAGTGTTATTCGAAAAAGTCAAATCACTGTATGCTTTAACATTTCCATAAATAACGCTATCATAAATTCTAAGATTACTTTGAACAGCCGTACCGTCCCATAACAAAACAGCTAAATTTAGTGGCAAAGTGTATCCATAGATGATTGAATCTCTGATGACAAATTCTCCTACCATCGGCGTAGCTAATCCGCCATACATGAAGACATTTTTCATGCACGGTCTGTCATAAGAGCAAATTGTGCCATGACCATCAATGATACCAGACACATCATCCCAAAATCCTCCAGAATAACGCGTCCAATAAGTGGAATTTGCTATCTGTGGATAATGCACTTCCAGCCTATTATATCCCCAATCTATGCCATCAAAGATTGTAACATTTGTTATATTTGCCCAATTGCACATATCGACAACCCCCATATAATATGGAGCAATCGGTGTGCCATTGATTGAATGATTATTGCCATCCAAATTATAGCCAGTGCCATCGCATACAACAGATTTTCCTGAACATCCAACTAAATCTTTAGACATTACCCAATTTGATGAGCCATAGTTTGTCACACCACAAAACAACGGATAAAATGTCTTCTGCTCAGATGAATTTGAATTTCCAGTTGCACTAATAACAGTAACTCGAATCCATATTGGGCTATGTGTCAATCCAGTAAGATTGTAGTAACAATAAGAGTCGGAAATGTTCATTGTCAGATTAGTATCAAGATTGGCATAAATATAGTTAAGCGAACATGACGCTGGAGTGACATTAGATGTCACATTCACAAATATATAATTTTCTTCAACAGTGACTTCATTTTCAGCTGGGCTGATAAATATGACATCACCCACATATGCAAATGCAGTGACTATTATTCCTGCACAAACTTCATCAGTCACATTCCCGTATGTATCATTTGCTACCACGCACGCAGTCCAGTTGTCATCAACTTCTGTCACAGAATCATTTATCATGCCAATAAACGTAAGCACCCCATTGGACACTTCTTTTGAAAAGTTCGAATATAAAGTTCCGTTTCTGCTCCAGTTGCCATAAACACTTAAAGTTTCATAACCCGAAACTTTTACATATAAAGTCAGATTCTGGTTTGTGTCATTATACTGGGATGTCGAGTTCAGTATTACCTGCTCTATAACTGGAGCAAATAAAGTAACATTCACTTCCTCATCACTTAAATAAGTTGGCGGGTTTGGCTGCCCATTAGTGAGCCAATACATTTTATCTGCATCTGCTTCTGTGACCGTTTGGTTCAAAAAGAGGAAATTCTCGATTTTTCCCCTGAAATTGTATAATGTATATCCCTCTCCATATCCGCTGTCATATCTTCCCCCAACATGAATATGGTTATCTGCATAAGGGAATAAGTCACCTTGTGCCGTTCCTGTGCTTCCTGCAACATTATTGCCATTTAAATATATTGAACAGGCAGACTCATTGCCAGCAAATACCAAATGATACCACACATTTCTTTCAATGAAAACAGAAGATGCACAGTTAATACCATCAGCCCCCAGTCCATTTATATAAATATGCGGAGTTAAATCTGCTTCTAAATAAATCAGCGTGCCAAGTTCACCGTCATATGACCTCCAGTCTATAATCGCTTCCTGCCCATTATACACTGCTCCTTCATATTTCAGCCACATAGAGACTACAAACCCGCCTGTCCCCGTATCAAAGGAACTGTCAAAAGGTATGACATATTCAGTATTATATCCTGTTGCACTGAAATTTATACATTTTCCAAAAAGGCATTCCAAAGATTGCTTGTTGCCCGTAAGTGCCGATGTTCCATCATTTACATAAGACGAAGAATCATTTATATACTTGACATTACTATCCTCGAAAAAGTCTGCTATCACCACATTTTCTATCAAATTCGAAGGCACATTGGCAAAAACCTTGAAATTATCATTCAGACCAGATTCTGCCGAAGGGTTGCCATAGCAAACCTGATATCCCGATGAATTGGATGATACGGCAATGTCCTGCTGCAACTGGAACCAGACTTGAGTATCTGTCGTATTACAGCCAGTCATGTATCTGTCAAGTTCCATCTCATCGTGGATAATCCTTATGTCATTGCAGTCGTCCCTAAATTTGCTCTGATTAGTAGAATCGATGCTGATGTTCGCAGTCCAGTTGGCATACAGAATATCAGTAGCATTGTTGTTTTCAACCGTTATATTCCTGCAATACCACCAAGCCGAATTCCACCAGTTCAGCTTGTCATAAGTTATCCCGTCATATTTCGGGATTATATCGGCTGAAATCTCATAGCCGTTGGCTGTCCATTCCCTATTGATGTCAGAGCATATCCTCACCCATTGAACTTTTTGGGAGCGCACGTCTGGGCTGAAAAGATACTTGAAGCCGTAATCGAAGAGGTCAACATAAGTTTCCCTTGTCTTGGTCACGACGGTTTCATTCCATTTGTATGAGCTTATTTCTTCGCACACAGCCTGACCGATGCTTCTTGATTCTGGCATTCCATCCATCTGGTAAAGACCATCAAATTTATATTCCTCAAGTTTAGAAGGGACTTCCAGAATATAGGTGTATGTCGCATTTTTAGCGCCAGACACGACTACGATTTTGAGATGACCATCAGGGTCAAGGACTAAATCACCAGAATACAGGACTTTCCAGTCCTTTGGCGGGATTTCATCCAAGACATAGTATTTCTGTCCCTTTTCAATCACCACATCAAGCGTGACTTCCAGAAGGGTGTCTGGCTCTGGCTTCGTGTAACTTCTCGTGATGCTTTCATTCGATTTTACACAGGATTCATAAGTGTAAGGGACTTTCGTTTTCACCAGCTCATCATAAGGCTCGCCCAGAAGCCATTCTATTTTCTGGTTCTTCAGGCTTCCCACGACCTCATTCTTGGATTCCAAACCAAAAGTGTCCTCGGTCAGGGATTTCAGCTTGTCGAAGTCCTGCAAAGGATAGTAAGAGCAGGCATGAAACATATCGATTTCATCATAGCCGTGGATTAAAGACGTTTCGCCGTCGGCGCTGACCAGATATGAGTTCCCTGAAAACATCAGAATTGAGCAGAAAATAGATATAAAGATGGCAATAAGGGCTGAGTTGCCAGTATGGAAACCAGTTTTTCCGACCACGAATCAACACCCACTACAACATTGTTTAATTATTATATCTAATTTACCAGTTTATAAGAGTTTCTATTCTGCCATGAACCCTTTTGGAAAAAGCGTTCACGGAAAAGAAGCTCTTAGATGGCAGAAACATGTGGATTTAAAAACCAGCACCACCCAAAACAGATTACAGAGACTTGTTCTTAACTCGTCTCGATTGCCCATTTTTTTCTTATTTCTTTTCCCGCTTGGGAGGAGGCTGAGGCTCGGACTGCTCCAACTCTATCAAATCGGTCGGAACCTGAGGCATGACGAAATCCTGCTGGGCTCCCCTCATCGGGATGTCGAGCGAGTATTTCTTGCCTATCTTGGTGACGTATGTGGCGAGCTCGAAGTATGATTCCTTGGCATAGCGGATGAGCTGATGGAGAGGGTATTCACGGTCTTTCCCATTGTTGTCACGGAACTCGATGACCTTGCCGATGTTCGAGCCGAGGTTCGTCAGGATAGCCATTTCTGTCGTGGACAATGGCAAAAGGATTTTCTCATGTGTGTTCTGCTTGATATAGTTAAGCCTGTCGACGATTTCCTCATCGGGCGATTCCTCTGCCGTAATTAAGCAGTAACTTCCACGGAATTCTGCAAGCAGAATCCCTATATGGTTAAGCTTAACGTATAAAATTCCCTCATCGAGTTTGGACGCACAAAAGCTTCCGCTTCAGCACAATATCTTGAAGATTACCCGACAAGAAGCACAACGCTTCAAGCCCAGAGGTCAAAAAGATACTGTAAAATTTTCAGAAGACCACCCTCTCACCGCAATGAAGGATTTTCGCCACTGACAGCAAGGTCATTTTCACGACATCCATCCCCTCCTATAAATTTCATAACCTGCTTCCTAACCCATTTAGGAAAATAAGTGCTTTTGTGATTTATAATCAGACATTGATAACCATTCCTTTTATAATAACTCAAAGTAGAATTCACAGTCCTATGTGAAAGAACTGTCGGATTTAGAGTTCTATCATGAAAGAACATACACATGACTTCAATAACCTTTAGCTGACCTGTAACAAGAAAATCAGGATTCTTATAACCTATCATGAAAGACCCATCCCCAGTATAACGTATTGGCAGACCTTCACATGCATCAAGAAAACGCTTCTCAGCACCATTCGGACTTCTCGCCCATGATGACATCAATCTACCAACAAACCGTGCCTTATAAACAGGGTCTGCCATCAATCGCCTTTTAGATTGAGAATGATGTAAACGATGTGCATCACTCTGCTTTCTTCCAGTCAGACTTTCACTAACACATTTTAAAGGTTCATAATTATCCTTAGTTTTTCCCAAATTATGTGGTTTTCGGTTAGCTATTAAACCCAGACAAAGAGCTTTATGTTGAATCGCTTTTAATGACCTTTTCAAACCACATTCCCTACAAAAAGATGCACCATGATAATAATTCTTGCGCAAAATTAAAAGCTCATCATCAGTCCACGGTATACCCGCATCAGTCATATCAAGCATCTTATGAGTAGGCACAATAACACGAACTTCAGAAGCAGGAATAGTCTTTCTAATATCATCCTTATGCAACATACGCCATTTAATCCGATGTGCCTTGTAGACCTCTGGTTTTTCTTTTCTCAGAATCCGTGACAACATTGCATGCCTTATTCGTTGTTCAGGATGCAATCTCCGATACTTCTTATTATATTCACAATGCCTATCGAGATGAGCACATCTGAAAGCAGATGTCCTCGCCTTTATCCTATCCCTATGAGCGACATAATAATCCCGCTGATAACACGATTCACAGAGTTCTTCCCTTCCTGTCAGAATATCTGATGAGCATCTCACACATTTTTTCATATTAACCCTTCCTCATTTTACCAGCAATCATCTGAGCCCGCCGACCATAGACGGGCTTCCACACGAGACCGCAATTTTCCGACTTGAAGAGGTCAGCATCACGCTTGGCATATTTAACGCAGGCGCTGGGTCTGCCAGCATATTTTTTGCACCTGAGGGTAGCCGCATCGAGGAAGTCGCACTTCTTGGGGACGAAGACGAACAGGTCGTCGCCCCGCTCGACAACTTCACACCCATGCTTCCTGAAATATTCGGCATCATCGGGATTCACCTTTCTGGCTCTGAAGAGCAGATGGCGGCAGCAAAACGCACGGCAGTTCACTGGGTTGCAGATACCCTGCAAATTAAAGATGCGGTCTCCTATCTGACGATACCCTTCTTCCATTTGATTTCCTCCGAAAGCGCACAGCCCCACTACCACCAGACAACCAAGTCTGGCATAAAGATGTGAAGCACATACCAGAGCAGAAGGAAGAGAAGAACCACCGACAGCGTCCCGAAAAAGAACACTGTAAAGAAATCCACCTCTGCCTTAAGCTTCTTACGAATACGATTTATCCCCAACATATCTACTTCCTCTTCTGGAATTTTATTCTCTCATTTGTGGCAGGCTGAACGCCTTGCAGCAAATTTAATCTGTTGCAGAGCTCATTGACCTGCGCATCGAGAGCATTCACAGATTCATCTATCCTATCCAGCCTGACGGCAGTGATTTTAATATATTCAGCTATACTTAAATCCGCCTGCATCAACTGCTCGAAGATGTTCGAAACTGGCGAGCTTGCAATGGGCTGTGGCTGAGCTGGTCGGTTCACGGGCTGGCGCACTGGCGCAACTGGCTGCTGGACAGGTTGCTGGACTGGCTGCCAATAAATCGGCGGCTGCTGCATCGGCACTGGATACGCTGGAAATTCCGCTGGTATGCCCATTGGCGGCGGGGCTGGCTGACCAGCCTGCATCGTCTGGGCGTAAGCCTGCGCCTGCTGCTGAATCTGCTGCTGCAAATATGGCGGAACGAACACTGGGCTCACACCGCCTTCCTTTTTCTTTCTCCCTAACATTCGAATCCCTCCTTTGATTTTACGGAACAGGAAGCCAAGCGTCTTGGCATATATCCATCCCACGAAAACCGATGTCCTGACAACGGCAGTGAACGACTGCTGGAACATCGCCCTGTCCGATTTCGGCTCCTTATCGAAACCCTTGGCGAGCCACAGTGACATATTCCTGAACTGCTCATAGGTGCTTCCCTCATTCCACTGTTTTTTCGATGACATAAGTATCATTTCCCTCGAATCCCCTTATGATGGCGCTGACGAACCACCACTCATTGCCGTTTTCATTTCCCATACGCTTAAGCTCGACCTTCGCCCCGATATGGCAATAGGAATGACCGAAAGACGGGTCGCTGAAGCAAATCCCCTGAGACACACGAACAGGATTTTCGACCAGCGTGCCAACGAGAACATTGACACCGAACCCCTGAACATTGACAAACAAGCCCCCAGCATCAATCCTCACGATTTCACCATAAACGGTATATTCTTCAAATGGGGAAAATATGGACAGCAGGAAGGCTGAAAGCAGAACCGCCAAGGCGGCAATCATGCCTATCTCAAACCTATATGCAATGATGAAATGCGAAAGCATACCAGCAAGGCTGGTAGCAGCATAATCCACATCGGCATCCGAATCGCCTTTGGAGCTCATTTTTCACCCTTACCCCTGATTATCGCCTCTGCGTAGTCACTGCCGTCGGGAAGCAGGAGCTTCACTTCCATTTCGGGAGTCAGTATGAAGTCATCTGGAACGCTGAGCTTCGCCTGCGGGATGAACCTCTCGAAGAACTTGTCCGACAGGTTCACGCACAATTTTATCGCCACTTCGTTCTGGGCGAGGCTCGGAACCAGCTTGGTAGTCCTGACGCTTCCGCCTTGGGTGACAATCAGGTAGCAGTTGATTTTCATTTTTTATTACATCCTCTCTCGATTTTTGCATGCTTTACCCTATCTATCTGAATATATGAAATTGCCCCACGGTTCGCAAAAACCAGATGGGAATCCTCAGTGTTCAGAATAACCAGACCAGTCCGAACATCAAAATGAATGAGCTCCCCATCGATGAAATCTGGCATGCTTCCTGAAGAGATGTCCCTGCGCATAAAGATTCGGACACGCTTCCCCTCATGCTTGCTGAAAAATTCCATTGGGTTCATTTATGCACCTTCTTAGCCTTTTCAGCAATGGATTTCTTATCGGCACGAACCTTGGCGAAAATCCCCTGCTTTTGCTCCTCATCCATTAGCTCGGTGAAGGCGAGCTGGTGCAGGTCACGGACTTTGTCCTCGACCTGAGAGAGCCTTTCAAGCATCTTGTCTGGGGTTTTCTTCGCAATGACATCCAGAGCGCCGAGGAACGTGTACCTGATTATCAGGACTATGCCGAATGCCCCGACGATAGTTATCGGCGGCTGAGCAGTGCTCAGCTGAGCCCCAGCGAAGACGGACATGATGACGGCGAGAGCTATACACCCTTCGTAATAGATATACATGTAGATTCCACCAATGACAAAAAGGACTGAAGTCAAATAATAATACATGACCTTGCCGATGTCGCCAGCTATGTAAGTCCCGTGTATTTGCTTCCAAGCGGAAATAAGCGAATCGAACATAATAACCTCCTTATGGGTGAGAACCCCCCTTTGTTGAAAAATCAGGGCGCATGATTTCCTGAAGCATATAGGAGAGGGTATTAGCGGATGCTTCTGTCTTCAGAGCGCCATCAAACAGGCGGGCATATTGCAGACTAACAGATGACATGCCAAGCCTCTCTTTTCCAATGACGATTTTTATTTCGCCCAGATTGCCCAGCATGAATCCCTTACTTAATTTTCTCGGCATGCCTCTTTACCCCCTTTCCCCTCAACAGCTCAAGGAAGCTCACCTGCGGAGCCCCCGCATAATCATCATAATACACACGGCACTTGATGCCCTCGTCATATTTTTTGAATGGGGCGAGCAGGCTGTCCCTGAGACCAGAGAAATGGACAACCATTTTCTCAAGCACGCTCTTAGGCAGCCGTTTCTCTATTGAAATCTCGATTACGACCTTTGATGTCCTCATTAAATTACCTGACCTTTGACATTGATTTTGACATTCCTGTCAAGCTCAATCAGTGGTCTCGTGAATTCTGGCGTTTCATTCAGCGTCTTCCTGTAGATTCCCACAAGGTCGTCCACAATAGTTTTGATTGATACATGCACGCCCTGCCTTTTTGCTTTTTCCACAGATTTGACAAGCCCTTCACCAAACCTGACCTCGATGACGATTGCCGCTACATCCGACATAATTTCCTCCTAAACTACAGATTCAACGGCATCAGTGACCCGTTCGTAAAAGTCATTGATGCGCTTATAGAGCTCCTTGTTCCTCGTCTCCAATACCCGCAACATGTTCGCAAGCTGGAACTCATTAATAACCACCGTGGCAACACCCATCTCCAGCTTAGTCTTCACACCGCATCTGGAGCACTTGAGATATGGGTCTACGGTCTTCATATTGCCGTTCTTATCATTTTCTGATGTCACGAGACCACGTGCATTCACGAGCCTCAGTTCAAAGACAAACATGAACCCTTTTCCACGCAAAACAGTCAAAAGCGTTCACGGAAAAGACTCCTTACCATTTAACCACCCTCCTCAGCGCCTGAGATTGTATCACCCTTCGTCCTCATTATGTAACGGACATTCGGATTCATATTGATTGCCTGCCGCTGGACTTTCGAAAAATCCTCAGTCTGCTGGTAGAGAGTATCGAGCATGGCGACATCCTTCGCCCTCGCATAAGCTATCAAGTCCATGTTCACTATGTTGCCCTTCTCATCGGTTATGAGGGGATAGTAAAAATAGCCAGCCTTGTCAACGCCTTCGCCTTTGATGGCAATCACGGAATCGCCCTCCAGAATGAGGTCTTTTGGAATCTTGTGCTCAACGACAGTGCGCTTGCGTGTCTTCTCATCAACGGTCTCGATTCTGACGGTGTCATTCATATTGACCTTCAGGATGAACTTGTTCTTCCAGAAGACATATTTCCTCGCATTCCAGAGAAGATAATTCTTATAGCCGTCGGAAGTGACGCATTCGCCAAGGTAATAGCCGACGACCTTCACGCCGAAGCCACCGATTATCTGGACGATGTCATGCTGTGCAAAGAAACCAGAGAATTTCATCACGAGCGAGAGAACCAAGCCAGCGATGAAAATCCAGATGGCGAGCTGGAAGGACGAAACATCATCAAGGACAGTGGCGACCACGAAAAGCAGGACGGATATAAAAATCGATATAACGAGAATGTAAAGCCAGAACGCACGGGGTCTAATCCTCTTCGGGTTCATCCCCATGTGGCAGAGAACCAGCGTCCTGTTGTAATCCCTCAGGAAGATGTTCTCCTTTTCCTTTTTTGTCTGGAGCCACCTGAAAAGCCAGATGAGCACAAAAGCGACACATGCGACTATCAGGATGGGCATCCACCACGCACCGAGGAAATCCACAACGCTCTTCAAAGGCGACATGATGCCGCCAGATGCCGCAGGAGCTGGCTTCTCCCGCTGGATGACCTCCACAGCATAGGCAGGGCAAATGGCATAGAAAAGAAGAACGAAAGTTACAACAGTTGCCAGAGATTGCCCAACTCGCATGATATATCATTGCGATTGGATATATATAAGTTTGCAAAAAAAGACAATTCAAAAAAATGAAAACAAAAGAAGAAAAAGTTTGCACCAGAACGATGCAAATTAAATTAAGAAAATTAAATATGCCTTATACTGTCACTGACAGTTTACTTCCCTATCTGTTGAGTTGCCCCGCCGACTGCTCTTCGGATAACAGATGCTACGCCGTAGAATATCGCAAGTATTCCACCTACGATACCCAGCGCAAGCACTATGTTAACCACAGGGTTCTGGATAGCCGTTAAAAAGCTACCAAGCCCAGAGCCAGCTTCCGAAAGGGTTTCGTTTATTCCCATTCATATCACCTAATCCGACCCACTACAGTCTCACGACCTATGGCACGCACACAAGCAGTCCGCCTGCGTGACGGCTTTATAAGACTGCTTCTTCTGATAGTTATTTTCTCATGACCATTTAAAAATGAGTATGATTCTGCCATCAACAAAGTGAAGAAAACAGAAAGTAAGCAAGAAAAAGTTTGCATCAAAACGATGCAAATTAAATTAAGAAAATCAAATATGCCTTATGCAGTCACCGACCGCTTACTGCCCTATATGTTGTGCTGCCCCGCCAACCGACCTGCGGATAACCGAAGCTATCCCGTAGAAGATGGCAAGGATTCCACCAACAATACCGAGGGCAAGAACTATGTTTACCACTGGATTCTGGATAGCAGTAAGGAACGTACCCAAACCGCTTCCCGCCTCAGTAAGAGTTTCGGAAATTCCCATTCATATCACCTAATCCGACCCACTACAGTCTCACGACCTATGGCACGCACACGAGCAGTCCGCCTGCGTGACGGCTTTATAAGACTGCTTCTTCTGATAGTTATTTTCTCATGACCATTTAAAAATGAGTATGATTCTGCCATCAGAAATCGCTGGCAAAATGGCAGATTCAAATACACACCAAAAGCGAAAATGAAAGATTAGATGTCGAGCAGCTCATCCAGAATTTTCTCCAAGTCATGCCTGAATTGCAGGACTATCTTCCCGATTCTATAATAGACATATACGAACACGCCCTGAATGGCAAGAAAGACCACGAATAGGACGAACAGCCTTATCCACGACGCAACAAACACCATTGCATTGTAGATGGCAGTAAAGAAAATCTCCACACCTGACAGAATCGGCGTGTCAGACCACCCGAAGAGCCCTGCTGAACGTGGCATCCCTGAAAAAATGGCAACACTAAGCGCAAGACCAGCAATCGCAATCGATATTGCCAGCAAAACAGCCGTGCTTATGATGAATCCCCGCATTCAATCCCACCCCTCATCTTTATGTTCCACGAGACGGATTCCTGTAATCCGAAATATTGCCCACCTGAGCAAAATGAAAATGAAGATAGGTATCATGAAAATAGCGAATATCACTATGAATATCGACCAGACCAGCCACAAGATAGTCCAAGCATCCGTCATCATCGTGACGACACTGGACAGCTCATTGGCAGTAGCGAGCTCTGGAGATTCAACATCACCGCAGTCAAGAAACTCGACAGTGGACAGATAAGGTATCATCTCAATTCCCAGCTTAGTGTAATTCCCGCTGTTGCCGACATACGAGCCAGCGCCATAATCGGCGAGCGCCACATAGCATTTGGAATATTTTCCAGTGAAAGCACGCTCATTGTAGGTCACGGGATAGCCAGTGTCCTGATACCCGAACTCTATGCTGAGAATGCCCTCGGAAACCCACTGGGAATAAGCCGCCGTATCGAAACCCACTGGGCTCATATCATTGCACATCACCACGACAGAAAGATTGTCATAGGGAGCCTCATCATATGCGGCATGCCTGAAGAAGAGAATCCAGTTCTGGGACGACTCGTGGAACGCCAGCAGAGCCATTTCGCCTTGACCGCCGTTTATAGCGACAAAATGCTCCACCGACATCTCGAAGAGATACTGGGGGGCATAGGGGTCGATAGCGCCTTGGACGGAAGTCGGAATGAGGAACAGCGCCATCATAGCCAGCAGGAAGATATCTTTAATCATATGAAGACCTCCTGTCGAGAATTTTGAAACCCGAAATTTTAAATATCGCCAAGCGAATCAACAGAAATATGATAATAGGTATCCCAAGCACTATGAAAAGCACCGCCAGAATCTGGAAGACAATCCATAGCGTGTAAAGGAAGTTGACATTCTTCTCAAGGACAAGGGCGATGCCCGCTATCAACTGCTGGAACAGGTTCGTCTTCACCACATCACTGCAAAAGTAATCAAGGGTGATGACAAGGGTGTTCAGGACAGGGACAAGCTCGACATAGAATTCAGTATATCCAGCATTTCCCACCGCATCAAGACCAGTGGCAGAGATGAGCCAGCATTGGCTCCACGACATATAAACCGTGCTGTTGTCATAGTAAGAAGTTATCCCATTGTAGGCATAATTCTTCCTGAAGCTTATCAGACCACGCTCATTCCAGCTCGGATAATCCGTCGTATGGAATTCAGTGGAGAGGGCATCTCCAAGGCATTTATACTCGACGTAGAAATCATCATAGGGCGGAGCATCTCCAGCATGCGCACGGAAGACGACATAAAAACTGAGGGATTCATTATGGAAGGCGCTGATGGTCTGATACTGGGTCTCATTCGTATATTCATCAAACTTCACGAAATACCTGCCCGAAGCCCTGAACTTCTCCAAGTCGGACTCAGGGATGGCGGAGACTGAGAGAGACAGCAATAAGAAAACGATTGCAACCGAAAATGCGAAACCTGAAAAGCTTATTTTTTGCATGCCATCACCATAACGTAAGATTAAGAATGATATAAATGATAGAAGGTATTAAAATCAAGCCTGCCAAGGCAGATTTTAAGCTACCAGTAGTTACCAACAGCAATATGAAGAAAATCAGACCAATCCCCGCAAAGAACGCAAGCGAGAGCCACGAGGCGAACATTCCGAAAATCCCCCCGAACACGTAGAGCTCAGCCTGACTGTAGAACAGGTCGAAGTCCTCATTTTCCGAAAGGTAGTAATCGCCGAGATTGAGCCTGAAACGGGACTGTACTATCCACGGCGGGCAGAAGTCGCACTGCTCGACACCGCCAGCGGGGTCATACCGCTTCCAGCCGATGTTGTTGCCGATGATATACATCGAATAGTTGCCAGCCTCATAAAGAGTGACCGTCGCAGTGCCGTTGGCATATTCACCGTGCCAGTAGCACTCATCGCTGCCCTGCGGAGGGCAGGCGAACTTGTCCCTGCCGAACAATCTTTTGAGCGTCGGGCTGAGGTCACGGGTGAAATAAACCCAAGCGAACTCATTCAGGTATCTCGATTCTGGAGTCATGTTGATGTTGTTCCAGAGCCTGACTGTAATGGTGAACGGAGTCCTGACCCTGATGAGACCATTCTCAACCAAAACGGGCGGGAAGTTGCCAGACACATTGAACGGATAGTCGCCGTTGACCGACGGAATCCAGACCACCTCGTAAGCTGAATCAGCAGGAACCCAGACCATATCGCCTTCAGAGCCGTCGATGAAAACCGTCAGGTTCGGAATCGCCTGAACTGACGAGCCGTTGAGCATGAGATACGCCTTAATCGTGGTCGGGCTCCCGACAACTGCATATGGGGCATAGTCCAAATACAGCTGGTATTCCACCACAGCCACACTAAACGGGACAGATTCACTGAAATTGCCGACGACATTCCTGACATAGCACATTATCGAATATGAACCTGTGTCATTCATAAGGTAGCTGTAAGTCCCAGCAGAGCACACATCCAGCAGGACATCCCCTGTGGAATTTTTCAATACGGCATATTTATTTATCAGCGGTGTCATCGAGCCTAAGCTCCATGTGAATGTCTGGTTAGCGCCCTGCGTAACTGTCGCACTATAGGAATCAATCGAGCATGTCGGAAGGCTGATGCCAGTCAGGTTATAGGTGAAGTATGAGGTCTTGTTTTCAAACAGTGATTTGGAGCAGTTCCCAAAAGCAGTATATTGCTTCGGCTCAGCCCACACGCTCACGGCATGGCTCTGCTCATAAAATCCAGAAGACGCATTGAATGCCATCGGAGCCCTCATGACGGAGGCAAAAAGCCAGTGGGCATGCTCGCTGCCCATGGATATCCAGTCGTCCTGCTGGGACAGGTTGCCGTGATACGTATACCCGAAGTTGTGGGAATTCGTCCCGATGAACCAGCTGTCATTCCCGCCAGAGCAGTTCAGGCAACCGCCATAGAAGCCATAATAGGCAGTCGCAGGATTTCCAAGCTTCACAAGCGACTGCTGAATCCAAGACTGGTTCCCATACAGGCTTATCGGCTTCAGGATATCCCCCTTCACGCCGAACAGAGCATCCAATAAGTCGCAGGAGTATGAGCCTATGAAATCAGTGTAGTTCACGGAAGTCATGTTCCGCACGCCGTCCAAGCCCTCGAAAGGATTCGCAGACGAGAGGACAGCCCAGATGGAAAAATTCCCAGTAGTCTGGTTCGTGCACCTCAGGTAAGCGCCCCCGCCGATGTCATGCATATCAGTGGTCAGCGACACGCTGAAACCGCCGAGGCTGCCATTGAACAACTGCTCCTCGGAGTCAATGGCATAATACCGCCTTAAAATAATCGGGTCAACCAGACTGATGACGCAGGACGCACCACCGACAGCCGAACTGTTGCGTGCATAAGTATAGTTGCAATAATCTATCAGAGTATTACCCACGGGCAGGACAGTCGGAACAACCCAGCAGTCCAAGCCAGTCCCATAGGAAGAAACGGTAAAGCAGGTCTTGTTGCTGGACTGCAAGCCGTAGGTGTTGTTCAGGTAAACAGTGACACAGTTGCTTCCGAGGCTGGCATATATCGTAGCATTAGGCACAAAGGTCGTGTTGGAGCCACCGTTAAGCGAATACCACCATTTGTCGACAGGCGTTCCACTGCCAGCGGACACAAGCAAAGGTATGACATCCGTGGCATAGCTTATGTTCAGCGGCGAGTGCACAGTGATATTCGGGGCAGAAGGACTGCCGTCAGTCCAGTAGACCTCGACATAAGGCTCATAGGCGGACTCGTTGCTGTTCACATTGATGAAACAATCAACGCCGTCATAATTCTCATAGCTCCCCATGAGGCGGTAATAAGACATCCCAGCCTTGGCAATCCAGCTACCCACATTGACAGAATACCAGCCAGTGGCGTTCTCATTGGCATAAAAGTAGATGCTGATGTTCTGATATGGCATGCCCCAATCAGACTCGCCGAGGTCGCCGAAATCGCTGATGTTCTGCAACCAGAACCTCGAAAAGCCAGACCCACAGGTCTTTCCGCTGACACGTGCATAGAAAGTCGCATTGATGATAGTGTCCCACTGGTCAATCAGGGATGTGTTGAATTTATAGTATCCCCTGTAAAACCAGTCATTGTCACCGACACCAACATCATTGCCCACCTGAATGGCAGTCCCAGTGAGGACGACCTCATAAGCGCCGAGGCGGTCTTTGCCCAGCTGACCATCCCAAGGCATCGGCATCAGGTAAGGGTCTATTACTATCTTGTCGCCAGCACCGAAACCTTCAGCTTTCCAGTCCTTCAGGAGCGTGGCAAGGACGACATTTTCATTAATCTGCTCCAATTTAACATCATACCTTTCAGCTATGACATCCTCGAAGCTTATGAACTTGTCATTTCCGACGACGATATACTTATCATACAAGACCTTCAGACCATTGTCCGAAACGATGCTGAGCTTAGGGATGAAGTCAACATCGGGAAGAATGAAGGAATATCCCCATTTATATTGCTCTGATGAAGAAGAATCAATGACAGTCGTGAATCCGAGCTTCTCATCAACTGGAATCCTTTCCCCAATGCCATTGTAAGCCTCGAATGTCAGGGAAACACGCTTATCAGACTCGGTGAATTGCAGATTTTCCTTATCAGAATAGACATCAACATGAGCGACGAAGTTCATGAACCTGTCGATATCAACAGATGTCTTGGCAGAAATGACTTTATCTTTACCATCTGCAAAAACAGACATAGCCAAGACTGAGGACATCAGCAATATCGCCAGACACAGCATCGCACAATTCTTCTTCCACATTGAACCACCACATCGCATCACATCATCTCATCTTAGCACATGGCTGACACCCTTGAAGGCGAATGCCAAGAAAGCCGTCAGCAAGACCGTGATTGCAAGGGCTACCCCAATCGTCATCATCGGGTCATACGTATCGCCTATGAAATTCATTATTCCGCTCTGCATGCAGGTCAGAATGCCGACAACGGAGGACTGGTCGCAGGTTTCCACTGGAGGGGCTACCAGACAGACATCGTCAACACACATGTAGTCGCACGCAACGATGTCATAGACGCACTGCTTCTCGGACGAGCACTTATAGCTCTTCAGGTGCTTGCTGTCGGTGCAAATATTGCCAGCCCAGCACTCGGAATCAAAGCCCGCTGGACAGTCGGTCGTGGTCACATCATAATAGCATCCAGCGACATCATTGCAGAAAATCGGGCAATACTGCGCCCCATAGACGCAAAGCCCGCCGACACATTGCCCGCCATTATACCAAGTGCTACCAGCGCAGTAGGTAATGTCGCAGCCCAAGTCGGACAGGCACTGCTGGTTCGAAGAAGAATTCGGCAAAGTGAACGTGTAGCTGTAGAGCGAGGTCGTATTGACGACTGATACAGTATCAGCAACGAAATACGCCCCCTGAGTCAGGTTGACATGGGCAGTCCAGCTGCTCCTGTTGTCGACCAGCGCAAAAGCCGAAGGGAATGACAGCGCATAATTGCGGCTGATGTAAACGCCCGCATTGTCATACAGCACACCGCCCTGAGCCCCGCCGACACGGACAATAACGGAATCCCCATCATAGTGAACGCCATCATTCGTATAGACATCGACTATCAGGCGGGCGAAAATCGGGTCGACCTGAACAGTCTTCGCCGCCCTGAAATTCGCAACCGAATAAGGCGATGACTCATCGGTAAGGGTGAACATCCCGACAGCGGGCATATGACCCGAAGAGCTGAAAGAATAGCTGTAGCTCCTCGGAGAGCCGTGCAGGATGAGATAGTAGGAATTCCCAGAACTTGTAAGAGTGAAGGTCGCATTCGCATAAGGGGCAAGCTCATAGACGGCAGCACCGCTGGAATCTGTGGACTTGGCAATTCCATCAACTGTCACCGAAGCCCCCGCAACAGGAACACCGCTGAACTTGTCAACGAAGCGCAGCGTGAAGTTGTAACGCTTCACGAAGCCAAGACCATTGGCTGGCGCAGTGATATAGGTCGTGCCAGAAGGCAGCAAAGAGTCGAGGTCATTTATAAGGACAGTGCTCGGAGCCCATTCAGACCCGACGGCAATCAGGAGGCTGTTATCGTTCTGGCACGGGGAATGCACGACTGCATTCGTCCCGATAGCAGAGTAAGAATAATTTTCGGCAAAGCAGATGAGCTGGGCATTTGCGCTTATCGGTTCGACCAGCCCAGAATTCGGGTTCAGACCCTTTGCCTGCACGGTGAATTCATAAAGCGGGCGGTTGTAGGCATATATGCCAGAGACGGACGTGTAGCCCCTGTCCCAGAGGTAAATCTGGTTCCTGTCCATGACATAGGAATCGGTGTGGTTGATGTATTCATTGGCACGCCACGGGAAGTAGAGCTCTGGAGTCGAATAAGAAGCACCGTCCGTCGCCAAACGGTATGACGCATTGTTGTAGGTGTAATACATATTCGACCCGTCGTAATAGCTGTAGCCAGATATATCGACAGTGAAGATAGTGTTATCAGCTGTATAAGCAACAGAACTATCTGATTTAGTTAACCTAACATAATATTGCAAATTCGCCCCATGCATAAAAGCAAAGCCAGATGCTGCTGAATAATGCTGGAGGTAATTACCGCTGTAGATGTAATAAGGTGATATTATTGAATCACAAACATCATTCAGCGCAGTCTGAGCCAGAGGACACGCCCTCAGAATTAACCAATATATATGTTGATAAGGAGGAATCGCAGGAATACTATGTAACATCGTAGCCTGCAAATAATGAGTCGCATTCAGCACCCCAATGAATTGCAGACTATTCTCACACAATGCAGAACAACCATCCATAGGTGGAAAATTTGCAACCAATATCGGATTGGTAAAATCACGGTTATATTTGTAGACCTTAACGCCCCCCACATCAGTTCCATCAAAAGTCGGCGTAAAGAAGATGTAGAATTTGCCATCCGCTGGACTGTAAGTCACATCATAAGGAAGCGGATATTCAGAACCCAAGGACATATTGTTGGAAAGGTCTTCAAGAAGGTCATAATCGACATTCCATCCGGCTGGCACGGCAACTTGCGTGCAACCATTAACAAATTTATCATACCAAACATCACAACTAAATGAAAGCCCTTCGAAATGGCGCTTCGATGAATCGCCCAGCGAATGAAAAAGCTTCAGCCCCTGCGTATAACCCCACATGTAGCCACGCTCATAGAGCACAGCAACGCATTCGGTATTGTCAGGAGTGCAGGCAACCTTGGCATCCTGCGGGTTCCATGTGCTCTGAAAGAGAACGCCACGCTTGAAAGCGAGAATGCCGCTGGTGTATTCCGCCTGAGCATTGGCAGGCAGCGCTAACACCGTCAAGAAGGCTATAAGCATGAAGCTGACTGCCAGATACTTTCCCATGGTCATGACCGAACCCCGCAATAATGATTTATTCTATTATATAGTTAATAAGCCTTTCGATTATGACATGACCAGCATTTTCACGGCAAAAGGTTGACAGCAAGATTAATTAAGTTGCGATTCACAGAGTTTAGTATGGAAAAGACGGCAGAATTGATTCATTCCAATCATTTTCTCGGAAAATTCGAGTTAAATCAAGGAGGTAAACATGAAAGAACCAGAAAAAGGGACAGAACAAAATCCGACGGAACAGAGCGAAGCCACGCATCCTGAAATAACTGGGAAGCGCACCATCGACCTGCGCACGATTTCATTTGAGGTCGACAGGCTTTATGGCATGAGCCATTCAAGCCCGACAACCGATGGTTGCGCATAAAATTCAGATGCAAAGATTCCACGGGATATCCCCGTTAAATCGCATAAATGCAGGATAACCAGCGCTTCGCCCAGACCATAAACACGAACATCACGAAGATGTTCTATGACTACATGATATACAAGGTCAGGATGAGAGAGAACCTCAACATCGCTATCAAGGGTGAATGCAACAGCACGACCGCAGAAAGTCGGGCTGTCGGACACCAGACCCGTAGCGGTAAGTCGACAGTGGGTCTATCCATTGGAAACTTCATATCATCGATGACGAGAGTCCCGTATACGGATTTCCATATCTGCGCCAACGAGTCGGAATGCTGTCAATGCGAGATTCAACCGCAGGACAGCCCGAAATACTACTCGAAGGTGAGAAACGCAAAGTTCAACGAGCTCTACCACAATCAGGCGATACAGGAAGGCTGGAACGCCGATGGGAATAGACGAGCAGAAAGAGTCCAAAGACTGCTAACAGTCGGACAAATTCGGCGCAGGGTCGTTCAGGGAGGAAATGGGAATAATGGATATTCAAACCGCTGGATAACGCTTAAAACCGCTATCAAGCGTGAAATATATCATAGCAAAACAGTGTGTCCATACTATAGCCTCATAATGGCGGTAAAATGGATATACCCCTCGGACTTCATAGCAAGGAACTCAGTTTACGGACTTGAAACCTACGGAAAGGAATTAAAAAATAAGCTAATACGCTGCTTAGTCTATGACGTGCGGAAGACGATGATGGGCTTGGCGACTCCCCTTGGCTATATAATAGTTGGCAAAATCCAAGACCCGAAATACCAGCAGTTGCCAGAAGACAAGTGGACTAAATACAGGCTTGAAAACAAATACAAGCTGGTGAGAAGCGATTTCGATTCAATGCTCGAAGAAAAATATGAGCAAACATGCATCAGCCTAAATCCAAACTGATGCAAGGCTTAAAAAAAGGACACTTGGATTGAAAAGGAAAAGGACAGAGACTTCGGGTATCACCACGAAGAAAGGTTCAAGCTCGGCGTGTGGCTCGGTCAGCAGAAGCTCTTCCAAGAGCAGAAAACGAAGGCAAGAATGAATGTTCTCGCCCGAAATATTTTCAAAGATTTAACCACAGCAGAAGTAGAAGAGCTGGTGGAAATAGCAAAGATGGGAATAACGATGACAGACATCGAGAAGATGAAAAAGCAAAAGCCGAAAGATGTGGTGCAGTGAATCAGCTCCTCATCTGAACCACTCCTTTGCCAGATTCAGGGACTGCGCATGATAAGATGACACA
>Ga0315277_10003310_pt1 | contig 21887 bp, 12 predicted proteins | sample YL17G05_15_MG_FD_203695 | JGI IMG/M metagenome (GOLD analysis project Ga0315277, IMG submission 203695) | Sediment microbial communities from Yellowstone Lake, YNP, Wyoming, USA - YL17G05_15 | ecosystem: Environmental > Aquatic > Freshwater > Lake > Sediment | place: USA: Wyoming | collected...
CCAGAGGTACATTTAAATATCGTTCTGATGTATTTTTCCTTAATCGAACCATGTAAACTGGTTCGACGTGGTGAGAAAATGAAACCGTACGTAGCATCCATTGAAAAGGAAACCATCGCAAATATTTTTTTCAGGAAGGTTCTATACACGGGAAAATACGCCCAGCTAGTTGTCATGTGCGTTCAAGCGGGAGATGAACTCGGTAACGAGGTACATCCAGCTGTTGACCAGTTTTTCCGCATTGAGCGTGGCGAGGCAAAATTTGTCTTTGATAATGGTAAAGAAGAGCAAGTTGCGAAGGATGGCGATGCGGTGATCGTTCCCGCGGGAACGTTCCATAACGTCATCAACAATTCCAAAAAAGACGTCCTAAAGCTGTACACGATCTATTCCCCGCCAAACCATCCCGAAGGAAGGATCCAAAAAACCAAGGCTGACGCCGAAGCTGATGAAGCAGCGGAAGCGAAGAAAGCAAGCAAGCCAATATCGAAAGAAAAAAAGGCTAAAAAGTAAATACATGCGGTATTTGTTCGATCATCAGCCAATCTTCCTTTTTTTTAATGCTCTTGTTTTATGCTCTTTGCACGACAGAAAGTTCCTCGGCGCCGAGTTTCACGGCTGCCATTTCTAACGCACCCAGCTCGATGTTGATGACACTCGTCCCGTAGCGAAGACGCGCAGAGTTTGGCTCCTTTCGTAAATTGCACATGATCACGACCGCCTTGTCCGCTATCCACGCGAGGAAAATATCGGTTCCCGATTCCACGTGCGGGACGGCGTGATCGATCGCGTGGAGCGCATCGCGAACCTTTCTTGCCAGTCGTGCTTCCCGATTCGCCGGCGTTATTCTGGCATACAAGGTCGCAAGGCTCGCGGGCACCCTTTCGAGCAAGCTCCATTCGATTCCAGGAGAGAGCCCTTTCTTGTTTCGCGTCGCGGCGTTCGCATCGAACAGGACCCGCTTGTACTTGCTCGCCCGATCTTGCCAGGCGCTGTCAAAGGTGGCGTTCCCGAGCACGAGCAAGATCTCCCCGTCATTGCCAGTGTCGCCAGGTAAAACCGCCCTGGCGGGAAGCCCGGCCAGCAAAGGCCACCACGGGATTTCGAAATCATCGTGACCGACGGCAACGTGTACCGGTGCGACGCGCGGGTGGATGATATCCCCGATAATGCCGGCGATTGCTCTTAATTTCGGCAATGCCACGCCAAGCTTCTTCCAGTAGTCCTCGTCGATGATCCACATACCTCCCATGAGAAAAATCTCCGGGATGCCGAACGCGATCGCGAGCTTGACCTTGCAAACCCAGTTCTCAGCGCTGAGCGCGCGGGCCGGATAGGCGGTGGTCTCGCTGTAGATCCTTGCAAATCCCATCTGGGCGATGTGCAGTTGCATACTGGCGATCTCGCTCGCTTTGCCTCTCGGGGGATCGAAGCTCCGGTCGTTAAAATGCTCTTCGCCCACGCGAAGATGCTTGGCATAGCCATTCCAGTCGGGAATGTGGATCCCGTGCCGTTCATCGCCCCGGTGCATGACCATGATGCCAAGCTCGATGCCCGTTAAGGAAAGCGCCTTGACGAACCCGGTCACCTTGCTGCTGATGAACCGGCACCAGTCGGTCAAAACCGGGGCCCGCTCGCGGCGCTCGATGGCCGCGCTGAGTGCACCCCGCGTCGCGTCATGATGATAGGTGTCATTGAACTCACCGATGCACGCGTCGCAAAAGCATCCTTGCAGTTCTGGGCCATGGTTTCCCGCACGGGCATCATCATCGAGAAACACGGCGGTGAACCCGAGTTCCCCGAGACGTTTCATCGCTGCCACGTTATCGGCGATCATCTTGGGCTCGATGTCCGCGCAAGAATACACTGGATTGCCATGACGATCCATCCGGTACCGCCAGTGCGGGGGAATCCGCATATCGAAGGCCGGATCGTCCGGGTCGCTTCTTCCGGGGTGGCCGACGGGGATGCTGACGGCGCCGGTTTCGAACCCGTTCCGTTCGAGCAACTCCCTCGCGTCCGCGAGCTGTTCCACGGGGCTTGCATCGAAATGCCCGAAAAAATAGCCGCGCAGCCATACTTTTGCAACACCTGCATCCTTGAGCATATTCAAGATGCGCCCGGATCGCGCGGGATCGAGCACGAGTTTTGCGGGCAAGCTGTAATGGAACTTCATAATACTTTCTCGTGCGCGGGATTTATAATGGCAATCGTGGCAAAAGCATGACCAGTGACGGACGGCATGAACGGTCGATTCATCACCATTCCATGCGTCGACATGCGAGCATTCACTGAAAATTCAGACCACTTCGGTTATTTTTTCGTGCGACCGTTTCGCACGCGGCACCGACGTGGACAGCGTTCACAAATTCGCACGAGTCGTAAACTCTTAATTCGGTAATGCTTCATCGTATAAAGAACGAGAAACGAACGGATTGTCCACTGATCGATATGCACGAAGCCAAATCCCGGAAGATAACGACCGGAACCAAGGAATGGGCCGACCACAACGCGAACTGCATTGATGGCTGCTCGCACGATTGTCGATATTGCTACGCCAAGAAGATGGCGATCCGGTTCAAGCGGGCGACCGCCGACACGTGGCGGACCATGAAAGTGCGGGAGCACGACGTGAAGAAAGGATATCGACGCAAGGAAGGGCGCATCATGTTCCCGACGTCGCACGACATCGTGCCTGACGAGCCATGCTTCACCGCGTGCATGACCATCTTGCGAAAACTATTGGCGGCAGGAAACAACGTGCTCGTCACGACGAAGCCACATCTCAAGGTCATCGAATATATCTGCACGAATTTCACGCAATACAAAAAATTGATACAGTTCCGGTTCACGATCACGAGCATGGACGAAAAAAAGCTGTCCTACTGGGAACCAGGCGCCCCGGGATTCTCGGAACGCATAGAAGCCTTGAAGTTCGCGTTCCACGCGGGCTTCAAAACGAGCATCTCGATCGAGCCGTGCCTCGATGATGACCCGCGGGAGCTGGTGGCGGCCCTCCAACCGTTCGTCACGGAGTCGATATGGCTCGGGATAATGAACTATTGCGGGAGCCACGCGTTCACTTCCACGGCTTCGATCAACAACTGGATAGCGTGGCTTTCTAGCAATCCACTCGTTAGATTCAAGGATAGTGTTAAAAAAAGGATCAAGATCAAGGATTGCACTCGATTTACCAAGCCGTCCATGGATAATTGAAGCATTACTATCGCAACCAAATCCTTATCACGATAAAAATCGCAAGGTGAATACGTGCCCGACATAATTGCATGCAAATTGTAAATGGAAAGCTGGTGGTAAAATCATGAAGGTCGAAGTAAAACCGACGAGGGAAGACGAGCTTGCCGAAAAAATAATCAGGGCCAAGCAAGATTACTATGACGGAAAACCCTCGATCAGCGATGCCGAATATGACCGCCTCGAGAATGAGTTGCGGAAGATCAATACCGACAATCCCGTGTTGAAGGTTGTTGGTTCGGAAATGGCAAAGGGAGATGTGGTGCACGAAATCCCCATGTTATCGGCAGAAAAGCTAGCCTCCGTTAACGGGATCCCGTCGTGGGCTGGAAGTAACGATATCGCGTGGGGTTTCAAGGTCGACGGCCTGTCCATCTCCTTGATGTACAATGGCGGGAACTTGATCCAAGGATCGACGCGAGGAAACGGGAAGAAAGGAGAAAATGTCACGTTCCAATGCTTCTACCTCGCTGGAGTTCCCCGCGTCATCGATCACGGGGGAAACGTGGAGGTGCGCGGCGAGGCATACATGCCCTTGAGCACGTTCAAGACGTTTCCCGACGCGAAGTCCGCAAGGAACCTAGCCACGGGAACGCTAAAATCAAAAGATCCATTGGTCGTTGCCAAGAGAGGCATCCACTTCATGGCATGGGACGTGATCATGGACGGCAAGCGGATCGACATCGACAAGGGAATAGCGCTCCTCGAGAAGCTTGGATTCGAGCATGCCGATCAAGGAATCGTCGGGAAGGAGGGCACGAAATCCATTTACGAGAGGATATTGGCATCGAGGGACACTTACGATTTTGAAATGGACGGGCTGATCTTCAAGCTCAACGACGCAACCGCGCAAGAGCAAGCCGGCTGCACCGATCACCACCCGCGGTGGATCGTCGCCGTGAAGTTCCCGTCGAAGGAAGACTCCACGGTCGTCACCGGGATGACGTGGCAAGTGGGGAGGACAAGGAAGATCACCCCGGTCGCCCATCTAGAGCCAGTCGAGCTCGGCGGGGCGACCATCACGAACGCGACGTGCCACAACATGAAGTTCATCCTCGACAACGACATCGCCATCGGCGACACGGTGTCCATCATCAGATCGGGCGACGTGATCCCGAAGATCACGGGAGTCCTGTCCAAGGGTCCGAATAAAGCATCCTTGCCAACCCTATGCCCCGAATGCGGGAGCCCCTTGACGGACAACGGAACCGACATATCTTGCACGAACGAGAAGTGCGGGGAAGCATCCTACCAGCGCCTCGCGAACTACATCGACGCGTTGAAGATCGAGCAAGTCGGGGAAAAGTCGCTCCGCAGGTTGTGGTCGGAAAAGGAGGTGAAGGCTCCTGCTGATCTCTACAAGGTATCACTAGACACACTCGTCGAGATGTTCGGGAAGAACGGGGAGAAGATGCACGCGCAGATCCACGGCAAGAAGGTGCTGCCGCTCGCATCGTTCCTCAGGGCCCTCGGCATCCACCGGCTTTCCAAGGTAATATCGGCCGTGCTCGCAAAAAAGTTCAAGACCCTCGACGCGGTCCTCGCCGTTACCGAGGCTGGGCTACAAGAAATCGATGGAGTGGGCCCTGAAATAGCAAAGAGCATCGTCACGTCGTTCAAGGACAAGAGCATCTACCAGCCCATCCTCGATGCCGGCGTCACCGTCGTTCCCTTCGAGGAGACAAGGGACATTCCAGCCCAGGAGAGCAAGAACGCTTCTCCCATCGGAGGCAAGCGGATTTACATCACGGGTTCCGTGCCGGGGTACAAGAAGGACACGCTCGAGGCACTCGTCACGTCCCGTGGGGGAGTTTGGACCAGCAGCGTGTCGAAGAACATGGACATCCTCGTCCTGGGAGACAATTTCGGGCCCTCGAAGGAGGAGAAAGCGAGAGAATTGATAAAGGCTGGAGCGAAGATCAATCTAATGAGCGCCGAGGAGTTCTTGAAACTAATCTCTTGACCCACTTCTCTCTTTATCCAGTACTATTAATAAGAAGATCGATCACAGCATGTCTGTGGAACGATTAAAACCGCGCGATGGAACGATATTTCGTGTCGTTCGTGGATTCACGACGACGCGATCGACCTTGTACACGCCTGGTGTCCCTCATGATTCTACAGTTGTTTTTTGCTAATGCAGGTATTGATTGGCTCCTGTTGCCAATGTGTGGCACCTGGTCCTGGAAGATGGTTGCTCGTGGTTTAAATTCGATGGTCAAAAACTCGATGTTTGTTCATTAATCATCGTATCTCATTCCTCATCCTCCTGATGTTCAGTAATTCCGCGCACATCCATCATTTTTAGACAGTCGCAACTACTCGTTAAAAAGTTGGTCAAACTTTGATAAGAAATAAGTAAATGGAATGACCAATGTCGTGATGAAGCTTGCCGTGACGAACGGGGATGTCAGGCAATGGTGCTGGCAATGGTGAAAATCGAGGCGCTGCAACCAGGCGACCTCGCGCCGCCGATGGTGGCTCGCGTGATCGAGCGCCAGAAGGGCTGGTACGAGAAAGACGATGCGGGGCAGCGATCGCTCGTGTATGCGTTCAGGATATGCGACGAGACGGGCTTCGCCACCCTCATCACGAGGCAGGCTGATGGAAAAGCTCTCGCACGCGTCATCGGCGAGGTGATCTCCATCACGGCGGGGGCGGGGCACGTGACTGCCAACACAAGGCCACGAGGAGCTGCTAAAACAGAGCCGCTATGCGTCCGGCTAGACACGCCTGGATCCTGGGCATGCATTGAGTTGCTGGGCTTTCCTTCCCTCGAGGCTTGCAAGCATCAAGACGTGATGCGTCAAGTGGCAAGTTTCAAAAGCCTTCAAATCAACAACCATTACCACGTGCAAGTGGTTGGTCTCTACTATACTGGTAATGAGCAATACGTTTCTGGCCTTCCATCTGGCACCTTGTTGGAATTACGGGCCGAACCCGAAAATCGGCACGATCCGTACGCCGTTAGCGTTTGGCATCAAGAAAAAAAGCTCGGCTACATCCCCCGGGAAGAAAACAAGCCCTATTTCAAGGCCTTGATCGAAAACGTCCTCGCCGTGCAATGTATGCTCGGTTGTTTCGTTCCGAATGGTCAATCCACGAGGGGCTACTATGCCCCCCCGCGTGCGAATGTCACGATTTCGACGTATTCCATCGTGGTGGAATGGCGACCGATCGTGATGATGCCAGAGGATGCCATGGCTTTGTGACGTGGAGCCTGGCCAAGAGCTGCATGCTTAGCGACGTCGCCGCGCATGGTCATCATGGAAGCAGGGGGAACATCATTCATTCTTGAGTGATATCTTGTGGTTCAGTGTTATCGTTTGAATTTTTAAACGGACAACCAATGTCATATATTGATGTCATCGCAACAAAAGAAGAAATTGAAGGTAGATATCTACGTGCCCATGAGCACATGCACGTGCGAATGGCAAGGGTTCGTGGATCAGGTGTTCGAGGTCTTGACGCCGTATATCAAGGAAATCGAGTTCGACACGAAGGATTCCGCCTCTCCCGAAGCCAAAGCTCGAAAATTACCGAGCCATTGCATCGTGATCGGCGAATACGTGCTCGCGTCCGCGTCCGAGTTGAAGGACAAGCTCCCCACCATGTTGACGAATGGCCAGAATGACAAAGCTGACGAGGCGTGGGAAGATTACTGGCGGGATTTCTCTAATTACCCGTATTGAAGTGCCCGGAATCTGTCGCTTGGAGTCTCCATGCAAGGACGGCGTGGCATCGGTTTAAAATCGGAAAGATGTATTCATTCATTTAGGTACCATCTCTTAGCTTCACCACGGCCGGAAAGCAAGTTCCGCAATAAAACAGGGGCACTCTCCTTCCCTCACAAGCGAGCAAAGGTAGAATTAATGAAGGAATGTTAAATACAATCAAAGTGATAAAGTATTCATGATCCGTTTTTCCAAATGGAAATATCGCCACCTTTTTTTGATGCTAGCATACATTCTCGCTTGGATGGCCATCTTCATGGGTTTCTCGATCATCGGATGGCCGGGGGACATCAGGAAGTGCGTTGCGCATCAAACGTGCTTCTGTGAATACGTCGATTTAAACACGCTCTGGGGTCAACCTGTTAGCAGCTTGACGAACTTTGCGTATGTCATCTCTGGTCTCGCGATTGTCATCTTCTTAACGATGAATGCCAGTTCGATCAGCCCGTCGATGAACGGCCCCCACGACAACTATAAGCGGATCACCCCTTATTCGTTCCTCTACGCCATACTCACTGTGAACGTGGGCATCGGTTCCTTGTTCATGCACGCGTCCCAGAGGAAGTGGACTGGAACCTTCGATGTCTTCGCTATGAACATGTTCATCGTTTACGTGCTCTTGTATAGCATCACCGAGTTCTTGAAAATGCCCTTGAAACGATTCCTCGTTCTCTACGCGGTCATCGAGGCCTCGATGTTCGTCTTTTACCAGCTCGACTTGATCAAGGCCAACACGGTCTTTGGGATAATCGTTGCTGCAACCACGGGGTGGGAGGTCGCTTTTCAAATCATATGTCGCAAGAAAAACCTTCCTATTCGGAGAGACTGGAAATATTTGCTATTCTCCGTTCTGTTTTTCGTGAGCGGGTTCGTCGTCTGGGAAATGGAAGACTTAGGCATCATTCCATGCGATCCCTTTTCGCTGTTGCAAGCACACGGGATCTGGCACGTGATAACAGCGATTGCGACCTTCATGATTTTCCTTTACATTCGTAGCGAGAATAAGTAATTTTGGATCACCTCTCGGTCGCTGTCTTCTTCATCGCCGCGATCAAGCGCGGCGTGTATGATTCGGTGTCCCGCAGCAACTTGTGCGTGAAGTCGTATCCAGTCCCGGTCCAATCTTTCGGCGGGGCGGATTTGAGCGTGAACTGGCTATCGAGGACGACGTCGATCGGGGCGGATTTAAGCTTGCGGAGCATCGCTTGTAGCTCAGGCCACCACCAGGCATTCTCATAGCCGTGTTGATGCTGCCAGGTCTCGGCAGTTGATACAAATACCCGCAGCGGTTCCCTCGGATCGCGGTTCTGCACGACGGCGGCATGGAAAGTCTCGAACGCCGTTTTCATCCGGAGTTGCATAATCAGGTCGGTGACGAACCGGCGGGGGTTGCTGAACAGGAGTCCTTTCAGCTGACCAGGCGTCAGTTTGTCGTCGGGGAGTTGCTCGAGCGCATCGACCACGGCCGACATCCTGACCGGGTTGCTGTCAGACAATGCCTGCCATGCCTGGACGACGAGCTCGCCTTGGCCGGGAATCAGATCGTCGGCGAAGTGAACATAGTCTTCCCGGTTGAGCGATTTGCCCGTCGCTCCTCGGACGAAGGCGAACGTGTTCGGCAGTTGGACACAGTGCGTCTGGGCGTTGCCCATGAGCCCGCGATCGGTAGCGTTTTGGCCACCCTTGTATGCGTGATCACCGCCGAAGTTCGTGAGGGGAAACGAAGGCTCGCTCTCGATCTGCCCGTAGCTGAAGCTGATGACGTACAACGCCACGCCCGCTTTCTTGGCGTAGGCCAGTCCATTGGCAATGCTCCATGGCTCAGGGTTGAGCTTCTTGAGCCGGCGCAAGACATCGACTTGCTCCCGCTTGGTGCCCCACGAAAACTTGCCAGTCTTGTAGAAGCGACAATAGCCCTGCCAGCCGACGTGCATCCAATAGACCAGTTCGATGCCTGGCCGCAGGCGATCGAAGAGGTTGCGATGTTCCATCAAGAGGTTGACAAACTCGGCGTTTGTCGAGCCAGGATACCCGCCCGGATCGCTGTCGATTATCGCTATGGCGTCGGCTTTGGCGAGCGGCCGGAGGACTTTCTCGCGCCGCGCCATCATCTCCCACATCGCCGCCGGGTCGCCCGGGTTGACGCGTGTGTCGCAATAGAAGAAATGTCGTCTTTCGCACGTCGCCTTGACCGCCTCGGCATTGTCCACGCCGACGTTGGGGCACAGCGCAAGCCAGGCCCGGAACCCGAACTCGTCATGCAGCATATCTATCACCTTGGCGATCTTGTCGATGTTTGCTTGATCGCTCGATGCTGGCGGATCGGGCATGGTCTCGAGCATGGGCCAGACCATGATCGTGTTGTAGCCGATTTTCTTCAGCCCGTCGGCGTAGCCGCGCCAATCGTCCAGCGTCCACGTGCGGGCGGCATAGGGGTGGTTGTATGGCCAATGCTGATGCACGTACATCCCGATGATTTTTCCGTTCATCTTGCCCTCCGTCTTGGCGGCCACGTGTCGCGAAAACATCAACATCGCTGCAGTCGTGCTTTGATCTACAAGCTTCCCCCGGGCAATAGAAATAGCTTTGGGGATGTGTGCGTACCTTCTGGGAATCGTCATTTGGTGGCTCCTTGAGGAATAGGCGATTAAAGCGAAATTGCTATAACAAAATGTTTCCAATGATTTTTATCTCCTCTTGCCGAAGAAATTTTCGAGATTCAATTTCGAAATAAGGTGAATCTGTGTGAGAGGTACAAAAAAAATAGCGCGTCATTTGTTTCTAGCAGAAATTTCGTTAAGTCTTGCCCTTTTCGCTCTTATATTCTTTCAAACGGCTGAATGTGCAAATTTCACCCAAGGATTATCAAATACAATAACGACTTCGGGTGTTCATGGACCTATCTACATTAATAGCAACACGCATGATTTACATGATAACAGCGCCAACCCATCAAAAACAACAACCGGCGATTCATCAGATTTCCTAGTAATCCTCATTCTTCTCATGATGATACCCCCGGTCGTGATTATCATTTACAAGTTCCTCCAGCAACAGAGGTTGTTTAGTCCACACCCTGCTAGTCAACGATCGACTATTCAATCGAGCGGCAAAAAGACGAACTCGAATTGCATGCGGTGTGGACATCCTGGTGTCATTTATTCCGCTGAGACAATCTTTGAACACGTGTCGCCAGATTCCCTGGTTAGATGCTCGAATGCAGTACAATCTTGTAGCGCAGTTTTTTGTTTGAAGTGTGCGCACGAAGCAGGCGGCAAGGGTTACCAATTCCTGTGCCCGAATTGCGGGCGCTTTCAATGGATTAACAACGACAACCAGATAATAGGTGAACATACGGGTCGAATATTAAACGACCCAAGGGGCTGGTCTTGGTGATTTATTCGTTAGTATTTCTTTATCTCTTTCTCTTTTAATGTCTTATCCTTAAACAACCGTCACTCGCTAGGTGCTGTGTGGGTTACCGGACTATGGATCCTGCAATGCTGATAGCTCTCCTATTCCTTCCGGGAGAGATGATAATCGATTCGAGCTGATTTCGAGTCTCGTCCCTTGATCCGTGGCGATCTATCGAAATAACGTATGAAATTCCTTCGTACTCATCTGCAGGAATCATCTTTATCCCGGAACGACTATTCTCCTCGCCACGGGTGAATATCAAGCACAGCGGGCATTTGGTCTTTCACGTGGTAAAGAGCACGGTAATCCCATCCTTGAACAGCTCGGCCATGAGCGACGCTGGTACCTATTGCAGCGCTTTCACCACGTGTTTGTAGAATGGCGATTCTAGGATGAAGGTGTTCGATCAAGTCCTATCCTCAATGGATTTCTCATCAATCGCGTGCCCATCCCTTTTTACCAGACATCCTCGCTTTCCGAGATTCTGAAGCATGGATGTTGTCTCGTGAGTGAAAGATGCGGAATCTATTCCCCTTAAATCGATGAACTTGAGATTTACAAGCTTGTCCATTGTTATAGGAAGGGATTGAAACAAATTTCCTCTTAAATCAAGCATGATCAATGATTTCAAATCCCCTATCGTGTCCGGAAGGCGTTTCAATAAATTATTTGAAAGATCGAGGGCTTCCAAATTTTCTAATTTCCCTATCGTGTCTGGAATCCGTTCCAAATGATTCGATGAAATGCTCAGTTCCCGCAATGCTGATAGCTCCCCTATTCCTTCCGGTAGAGATGATAATCGATTCGAGCTGATTTCGAGTCTCGTCAGGGCACGTAATTGACCGATTGAAGCAGGAAGACCGGAAAGGCTGTTTTGTCTCAACGCCAACTTCCTTAACGATCTCAAATTCTCGATCTTGATGGAACTCGAAATTTCAGTCAATCCTTGGTTGTATAGCCCAAGATGGGTGACATGGCCTTCGCTTGCATTAAAACCAAATGAATCGTTCTTGACTTCATCTACAAGAGGGATACTCTTGCCTATCCTCGATTCCACTGCAACAAGGACTTCACATTCATTTTGATACAGTTTGATTTCGTTATATTTCGATGTTTTTTCCTTCCTCAATCCTGTACATTTGTCGAAGATGGGGTTGGAGAGCAGGTCTGGGTAAAATTGCTCATCGGAAAGATCTCGCTTGGAAAGGGATTGGACTCTACTTAAAACTAATTTGAGTTCCGCGGGTAGATCGACACGGTCTAGATATATCACCAAAAATCCGATCTCTTCTTTATTGTAACGTTCCTCGGCCATAGCAATTTCGTTGAGCACGTCTTGTCTCGTTACCGATAATTTAGAAAGGAACGTGATGAACGAGGAACATGATTCCAGTTTCTCTGCTATTACCCTACGCCACGTTTCGCTTACCGCGATGCCCTCATCATACCAGATACGAATACCTTCTTGCTGGAGATGGCTTATGATTGGAAACACCAGAGGTTTATCAGCATGGGAATAGCTCACGAATATAAATGGCTCGCTTCCAGAATATGCACGAGGTGGTTTCTTGAAAGTGTCAAGTATACCAGAAAAGTTCTTCAAATCCAAGCTGGAGTTACCAAGCGCTTCAATCAGTTCACTGGGACTGGATAGTTTCAAGTTTTTAGTTTCTTCAGGCAGAGCATTCATTAATTCCTGCAAATATTGATCATCTTGACGGTTGTACTTGAAGAGGTGCTGGTAAATGTCGATTTCAAATTGTGTATCTTCGGGCAATTCCGTGGGTTGCAAGAAAATGGCGAGAAAAGGCTTATTCTTCTTGATCGCCCTCGCGATTTCACGTTTCACGTATATCGAGTTGATCGCAGAAGGAGACATGAACACCACGAAGAAAGAACACGCATCGATGGCTTTCACGATCTCCTTCACCCATTCCTTGCTCACGCCGATACCTTGATCATACCATATCCGGTATCCCATTTCATGAAGACGGAGAATTTCTGGATATACCACGCTCTTGTCATCGTGTGAATAACTCACGAAAATGAAAGCTTCTTTACCCTTATATGCTGGGAACGGGATCTCTTCTGCCACGAAGATGTTAGGCTCTTTCTTATCAGATGCAGGGAATGGTGGTTTGGTGTTATATTTCTTCTGAATTACAGCTTTTTCGACGACATCGATTCTTTGGGAACCACGGACAAGAAATTTCTTGTCGACAAGTATCGTGAAGGAGTGGTCACAGCAAGTACCTTTGGGAACAAGCTCACTTAGGAATCCATCTGGCGCGTTGTTCATGCGCAAAACGGAAATGTCGACTATACCCTTTTTTTTGCATACCGGGCAGCTAATACGGACTTGTCTAATCTCGTCTGTTTCGGGGAGGCTTGCCGGTGTCAAGGGAGGTATTTCATATCTAGAGGATATTTCCTCGGGGGATTTAACGGATGAGCGAATCCCCGAGACGTCCCAAATCTTCAGCGACTTGTCGGACGACCCCGAAGCGATCCTGGTGCCGTCTGGCGAAAATGCACACGTCCAAACCCCATCAGAATGTCCTGATAGTATGCACACTTCCTTGCCCGTCCGAGCATCCCAAAGCCTCAGCGTCTTGTCCCACGATGCCGAGACGATCGTGGCGCCGTCCGGCGAGAATGCGCAAGCCCAAACCTTATCCGAGTGTCCCGCTAGCGTGCGCTGCGCCTTCCCTGTGAGGGCATCCCAGAGTATCAGCGTCTTGTCGGACGAGCCCGAGACGATCGTGGTGCCGTCCGGCGAGAATGCGCAAGCGTGCACCCAGGCCGAGTGCCCCTTCAGAGAACGCATTTCCTCGCCCGTGCGGGCGTTCCATAGCTTCAGCGTCTTGTCTTCCGACCCCGAAACGATCGTGGTGCCGTCCGGGGAGAACGCACACGCGGTTACCCCGGAAGAATGCCCCCCTAGCGTGCGCAACTCCTTGCCCGTGCGGGCATCCCAGAGTTTCAGCGTGTGGTCGCTCGATGCCGAGACGATCTCGGTCCCGTCTCGTGAAAATGCACATGCCCATACCAAGCTCGAATGCCCGACGAGCGTGCTTATTTTCTCGCCCGTGCGGGCGTTCCACAGCTTTAACTTTGCGTCGTCCGATGCTGAGACGATCGTGGTTCCGTCCGGGGAGAATGCACACGAATATACCCCGTACGAGTGCCCCTCCAGCGTGCGTATTTCCTGGCCGGTCAGGATGTTCCACAGCTTCAACGTCTTGTCTCTCGACCCCGATACAATCGTGATGCCTTCCGGCGAGAAGGCACACGTATTTACCGTGTCCGTATGTCCTGTTAACGTGAGGCACGGGACATTGACTGCCGTTCTAACACCATCAACCAAGGTATATCGATTCAACATTCCATCGGCTCGCCAATAAGCCTTGCCACTGCATCCAATGCCGACGTCATTTTCGCGTCGCGTTGTATCCTTCGACCATTATCGAGGTTTTGGAATGCCGCCACAGCTCGCGGCACCAAGGATTTCGTGGCCTTTTTGAAGCCAGATGCGATGGAAGGACATGCCGAGGCGATCGAGCCATACCCGCCTGGAGTGCGTGGCCTTGGCCGTGCTGGGCGTGCTGGCGATACCAGTACGTGCGATCGCGACCGTTGCCACCACCGGCGCCGAACAATACTACCCGCAAGCATTTGACGCGATTGACTATATCGTGACGTTCTCGGTTACATATCACAATGGCAACATCTCGGATGGGCCGTTCTGGCTCGTGAACGCGAGCGGCCTTTATTATTTGCGATTCTGTCTCGAGGATATCAACGCGCCGGCCGAGACTATCGCCGGCAGGTGCGAATCTTCTTCGCCACTTGCGAGGAAGATACCTTGCGCCGCTTCACGTTGCCCGTTTTCAAGATGCCGATCGTCGTGACGCCCACGATGCTTAAGACCGGTGCCGTGATCACGGGTGACCAGGATAATGTATCTATGCAGTGCACCACGAGTGTGGCTTGGAACATCTCACAATATGCCCGCGAAGCATCCACCCGATACGTCGTGCTTTCCGCCAAGGGATCCACGTCGAGCATCGTGATGTACCGGCCGCTAGACGACTGGTTATCAAGCACGAAGTGCCCCGTGTGGTTGATCGACAAGCCCTGGGCAATGATGCTGCCCGCCAGCACCCCCGTATCTTCCGTGGCATTGTCGGGGTTCACAATGACCAGCTGCATTATGACTGCAAAGGGTTCCCGCCGTGTCGTGATGATCGAGATGGGATTTCCCGATGGTCTGGTGGCCAGCACGCCGTTGATGGTTATCGGGATGGTCATAGCCGGGTATAGTGATGCTGCCGGCATAGACACCGAAATGCTAGCGGGGCCAAGCGCGTCCTCCGCAAGTGGCATCGTGATGGGAACCGGGGTCATGCTTGCACTGCAATTGGTACCCGCGGGTAATATGATATACGTGTACGACCATGACGGTTCGGTATCATAGAAATAATTCACGAGCTCGGCGCGCATCGTGATCGTAGTTCCTGATATGACCTGGATATTGGTTCCCGATTTGAGGATGTGGTCGAGGGTGACACGCAACCCCTTGAACCGTGACAAGATGCGGAACGCCTTCATGGTCTCGTCGAAACTCGGCAGGCCCAAGCGGCTGAACCACGCGCTCCCGGCGATGCGGAACCGCGCCAGCTCCCCGATAATGCTAATAATAGTCGCTTGCGGGATGGTCTGGTTTAATATCGATAAGATGGTCAATGCGTTATCTATGTCTGTCACCGTGTGCCGGGATTCAGTCAATGCTAATCCTGACAGCTTCGGGATTGAGATAATTGCCGATATCATGGTATGCGTGAATCCGTACGTCGTGTTCAATATCTCCAAGGCTAATCTCGTGTCCCGCAGCTTGGCATTGTCGAAACCTGCTGGTGATTGGAAACTTGCTGGGTCTTCCCTCTCAAACCAGGATAGTTCCGATGATTCACGATAAGATGCTGCAAGCTGGGTGTAGAGCAGAGGCAAATCGAGAAGCGTCTCTATGGTGAACATTGTTCCATTGCCGTAGGTCGACAAGGTACGAATTGTTTTCACCATCGCCAGCGTGCTCTCCAGGCTCGCGGCACGGGGAAATAAACCAGGAGTGGTTGAAAGCCATGACTTGCACATGGGCGTAGCGAGGCACAAGCCTTGAATCCCGGAAATCGAGTCTTTTAGCTGTATCCCCCGTAGCTGCGCGAGGATGTCATTGAGCGCGACCATCGTGTACGGCATTGCCAACGCGTCCTTGAGGGCGATGCAGTGTTCGAGGAACACGACCCCTGATAACGTGAGTGTCCGGAATCCTCCCGCGTCGCTATAGGACATCGTGTGTTGGTTGTGCCTGGAGAGAGGATATGGACTGCCCGTGTCCGTGGCGTTGACCATGGCCGTAGCCGCGGCTTCCGCCGCCGGGTCGAGCGAGTGCCCGATCCGAGCGACATCGACCGCGTTGCGGCACGCATCCAGCGGTGGCTGGTACGAGGGATAGGGAGCGTAAGCCATCAATCCCGGGCTCGATAAAGCTGATGCTTGGAACAAGGCCTTGAGGTTATTGATGTTGATTGTGCCGAGGTGATCCCGCCCGACGAGCCGGACGAGCGTCGATATAACCTGGGCGTAATGTCCGGCAGGCGTAACCGCGTCGCCATCCTCCACCGCCCAACCGCCGGTCCCGACCTGCAATCTCGAATATCGTTCGATTATCAATGGCACTTCCCCCACACCGAAATATGGGGGATTCCCGATGATCGAGAAAATCGCCAAGGCGTCCGCCGTCGCGAGCGTGGTCTTTGCTATGGTGCCGCCGTTGTGCGTGAAATAATGGCCCGAGGAGTTGTAAAACCTAATGATAGCCATTCCCAAGGCTGTGGTGTTGATGGTTCCTATCTTACCGATGATGGACAGCGCCTCGACTGCAAGCCTCGTTAGCGGGATGGTGCTGCTTATGTACTCTGGTGCTGGTGAAAGCAAGACCGGAGCGGATCCCTTGAAGAGTCCGTTCGTGTCGAGCATTGATGCAATATACTGGGCCGTCTTGGTGGCATCGACGTGGTGAAGCTCGTTCATGAGCGATAATGCCTTAATGCCCCAGTACACGTCGAGCAGCGTGGGCGCGCATGACCCCGGTACGCCCTTGAAGGTACCTACCGTGCTGTCATAGCAAGATAAGATATAAGAGCGGATCGACTCATTCACTGCTTGAGGAACGGGTTGCCGCAGCAAGCGAAAAGCGTCGAGGCTGATCGCGGTCGCCACGAGTGGTGAATATCGGTTTGTGGTAAGGCAAACATCCTTATCGACAAGCGTCGTCCAGTTCTTCAATGGTATGGGCAAGATCGACCAACAACAACTCGATTGCGCGCTGAAAGGTTTACTTTCGGGTTCGCAAGGAAAGAAGAAAGGTGGTAAGCAATGCTTGATGACCTCATGCATCTCGTTCCTCGCCGTCATAGCCACGTGGACATTGATGGCTTCCTACCTTGGCACGAGAGGTATCGAAAATACCGTTCAACCGGCAACAATTCTGAACGCGGTTGAATATTTCGGGGCATTCACGTTGCTCATCGTAGCTTTAACCCTTTATGGCCAATTTGTCCCGAGAATGCATATCCTTAACAAGACCTTCAAGTTCCAAGGGCGGATCGTCCCGTACTCGGCACGGCCTTATCACTTGCTGCGTGCCGCGAAGTGCTTGCTGTTCATCGGTCTTGAATTGCTCGGCCATGCCGTTTCATTCACGCTGTCGTTAGACTTCGATACCGGCCTAACAGGCACCGCCGCGATAACCTTTCTCTACGTGCTCAAGGACCGTGAAAAGGTCATCGAACAGTTCAAGATATGGCTCGACCATGTCCTGACCATCGGAGCTGACCCGGGCAACGCCACGCTGTTTGACCTGGGGAAAGAAGAACAAGCACATCCGGCGAACAATTGCCGGTGGGGATTGTACATCGGGAGGATCGTGGTGACCAAGCCGCCTCTCACGGTTACCGGCACACCGGCTGCTACGGAGGAATCGTTCCTCGCAAACTGGAACGGGAAGAAGCACTCCCGATGGGGTCTGGCCATGACCAACGACGATTGCCTGAAGATGGTGTTCTTCACGGCTGCGCTGTCCGAGCAGCGGGCGAGGATCGAAGCAGACACAATGCTCCGTGGCTTGAGCACGCGGTTTCCAGGCATCACTGGACAGGTTTCTGTTCATCTTGCAGGAACCGCGTTTTGGCGCAAGACCATGCACGTCTACGAGATCGTTCTCCCAAAGTCTCCGTTCCGCGGGAAACTTGGCATCATCAAACAATTTGCACAAGTATGCTACGCCTTTCCAAAGCGAGAATTCGAGCTCTACATCCATTGGACCCAGCTTGGCGACGCGAGGGCAGCGAGGGTGAAGGAACGGCTCATGGAACGTCAAGAATTCGACGAGGTCCAGATCGACCAGCACCGGGCCTTGTGGCACGACGACCTGTTCAAGGTCAAGATGTACCTGATTTCGCGCCGCGGGCTAGAAGGTAAGGGAAAATCGCCATCCATCTGGAAATTGCGGAAGATGTTGGCGAACATTGCACCAGAGATGCGCGACATGAGGATCAATCTCGCCGGTCCCGGCGCGTGGCGCACGATCTTGTGCTGCCACGTGCACGAGACGTACACGCCACGCGGGTTCCTCACGCCGAAGATGATCGATTTCACCATCCAGGCTGACTTCCCGGTGGCGCACCGCAAGGATGGGACAGCCTCGATCCCGCTCGGTTGGCTGCGGATGGACCGGCGAACAACGACGATGCAAAAATACTTGTCGTTGGACAATCTCGCCGCGCAGACGCTGGTTTCTGGCGGGACTGGCATGGGCAAGAGCCTATTCTTCTTTCCATTCTTCAACACGGCTCACGAGTTGCTGCGGGAGCGTGACGGGGCCAGCATTTACTTCTCGTTTGAAAAACGGGATCAAAACGATTTCTTGCACGCCGACGTGGTCTGCAAGTTCAGCGTGGATTGCCAAGCACGGCAGCGCCCCGAGTGCGACCGGTGCACCGATTACCGCGGCTGCGACCAGGGAAATCAGGTTTTAGAAGCGCCGCTCATCATGGAATTGCCCGGGGTTTCACCGGTGCCATCAATCCCGAACGCGTGCTCCGCTATCACGGCAAACCTCGGGTTGCCAGAATGGTACACCAAGCACGTCAAGACGGTCATGGAAAAGAGGTTCGAGAAACACCGGCACGTCCAGGAAGACCTCAAGCGGTTGCTGGTGGACCTGTTCTTGTGGCACTCGAAAAACCCGTACGGGCCGGAGGACCAGGCGACCGTCATGAACGCGCTGAAATCCCGTGCCAACGACTTCAACACCCCGTACACGTGCTGGCTCACGCGCACGCTCGACCGGGAACCGAATTTCATCCAGGCCATGCGGGACGGCAAGAAGGTCCTCGTCGATTTGAGCGAGTGCACGTCGTTCGAGACAAAGCACCTGCTGGTGCTGCTGATGCTGCTCGCGATCCGGAGCCGGCTGCCTAAAAGCGATAAACGCACTACGCTTGATTATTTCATCGTTCTGGACGAGGCACAAGAGTTCCTGGAGGATCCAGACAAGACAGGGAGGGCGCGGGAGGAGATCCTGCTGCGCATGATGACCGAGACCAACAAGATCATCGCCAAGATGCTCAGGACCGACCGGGGGCGAGGCTTGGGGTACGCGTTCATCACCCAGACGCTGTCGCCGCTATACGAGTCGATCTACCAGAACACCATGACGAAGATTTTCTTCAAGGTGACGCGGGAATGCGCCGAGAAGGTGACGCGCAAGAGCGAGGACATCGACCGCATCATGGAGCAAGGGCGGCGCGAGGCGTTCGTCCAGGACGGCATCGCGGGAGAACAATATTTCATCACGACGTACGATTACACGCCACCACCAGGGGGTCATGCGAACGCGGGGCCGATGCCGGCACCAGGGCTCCCCGTGAAGGAACGACCATTGGAGCAGAGGGATGCACGTGCGTAAATCACGGCTACAGAACGAGTTCACGGCGGAAGCGAAGGACATGGCTGACGCCATGGCGGACGAGATCAAGAAATTGATCCAGGACGTCGGCGTGAACGTCAGCGACGCTTATCTCCGGGACAGCATGGCATTGTTCGAGGATGACTGCGCAGGGGCAGGGGGACTGCAAGCCCCTGAACCAGGTAAAAAACAACCCGCCACGAAAAAAAGCCGGCCATCGGAACCGGCTGCCAAGGAGCCGACCAGGCAGAAAAACGACAAGGCGGTGGAACCAGCTCCCAAGGAGCCGGCTGCGACGAAGCGCAACAAGGCGGCGGAACCAGCGGCCAAGGAACCGGCTGCGGCTAAGAAAGGCATGACCAAGGAACCGGGCAAGGCGAAGGACGGCGAGGTGCCGGAGCCAAGCACCAAGGATCCCACCGCGGAAAAGAAGGACGGTGGTGCAGCGCCGGTTGCCAAGGAACCGGCAGTTAAGGAGCCAGCAGCAAAGAAGCGAACAGCTAGGGAACCAGGCAAAGCGCAGGAACCCAGGGTAAAGGAGCAGGCCTTGAAAAAGGACGGCAAGGCCGTGGAACGCCGCGCCAAGGATCCGGCCTCGGCGAGAAAAAGCATGGCCACGGAACCAGCAGCGAGGCAATCGACGCGGCGCCGGGGGTATCCTGGGACAACCACGGAAGTCAAGGGAGAGAAAACCCGAGAAACCACGTTAAAGCATGATGCGGTTGCGACGCGGGAGGAGCCCGGAGCCCGGCTGGCGCGGGAACTCAAGGAACCGGTGAAGGAACGGGCGGCCCGCGAGCCACGGATAGTGGACAAGGTGGGGGCGCAGCGCGAGATACAGGCCGCCGACGTGCCGCGGGTCGAGAAAGCGGAGGTGCGGGCCGCCGAGGAATCGAGCCGCTTCTGCACCTACGTGGAGGAAAGCTTGCGCCTGAAATCCTTCATCGTCGCACCTTCCCTCAAGCACATGTTCGTCGCGCTGGATAAATATGCGCAATCGCTGGAGGAATTGAAGGCCACGCTGGGACACGATGTCGGCAATGTCGCCAAGGTGAAGGCGCTGCGCGATCACGTTAAAGCCGAGTTGCAACGGCGGGGCGCGGGAACCGGGGAGTTCAAATCCTCTGATAAAATTGGAGGAGCGAAGGAGATGGCGAACGTTGCGTGAAATGGTGGAAGGGGGGCGCCGGCGCAGGAAGGAACCGGGGCGGCGGGAGATGCCCGACAGTGATCTGGGCGCACAGGAACCCAGCGCCGACCTCGCCGAGCAGGTGCGGAAAATCTACCGCGACATGGGCGAGGAGCTTTCAGAGGACAATTTACGGGACAGCGTGGAACTGTTCTCATCGGATAATGAAATGGGCAGCGATGTTGCACGCGGTGACCACGCGTTTGATAACCCCGGGGATCGTCACGATGGCGAAATGCCACATGAAAATAACGACGATAAAGAACCTTCGCGCGAACCTTCGCGCGACGTGGAATCAGTCGATGACAAGATCGACAACGAACCCAAGCATCGCATCAAGGAAAGCATCAAAGCATGGCCGTATCGGGAGATCGCGGATACCAAACCAGGGGAATACGCACTTGACCACACCATCACGTTCCAGCAGCCTAACGGACACGTATTTTTCAAGATAACGAAGGAGCGGCTGAAAGCTTGGCTGGAACACGAGTCGACCGACCAGGTGGCCGAGAAAATCGGCTGTAACCCGATGACGATAATCAGGAAGTGCAGGGAAACCGGGCTCAAGCTGGAAAAGGGAAACATCGCCGGGTTTCACCCGCCGAGCAAGGAGGCGCTGGAGGAGGTGCTGCGGCTCGCGGGGAGCGCGAATAAACTCGCCGCGGCGGCGGGCGTGAGCAGCCAGACCGTGCATCGGGCGTGTCATGAGTGGGGCGTTGACTTGCAATCGGTCTCGGGCACGGCGGGGCAAGCGTGGCAGCCGACCAAGGAGGAGCTGGAAGGGGCATACATCGGGGACAACAAGTCGATGCGGGCGATTGCGAAGGAGAAGAAAGTAAGCCCGCGCACAGTGAAGCGGCGGCTAATTCGCGAAGGAATGATTCCCCCCGGCGAGGATTCGAGCGGAAATTTTGATGATGATGTAAATTCAACAAAGGAGGAGAGGATTGAACCACCCCCTTCGAAAACTGAAATCGAGGATAAATTTGAAAGAAGGCATCTCGTCCGAAAACATGTATCTTTAGGGGGTACCTTCAGGATTAATAAGCGGCATTACAATGCGGGGTTGGACGCGTGCAACAAGGATTTTTTTGTCGAGACAATTCCAGGATCCGATGCGATCAATATTTTTAGTTGTACAGACAGCGATATTCCGTTTAAAACGCTAAAACCAATGGAAAAAATAGATTATAACAAACGGAAAATCGATGAGGCTGGTAGAATATTTTGGACGAAAAATGGCATAGCGAGACATATCTTT
>Ga0315277_10003311_pt1 | contig 21883 bp, 18 predicted proteins | sample YL17G05_15_MG_FD_203695 | JGI IMG/M metagenome (GOLD analysis project Ga0315277, IMG submission 203695) | Sediment microbial communities from Yellowstone Lake, YNP, Wyoming, USA - YL17G05_15 | ecosystem: Environmental > Aquatic > Freshwater > Lake > Sediment | place: USA: Wyoming | collected...
GACCAGCATCCCTACACAGCCGGCTATGCCATCCTCTCCTACCGCCTGCCGGATAAATTCAAGACCGGCCTCGGCGTGAATGAAAAATACAAGAATCCCGAAGGTAAAGCCCAGATGAGACAGGCCATTAAGAAAGTATTTACCTTCCTTGACCCGGAAAAGATCAGCCTCACCTCCGGCCCGGAAAAATACCGCAACAAGACCATTAAGGAGATCGCGGAAATGAAAGGAAAAGATCCGGCTGAGGTTTATGTTGATCTTTCCTGCCTGGAACCGGCGCCCTTCGCGCTCTTTTTTGAGATCAGCGACCAAATTAACCGGGAGATCATGCCGCACGAATATGTTTTTACCGCTTCCGACGGCTTTACGGTTTTTGCTCCTGCCGATTCACCGCATCCCAGATTTTTCGGCTGTTTCCCGAGAAAGATCAGGAAATACGCGGTGGAAGAAAAGCTGTTGGGCTTGAATGACGCGATCCGCTCTATGACCTCGCTGCCGGCAAAGAAGTTCAAGATCAAGGGCCGGGGCATGATCAAGATCGGGAATTACGCGGACATCGCGGTGATCGACCTGAAAAACTTAAAAGAAAACGCCACTTATGCCGATCGCGGCCTTTATTCAGAGGGCGTGATGTATTTGCTGTTGAACGGCACGCTCTCCATTGATCAAGGCAAACTCACCGGAAAAAGGAGGTAATAAAATGTTCAGGACAAGGTTTAATCCCCACCTGAGGCATTTAACCGCAACCTTTCTACTTTTCATTGTTTTTACCTTATCGCAGATTACAGCTGGGCATGCGGCATGGGAATGTCAATGCACCCCTGACCTGTGTGCAAAGTATCAGGCGGCTGTCATTGATACTGGAAAAGAGGCGACGGCAGACAAGATATCAAAGAACCTTACGCCAATCACGGTGGATAATCCAGACCTGATATGGGAGAACGATGTGGTAGGTTCCCGCGTTCTCGTTGCGAGCTATGCAAGTGATGATGGTGGAAAGACGAAGCCTTGTAAAGACTGTCAATATTATAGGACCAAATGGATAACCGTTGTCCCTGAGCTCTATAATTTTTTCAGAAACAAGCCGTTTTCCACAAGGAGGCTTGAGCAGCTCTTAGGGCTACCCCCCTGCTATGGGAATTCAAAGATCATAGAATTCTTTGTGATCCCTGCAGACCTCATCCGTCCAAGCCCGGACCCGGAGATTAATGATCAGGAAGCGACACTGGACTTTCCATGGGAAAACAACTGGGCGCTGCAAATAAAAAACTATGGTCCAGACGACCCGAACAATTTTTTCGATGATTTTAACCCGCAGTGCTCATGCCCCTTTAATCCGGCTGATCCCTGTCACCGGCAAACAGCGAATTATGAGGAGTGGTTTAACAACAGGAACGCAGTGATCTATGGGACAAACGTGCCGAACTGTGGCGCCCCCTATCCCTGGACCAGACTCGGCTATACATACGACTGGGGGAATGACCATAGCCATGAAGGCCTCAGTGAATTTTTACTCCTCGGTGGGCTGAACCGGGGAGCAACGGTGACCATTCAGTCTGTCATGGACGAGAAGGAATACTTCAGCCCTGCGCCTGCACAGAGGCCAAGTCTTACGGTTACGAAAATAGGCGGGGGCAATGGGACTGTCAAAAGTTTTCCCGCAGGTATTTCTTGTGGTCATGCTTGCTCAAAGGCGTTCAACAAATACACCGGGGTAACATTAACTGCAAAACCATCCACAGGATCGACCTTCGTGGGCTGGAGCGGCAACTGCCGGGGCAGTGGGGCAACCTGCACGGTTACCATGTATGAAAGCAAGAATGTGGAGGCCATATTCGAATAAAACATCATGGCCATCTTTTTTATCCTGTCGTTTTTTGCATTACCGGTCTGCGTGGCAGGGGAAATGATGCCGATGTTTGGCGCCTCGTTTTGGCCCGGAGGGTTTAAAGGCCATTTTTGAGCACAAGGTGTTCCGAATGCTTCTTTCCAAGGGGGGGTGAAAAGACACCCACCAAAATCCCAACAGTGGAAGAATTGATGATATGGGCAAAGGATCAATCTCAACTCAAACTCATTTTCTTTGACATGAAAGTAACAGAAGATTATCTCCATCTCATTCCTAAAATGATGGGAGAGATTAAGAAACTGATTAACCAATACAATCCTCATTATCGTATCGTATTCATGACACCAAGAGAGAAGGCACTTGTGGAAATGAAGAAAATATATCCTGATCTAGATTATGCATTTGATGTTGAACTCCCTCCCGGCATTCTGTTCGATGAACAGGATTATAGCTCGATCAATATTGCGAGGAAATTCGGGAACACATTTTCATCTATCGGTCTTTCAGTCATTGGACAATTATTCCCATGGGGGACATATAGAAGGATTATCAAATACGATTCAAAGCAAAAGGGAGACATCAAACTTTTTGGTTGGACGATCAATAGTGAATTCAAAATCAGGTGCTTGATAAATTTGGGAATGGATGGGATCATCACTGATATGCCAGACAAACTTTCAAACATATCAAAGAAAATGATATGTATTTAAAAAGAGATAGGAGTTGATATGCAAGTGGGGGCTGGGGGGGCAGGTCTCAACATATGACAGGGGCTTTGGGACTACATTGTTATGAAAGAAAAGGCGACAAAGTAATCCAGAATCAGGAAATGTTGAATGTTGAGACCTAACTATGCACAGAGCACCCGCCTCCAGAAGCCTTGCAGAGGGCAGTCTAAGCACATAGCGTTTCTTATTAATCTGCAATTTTTTATTTGGCCTTTTTGTGCTCGATCTTTCCTGTGAGACCTCCAATCCAATCCTTAAAACTATCTATGACGGTTGGACCTTTAACAGTCAGTTTCGTTTCTGCTGTTTGTTTTGAAAGCATGCTGTCCACCTTAGCCGTATAGACTCCCTTTGGAATGGGTGGCTGAGAGATGACGATGACATTCTGAAACTTTTCATTAAATGTAACATCCGCCCTTAAAATCTCCATGAACCTTGTCAAAGGTTGCACCGGAGCCTTAAAAGTCCCATCAGTCTTGATCGCAGCTTCGGCAGCGATCACCTTTGTCTCCTTCGGTCCTACGAGAGTGATTAATACGGAATCCCCGGGTTTGAAACCTGATCCCTCAAACACAATATTCGTATCTTTCAATTTCGATACCGAAAGGCGGATAGATTCTGGGTTCACAATTAATTGTGGTCCGGAAACGGAACGGTCAAGCGTTATTGGAGGACTTGCACAACCCGTAAGTATAAAGACACCTGCTGCTATGATGAAACATGCCCAAATCATTAACCTCCAAAAACAAATTCTTTTTTGAATAGACATTTTAAATCCCCCCTTTCTATAGCTGAGGGTTCGGGGATTCAAGAAGTCCAGGGTTCAAGCGAATTTCTTATTACTCGAACCCTAGAATCCTAGAACCCTTGACCCCTTTGTTTTATCTTATCGCCTCCAACAATCCTTCGACCAATGATCGAGCCTCTTCCTCAGCCAAGCAGTATTTCATTTCCGTGAATCCCTTTCTGAAATGGGAGATCTCTTTGGCCACCGGTCGATCGTGCAAGATCACCTGACTCATATATTCTGCCAGTTGACCGAAATCATCCTCCTTCATTCCGAACCGAGTCATCTCTTGAACCCCCATCCTTAGGCAACTCGCAGTCGTGAAGGCCTCGTCATCCGGTGCACCCTGATAGTTGACAATGATGTTGTTCTCCTCGAGCCGGTTGGCCATCAGAGGCCCTTTCCCATAGCTCACCCGGACAATCACCTGGTGAGTCTCTGTATGTCCAATCTGTGGATCTCCCTCCACCATGAGCCCTTGATTCTTAAGTGAACGTGCAAAGGCTTTCGCATTGGAGATCACTGCCTTCTGATAATCCGATTTGTAGGCATTCATTTCATAAGCGGCAAGTAAAAGACCTACCAGAGTACCCAGATGATGGTTGCTGACGCTTCCGGGAAAGACTCGACGAATAATCGCTTCCCAGAGTTCTTCGTACTCCGTCCCTTCTGACATGTTGCTGGCAATCACCCCCCTCTGGGGTCCGAAAAAAGTTTTATGTGTGGAGCCCGTCACGATATCCGCCCCTTCCTGAAAGGGCTCTTGAAAATAGGGTCCGATCAATCCCAAAACATGGGCCATATCATAGAGAATGATCGGCCTTGGATTCATCCTTACAATTATATCGGCAATCTCTCTCAAAGGCTCTTTATAGATCACCATACTCTTGCCGAGAATGATCAATTCGGGTTTGTGTTCCTCCAAGAGCTCTTTTGTTTTTGATAAATCGATCTGGTAGGGATTCTCTTTCAGCACTGGGAAAGGGATGGTCGCTGGCCTCTCAGTCAGCGGATTATTAGCAACGAGGTCTTTCAATGCGCCCATGGGTTGTGCGCTGAGATGACCGCCTCTTCCAAGATGATGGTTCATCACTTTTCTGATCCGGCGAGGTTCGCTTCTTCGATCCAACCGATTAAGGTAATCCACCAACCCACTGAACACAGCAGTATTGGCCATCTGGCCACTGATGACCCTCATCTCGACTTCTGAGCATCCTATAAAGCGCCGAAGTTCATCGCATAGAAGGACCTCGACCTCTCCGATCAACTTCGTCCCCTGATAATAAAAGACATCACTTTCCCCAAGTGCCTTGAGCAAACGATGTTCTGCATATCGGCCCGATGGATCGGCAATCGTAAGGAGTCTGACAAGAAGAGAGGGAGTTGTCTCCGAAGGGATAAGGTTGATCGTTTCCCTCTGTCTCCAATGGGTATTCTGGACCACACGAGTGACCAGACTTTCGGTTAAATCCTTTAAGTTGCCTTTCAGCACTTCTTTTTTCTTTACTTCCTGAATCAGGATAGGATGGGCGTAAGGCGGTGCCTCCCCTGACAGATGCCTCTCTACGATCACCCCTTCAAGGGTCTTCCCCCGGCGCTTAACTTCTATTTTTTGCCCTTCCTTCAAATCTGCATCAATGTAAGCTAATGCGATGGATCTCATCTTCTTTTCGTCTGTCGGTTCAGACAGAATTCCCCGATCGGTAAATACCCAGTAGGGAACCATCGTGCCACTGGTTACGTGACCTGCAAGTTCTCCATTTACAAAAACCTCATAGCCTTGCCTCGCAATTCCCTGACCGGTGATAGCGATTGGAAAAATCTTTTTAGGAACGACTTGCTTCTCCTCTGGGGACAAATGTTTTCCACTCTCCCTTGCTGTGACTTCCTCGAATTGGATTCTCAAAGCCTCCTTTCCGATGAATTCTCCTTTTAGAGAAGAGAAACTCATTGCCAATCTTGCTGCGGAAGGTACTGCATAAATAGGTATCTCTTTCCCCTGTGCATCGAGTCCCAATTCATGACCATAGAGGGGAAGACCTGCTTCCAATCTCAAAGTATCCCTTGCCCCTAAACCAACGGGGACAATTCCTTCCTCCTTTCCAACGGCAAGAATCTTCTCCCATATCAGTCTCGCCTTCTCCCCTGGCAAAAAGAGTTCGAAGCAGATGGGCTCGCCCGTATAACCCGTTCTTGAGATCGTGACATAGACGTGCTCCCCTTCTATTTCACAAACTTTTAAACGATTTCTCCAGGGGTCAGGGAGTTTCGTGTAATCTTCCAAAAGGATCTTTTCTAACACCCTTTTTGCGTGAGGACCTTGAAGTGCGATCATGCCGATTTCATCCGTTTTATCCTCGATGATGACATCTTTGAATCGTGTCTTATGATTCAAAAACCAATCCCAGTCTTTCTCTTTATTGGCTGCATTCACAACAAGGAGGTAATTTGCCCCAAGAGACGGGTCTCCTGCTTCCAATTGGTAGAGGTAGGCATCGTCAATCGCCCCACCTTTCTCGTTCTGGATCAGGGTGTATTGAGCCACGCCGGGTTCAAGAGCTAAAACACCGTTCGTTAACACATACTGTAGAAAAGGGATAGCCCCTTCGCTATGAACCAAAAAACGTCCCATATGGGAGATATCGAAGAGACCTCCGTATTTCCTTGTACAGAGATGTTCTTCGAGGATGCCTTTTTGATAAGCGACAGGCATTTCCCACCCCGCGAACTCCACCATTTGCCCACCATGTTCCTTATGCCATGAATAGAGCGGCGTTCTCTTTAAATCCTTTGACATGCTTCAACTCCTTTTATTTCCATAATATTGCCTCTTTTTAACATATTCCACGCACTTTTTCATGATGAATACGTTTCCCCGGCAGGCACTGCGTAAAAGTTCTGATGTTTGCAGAATACGGGGGCATTTGGAGAGAATGGAATACTAACTTTTAACGAAGAGTTAAGATAAGACCATATGGTCAGAAATTAAAAAAGAATCGTTGGAAGGACTGTGGATAACACCTACGAAGAGTGAGGACTATGCTATGTCAAAAGTTGGCAATTACTAGGAGAAAGTGAGCATAAAGAATATATGTTTAAGAAGTGCCGAAGACATTTAGGGAATTTCTTCTTTCATTTTCTCAACTCTCATTTGATCAACCTCCTCCCCCTTTTCCCAATGGCATAATAGAAGTAGAAAAAATCTATGATTCCAATAAGCGTTAAACAGAAAAACATAATCGGATAGTTAGTCCATTGAAGGATAATGCCCATGATCATGGGACCGATGCCCGCCCCTAAGTCGGCAAGCCCTGTAAAAGTGGCCATGGCTGGACCGCGAGCAGAGCCAGCGCTTTCAATGGCATAGATTAATAGGGAGGGATAAAGCAGGGCCCACCCTGTTCCTAAAACCACCGCAACAAGAATGAACATTGGCAGAGTCGTAGAAAAGGTGAGGATGGCCAGTGAAATAATAATACCGATGAGGCAAGGGATGAGCAATTTCTTTCTGTCATAAATATCCAATATCTTTCCACCCAACATACGACCCAGGATGAGGGTGATGGCCAAAAAAATAAAAAAGATTCCAGGATTTGAAACCCCGTGCCGCAAGGCATGCAGGGGGAAAAAGGCACACAAAGACCCCCAGATAATGTTGAGCATGAAGGCTATGATTGACGATGGAAGGGCTTCACGACTCAGAATGGTTTGGATCTTTAACGGTTGATTTTCCAACGGAATGACTATTCTCGTACCCAATTTCGTAGTGATGAATAGAGAGCATATAGATAGACCCGTGCAGACCAAGAAAAGAACAACGAAGCTAAATCGGTTGACGAGAACCATTCCGAAGTACGGCCCCAAAGCGAAGGCCAAATTCCCAGATAAGTAAAAGTAGCTGATTAACTGGCCACGGTGCATTTCAGGGGTTATATTGGCTACCAGTGTAAAAATGGCGGTGCTAAAGAGGGCTAGTCCAATTCCATGAAAGATCCTCACCGCCAGAAAAGGCCAAAAAGGAGGCGCTAATAGATAGGCAATGGATGAAAGGACGCAAAGGAGTGTCCCAGCAATCATGAAGCTCTTTTCAGGGATATTTGAGAGACCCCTGCCCACGATTGGACGGAGGACCAATGAGGAGAGACTAAAAATCCCAACAAGAAAACCTATTTCTGCCTCCTTGGCTTCGAATCTTGCAAGATAGATAGGAATGGTTGGAACTAGAATGGTGAAAACAGATAGGAAAGCAAATTGAGCAAGGAAACAGAGAATAAAATCACGGCTCAATATCTTCTGCGGTGTCATATCTTCATATTTTGGACTGATAATGCCTCCTTTGCAAAGGTTTTGGAACTCCTCCTTTGATCCTAAATTTACGTGAGAGTAATTTGACCTTCATCAACTATTTATTGAAAGTCGTTTTGTAAACATACGGTTCCTGTGTATCCATATACTTTTATGTGTTCTCATCTGGAGGTAAACATGTAGATTCCTATTATTGATTTTCATTTGTAATGTTGCATTGTATGGTGAGATTTAAAGAAGTCGAGTACAGGAAGAAAGAGGTATCTGAACAGGAAAGGATACGGGGATGACCTCGGTCTGCCAATCCGAATCAACCCTAAAATACTGTTGTGTAAATTGATGTGACCCCAGCGCGAAAATGAGTGATTTTCTGTGGGACTATTGATAGGCAAAAACAGAGTGTGCACAACCCTTGCATAACTAAAACTTAGAATAATTTGCTCTCACTTTCATCTCTCAAACTCTTTTACAAGCCTCCTCGCATATTCCTGACATCTCTTTTCAACTTCCTTATCACTTTCACCATCCACCCGCAGGATACCCTCGACCACCTTCATCCCGTGGTGAAATCCCAAGGCTATCTCAAGCATCTTCAGGCAATCCTTACCATCTCTGCTTGTCCCAGCAGATGTGAAGATACCCGCCACCTTCCCCTTCAATTTTCCACCACTGTAATGCACGATAGACTCATCAATCACCTTTTTTACTTGCCATGCCACGTTGGAAAAATAGGTAGGTGAGCCAAGAACGATGCTGTCATAATTGGGGAGAAGAGAAACGTCAAACCTCCCCGCATCGTCTAACGTAACATTCACAGCACTTGACTTCATGGCCTCGGCTATCGCCTTCGCCATCTTCTTTGTGTTCCCACTCCCGCTATAATAAAGAATCAACGCCTTTTTTGAAGACATCTTGCACCTCCAAAATTTTTATTTTCCTATTCCAATCTATTAAATCAGGAGCAGAATGTCAATAAGAATTGCAAAGGGTTGTCTCTAAATTCTGGCCCTAAAGATTGAGTGTCTGAGCAGGCGCCCTTTAATGAGTGACCCCGAGGTCTCTTCCAGGTCTTTTCCCTGAGATTTTTCAGTGAAGTGATCCCTCTTAATTTTCAGCCTGCTTCCCCGCAAAAGCTTGATTATCGAGGACTTGAATAATTTCGATATGGTTTGCTCTTTTTGATTTGTTCCATCTTTTTGCTCTGCTACTTTACAATTTCTTGACAGTGCCCTTATTCCTCAATCTGTATTGACATTCTGTTCAAGATTCAATACACTCCTATCTAAAAGGAGGGTATTATTTGTGATTCTAATCTATACAGATGAGTCGGGAATAAATTATGGTATTCAAAACAATTTTTTCAAAGACGGTCCGTTCATTATACGGGGTGGTATGTGTGTAGATGACTCAAAGTATTTTCATCTCGAAAGAATGTTCATTCAACTGATTGATAGCTATTTCCAGATTGATGACTGGCTAAAACAAGAGATTCATGCAACAGATATATGGAATAGGAAAAACTTTTTTTCCAAGTTTAGCGAATCTGAGATAAGAGAGTTTTTCGAAGAGCTTTTGCAATTGATTTGTAAACTCCATACTTTTTGTATATTTGGAATTCAGTTAAAATCTCATGATGCAGATAAAGAAAAGATGAAACATGAAATTGCAAAAGCAGTTTATTCTTTCCTCCATGGACTTGAATATTTCTTGGCACAGGAAAAAGAAACGGGGCTAATTATTGCAGACATAACTGGTTCTGGAGATGAAGTGGCGGATGAAACTAAGCATCGAACGATTTTAGATGAATTGCTTTATCAAAAAATGATATGGAGGATAAATCCAAAAACATCTATTCACCCTTTAATTTCTTCAAAATATAGGTTTGAATCGCAAACTTGCTTTATCCTGGACGATATTCATTACGTCCAATCCAGACATTCAATATTTCTTCAGATCATTGATGTCGTGGTTTATGCAATTAAGAGAGTGTTTACATGTCTATACCTTTTTGTGAAAAAAGGGATTATGAAACCAGATAAACAAAAGGTTCCTATTACAATCGATACATTTCAATTCTTTGTGACCAATAATACGTGGTTTGCGATTTTTGACGATACAATTAATGATGTCATGTTCTCCCCAGGGCAATTTCTTATCCCCGTGTTTTATAAGGAAAATTTTATGGAACCAAGAATTTTTAGAGATTTGATTTTGTTGTCAAAATAATACGGTTAACCTGATGGTTTCTGCCAAGCCAAGTTTCGATTTGCAATTCTCTTTAATCCCCTCCTTCGAACCCTCCAATTATTCAATCAACCGGGAAATTCATTGACCCTCCTTAAATGTAGGTCTATGACAGGCATAAATAACTTGGAGGAGGAACACATGGCAAAACGCACAAATATATTTACTTACCTGAAGAACAGATGAAAAGGTTGAAGAGGTTATCCTAGAAGAAGGATGTTTCTGTTTCTGACTTGGTAAGATGGGCAATTGACCAATATTTGGAGGTGGAGGAACGGGTGAAGAAAGGGGAGGGTCGGCATCGCTTCGATCTATTCCCCAATGATCTTCACTAAAACCCTCTTTCTTCGCCTGCCGTCAAACTCCCCGTAAAAAATCTGTTCCCACGGACCAAAATCGAGCTTCCCTTTGGTGACCGCCACCGCCACTTCCCGACCCATCACCTGCCGCTTCAAGTGGGCATCGGCATTATCCTCGCTGACATTGTGACGATATTGAGAGATGGGTTGATGGGGAGCAAGCTTCTCCAACCAGACATCAAAGTCATGATGAAGTCCGGATTCATCGTCGTTAATAAAAACAGAAGCAGTGATATGCATCGCATTGACAAGCATGAGCCCCTCTTGAATGCTACTCTCCCTAAGGCATTCTTCAATCTTTGGGGTAATATTGATAAACGCCCTCCGAGTCGGGACTTCAAACCACAATTCTTTTCGATAGCTCTTCATCGGTCTTCCCTTTTGATTGAGCGGAGAGATGTCTTTATTTGATATAATATCCTGAGACTCTCCATTTCCCATCTTTATCTAACATCGGAGTGATCGTTTCGATCGCTGAGTTCTTGTTCTCAAACGTTGTTTCGTACTGAATGACTACGTATTCCCCATCGGGAGCACCAGGCAGGGTCTTCGTATATTGCTTCAACTTGAGCTTCCTTATTACCACTTTCCCGAGAGGGACCTTGACAGCTTTCACCGTGTTCTGCCATTGCTCTTTAGTCACTGCGGCCTTGAATAAACCAGCCGCCTGGTTCCAGCTTTCAGCGTAATTTCCTTCATCCACCAAGGACAACCATGCAGTAGATGCGGCGACAGCAGCTTTCTCAGATAATTCATTTGCCTGCAGGGCACTAGTGAAAAAAAGACTGCCCAATAATGTTAATATTAAAATTGCATTCCATCTGTTTTTCATCATCATCCCCCTTTCTTTGTCGTCCTTGCCTTATTCACTCCAACCTCCCCTCTTCTTTGAGTTTAGTGATGATTTGCATGATTTGAGGCAAGGCCTCTAAAGCTGCCTTTTCACCCTCAAGAATCGCTTTATGTCTTTTTGAAAAATCGGCCGAACCGATATGGGCAAAGCCCTTCGATAACCCAACTCCGAGCACCAGGGCAATCTTTGCCGGTTTGGGAGGAGGTTGAACTGGAGGTGGGACTAGAATCGGTGGAATCTCTTTTTTAATAATACATGAAGTTATCATCAGTATAAAAATCATGAGAATTCTAAATAACCTATTAAGATTCATCATTTCTATTCTCACTCTTTTCTCTCCTTTCAGTGGTCTATGATATCATCTAATGCAAACTAAATAAATGAATTTAAACATTTAAAAACTGGTAAATTTTTATCTTCCTCCTGACAAAAAGTCGCCCCAAAAGGCCATTCCGTTATCTATAATAAATTTTCAATTTTTAAAATTCTTTTTTGAAATCAATTGGTTAAATCACACAATCTTTTTGGGCATCAAAATTGCTTTAAGTATTATAAAAGTTTAATATATGAATTACCGATAAAGCCAAACCACGAGTAATCGTGGGACGCCTGCCCGCCTCAATTGGTGGGGGGCCCACTGTTCCAGAGATTGAGCAGGCGGGGAAAGCCACGGGTCCTGAGTTCTCGGGATAGCCGGGTTGCCGAAGCATAGGAAGTTGTGCGGGGGCCCGTGGTCTACTTAGAGCACGGGCTTTTTTAGTGTTTAAAGCATGATTATGATAAATCCCAAGCTTACCGATCTAGATGACTTCGAGCTGATGATGTACCACAAACGTTCTGTGGTGAAGATCAGTCTATTCATAGGAATGCCTCTTGTGTCCGCAATGGCAATAAAGAATGTCATAAAAGGCGATCACTTCATGGTATTCACGAACTGCATGATGCTTCTGATATTGATCCTTCTTGGCTTTGTGATCATGAGGAGAATTAAGGAGAAATCCGAATATAAGATCTACTCAGTTCTTTTTAGGCTGTTTAATGCAGTGGTTGGCGTTTCGCTTCTCTACGATATTGGTTTTCAATCGAATTTTAGTCGAATAGAATGGTGCTACATCTATCCCGTCTTGGCCTTCTTTGCAGTCGGTGTAAAGGAAGGCATGATTTGGGTATCCATTTTCTATGGCATTTTAGCGTTCTTGATACTTAATTTTGATCTACAAGGGATCACCTTTTTTCAAATTCAGGAATTGAGATCTCGATTTTTAGTTTCATTCTTCGCTGTATGCATGCTATTCTTCTTCATGGAATATGGTTTCCGCCGCGTCCAGCAGAGATTGCTCCTTCATCAGCGCATCCTCAAAGAATCCGAAAATCGCTATCGTCAAGCTTACGAACAACTGAATATTGAGATGCAGGAACGCAAGCGGGCTGAGGAAGCACTGCTTAATGCTGCCCAACAATGGCGAACCACTTTTGACAGTATTACAGACATGGTAAGCTTGTTAGATCTTGAAGGAAAGATTTTGCGATGTAACATGGCCTTGAAAAATTTCGTTGGAAAACCGTTCAACGAAATCATCAACCGCTCTTGTTGGGAAATAACGCTCGGAACTAAAACTCCTATCGAGAATTGCCCTTTTTTACGCATGAAGGAGACGCTTCATCGAGAAACTACCACTTTTCCCCTTAATGACAGATGGTTCAATGTTTCAATAGATCCTATCCTAGATGAAGCCGGCAGTCTCATCGGGGCTGTCAACATTATGTGTGACATGACTGAGAGCAAGCAGGCGGAGGAGGCCCTTCGGGAGAGTGAAGATTGCTATCGAGACTTGGTGGAGTTTAGCCAACACTTGATCTGTACCCATGATCTAAGAGGTCAGATTCTCTCTGTGAACCAAGATGGTGCAAAACTTCTAGGTTACGAACAAAGTAGCCTTCTGAAGAAGAATATCCGGAACTTATTAGTACCTGAGGTCAGAAATGAGTTCGATACGTACCTGGATACAATCCGGAAGCACGGTGTCGCCAAAGGGTTAATGTTGCTTCAGACGGCTACAGGGGAAAAGCGCGTGTGGGAATATAACAATACCCTACGTACGGAAGGGGTTACGGCGCCGATTGCGAGAGCCATCGCACATGACGTTACCGAGCGTATCCTGGCAGAGAAGGCGGTGACAAGGCTGTCTCAAGAGAATGCGATCATGGCCGAAATTGGACGAATTATTACCTCAACACTGAACATCGAAGAAGTATATGAGCCCTTTGCTGAAGAAGTAAAGAAGCTTATTCCCTTTGACCGGATTGTGATTAACATCATTAATATTGAAAAGAGCACCGTTTCAAATGTCTACATGGCAGGAAAAGGGATTGCGGATCGGAAAGTTGGGGAGATCTACCCCCTCGAAGGTTCAGGCATTGCCGAGATGGTACGTACAAAGTCAAGTCTTCTCATCCAAACAGAAGACTTCAATGAGTATAAAGACCGTTTCCCCATGCTTTTGTCCACTTTTCAAGTGGGGTTTCGATCGATCATGAATGTCCCTTTATTTTCAAAAGGGCGGATAATAGGGGGGCTGCTTTTGAGATCTCTTAAACCCTATGCCTATACGGATAAGGATGTGAGGCTTGCTGAAAGAGTGGGGAACCAGATCGCAGGAGCCATTGCCAACGCTCAGCTTTTTATTGAACGGAAGCGAGTGGAGGAAACGCTGCGACAGAGTGAAGAGAAATATCGAACCATTCTTGAAAACATCCAGGACGGCTATCTTGAGGTTGACCTTGCTGGTAATTTTACCTTCCTTAATGATGCGGAGTGCAGAAATCTCGGATATACCAGAGAGGAATTGATCGGAATGAACAACCGGCAGTATACAGATGAAACAACCGCTAGAAAATTGTATCAGACCTTCAATGGAGTCTACAGAACAGGGGAACCGGTTAAGGTATTAGATGTGGAAGTTATCAGAAAAGACGGGACTAAAGTGTTTAACGAAATTTCGGTATCTCTTATGAGGGATTCAGAAGGCAAACCGATCGGATTTCGAGGTATTGCTCGGGACGTCACCGAGCGCAAACGGGCAGAAGAAGAGAGGTTAGCTCTTCAAGAACAGCTTCGCCAATCGCAGAAGATGGAAGCCATTGGACAGTTGGCAGGCGGCGTAGCCCATGATTTCAATAATCTTTTGACCGTCATCCACGGCTACAGCGAATTAATACTGACAAGCCTCAACGAGAACAGCCGTCTTCGCCAGGATGTCCGGGAGATCATACACGCCTCAGAACGCGCCTCTTCACTGACACGCCAACTCTTAGCCTTCAGTCGGAAGCAGGTACTCCAACCCAAGGTGCTCGACCTCAATGCTTATGTGTCCAATATGGATAAGATGCTTCGTCGCATGATTGGCGAAAATATTGAACTGATGACTCTATTAGCTAAGGATTTGGGAAGGATCAAGGCAGATCCGGGTCAGATCGAACAGGTGATACTCAATCTTGCAGTCAATGCCAGGGATGCGATGCTGAACGGAGGAAAACTCACGATTGAAACGGCTAACATAGAGTTGGATGAAAACTACACTCGTTCCCATATCGGTGTAACACCAGGTCATTATGTGATGCTCTCGGTGAGCGACACTGGAGTGGGTATAGCACGAGAGGTGAAGGAGCGGATTTTTGAACCCTTTTTTACTACCAAGGAAAAAGGTAAGGGAACGGGTCTTGGCCTTTCAACCGTCTTTGGCATCATCCAACAGAGTGGTGGAAATATTTGGGTTTACAGTGAACCGGGCCTGGGGACAACTTTCAAGATCTATCTACCAAGGATCGAAGAAGATACCGAATCACTCAAGCCGAGTGCTGTCTCAACTAAATCACTGCAGGGTTCTGAAACCATCTTATTGGTAGAAGATGAAGAGATAGTCCGAAAATTGGCTTGCACGATCCTCCAAAAGAACGGATATGAGGTTTTAGAGGCACCCAATGGTGAAGAGGCCCTTCGTATCGTCCAAGGACAAAATGGGAACCCGATTCACCTATTGGTAACTGACGTGGTGATGCCTGGAATGAGCGGACGTCAGTTGGCAGATCGTCTGGAACGTGTGCGGCCGGGGACGAAGGTACTCTTTATGTCGGGTTATACGGATGATACCATCGTCCACCATGGCGTTTTGGACCCAGGAATTGCCTATATTCAGAAACCCTTCACTCCTGACGCCTTGGCGTCCAAGGTGCGTGACATCCTGGATGGACATTAACAGAGCACAGCGGGCTGGTTGGGAGTAGACCTTTCCTTTATCCATATCCCATTTATTCTAACTTCCCCTCCGCTCTGAGTCTGGTGATGATTTGCATAATTTGAGGTAAAGCCTCTAAAGCTGCCTTTTCACCCTCAAGGATCGCCTCGTGCCTTTTTGAAAAATCAGTCGACCCAATATGTCCTACCTTCGGCTTGATGACCACATCCGCATTGCAAAGTTGGATGGATGCCAGTTTCGAATACATGACATTGAGAGATTGCAGAATCGTCTCTATTGTATTTTCAGGCTGGGTCCGCTCCACTCCTGTGGAAATATCCACTGCAATGACGATATCCGCACCAAATCTTTTTGCGGCATCCACTGCCACCGGACTGACCACACCTCCGTCGACATACATTTTATCAACAATTTTCACGGGCCTGAATATACCTGGAATGGAGCAACTCGCCCTCACGGCTTGCCCTGTATTCCCTTTTCCAAAAACCACCTCCTGCCCATCCTTGATCTCTGTCGCCACGGCATAAAAGGGAATTTTCAACTTCTCCATCGGGGTGTTTTTCAATGTCTTATTGATGAACTCTTCAAGTTTCTCTCCTTTGATGAATCCATTGTCTGGAATGGTGAGATCAAGAATATCTCCTTTCTCTATCGAAAAAGACATCTTCTGAAGTTGAAAGGCATTATAACCATAGGCATAAAGGCTTCCGACAGCACTGCCTACACTCGTTCCAACAATCATATGGATCGGGATTTTGTTAGACTCAAGAATCTTGAGCACCCCGATATGGGCAAAGCCTTTTGATACACCCGCACCAAGCACCAAGGCGATCTTTGCTGGTTTGGGTGGAGGTTGGACGACAGGAGGAGGTTGGACAATAGGTGGGGGAGCTTGACCGGGTTGAATTTCTTTAAGCGTGCATGAGGTAATCATCAGCATAAGGATCATAGGAATGCTGAATAATCGATTTGGACGGATTCGATCTCCCTTCATTTGCTCTTCCCCCCCTGTTGCTTCTTAACGGTATTCCTGACACGGTACATTTTGGCCCAAGTTAACCTTAATATCGCATTGAATCGGCAGTTGGGTATACTTCCAAACCTTTACCCCGTTGGAAAGTCCGCTATTTATGGCGGAGATATGAGAAAAATGTTCATCATTGAAGGCGAGGTTAAAGTCATATCTTTCCTAACGGGGTTTACCAAGCGGATTTTCCCTAAGTTTTATGGGTAACCAGCGATGTCACCTGAGTGACCTCTTCAATAGGCTTGAAAATTGAGTAGTAAAACGTTCAAGGTGCCGCCCTGCCTTCGCCGAAGCGGCTACGCGCAGGCAGGTGTAAAGGTTTCTCAGCACACCCAACTGCCTTTTGGAACGTTTTTTATGCAACTGGTGGGTTAACTCACTAACTTTTCCGTGCCCGACTTTAATGTTATTTTATTTGGATTGGACTGCCAGGGCCAAAGAACAGCATACACAACCCTACTGCCATCTCGTTTGTAGAAGAAGGATTGTTCAATTCGCACCCCTCCCAAACCATCAACGAATTCCTGAATTTCCGTCGGGAATTTTGCATTTTTTCCGGGTTCTTTAGCTGCTGACCCAAAATGTTTTGTGAGTATCATGAGAAGCGACTCAATGTCATTCTTATCAATGACCGCTTCGAGGTACTCTGTGCCTTTAGAGTTAGGCCTGACCTCCACTCTTAAGCTTGCTCTTATCTCTTTAATCATATTCATAACACTCTCTCCTTTTTTCCAGAAAATGAGGCTATCAATTGAGGATGATTTGAATGTTTTCGGCCAGTTTCCTTTGGCTCGCCCTCCCGATCATCCCCAATCGTTTAAGAAAACGACGATTGTCAATGGCCCGAAGTTGATCAATCATGATGTCCGATTTTTCCATAAGCCCAGCTTCCCCTTTTCGAAGGTGGACCCGAAGGATATTTGATTGAGCATGGATGTGGGTCGTTAATGGGCAAACAATGGTAGAGGAATGACGGTTGTTAAGGAGATCGGTTTGAACGACAACGACTGGTCTTGTTTTTCCAGGTTCTGTCCCAAACCTTGGGCTCAAATCAGCAAGGTAAACATTCCCCTTTCTAATTCCCATTGGCTTCTCCAGGCAAATCCTCCTCGAATTTTTCAAATTCTTCTAAGACCGCCATGGAATCAGCCGCCACGATATTTGATTCTCTGACCAATCTATTTTTGAGTAACCTGCGGGCAATGAGTTTATTATAAAAATGAATGGCTTCATTGATGTAAGCGTTTCGGGGACGCTTAACTTTCTTCAAAACCCGCTCGGTCTCTTCAAAGATTTCGTCTTGAACTTTAAGTGAAAGAATCTTAGACATAAAGATAGACCTCCTTAAATGGTATCACTGTTAGTATATACCAATATATCTTTTCTTTCAAGAAATTCACAACAATTCTTATAAAACCTTTTTATGTTTGTGCAATGATGGAATTTTTGGGATTGATGTACTTTCAAACATCTGAGCGGCATGGAAGGAACTCCGGACAAAAGGGCCAGAGGCCACCGATTTGAAACCCATCTCTTCCCCCATCTTTCTATACTCTTCAAACTCCTCGGGAGGAATATATCGGACCACCAACAATCGATCCGGCCGGGGCTGAAGATATTGACCGATCGTTAGGAAATCACACCCCACTTCTCTCAAGTCAAGAAGTAGATCAAAAACCTCTTTCTCCGTCTCTCCGAGCCCCAGCATAAATCCTGATTTAGTAAAAAGATGGGGATAAAGTTCTTTTGATTTTTCTAACAAATTGAGTGATCTCTCGTAATGGGCTTGGGGGCGAACCTCGGGATAAAGTCGAGGGACGGTTTCCACATTGTGATTCAGGACATCCGGAGATTCCCCTAAAACCGTAGTCAAAGAGGAGGGGTCCCCTTTAAAATCAGGAATCAATACCTCAACCTTTATCTTTCGATCCCATGCTCGAATCGCCTGAATCGTTCTGGCAAAATGGGATGCCCCGCCATCGGGCAGATCATCCCGGGTCACTGAGGTAATCACCACATATTGAAGGCCCATCTTTTTGACAGCCTGGGCAATCTTCTCTGGTTCTCCTTTGTCAAGTGGAGAAGGCACCCCATGTTCGACGGAACAGAAACCACAGTTCCGTGTGCAAATCCTTCCCAGAATGAGAAGGGTTGCTGTACATTTTGAGAAACACTCTCCCAGATTCGGACAGCGGGCTTCTTCACAGACCGTATGAAGGTCTCCCTCATTCAAGATCGCTTTAACTTTTATGAGATCCTGAAAGGGAGGAATTCTTTTCTTTAGCCAGGGAGGTTTTTTCATACAATGAACAATGAACTATGTACAACGTACTATGTTTTCAACTCTCTACCCTACGCTCTTTGCCCTTTGCTACTCCGGAGTGGCCTCGGAAGATGGATGGCCATTCCCTCCACATCAAGAAATGCCTCTTTCAAGGCCTCTGAAAGGGTTGGATGGGCCTGAATCAGTTGGGTGACATCCTTTACTTTACCACCTTCCCTCATCATTGAAGATGCGGTCGATATAAGAACACTAGCGTCTGGACCGATGATATGGACTCCCAGGATTTCATCCGTCTCTTGACTTGTGATCACTTTTATTAAACCTTCGGTCTCCCCAGAGATGACAGCTTTTGGATTGGAGCGGAATGGAAAACGACCAACTTTTATTCCACCCCTTGCCTTAGCTTCCTTCTCGGTAAGCCCAATCGATGCGATCTCTGGATAGGTGAAGACGCAAAGAGGGATCGGATGATCTTCCATCTTCCGATCGATTCCCATAACATTCTCTGCGGCAACCACTCCTTCTTCCATTGCCCTATGGGCTAAAAGGACCCCTCCAATAGCATCCCCGATCGCATAAACATGGGGTGCGGTCGTCTCCATTCGATAGTTAACTCGAATACCTTCGGAGGAGACCTGGACACCTGCCTTTGAGAAATTGAGTTCCAAATTGGGAACCCTCCCCACGGCCAAAAGCACCTTCTCTGCCCAAATCTCCTCAATCCCTTGCGGGGTCCTTACGGCCAGTTTTACCCCCTCTCCCTGCTGTTGCATGTCTTCGACCGAAGATTGGGTTAGAATTCTTACACCATCCCTTTCCATGAACCTTCTAAGATTCCGGACCAATTCTCCTTCAAGGCCAGGAAGAACACTTTCCAGAATTTCGACAATGGTTACCTTCGAACCCAATGTATTGAATAGCGTGGCAAACTCAGCACCAATATAACCTCCACCAATGATGACGATTTCTTGAGGAATCTTTTTGATCTCCAATGCCTCGTCACTGGTGATGATCCTTTCGCCGTCTGGGAGAATATGAGAGAGGTTTTTTGATTTCGATCCTGGAGATAGGATGATCGCATCGGCCTCAAAAGTCTCTTTTTTTCCATCTCCATTAAAGAGGACCACTTGATTAAATCCTAAAAGGTCAGCACGCCCATATTTAACAATCACCCGGTGAGATTCGAGGAGTATCTCCACGCCCTTCACCAATTCATCCACGACCCTCTGCTTCCGATCCATCATCGATTCGAGAAGATGGATACCGTCGGTTGAAAGAGACTGAAAGCAAGAGGAGTTTTTGAGAGAACGGAGGAGTTTGGCATCGTGAAGAAGTGCTTTGGTTGGAATGCATCCTCGATTGAGGCAGGTCCCGCCGATTCTGTCTTTCTCTATCAGGGTGACTTTGGCTCCCAGTTGTGAAGCTCGAATGGCCGCCACATAACCACCCGGTCCTCCCCCAATGACAACAACCTTTTTAGCATCCATAGAGTTTCTTTCAATAGCCCCCCTCCCCTCTATCCCCTCCCGCCAGGGGAGGGGAAATTGAACGGGAGCCCCTCTCCTCAAAGGGGGAGAGGGTGGGGCGAGGGGGTAGATCCTATCTTTCAATCTGCAAGCAATTCTTTCAAGCTCTTTTCCTCCCAGTCTCTTTCGAAGATGTGCTTGAAATGGAAACTTATCCTCTCAACCAAACGTTCTCGGGAGATTTTTGTTCTAAGGATTTTTGCCATGGTCGTCATCTTTTTCCCCACAAGACCACAGGGGTTGATCAGGTCAAAGTATTTCAGGTCTGTTTCGTAGTTTAATGAAAACCCGTGGAATGAGACCCAGCGCTTGATGGCCACCCCGATCGAGGCAATTTTGTCTCCATTGACCCAGACGCCCCGGTTGGAAGGATCTTTTCTCCCCTCGATCCCGAAATCCTTTAGGACCCGGAGGATGACCTCTTCAAGTTGATCAACGTATCGAATGAGACGATACCCATAATCCTTCAAGTCGAGGATGGGGTAAACCACCATCTGTCCAGGGCCATGGTAGGTGACATCGCCTCCTCTCTCCACATGGAAGATGGGAATCCTCATCGCTTCCAAGATTTCCGGAGAGATGATGAGATGCGAGCGGTTCCCACGTCTTCCCAAGGTAATCACATGGGGATGTTCGAAGAGGAGGAGAAGATTGGGCACTTGGCCTTCCACTCGTCTCGCCCAGAGATGATGCTGAAGGTCCCAGGCCTTTTCATAATCCATCAGACCCAGATCGATGATATATCCATGGTCATTCATGAATTGAAACCTAAATGTCAAAGCCAAAATGCCAAATGAATGTCAAATGACTAAATGTAAAAATTTTTTAGGAATTGGGAATTTGAGCTTCATTTGAACTTTGACATTTGACATTTTTATTTATCAATAGTCCATCTCAATTTTGGTTTTCTCGCAGCCAGAACCTCATCAAGCCTCCTTACCTTGACCTTCTGGGGTGCCTGTCGAAGGAGGTCCGGATTTTGCTCTGCCTCTTCTGCAATCGCAATCATCGTTTCGATAAATCGATCGAGACTCTCCTTACTCTCCGTTTCCGTCGGCTCCATCATCAGGGCTCCCTTGACCACTAAGGGGAAGTAAATCGTGGGTGGATGAAAACCATAATCGATCAATCTCTTTGCAATGTCGAGTGTGCTAACATGATGCTTCTCCTGTAACCGGTCCGTAAAGACGCATTCGTGCATGCAGGGCCGATCGTAGGGAAGATAATAATGCTCCTTCAACCTTCTCATCAAGTAGTTAGCATTGAGCACTGCCATCTCGCTGGCCCTCCGGAGCCCCTCTGCACCCATCGAGAGGATATAGACATAGGCCTTGAGGAGAACGCCGAAGTTCCCATAAAAGGCCTTCACCTTTCCGATGCTCTGCGGCCGATCGTCATTGAGTCGGTAAGCCTCCCCTACCCTTTCGATTACGGGCATGGGGAGATAGGGAGCAAGTTCATTTTTGATGGCGACCGGACCCGCTCCAGGCCCACCTCCACCATGAGGTGTTGAAAAGGTTTTATGGAGATTGATATGGACCACATCCACTCCCAAATCACCCAGTTTTACAATCCCCATCAGGGCATTGAGATTGGCTCCATCACAGTAGACAAAACCTCCTTTGCGATGGACGATCTCGGCAATCTCGCTCAGATGTTCCTCAA
>Ga0315277_10003312_pt1 | contig 21881 bp, 21 predicted proteins | sample YL17G05_15_MG_FD_203695 | JGI IMG/M metagenome (GOLD analysis project Ga0315277, IMG submission 203695) | Sediment microbial communities from Yellowstone Lake, YNP, Wyoming, USA - YL17G05_15 | ecosystem: Environmental > Aquatic > Freshwater > Lake > Sediment | place: USA: Wyoming | collected...
TTCTTTGGATGCTGCGGGGCGTCCGGTTCGGGATGAAGGGAGCACGAGTTTTGTGGGAGCGATTGAGAGTTCGGAGGAGTTTGGGTGGAGGATTTACGGGGAGGCGGTTCGCCGGGGATTGAATTATACGGAGAAGGTGGTTGTGATTGGGGATGGCGCGCATTACAACTGGGAGATCGCGGCGCTCCATTTTTCGGGCGCGGTTGAGATTGTCGACCTTTATCATGCCCGGGAGCATCTTTATCAATTATGTTCTCTGATTGCTCCAAAAGGGGGCCGGGAATTGACCCGGCGGAAGTTGCGCTGGTTGAATTTGTTGGAGGAGGGAAAGGTGGAAAGGCTGATCCAGGAGGCGAACGCTGGTCTGCCGGGAGGTGGGCTCCGAAGAAAAGAGGCGAAAAAGCAGATCGGATATTTCCAGAACAATGCCCGCCGGATGCGATACGGAGAGTTCCGAAAGCAGGGGCTGTTCGTGGGATCGGGGGTGGTTGAAGCTGGATGCAAGACCATCATCGGAAAGCGTCTTAAACAGTCGGGGATGGAGTGGACCGTGAGGGGAGCGAATGCGATCATCGCCCTCCGCTGTTGTCACCTCTCGGGCCGGATGGAAGACTATTGGGAGCAACGAGCAGCATAAAACCCACTTTTATGTCGCAGACCCGTCAAATGTCAAGCTCTGACCCCAATTATTTAAAGCGGGATCTGCAAACAAATAAATCTTCACCGCAAAGAATTTTTAGTCGGGTCGCATTGTACGGGCCTTCCGGCTTGTCCTGCGCAGTCCCGCCTTGCGGGACGAAGAAGGACGGAAAGCCCCTGGCGCCGAGAATTCAATTTTTCATTATGCGGAAAAGTCAAAAGTCAAGGTCTGACCCCGCCGGTCTTTTACAGCTCATCGCCGGCATAAAAAAAATCGGGTTTCTGGGGCCAGGGACCTCTGATTTTTTATGAGCTCGGAGGACTGATCTCCTTGACCCGGGCAGGGCTTGAGGATAAGCTATCAATATGTATCAGACCAGGGTCAATCTGGTTTTGGCATCCGCTTCTCCGAGGCGGCGCGAGCTTCTGAGCAAGGTCGGGATCAAGTTCAGCGTGATTCCGAGCAACCTGGAGGAAGACCAGGTGATCAGTTGCGAGGATCAGGACCCGGGGCTCTATGCCCAGGGTTGCGCGCGCGACAAGGTGGACAAGGTGGCGGAGCTGGTGGCCGAGAAGAAGGATTTCTGGTTTTTGGGCGTGGACACCATCGTGGTGATTGACAAGCTGATCCTGGGAAAACCCAAAGACCGGGACCAGGCGCGCGAATTCATCTCCCGGCTTTCCGGAAAATGGCATCAGGTCATCACCGGCTATCATCTTTATCATCCGGCCAAAGGCGAGCGGCTTTCCAACCAAGTGGAATCCAAAGTCCTGATCAAGAAACTTTCTCCCGAGGAGATTGAGGCTTATATCTCCACTGACGAGCCTTATGACAAGGCCGGCGGGTATGCGGCCCAAGGGATCGGCGCCGGCTTGATTGAAGCGATCAACGGCTCTTATACCAATGTGGTCGGTCTCCCGCTTGCGGAATTGCTCAGGGACTTGCTCCGGCTGAAACTGATTGAGCCGAAAACCGGGGATTAAGATGGCATTATCCGCGGAAGAATTGAGGCAGAGACTGGCGCTGGTGAAAGAGCGGATCAATCAATCGGCTGAAAAAGCGGGCGGCCTGGCAGGAGCGGTGAAGCTGGTGGCCGTGAGCAAGACCAAGTCCGCGGAGATGATCAAATCCGCGCTTGAGCTCGGCCAGCGCGATTTCGGAGAAAATTACGCCCAGGAGCTCCGCGACAAGGCCGCGGAGATACCTGACCCGCAAATCCGCTGGCATTTCATCGGGTCGCTCCAGCGCAACAAGGTCAAATACCTGGTCGGGAAAGTTGCGATGATCCATTCCATTGACTCGGCCTCCCTGATTGAGGAAATTGAAAAACGGGCGGCGGCGCAAAACATAAGCGTGCCGATCCTTCTGGAGGTCAAGCTCAGCGAGGAGCAGACCAAGACCGGGATTGATCCCGCGGGATTGATCTCGCTCGCGGAAAAAGCTTTTGCCAGCCCCGGTCAAGGCGGGGTTGAGCTCAAAGGCCTGATGACCATGCCGCCCTATTTCCCGGACCCGGAGCAGAGCCGGCCTTATTATGTCCGGCTCAGGAAAATCCGGGACGATCTGGAGAAAAAGCTCGGGGTGAAACTCCCGGAGCTGTCTATGGGAATGAGCAATGATTTTGAGGTCGCGATCCAGGAAGGCGCCACGATCGTGCGCGTGGGAGCCGCGATTTTCGGAGAGAGGGAACAATGGAAAAGTTCAGAAGCGCAATAGGGGTGATTGGCGCCGGCAAAATGGGAGAGGCGATTATTGCCGGACTGATCCGGGCCGGCGCGCCGCCGGGGAAAATTCTGGCGTTTGACGCGGACGCTTCGCGGCTGGAAAAAATCCGCAAGGATTATAAAATCCGGATCGCGGAAAATAACCCGAGCCTGGTCAAGGCCTCGGAGATCCTGATCCTCGCGGTCAAGCCCCAGGTGATGGAAAAAGTCCTGATGGAAATCAGCGCGGCGGCTTTTGAAAAAAAACCGCTGGTGATCTCCATCGCGGCCGGCATCCAGACCGCGTTGCTTAAAAAATTCCTGGGCGCGGATCAACGGCTCTGCCGGGTGATGCCCAATACCCCGGCCCTGATCGGCCAGGGCGTCTCGGCTTATTTCGCCGGCCCGGAATTGAGCAAGGCGGACAGGGAAAAAGTGGATGCGATCCTGGCCGCGATCGGCCAAGTGGTGGAAATTGACCGGGAAGACTTGATGGACGCGGTCACGGGCTTGAGCGGAAGCGGACCGGCATACATCTTTATGATGATTGAGGCGCTTGCCGACGGAGGCGTGAAAATGGGGCTTTCCCGCAAGCTGGCATTGAGCCTGGCGGCGCAGACCGTTGTCGGGGCCGGCAAGATGGTTCTGGAAACCGGGAGGCATCCGGGCGAGCTCAAGGATATGGTGACCTCCCCGGCCGGAACCACCATTGCCGGCCTGAGTGTGCTGGAGCAGGGAGGCTTGAGAGGACTGTTGATCCAGGCGGTGGAATCTGCTACCATCAGGAGCAGGGAGTTGGCAGGCGGAGCCGGGAAAAAGACGGGGAGGCAAAGGAGGAAAAAATGAAACTGACGCCGATGGAGGTTTCGGGGAAGAAGTTCAATAGGAAGTTTCGTGGGTTAGATGCCGAGGAAGTGAATGAATTTTTGGAAATGGTATCCACGGAAATGGAAGACCTGGTCCGGCAGAACCGATATTTTGAAGAGGAGCTGGGGAGGAAAAACTCGGAGTTGAATGATTTCAAATCCCGCGAGCAATCTCTCAAGGACACCCTGATCCTGGCCCAGAAGCTGGCCCGCGATATGAAAAACAATATGGCCAAGGAAGCGCAAGTGATCCTGTCCGAGGCGGAAATGGAAGCCGATAAGATCGTCCGGAATGCCCATGACCGGGCCATGGATCTGGAAAAAGAAATCCGGGAGCTGAGAAATCAGCGCTTGAAGATGATGGAAGAATTCCGGTCCATCCTGAATACCCATATCAAACTTCTGGAAGTGGCGGAAGAATCCGTGAAGGTGAAGGAAATCCAGGAAGAAAAAGTCCAGCGCATCCCGGCTACCCGAGCCAAAGGAACTGAATAAGACCATCAGCATCCGTGCCTGACTTTTATCAGCTTAAGCCCGAGGGTCTGATCCTGTCAATCCAGGTCCAGCCCGGGGCGAAAAAATCCGGATTCCAGGGAATCACGCCGGACGGTTTTTTAAAAATCCGCGTCAATGCCCCGGCCCGGCAGGGAAAAGCCAATCAGGAGCTGATAGAATTTCTCGCCGACTCCCTCGGCCTTCGCAAATCCGATTTTGAAATTCTTTCCGGCCAACTCTCCAGAAAAAAGCGGCTCCTGCTCGCCACCAAAGATCCTCAACAAATTCGGGATAAAATCCAAACGATAATTTCCGCCTCTTAATATTTATTGATAGACAATTTTCCGCCTTGCTTGGAGGCAACCGAGTCGTTATAATAGATTATGAGCAGAGAGCTTCGGGGAGTAACCGGGAAACAGGCGATCTCCGCGTTTGAAAAAGCAGGATTTCGGGTTTTACGCCGGAAAGGAAGTCATTGCCTGCTGCATAAGGAAGGCGCGGCCCTGCTGGTAATTCCGGTTCATTCCCGACCTTTGAAAATCGGGCTATTGAAAAAGGAGCTGAAAAAGGCCGGCTTAAGCGTGGAACAGTTTAAGCGGCTCGTCTAAGGAGGAAACGATGAAAATTATGAAATACAGCGTGATCATCCACCAAGCGGAAGAAGGCGGATACTGGCTGGAAGTGCCGGCCTTGGAAGGATGTTTTACCCAGGGACAAACCAGGAAAGAGCTCCTGAAAAACGCCCGGGAAGCAATTTCCCTTTACCTGGAAGGACTCAAAGAACTGGGCCGGGAAATTCCCGAAGACGAAACCATAACCCTGGAGAAAGTCGCAGTCGCGCTTGACTAAGCATTCCTTTCCTGATATAAATTATTCTAGGCTTAGTTTTTACGCAGTGAACCAGAAGCCGAAGTTAGAGGCGGAAACCAGCAAGGCGCGACCTTGCAAGGGAGGCTGAGACTCTTGAAAATCGCAGGATGCTATTTTTCATCCAATCGCAAACGCGAGGGCCCGAAAACGCGTCAACTTTCAACTAAAGGTCTGACTCCCCGGATGACCCCACGGATGAGTAGCACTAAAAATAGGGAAGGTCAGAGCCTTTTATGAATAAGCAAAACGAGATAGTTAATCGGTTAACGCGCCTAGACTTACCTCCTGACCAAGGGCGGTATGCTTTAAGAGAATATTCGCAACTATTCGGATGGAGACCCAGCTACTATATTTGGGATTTTCCTGGAACAATTGAAATATCAAACGGCCATCTTGTCATTGAGCACGGGCTTGAGAATTCAGCGGTCATTACATTTTTGAAGTTTGGTCGCAAGTTCAGAGAACTATGCGAAGAAGAGGTATTGGACCTGCTTGCTGTTTCATATAATAACTTGGTAGATTGGCATCTCCTGCCAAACCCTGAGGGGATGACTTACGTTTTTAACAGAGCTAGCCCTCCGGTAGTGAAAGAGATTTCCGTTGAAGAACAAGAGAATATCTGGAAGGCAGAAGCCTTTGAGATTAACATCGCTAAGCGTCCTCATCCTAACCTGAAAAGCCTAGATGATGCCCTCATTGAAACAATCCTTCATTGGAAGAGAATGCTGGCTTCAGAGATAGATAGGGAAATATCAAATGAGAATATTTCAGCATTATTTAACAGCATAATATTTGTGCGTGCACTTGAGGATTACCGAAGAAGGCGAGATAGGAATGAAAAAGAAATACTCTTGGATGTGTGGGCAAATAGCACAAAGAACAATGGGCGCGTCAGCAATTGCATTAAAAAGTGTCTTCGCCGCCTTGAGGTAACTAGTTTTTCGAACGACGTTGTTGATAATCAAAAACTAAAAGTTTTCGATAATTTTGACCATCAGACTATAGAAAGACTCCTGGGCGACTTTTACAAAAATCTTTTTGCCCCTTATAGGTACGACTTTTCAATAATGTCTAAACACGCACTAAGTCGCATTTATGAACATTATGTTTCCATAATGAGAGAAAAAACATCTCCCCAACTGAGATTGTTCCCTGGGCTTCCAGAGGAAGAAAGTAACAAGGCATTGGGAGGAGTATATACACCTTTATTTATAGCCAGCTTTTTTGCGCGCTTTTTGAAGGAACATCATACCCCGAAAGAATTCCGTCTGCTAAAAACCTCTGATCCTGCTTGCGGATCTGGCATATTTCTGAGAACTCTGTTAGAGCAACAATGCGATCCAACTCAGGACATTAACACCCCTATATGGACTGAAAAGGCATTTGAAAACGTTCTGGGCATTGATGTTGATGAGAATGCTTGCCATGCTACAAAGTTGTCACTATCACTTCTTCATCTTATCCTTACTGGTCGTTTACCCAAAAAACTCAGAATAGAAAGAGATGAGTCTATTGATTATTTTGTCAAGAATCCTATCCTCAAAGAATCTTTTGATGTATTGGTGGCAAATCCACCTTTTGTTAAATGGGATGCGATGAAACAGTCGCTTAGAAAAAGAGTCTCTGGCTTCATGGGCAAACTCAATGCGGGCAAGACAGACCTTTTTCTGGCGCACCTGAAGCTTGGCATGGAAATGGTCAAACCAGGCGGATTTCTCCTATATGTTCTTCCCCACAGCTTCTTATTGTCCGAAAATGCAAAATTTCTGCGAGAGGAACTTTCCCATAATTTTCTGATAAAATTTTTTGCAGATCTTTCAGAAATTCCAGTATTTGAGGGAATTGGGGCATATGTGATCTTGTTAATTGTTCAAAAAAAATCTTCCTTAATTGTCGAGGAACCAAACGCCATAATCGTAAGATGCAAAGGTTTCGTTGGCCATGCTCTTCAAGCTGCATTGGAGCATAAAAAGGTTTTGAATGATTTCTATAACGTGTATGAAGTGCCCCAGGATGTCTTCAAGGAGAAGCAATGGAGTATTTACCCCCCGATGCAAAGAAGCTTGAGATCCAAGATTGGCAGATTTCCAAAGCTAGACAAATTCTTGATGATTAAACAGGGCTTTGTAACGGGAGCAGATGATATTTTCACCTTAGACCGATCCGAGATCCCTGCTAATGAATCAGATATTTACAGGCCATACTTGAAAGATAGAGAAATGCTGCGCTTTGGAACCCCCAAAAGAGTAAATATGGTCGTTTTTTATCCAGTTCTAAATAATCAAAAACTGACCGAAGATGAGATTATGAAGATGTTTCCCAAGACATGGGGCAATTTAGAAAAAAACAAGGCAAAACTTCAAGGCAGGAGGTCGGTCCTCTCCAGTGTTAATCCATGGTGGAGACCTATCAGACCAAGATCACCCGATGATATCTTAAGGCCCAAAATTATTACACCTCATTTAATGCTTATTCCGCGCTTTTCTATTGATGAGAAAGGTATATTCATGGTGAACCGCTCGCCTTATTTGATACCTATAGAAAGAACTAATGAATTGGAATTGCTTAGATATTTTCTTGCTGTACTTAATTCATCGGTAGTGCATTGGCAATTAGCAAATATATCGCATAAATATAGCCATGGTTATTTGATGCTTGAACCCAATAATCTGGCGAAATTATCTGTTCCTGATCCTGCAACAATTCACACATCAAGAATGAAAAATATTCAGATTCTCGTCGATAAGATGATCTGTAACCCCTCCGACAAAAAGGCTGAAGAAAAACTTGATATCGCTATTGCAGACTTATATGGCTTGGATAAAGACGAGAGGCTAGAAGTAGGGATGGATGAGTAACGGATACTGCATAGTTATAAATGAAGATGAACTTAGAAGAAGAACCAGGGCTGTTCAAAATCTGCTTAGAACTCTAGCAAGAAACGCGGTCCCATGCCAATTTGCCAGAGGTTTATATAATGGCGGCAAGGTTATAGCTGCACATGATGGAAACAATTTACAAGAGCACTACCGCGCGTGGAAATTCAGAACGATAAATCCCAAAGTATGGTGTAGCTATCATGAGCTGTGGAAACCGATATCTGGAAAACAGGATTGGTTTCTATATCAATCCTATTTGAGCCTCTTTATGCATGCGGAAGATTTCCACCTCAAAGAAATCATTTGCCTGCATTGCGACCCTCAGGAGGAACAAAATAGATTCAAGAAGGGACCTCACTTGCATATCGTCGCAGCAGAGCATCCAATTAGCCGCTCTCATTTCCCGCTAAATTATAGCCACTTAGATGAAATCCTCTCAGACTGCCATTCATTAATGGACGCCATCGGAAATGGCGTGCAAATTTTAAGAAATGAAGTCGTGGAAAAATATCCAAATAATCCAGGGCTCAGACCTTAATGTAGAAGGGCGGGGTCAGGTCTTCATTTGTAGTTTAACGAGAACGCGCGGAGTCGGGCCTGGCTATGAGACCTTGGGGCAAGATTTAGAAGCGCAGAGACCAATTCCAATGGCCTCAAGCGGTTGCTGGTTGCTAATTCCCCCTATCTACTGCCTGGTACCGACTGGCTACTGCTAAGGGATTGGCATATACTGTGGGAAACTTTTGGGAGGATGGAGGTTTCATAAGATTCGGGGATGAGACTGGTCTATTTAACGCACCGGTTTTTGCCCGACCATTTTCGGGGGACCGAGGTTTACACTTTTGAATTGGCCCAGGAGATGCAAAGGCGCGGGCATCAGGTTCTGGTGGTTGCGCTCCGGGAGCTGAAAGAGGATGGCGGGATCAGTGTGGTTCGGGATCGGTATCAAGGGTTGGAGGTTGCGCGGATTTGCAAGCGTCTCCGGCCGGACCGGTTTGAGGATTATTTTTTTGACCCGGAACTGGATCGGGTCTTTACGGATATTATTCAAGATTTTCAGCCGGCGGCTGTTCACGCCACTTACTTTTTGGGAGGGCTTTCGCTCGGGATGCTGGAATCGGTTGCCGGCGGAATTCCGTTTTTTATCACCATTACCGACTATTCCGCGCTCTGCCCGCGCGGTCAACTCCTGGATCGGGATTTAAAATTATGCTCCGGCCCGAGACAAGGAGTGAGATGCCTTTACTGTTTATTTGACCGGACCTGGCTTTTTAAAAATGCGAGGTTGGACCGATGGGCGCGGGAATATTTGCCGGCGTGGCTGGGTAAATGGACAAAAAGTCCCGAGCTGGCTTTGGTCCGGAAACGGAACCGGGCGATTGCGAAAATTTTAGGCTCGGCGAAAACAGTTATTTTCGCGCATCCGCTTACGCTGATGCTTTTCCGGAAAGAGGAGATCAAGCTTGCCAATCCGCGGCTGTTGGATTTCGGAGTGGATTACGCGCCCTTCCGCGAGCATCGGAAAATTCCTTCCGACCGGATGCGGATTGGCTTCATCGGCCAGATTCTACCGCACAAGGGCTTGCACATTCTGGCGGAGGCCCTGGCCGGCATTTCGGATCAGGACGCGTTTGAGCTGAAGATTTACGGCAGTCTTTCCGATCCGGCGGAGAAGGCCTATTTTGATTCGCTCAAGCTTGATCGGATCAAACACCAGAAATGGCTCGGCACCTTTGACTACAGCTTGATGAATCAGGTCCTGGAAGGAATTGACCTCCTGGTGGTTCCCAGCATCTGGCCGGAAAATTGCCCGCTCATTCCCAAATACGCCCTGCTCACCGGCACCCGGCTTTTGCTTTCCGACGCTCCGGGCATTCTGGTCCGGTCTGAGGGAGAGGGGATGGATATTGTCGGAATCGGGAAGGCGGCGGGGATGCGGGCAAAGATTGAGGATTTGGTCAAGACCGGGAAATGGCAGGGGCGGCTGGAACCGAGGGCCGGATTGGTGATGCGTTTGCAGGATCACGCGGAGGCATTGGAAAGGATGTATCGGGAATGAGGAAGCGGCTTTTTCTTCTGGGCGGTTCGGGATTTATCGGCCAGAGCCTGGTCCGCGGGCTTAAGGAAACCGGCGCGCGGCATAAATATCAGGTGGTCATTTATGATCCGAAACCGCCGAGATTTTTCCAGCCGGATTTGTATCTGCGAGGAAGAATTGAAGCGGCCGAAAAACTCAGGCGCGCAGTGAAACCAGGAGACATCTTGATTCACCTGGTTCATACCACGATCCCATCGGATTCCATGGACGCGCCCGGGCGGGAGGCAAAAGAAAATTTTGAGCCAACCGTCAGGTTGATTGAGAGCTTGAAAGAGAAGCGGATTGCCGGCCTGATTTATTTCAGCACCGGCGGGACCATTTACGGAGAGCCCAAGCCGAGAAAACCGATTCTAGAGGATGCGGCCCCAAAGCCCAATTCGTTTTACGCGCTTGCCAAGCTGCTGATGGAAGATGCGGTGAAGATGGCGGGAAGATTGGGCTGGTTTAAGTACCTGATCCTCCGGCCTTCCAATCCCTTCGGGCCGTTTCAGGAAGAGTTGAACCGGCACGGATCGGTCGGGAAAATTTTTCAGGCCTTGAGCCGGAATGAGAAGTTCGTCATTTTCGGGAAAGGAAACACCATCCGGGATTTCATATATATTGATGATTTGATTTCCGCCCTGGTTCTGCTGATGGGAAAAGAAGAATGGAACCAGGTTTTCAATCTCGGCTCGGGCAAGGGAACTTCGCTCCGGGAATTGATCCGGCTTTGCGAGAAGGCAAGCGGGAAAAGACTCAAGAAAATTTATCAGCCGATCCGGAAGACGGACTTGAAATATAATGTTCTGGACTGCTCGCGCCTAAGGAGGCTGGGATGGAAGCCGGAGACCGATCTGGAACCGGGGCTGAAGAAAACCTGGAAATATTTTAAAGCGAAATGAGGGAATGATTTTCAGAAAATTTTGCCAAACCGTTAAGTCCTCTCCCTTGATGGGAGAGGATTTAGGAGAGGGTGATTCAATAATGATATTCCCCCTCACCCTTACCCTCTCCCGCCAGGGGGAGAGGGAAGGTCGGTCTGTTAGCAGGCGGCTAATAAAGAAATGAGTTGGCGCGGGAAAATAATTGTAATTCTGGCAGTGATCATTTTCCTTGCCCTGCAGGCGCAGAAGCTGGTTCAGCCTTTTGTGGGCGAGTTTGAAGCCGGATTCCAGGAGATGATCGCACAGCATCATCTGGAATCCGGCATAGTCAATAATCATTTTTTGCCGGTGATCGCCGAGATCAACGGCGAGAAATTCTATCACACCGCGCATCCGCCTTTGCTGCATATTATCTATGCACTGCTTTACCGGATGTTCGGAGAAGCCGAATGGGTTACCCGGGGATTTTGTCTTCTGCTTCTGTTCGGCTCAATTTTCTTGCTCAGCCAATTGCTCTCAAAAGAAAAGCGGGCGATTTTCTGGCTGATCGCGCTCTTTTTCCCCATCAGCTTCCGGCTCGGACTCGTCACCAACTATGAGCCGCTTACGATTTTCAGCATCTGCCTGTTCCTGTTCTGCTTTGAGAAAGCCCGGCCTAATTTTTCCATCCAGTGGCTGATGGCTATTGGCTTATGCCTTCTTTTTATCGCGCTCTCGGACTGGCCCGCCTATCTTGCGGTCCCCGCGCTTTTTCTGATTCATCTTCGCGAGCCGAAAGAGAGAAAATGGCTGGCGGGATTGTTTATTGCGGAGGTGATTTTATTCGGCGCCCTGATCCTCTATATGAAATCAATCGCCGGCGAGGTTGCGCTCTTCGCTCATTCGGAAACCCGGAGCAATCCGATTTATCTTTTCCAGCTTGCGACCTATCAAGAATTTTTTGAGCATCTGAAATGGATCACGGGAGCGCCGGCTTTGATCCTGATTGTTTTCGCCTTCCTGGCCCTGTTGATTCCCTCTCCCTTGAGGGGAGGGGATAAAGGGGAGGGTGAGAATTTTCAAAATCATCAAATCACCCCCTCCCTGACCCTCCCCCATCAAGGGGGAGGGATCGCGTTTTGGGCGATTTTTCTGATCCTGCTCTGGCTCTCCGCGGCCAACCTGGCCAGCCGGCATTTTGTCTATCTATTATATTTCTTCCCGCTCTCCGCCCTGATCCTGACCGAGGCGATCAGCAGGATCAATCACCGGAAACTGGCGACCCTGGCGGTCTGGCTCTCATTCATTTCTCCGGACTACACCGGTCTTTCAAGTGAGGACGCGCGTTTTTATTATCTCGGGCTATATTCCAACCGATCTTCAGACAAAGTTAAGAGTTGTTTTTCCACCGCCGCGTTAGGCGCTGCCTATTTCTATGATAAAATTGAGACGGTGGTGCCGGTGAGCAAGAAAGCCACGGAAAGCCTTAATCGGCTTGACTATGATCTTTTGATCCTGGATCGGCAAAGCGCCGAGGTCAAGGATTTATCAGAGTTGATTTCAAAAAATGATTACCAGCTCCGCTGGGAGTTTGACGATTTGTCGGTTTATTTCAAAGAGAAGGTTGGATTTCAATATTTGTCCGCCCAGGAATGGAATGGAAACGGTCCGGCCTGGAGCAAGCCGAGAGCGGAAGTCATCTATTCGCTGTTGCAGGCTGATTATGGGATCAGGCAACCGCCCGGACCGGAGAAAATTTCCAAGCTGACCTCTTCGATTGAAGGCAAGTGTTTTGATTTTAATCCCCTGGTTTTGCCCAAGGAATATTCGGGAAAAAGCGATGGCGTAAATTTTTTGATTATTGGTGACAGCGCCCAAGGACGGAAGCTGCTTTTTTCAAAATTTTGGCGGGCGCCCGAGATGGCGCAAAAATATTTTAAATTATTCAGGTATAGTGAAATGCCTCTTCCCGGCTGGTGGAGATATGAAATACCCTTGGCTGATCTGTCCAAAATCAATCTGATCACAGAAGCCGGCCCCAGAGGCGATTACAATTATGACGATGCTTATTGGGTGGAACCGATTTTTAAACAAAAATGCAGTGGAGGATCTGGACAATGGATGACGAGAAACCGAATTTTTCAGTGATTGTTCCGGTTTACAACGAGGAAAAAGGGATCGGGGAATTCCTGGATCGGCTGCTCCTGACGGTGAAGGACCAGCCGGTGGAGGTGGTTGTGGTGGATGACGGGAGCGAGGATGAGACTCCGGAGACCCTGACCATTTATCGGGCGGAAGACGGCATCAAGGTGGTCACGCACGAGAAGAATTGCGGGTACGGCGCCGCGATTAAATCCGGACTTCGCGCCGCGAGCGCGGACAAGGTTTTGATCATTGACGGGGACGGCAGTTATCCTCCGGAGAAAATCCCGCTCCTGCTGGAGCGGAGCGAAAGCGCGGAGATGGTGGTGGCGGCGCGGCGGAGCGATTTTGGAGTGGAGCCGTTGTCCCGCCGGATTTTGAAGTGGCTGATCGTGCGGCTTACGAAATGGCTGTCCGGCTTTGAGATCCAGGATTTGAATTCCGGGATGCGCCTGTTCTCAAAATCGGTTGCGCTCAAATATCTGTCCATCCTGCCCGAGGGATTTTCCCTCACCTCCACCCTGACTCTGATCTTTTTCAGCGACAGCCATTCGGTGGAATATGTGGATATTGACTATCTGCCGCGCAAAGGCGAGTCCAAGTTCCGCCTGAAAGAGCTCGGCTCGCTTTCCCTGCTTCTGCTCCGGACCCTGATTTATTTCAATCCGCTCAAGTTTTTTGTGCCCTTGAGCCTGCTTTTGGTTCTGCTCGCGATTCTGGTCGCCGCGGTCAGCATTTTTGCGCTGGGCAAGTTTATGGATGTGACCACCGTGGTCTTGCTGATTGCCGGCATTCAGGCTTTTATTCTCGGACTGCTCGCGGATTTGATCCTGAGGCTTAAGAAATGAAAATCCTGCTGGTCTATCCGCCGACCAGAAAATCCGTTCCCAGTATTCTTCCCGCGGAGGTTGAGTCCAGCCGGGGCGCGTTTCCGCCCCTGGGCATCCTTTACCTTGCGGCGCAGATAAAAGGAATACCGGGCGTGGAGGTTCTGGTCAGAGACGCGGACAATCAGAATTTGAATTCCGGGCAAATCGCCGATGAAGTCTCGGAAAAAGGAATAGAACTGGCCGGGATCACGGTTTTGAGCTTTCATCTGCTGGATGCCGTTGACCTGGCCGAAAACATAAAAAAACGGTCTCCAGAAACTAAAATTATTGTCGGCGGGCCGCATCCGCATCTTTATCCCAAGGAAACGCTTGGTCTCGGAGTGTTTGATTATCTGGCGCTGGGGGAAGGCGAGGAAAGCTTTAAGGATTTTGTGGCGCGAATTCAGGCCGGCGAAAAAGAGCCGAAGCTGAATGGAATTTTGTCGCGCCAGGATCGCGGGGAAAAATTTGAGAGCCGGACGGGCGCGATTTCTGATCTGGATCAACTGAAATTTCCGGCGCGCGAGCTTCTGCCGATCGCCTCATACTTTTCGGTTTTAAGCCCGAACCGGCCGGCGACCACGGCCGTCTCCAGCCGGGGCTGTCCCTATAAGTGCATCTTCTGCGACCGGCCGCATCTGGGAAAAAAGTTCCGGGCGCGAAGCGCGGAGAAGGTGGTGGCGGAGATGGAGGAATGCGCCGGACTGGGGATCCGGGAAGTGATTTTTTATGATGACAATTTCACCACCAGCCGGGAGCGGGTTCTGAAAATCGCGGAATTGATCCTGGCGAAAGAATTGAAAATCGCCTGGGACATTCGGGCCCGGGTCGGGGACTTGAAGCCGGAGGATTACCGATTGCTCAGGCGCGCTGGCCTGGCGCGGATTCATTTCGGGGTGGAAAGCGGAGACCCGGATTTGCTGGAGCTGATCCAGAAAGGGATCACCATTGACCAGGCGCGCTTTGCATTTCGCTCCGCGCAATCGGCCGGGATTGAGACCCTGGCTTATTTTATGATCGGCCTGCCCGGAGAAAATGAGACAACGATCTCGCGCACCATTAACCTGGCGATAGAGCTGAAACCGGACTATGTCCATTTCTCTATGCTGATGCTTTTCCCGGGCACGCCCATTTACTTTCTGGCGCTGGAGCGTGGAATAATCAAAGAAGATCTCTGGCAAAAATTTGCGGCCCATCCCGCGCCTGATTTTCAGGCGCCGATCTGGGAAGAGAATTTGAACCGGGAGGAACTGGAATCGGCTTTGCGGAAAGCATACCGGAAATTTTATTTGCGGCCGAGATATTTATTCTCGCGCATCACCCGAACCAAAAGCTGGCAGAGCTTCAAGACCCAAAGTCGGATGGGTTTTTCCATCCTGGGTATGAAAAGATGAGCAAATCAGAGCCGGATTTTTCCATCATCGTCCTTTTCGGCAGGGGTCAGCTTGAGCCTTGCCTGGGGGGCCTGCTCGAGCAGACGGAAGAAAATTTTGAGATCATCGCGGTGGTCGGGTCCGAGGGTCAAGAAGCTCAGGATCCGCGGGTCAAGTTTCTGGTTATTCCGGATCCCAACCCGGCAAAAAGGCGCAATCAGGCAGTGGCGCAATCGCGCGGAAAGTATCTCGCATTTATTGACGATGATGCAACAGCGCCAGAGGATTGGCTGACCAAGGCAAAGAAAATTCTGAATGAATATAGCGAGATTCCCGGCTTCAGTGGCTCCAATACCTGGCAGGATAAAATGGATTGGAGTGAACAACTGGTGGATATGATCCTGCGCGACAAATATTTTGGAACTGGAAGCGAAGCCTATCAAAAAGGTGGAGAACCTCATATGGCAAGGCCCGGCGAAGCCCATCTTTCGAATCTTTTGATGCGCCGGGAAATTTTTAATGCGCTTGGCGGATTCAACGAGAAAATCGGCTTCGGCGGAGAAGACAGCGAAATGATTTACCTGGCGAAACGAAAACTCGGGAAAAATTTCTGGTGTTTTCCGGAAAATTTTGTTTGGCATAAGCGGCGTCATTTCGGCTGGGAATTCTTAAAACGAAATATCAGGTTCCGCCGGCAGAATGGGAGGTTGATTTGGCTTTATCCCGAAATGTATCTTTGGAATAAATCGCTTTGGTTAGCTTTTGCGCTAGTGGCAATATTCATAGGGCTTTTATTTATCATTCGCGGCTGGCTGGCGCTGATCATATTTGCAATTTACTATTTGTGCCATTATTGGATTCACGGCATTTTTTATCTAAAAACCAAAAAGTGGCTTTTTGTGATCGCTCCTTTTATATATTTCTTGCACCATCTGTCATATTTTCTGGGTTTAAGCGCGGGCTTGGCGGAAGGGTTGTTCCGGGGGAGGAAGAGATTGCGGGAACTTCTCGGAAGAGAGAATTGAGCGCAGGCAGGAGTTTCTTGTCGGGACTAAAGTCCCCCGCACAGTAAGGAATCGCGCAATTTATTTAAAAAAATTTTAGGATAAAATAGAAGCAATGTCGGAGTTGGGCAGATATTTTGAATTGAAGAGCGGCGGATTGATCAGGAATCTGATGGAGGAACTGTTCAATGCCTGCCTGGGACAGATTCCGGGACCGGTTGGATTATTCTTGCGCTGGATCGGCTGGAGACTGCTGATCAAGGGCTCGGGCTGGATGGCGATTGAGCGGGGGGTGGAAATTTTCGGAAGCAGATGGATAGAGATGGGCAGGGGAATTTATTTAGGCGAACGAGTGATTTTACAGGGAAGACCTGGGGGGCTGAAAATTCAGGATGGGGTTCGGGTGATGCCGAACGCGGTTCTGAATGTATATAATTATCGCGGGTTGGATAGAAGCGGGATTGAGATCGGGAAAGGGGCAATCATCGGGATCGGCTCCGTGATTACCGGTCAGGGCAGGGTTGAGATCGGAGAGGATGTGATCCTTGCGCCGGGGGTGAAGATTATGCCGGTGAATCATAAGTATCTTGATCCGGAAAAGCCGATCAAAGAGCAAGGGATCAAGGCGCTGGGCATCCGGATCAAGAAAGGCGCCTGGATCGGAGCCGGCGCAATAGTTCTGGACGGGGTGGAGATCGGGGAGAACGCGGTGGTCGGGGCGGGCGCGGTGGTGGTTGGGTCGGTGCCGGCGCGGAGTCTGGCCGCGGGAAATCCGGCGCAGGCGGCAAAGAAAATTTAAGATATAATGATCGTCAAATGTCAAAGCTGAAAAATCTGATTCAGGCCATCCGGGTCAAGCAATGGGTGAAGAATCTGCTGGTGTTCGCCGCGGTCGCGTTCAGCGAAAATTTATTTTCGCGGGAACTGATTATTAAATCGGTTCTCTGCTTTCTGGGGTTTTGTCTGGTGGCCAGCTCGGTTTATCTGGTCAATGATATTTTTGACCGGGAAAGAGACCAAAGGCATCCGGACAAAAAGAATCGGCCGATCGCCTCGGGCCGGGTGCGGGTCTGGGAGGCGCAAATCCTGGCGCTGGGGCTGTTTCTGGCCGGGTTTGCGCTGGCGCTAAATCTGGGCAGAGCGGTTTTCATCATTTTCGCGGTTTATTTCCTGAGCAATTTCCTTTATTCGGTCTGGATCAAGAACCTCGCGATCCTGGATGTATTCTTTGTCTCGCTCGGATTCGTGCTCCGGGTAGTGGCCGGCGGAGAAGCGATCAAAGTGGAGATTTCAACCTGGATCATCCTCTGCACCATTCTCGGTTCGCTCTTCCTTTCCTTTGCCAAGCGCCGGCACGAACTAAGTCTCCAGGGCGGGGATGCGGTCAGCCACCGGAAAAGCCTGGCGGAATACAGCACTTACTTCCTGGACCAGATGATCGCGGTGACCACGGCGAGCACGGTGATGGCGTATTCGCTCTGGACCATGTGGCCGGGGGTGGTGGAAAAATTTCATACCCGGCATCTACCCTGGACGATTCCCTTTGTCTGCTACGGAATTTTCCGCTATTTATATCTCGTGCACCAGAAGGGCGAGGGCGGAGACCCGACCCAGATCTTTCTCCGGGACAAGCCGCTCCTGATCAATATCCTGCTCTGGTTCCTGAGCGTGATCCTGGTGCTTTATTTCAAGATTTAAATCATCGTTCCCGGCTTTTTCCCGGATAAAAAAGGCCGGGCGCGGATTTCCCTCCCTTGTTTCAGGAAATTCTCAGCGGGGAATTAGATCTTATTCAATCGTGAAATTGAGCGTGGTCAGGATCTTTCCTCCCGCGTCCTTGATCTCCACCTTCCAGGCGCCTTTCATTGTGGCCGGATCAATGGTCTTGTAGCTCCAGGTCCGCCAGGTTGATGCCTTGACCTTAAGCGGAATTTCGCTTACGACCTTGTCTCCCAGATACCAGGCCATCTTGATCTCGGTCTCGCCTTTGGCGCCGGTCACCCTGATGAAGCAGTAAACCTTGCCCACCTCCGCGCTGAATTTGTCTCCCGGCTCCACCGGCTCCCGCTTCTCCTGGTCCACATCTTTGGCGATCACGGCCTGCTCAATTTTCAGCTCCTGCTCCTCCTCCTGGGCGATGACCCAGCCGGTGATCAAAAGCCCGAGAACCGCGAAAGCCCAGATAATCTTTTTCATTTTTACCCTCCTTTTTTAGTTTTTGAATAATCCCTTGCTTTTTGGAATTTAAATCTTAATAAAAAATTTGTCAAATAAAAATCAGCCGATTCCGCTATGCCCGAACCCGCCGGAGTCGCGCTCGGTTTTGGAAAGCTCGTTTACTTCCAAAAGCCGGCAAGGAATGCTCGGGGCAATCACCATTTGCGCGATCCGGTCTCCTTTTTTCACCCGGAACGGCTCCCGGCCCAGGTTAATGATAATGATCCTGATCTCGCCCCGGTAGTCGGAATCAATCGTGCCCGGGGTATTGAGCAAAGTCACTCCGAATTTCCAGGCCAGGCCGCTCCTCGGCCGGATCTGCGCCTCCCAGCCGGGCGGAAGTTCAATGGCGATCCCGGTCGGGATCAAGGCGCGCTCGCCCGGGCCGATCAAGATCTCCTGCTCATTACTCGCCAGCAGATCAAACCCGGCGCTCCCGCTCGTGGCCCGGACCGGCAATCCCTCGGCGCGGTCTTTGCTTTCCAGCCGCTTGATTTTAATCACCAACTCTTCCATCCTGCTCCCTCCGGTTCCAGAATAAAAATCATTCTTGCTCAATTGATCCGAATAACTCAAATCCTGAATTGATAAACCCGGAATAGATCTTCCGAGGCAAAATCTTTTTCCGGGCCAAGCCCCCTGAGCAGCCGATCCAGATCCGCCTTCTTCTCCGGGTCAACAAATTTGAGATAAATAATAACATATTTCACTTTCCGGCGCTTAAGCTCAGACCGGATTTGTTCCTTGATCCGGCCCTGCTTTTCCGGCCCCAGCTCAAAAAACCGGAGCGGCTCATCCAGATAAAAAAACAGCGGATCTTCAGAAAAGACCGCGCCCACTTTCCGGGCGGTCAGGTCAATGGCCAGATACTTTTTATGACTGATCTGGAAGAATCCGGAGTAGCGGTAGATGTCGGGCAGAAGCGGAAGGTCCAGCACGGTGAATTTGTCCGGCTCTTGCGCAATCTCCTGATAAAGTCTGGGCAAGGGAACCCGGTCAACCTTGATCGGCGCCTGGTTGAGCTCCATTAAGCCGGCCGCGGCAATCAGGAGGAAGAGGAGATTTTTCTTCCGGCTCGGGATTTTTTCTTCCAGCCATCTGAAAAATCCGGCGGAGAACACGGCCAGGGCGAGAAGCGAGAAAATGACGATTCTTACCGGGGAGCGATCCATTTCAAAGAAGGGGAAGATTTTTCTTAGATAGAAATAAGGCAGCGGAAAATGATAGAAAGTATGGCCGGCAAGATTGAGATACGGCCCGAGACTTAAAATCAGGCAGGCGAGAAGGATCAGGAGCCAGAAGCCATAATCCCGGACTTTTTTTCTGGCGAGAAAAATTCCCGCCAGGCCGGAGCCGAGAAGGAGGTATCCCGGGAAGATTTCCTTGCCGGAAACGCCGGAGGGGCCGATGAGGATTTCCGCGGCTCTGCCCAGGGGCGCGTAGATTTTTTGATTGAAGCCGGGAAGGACCAGGCCGAGCAGGTCCGCGGAATAAAGGGTTTGCTCTTCCAGTGTGCTCAGGGCCGGGGTGGTCTGTTTTAAAAGCTCCCTGATCACTTCCATCAGATAGGGCAGAGAAAGAAAAATGGCGAGCGCAAAAGAGAGCAAGAGGGCGCCGAGACATTTTTGATCCAGGGCCTTGCGATCGGTTGCCAGAAGATAAATGAGATTCAGCCCGAAGAAAATCGTCAGATATACCAGGTAATTCGGAGATTGATAAAAAAGCGGCACCAGGGCGAGTCCGAAATAAATTCCATTTTTCAGCTTTTTTTCGTCCAGCAATCGGAAATAGAAATAAATCGGAAGCAATACCAGCTCCAGGCAGGAAGTATGACAGCGGGGGAGGTGCCAGAAATGAAAGGGGAGAAAGGTGAAGAGGATTCCAGCGACGATTCCCGCGGTTTTGCTGTTGGACAATTTCTGGAAGAGCAAAAACCCGAGCCAGCCGGTGAGGGCGAAGGAAAGGATGCTGATCCAATGAAAGCATCCGGGAATGGCGCGCGGAGTTCCGGCCAGGGCCTGGAAGGGAAAGGAAAGGATTCCGTAGCTCAGGTATAGGGGGTAAAAGACCATACTGTATCCGTCCGGGTAATTGATGATCGGGTTGAACCAGGGACTTTGCTTGAGATCAAACATTGCGTAATACTGCCACCAGAAATTGTAGATGGTGGCGTTAATATCCAGGTGGTCAAAGAGCGGGTAACGATTAAAAGAAATGGCGAGCGGCCAGGTCGCAAGAATGGACAAAGCCAGATAAAATACAAAAATAAAAAATAATCTGCTCTTGCTTTGCTCAGTCATATTTTCTTGAAAATTTTCCTTCCTTTCTGCGCGGGCGACTTTAGTCGCTCTTTCTTTTATTTTGAAAGCTCAGAGCGCGATCAGTTCCCGCTCAGAATTTCCCCACTGCGGCCAGATAGACCGCGGCCTCCTCTTTTGAGTCCAGCCCGATCAGGGCGTCAACTTCATCATCAAAAAACGCGCCGACCCCGCAACAGCCCAGCCCGAGATCCTCGCAAGCCAGATACAAATTCTGGCAGATATGAGCCGCGTCCATATACACATAGCGCAGGCCCCGGTCGGAATATTTGGAAGTGGAGCGGGCGAAGATCGCGCTGAAGACAAAAACCACTGCCGCGGTCCGGCACATATCCTGGTTGAGCGCGGCAAGCTCTATCTCCAGCGAGCAATCCCCGGGCTTCAAAAGCTCCAGCGCCTGCTCTTTCAGATTCCAGTGATAAACCCCGGGCTCAATCCCTTCCACCCGGTTGATCACCAGGTAAGTCTCAATCGGGAAAAGGGCGCCGGCGCTGGGAGCGGTTCTAAGCAGGTATCCGGAGATTTTGCCGGTCACTCCCTGGCCGGCCCAGAGCAAAATCGCCAGTTGCTCCTTGCTGATCGCTTCCTTGCGAAAGTCCCGGCGAGACCTCCTGTTTTTCAAAGCGTCCCACAAAGAGCCTTCAGGCAAATCCGGAGCCTCCAGCTTGAGCTTCTTGCTCTTCGGATACTCCTTGAACGGCTCCGGTTTTTGCAAGGGCTTGGACCCGGCAAAAGGTTTCTTGCGGGAATAAATGGTTGCCTGATGAAATTGCTCGGAAATTCCTGGCATCAATTCCTCCTTCGGGGCGCAGGCACTCTTGCCTGCGCACAATATTTTTTATTAAAGCCCCAATTCCTCCGCGATCTCTTTCATCGCGGTCAGGCTGATCTGAAAAAAATCTTGCACGGTCAAGCCCATTTCCGCGCAGGAGTTGATCTGGTCGCGGTTCGCGCCGGCGGCAAATCTTTTTTCCTTCATTCGCTTCATCGCGAATTCCACTTCCACCGGCGCCAGCTTTTTCTCCGGCCGGATCAAGGCGCAGGCAACCAGGAACCCGGTAATCGGGTCCGAGGCCCAGATCGCCTTGTTCATCAGGCTGTTCCGTTCCGCCTTGTTCGCGTGCGCCTTGATCGCCTCAATCACCTCCGGCGCAAGGTTATACTGCTTGAGCCATTCCTCGGTTACCAGCCCGTGCCGGGCCGGATCCTTCAAGGTCTCCTCGTAATCCAGGTCGTGCAGAATCCCGGCCAATGCCCATTTTTCCTCGTCCTCATTAAACCGCCGCGCCAGATGCCGCATCAGCGCGGAAACCGCCAATGAATGCTTTTGCAGATTCGGGTTGCTGAGCTTGGAAAAAACCAACTGCTTTGCTTCTTCAAAATTCATCTCCGCCTCCTGTTTGATTTTCCATTTTAGCCGAGAAAATTTTACCGCAAAGCCGGTAGAGTAGGGAGGGGCAGTCGCCCCTCCCCCTCGACAAACCGGACAGGCGGATTTCCCGCATCCGGCTTTCCTGAAGACGCTCGCCTTCGGCTTGCGCAGATCACCAAAGTCCTTCATAGGT
>Ga0315277_10003313_pt1 | contig 21877 bp, 21 predicted proteins | sample YL17G05_15_MG_FD_203695 | JGI IMG/M metagenome (GOLD analysis project Ga0315277, IMG submission 203695) | Sediment microbial communities from Yellowstone Lake, YNP, Wyoming, USA - YL17G05_15 | ecosystem: Environmental > Aquatic > Freshwater > Lake > Sediment | place: USA: Wyoming | collected...
AATGACTCACCATAGTGGGCTAATCCACCCCCTTGATGGGTGGATCTGTACCCGTATAGAAGAGTGTCGTCAAACGACCTCACCATCAATAACTATTAAATGAGAGGTGATTGATAAAGATAATGAAAAAGTAACACGAGACTCCTGAAGGTGATTCCTCAGGATCTCAAGAATTATCATAGAAGAGGGAAGATATTTAGTTTATACTCCTCCTACATATTCATCTTGATCGTAGGAACTTGCCATTTCTTCTTTGATTACTTCTGCGAGGCGTTTAATTCCTTCGATAATTCCATCATCTTCTGAGTACGAAAAATTTAATCGCATCGAATTATAATTACTACTGTCGGGGTAAAATGCATCACCGACAACATATGCGACCTTTTTGGCAACAGCTCGTTTAAACATAAGACGTGTGTTCACGTTTTTTGGGAGTGTTACCCACAGGAATATCCCGCCACCTGGAACCGTCCATTTCGCGCCTTCTGGGAAATATTTCTCAAGCGCTTTAATCATCACATCTCGTTTATGTCGATATAACTGTGTGATATATTGAATCTGCTTGTCTAAGTACCCACCTTTAATATATTCATAAGCAATATATTGAACAAACATATTTGAACAGAGATCGCTGGATTGTTTTGTAAGAGCGAACTTATTGATGATCTCTTCAGATGCAATCACCCAAGCAAGTCTAAATCCAGGAGCGAGCACCTTTGAAAACGTCCCGATATAGATAACGCGTCCTTTGGTGTCAAGGGATTTAATCGAAGGGATAGATTCTCCTTCAAAGACCAATTCACCATACGGATCGTCCTCGATAATTAGGAAATCATACTCTGAGGCGATCTCGATAAGTTCCTTCCGATGTTCAAAGGAGATGCTTTCTCCAGATGGATTTTGAAATGTTGCGACTGCGTAAAGAAACTTTGGGGTAATACCAGTTCGATGAAGACGTTTCAGGTTTCTACGCAACGATTCAATATCGATTCCTTCGTCATTCATTGGTATACATTCACAATTCCCTTGATATGCATGAAACGCCTGAAGTGCACCCAGGTAGGTTGGCGCACTCGTGATATAGGTATCACCAGGATCTAACAGGTTAAAGGCGACAAACGACAATGCTTGTTGAGCACCACTGGTGATTAGTATGTCATGGAGTTCGCAGTCAATATTTTTTTTATCTCTCATCCTCTGTGCAAGGACGTTTCTTAGATGTGGCAACCCCTCGGTTGTTCCATATTGAAGAGCGTCTTGAATATGGGTTTTAAACACTTTCTCGATACACTCACGAATGATGTCTACCGGAAATGCCTTGGGACTTGGTAACCCCCCTGCAAGGGATATGAAACCTGGGCTTTGGGTCAATTTCAATAACTCTCGGATTTCAGAGGATTTCAGGGATTTTGATCGTGCTGAAAATAAACGGTCGTAATTAACTACCATAAAAATGCCCCGTGCCTGTAATCGGTTCCCTTATTTTAAAATTTGGTATTCTTCAAAACATGATTTTTCAACGATTTTTTTATTGTATTAAAGAGAATTTATAAAAGAAATTGTAAAAGAGATTTGTATGGGCCCGGCAGGATTTGAACCTGCGACCAACTGGTTATGAGCCAGTCGCTCCACCAGTCTAAGCTACGAGCCCAACGATTTTACCAGCCCCTATCTGTCTTCTACTACTTAAAATTTCAAGTTACCCTACAAGAGCAAGGTTCATTAATGAAAAGAAATATCAGTGCTTGTCATGAATGAGTTAGCCATCTTAGCGAAATATCCATTCTTACACGACACCAGACAATACATCAAACAAAACGGGCCGTCCGTTGAAGAACTTCTTCATGATCTTCCGTATGAACGAGCACGAATCATCGGCATTGAACGATTAGACAATGCATTTAAAAATCGAGATGTAGGTGAGAGAAGTCTTACAGGGGACTCTGATTGCGTCATGGAGATTTTATCGTATCCTTTAGCAAGAATGGTTGCTGTCTGTATTGGCGATTCATATTTTAAAAAACGATATGCCCTAGGTGAAGCATATCACGTGTATAAACATCTCCTTAATGAACCAACTTCTTTTCTTCTAGCGATAGCACCAGAACTCGACGTTACTGTTCAACACACCCCTGAGAAAAATATGATTAAAATCTTTTTCAAAGACTATCTCCGCAATGCACCCACTCGCTACAAGGAATGGAAAATGGTGAACCGAGGTATCGGTGGTGGGTTCCTGACGATTTCTCATAAAGATTTAGCCAGAATTCTTTTAGAATCATTACGTGAGCGGATCAACGAAGAACTCCTCGCTAGAGAATGTGATAAAAACGTTTATGATATATTTTCCTCGGATATTCAACGGTTTCAGAACATGCTGATGATGCAGAAGAAAAAGATCGAAACAGCGCCGGTGGGGAAACTCAGCGTTGAGAAACTTCCTCCATGTATGAAGGATATTTTATCAGCGATTCAGTCCGGTGAAAACGTTCCACATATGGGTAGGTTTTCATTGGTTGCGTTTCTGAGTTCTCTCAAGCTAGGCGCTAATGATATTTTAAAACTTTTTAGTTCAGCTCCCGACTATCAGGAGGATAAAACAAGGTATCAAGTGGAACATATTACTGGTGCATCATCATCTACCGAGTATAAATGCCCTGGGTGTGAGAAGATGCGGACGTATGGGATATGTCCCGTTGATAAAATGGATGACGTATGTAAAAAGGTTCACCATCCGCTGAGTTATTATACCTATAAATGGAAACAGGAGAAGCAGAAAACATGAAGTATTTTGTAACCTTCGAAGGTATTGATGGTTCAGGAAAATCCTCGATATCAAAATTGGTATATGAGAAGTTAAGATCTGTTGGGTACGATGTGGTATGGACGTTTGAGCCTACTGATTCAACGGTAGGGAAATATGTTCAGAAATGTATCCGGTCGCAGTCTGATCCTTTTGTTATCTCCTTTACATTTATCGCAGATCGCATCCAGCATTGCAAGAAGATTAAGAATTGGTTAGATGAGGGAAAAATCGTGTTATGTGACAGATATGCAGAGTCAACGTATGCATATCAAGCAGCTCAGTTGGAGGGTCAAGTAGAGAATCCTTTAAAGTGGCTACAGGAACTTTCTAACGGTCGTATTCTTGTGCCTAATCGGACGTTCCTGTTTGAAATCGATCCGAAAGTATCGCTTGCTAGAATTCAACATCGAATAGAATTGATTCCGTTCGAGCATCTAGCATTTTTAGAAAAAGTTCATAAGAATTATTTGACAGTTTCAAAAGGGAAACGTTTTATCCATCTTGATGCGACAAAACCGATTGATAAGTTGGTACAAATCTGTTACGAGGATATTCTTCGCTTTTAATCGTTATTTTCAGCTTCTTCTTCGTTTTCCTTAAAATCAGCATTTTTGTTCGATGCAAGAAATCGAGCTCGCTGACCAACAATAAAAAGTTTCGCAATAAAGGTAATTTCGTTTGCCTCTTCTTTGCTTGATACTTGTCCGACGATTAACATAGTTCTCAATCGATAGTGTTGTCTTCTTCATTTAAAGGATTTATTGTACAATTGATACCGCTTTAAGGACAGTTCATATCAAAATACCTGATGGCAACATATTCTTGCTTACGACCAAAAAATATATCACATCCAGGAATCCAAACCTTTCTGCTCGGTTGATGCGATATCAGATAACCCAAATGCACCCTGAATATAATTTTCAATCATCTTCTTATACCACTCAAGATCTATTTCTTTCCGATCCTTCACCAAGTCTACCGGGTACATGTAATCAATGGGCTTTACTCCACTTTTTGACGGCTTCATGATACCAGGTAACGGTTTTTTTGTAATCACAAACTTCATCTTCACTCTGGTCCGAATCGGTTGGCCTAGCAGTTTCTCGAGTGCCTCTGCACGTTTTCCAAATGTTGATGATGATCCATCCTGATTTAACTTATAGCGTTTCTCTGGCTGAACTGCTTGCACCAGAGTTAAATCATTCAAATCAACCTTAGTAAGATCTAACCGAGAGACAATTTCTCTTGTCTTATTTTTAATACTATTCTTTACCGCAGCCCGTGCGTCGTCTTCTTTTTCCCAACTTGGGTTCTCCTTTAGTACCATCATCATGATCTCTGCAAGGACCTTACGCGCGATATTCGCTTTATCCGATCCTTTAAAATTGTTGCCCTTCGTAGTCATTTCTATTTTCCCATTTTTCTCGTCAAAAATCAGGTAATTTTTATGCTTGACAAAGATCATACTATCATGATTTTCTGCCTCTAATTCAAAATCAGGGTACTTCAGCTCTTTCTGCCATTTCACATTACACTGTTTAATTGCAGCTAGGGCAACCTCTGGTTTCGTGATCCATTTGTCGTCTTCAGGATTGAATAACACCCCTAACGCTTTAGAAAATTCAGGGACGTTTCTCATGGAACGAGAACAACCCATATAAATTCCATCGGTATCCCCATATACGACTCGAATATCCTCCTTGTTGAGGTATTCGAGAGTATCAGCAAGGATCATCTGTCCTTTCGTGGTTATGGCCGCAGCACCCCAGAGATTAAACTGCCTTCCCGTCACAGTCGGAGCTGCAAGAATACCATGCGTCCCTGCATTCCGGGCACCCTTCATACTCTGATACATCATTTTTAGGCGATTTAATTCGACGTTCCGTGCTTTTTTTTCCGCATCTTTTAATTCTTGTTTTATCTTAGCTATCATGTTCATTATACCGCTCATGGCGCAGTTTACGACTCCCGGATTTGTGTCAATTCTCACACCGATCATGTATCCTCGATCCGCATAGGAATCCTGATCTGTAATCTCTCGCCAATTCACATCTCTTGTTTTAAAAAAATCATCTGGCAGTTTTTTAAGCCACACCCAAGCATCCGGTGATTCATTCTTTTTCGCTAATTTCACAGTATCTGCACCAATGTTCATAGCTTTTAGAATCGTTGGATACATCGCACCGACATCAGCGACCACCACGTGATACCAGGGAATGAAATGCGAATGTGCTTCTTTGTCAGGTTTAATAGTCATGCCACCAGGCATATGGTAGTTCACAACATCTTCGTCATCGTCGCTCTGCTGCTCTTTATAGATTACATTTGGGTACTCTACCCAGTCAGGCATTTCCGTACCGTATTTTAAAACCCTGATAAAATCTTTTGATAGTTGCTCCCTTCGCTTCTTTGCCATTCGAATAATATCCTCTTTTGTTGTTTGTCCTTTAAAATCATTTACCAAGACTTGTGAGATTGATTTCACACGACAAATCGGGGGGATAATCTTTTTATGCGCAGCCCCCCGAAGTAATGCCATGTGATCCCACATATTCACTGCTCCAGAAGAAAGCAACATATCAAACGGCATGCACGTTGTAAACGACAGGGGAAGTGCTTGCGAAATTAAATTTAAGGTGACTCCTATTTGTTCTTGGACATCTTGCTTGTTGTAGGTCATTGTCCGATCATCAAGTTTGATCTGCGATGGCGCTAAGTACAGGCGATTTTCAACAAGGATATTAAGAAATGGAGCAAGGGTTTTTAATCGGAAATCATCAAGCCATGGGTAGAACTTTCGTGCAGCAAGATACGTATCAAAGCTGCATGGATATACTTGTACAATTTCACCGCCCATGACACCAAAATGAAACGACTTGTCCTCCCTACAATATTGGCCAACAAAATTTTGAAATATTTTTTTCTCTTCTGCCGAGAATTGATCTGATTTGTTCTTAAGGAGCCAATTGATCCGACCGTACAGATGGACATTATCAAAACCAACGATGTTATGTCCTGAAATGATATCAGTATCTTTTGCAAGTTTGCAGAACGCTAATAGATGAGCTATTTCCTCATCGACATTACGAGAAAGATATTGAACGACATCAACATCCTTCCAATGCGATGGGCTCTCCCTAATTTCAAAACTAAACTCCTCCTTTGATAGGTTTTTTTCGGATTCGATTGCAATATTAAAACAAGCGTGCCCTAAAATGTCAATAGGAATCTGGGTATTTCCTTCTTCATACTGAGTGGTTTCAATATCATAGACCAATACCCTAAGCTTTGTTTTTTTTCCTTTTGTGTCGAACAACCAGGTTGTTCCCTCTGCTGCAAGGTCAACTAACGCCCGCTGATGGTACGGGATATCATGCTCAGCAGTATACAACTCATGGTCAAAAAACAAATAATCACTGATTTCAGGAACCACGTAGGATTCTTTCGTATATACTTTGAAGACATCTCGTTTTTTAGTAAAATCACAGAAACTCTGGTATGATTCAAGTTCTCCAACTGATGTGATTTTTGATAGTTTTGGGTGATCTGCTTTGTTTTTATTCCATTGTTCAACGAGTTTCTGGCGAGCGGTTTTTCCATCCGTTTCTGCAGGAGAAAAGACGAGAAAATACGGATGGTGTAACTCTGAGACAAGTTGTGGTGACTTTCCCTGAAAATAGAGATAATTTGGTGAGAGTCCTAAAAGCAGATCAGTCATAGCCTCATTTTTCCCCAGCATCGTTTTTGACTGTTAACACATTAGTTGTACTTAAACCTTAGAATTAATATTATAAGATAGGTACAAGATGTTGAGTCGCGATTCTATGACAACCCAGATCATATTCTCCGATGAATTTAACAAGCATGATACCGCGGACCATCCAGAGAACGCGGATCGTCTCTATGTGATGCTTGACGCTCTTGAACAAACGCCATTTTACAAAAAACTACTGTTCATTGAACCAGAGATGATTCCTGAAAAACTGCTATACGAAATACATTCAGAGGAGATGATTCAACGCATCAAGGAAATCAGTGAACACGGTGACTCATGGATTGACTTGGATACGTATGTCTGTAAATCAGATTACGAAACCGCACGGCTCGCCGCCGGAGGAGTTGTCTCTGTTTGCAGAAATGTTATTGAAAACGATGCTCCAAATGCATATGCGTTGGTGCGACCCCCTGGTCATCATGCCTCCGCAGAGCGGTCTATGGGTTTCTGTTTGTTTAATAACGCAGGACTCGCAGCCCATGAGCTGTCGAAGAAAGGAAAACGAGTCCTCATCTTTGATCACGATGTTCATCACGGAAACGGAACTCAATCGATTTTCTACAAACGAAAAGACATCATGTACCAATCATTTCATTTATCACCACATTACCCAGGCACAGGAGATGTTTGTGAGATCGGTGAAGGAGCCGGCAAAGGGTATACAATAAACGCCCCACTCGAATTTGGTCATGGTGACGGTGCGGTCTTGCAGCTCTTCGACGAGATATTTATCCCGATTGCGACCCAGTTCAAACCACATCTTATCATCATCTCTGCAGGATATGACTCTCATCATTCCGATCAATTAGGTGGACTGAAACTCACTGCGAATTTCTTCGGTGAAATAATCAAACGATTCCAAGAAGTTCAACCAAGAATCGTCTGCACCCTCGAAGGTGGGTATAACTTGCAATGGATTGGTAAATGCTTCCTGTCACAAATCGGACAACTGATGTCGTATCCGCTTCAGTTTGACGACCCCATAAAAGGAAATGACAATGTAAAAACTGTCGTCCATAAAATGAAAAAAGAATTAGGATTATATTGGAAACTCTGATGCGTTTAATCGAAGATCATACCCATGCCAGTGGCCGCAGAATCCTCTTGCTCTTTGATTTTTTCATCGATTTTTTTTGCCTTTTTATCAGGGAGCTTTTTCATCCCAAGTTCTTTAGCAAGTTCTTCTGCACGCTTCAATCCCTCTGAGCTTCCCTCAACTTTCAGAAAAGACACAGATCCTTTCAATTCAAGTGAATTTGCATCCCGTATCACGATGCTTTGTCTGTTGACAATATCATCTTGTAGCATAGTTTGGATTTTTCCCGCTTCTGCTGATTTGACTTCAAAGATCACAAAGGACATGTAAGATCACCTTGTGTTTGCGGATATAATTATTCTATAAAAACCTTCGGATTGCGTATAAAACTATTAAGCTTGAGGAAAGGGACTTAAATCACGAATTAGTTATTTTATATAGAGCGTGGTAAAATGCGATACTCCGACCCTTATCATGATGTTAGTAAAACAAACACAGTGACCATTAAAAAGTTCGAGAGCGACATCGACCATGTGACAAAAACAACCGTAAGGAACTATAAGACTCTGCTTTGTTACGTTGGTCGATTCTTAGGTGATACAAGCTTTCAAACTGCAACCAAAGAGGATTTTAAACAATTTTTCAAAAAGACCAACTTGAGTGAGGGAAGTCAACAGACCTTAATTGCAACGATTAAACGATTCTACAAATGGATCAATACCCAAGATGGCAAAGATGAAACTGACCCATTACCTGACTCGGTGAGATGGATTAGATTTATGTCCAAGCGTGAGAAACAACGGAACATTGACCCTGAACGTGACGAGAAGAAGATGGTAACAGACGAGGAATACCAGAAACTCCAAGAAGTTGCTGTAAGTAATCCACACGGAAAGCAGATTTTAGCTTGGCTAGAGGTTCTTCGGTTATGGGGACTGCGTGTCGGTGAATTGGTAAGCTTAAACATTAAGGATGTCATCGATGACGAGGATGGCGTGTGTATTACCATTAAAAAGGGTGAGAGCAAAACACTCCCACGCAAACTACCAATAACGAAGAAAGCACTACACCTTATGGCTTGGATTGATATCCATCCGTATCGTGGGAAAGATAACACACCATTGTTTGTTCACTTCAATACAGACCGACGAGTCAACCTGAAACGATTAAGTGCCCATAATGTTGAGGAGACTCTGAAGGAACTACGAAAACAAGAAGGTATCTCGAAGAACATCACGCCTCACTGTTTTAGACATACAGCGATTAGCCAGGCAGTGTTATTTGACGATGACCCAATGCCAGTCCATATTGCCTCACAATTCTTTGGTGTATCACCCGAGGTTATTAACGGAACATATCTCCATAAACGGAGCGATGCATTACTGAAATGGCAGAAAAAACAGTTGTTAAAGACTGGTAAAATAGAGCCAACAGTAAACGAGATAAAAAACAGTTATGAACAGAGACTCAAGGCAATGGAGGAAAAATACAATCAACTTCTTGATAATGAAATGATCCGTGGATATCTTGAGAACCAACAGAAGATGCTACATAGGAATATGGTCGGGGAACAGAAACTACGGGATGCAGAGAACGAAGCATTACTCCGAGGAGAATTATAATCTCTCCTCCTTTTTATTTTTAGAGCAATTAACTGGACACTTTTTTGACACTCTTCGACACTTTTTTCGACACTTTATGACACTTTTTTTGGCACTACCTGACACTTTTTTATCCTGTTTTTTCGCACATGCTATCAGTGCACATAGTAAGAGGTCTTCGACAGTGTTAAAAAGGAGAAGGACGGAATACTTCTTGGATGTGTGTTTTGGGTTAAGCTGGAGCAAAAAGAGGGCACATAATGCCCACAGGAGATATATAAAATGAACAAAACAAAAAATACAACAAAAAGGAAGGCGACAACACAGGAAAATGACGACCCACTGTTGGTGAAATACACGACCACATACAGTAACGAGAAATACAAACGATATCGGGATGTTGGAAAGCTTATTGCTGATGTTTTCCTACATAAGTATGTTGAAGACTCTGAATCACCATACATGGATAATCTCCCTCAGTCAATGCAGAGATTAATACTGAAGCTCTTTGGAAACCACAAAGATGACGAGACTTTTTTCAACTGCCTTAACTCAGCTTCACATTGGATTGAAAAGGCATATAAGGAATTCAAGAAAACACACAAGAATGTGACTTTTGATGAGTTCATCTATGAGGAGGACTAGACATGTGTATGGGTCGATACGCAAATCCGAATCCACTGGCATACAAGAGACCAAGGAAACAGAAACATAATTGTACACAGACCTTTCTTTCAGTAACACACCAGGCGTCCTGAAACACGACACCAGAATCGTTATTCCATTACAAACGGGAAAGCGGCTTAAAGGAAACCCTTATCGCGTGCTATGTGTGTAGAAACGATGACTAGACTGCGACCATCAAAGGTAAAATTATAAACCAATATTACCTTCCATATTCAATGTATCTGATATATATTGATGAATCAGGGAAATGCAATGATCCAAATGCTGAATACTTTGTACTTAGTTCGATTATTATTAACGAGCATGATTGGCAAAAATTAGATAATGAAATAACAAAAATAAAAATCAATTATTTTTCTGATATAAACCCAGATGATATTGAATTACATTCAACAGATATTCATCATGGTAATAAAACATTTAAAAACATTAGTGAAAGTGACAGACTCAATATTTTTCTTGATATAGCAAAAGCAATTCATAATAATAATGTTTCTCTTATATCGATAATAATTGATAAAAACAAAATAAAATATATAACCAATTTTGAGGCATTGGAAGAATGGGCATATCGTTTTCTTTATGAACGAATTGTTTATTATGTTAATACTAAAAATGATGAAGCAAAAAGCAAAACGGAAAAAACGGAATATGCACTTTTGCTAATTGATACTTTAGGCAATGACAGAGCTGATTATTATTGCAGAAAACGGTTAAGAAAATATCTTAAAAAAGGAAGCGAATATAATTATTCTAAAAATATAGTTGAGGACATACTTTTTGTAAAATCTCATTGGCAAAATTTATCTCAATTAGCTGATTTTGTAGCATTTATTACTAGAAGAAAAATTAGAAATGATAATGTAAGTTCAACTGGTTTAATTAATTCAAAAATATCTCATATATACACAATTATAGAAGATAAATTCATTACAAAAGATAAATTACAAATAGGATTTGGAATTAAAAAATGGCCTTAATTCCATAAGGGTAAGAGGCGAAAGACGCCACATCTCCCTATGTTGTTCGCGATGACGCGAACAGCCACATATATATATTAATACATAATCTATATTTATATTTTTCGTATACAGTGCGTTTGGAACTCCTGATCTGCATGTGTTTTTAAAGAAAAGCAGTCTCCTCACCCTTTATCGTTCCGTGCTAGTGTATGTCGTGACGATGGTATAATTTTTCCGTGTGTTTTCGTGTATCATCGATTTTCCATAATTTTCTTGTCAACCCTGGCTAATAAATATTATTAATTAAATAAAAATACGTTTAATAGTTTTTCTCTCCTGGTGCGGTAACTTTTAATACCTCTTTTTTAAGTAGTCTTTTGGGTTCAAAAATGAAACATTTAAGAATTGATAAAAAGACCTACGACAAGATTAGAACCTATGCGAAAGAACATGGTGACATAGCAACTTCCGCTGGACTACGATTTTTAATACAAGATTATGAGGCGATGAGAAATGAACAGAGAAATACTTCTACGGTTTCAGTATAATCCTGTTAAAATCGTTTTTAGTGACAATTTCGTTCTTATTGGAGTGGTTGACGAAGTTTTTGACGACTGCATCTCTTTTAGAACACCACAGAAGACTTCGATAATACGGTTCGAGCGAATCATGGAAATCTCACAGTATGAGGGAAGACCATGATGGATGATGTAGATGAGATTGACCAGATTGAAAGACAGAAGAAAAAACGAGAGAAAATTATTAAGTGTAGTAAGGTTTTCTACGGAGGAGTCCTCTATGAGCAGATTTACAATCCAGATACCAAAAAAACTCAGTTCCTTGGGTTGCAAAATGAGCAACCGTTATATATGGATTACTTCCAGTTTGGTGACGAGAAATGGGTGCCAATAAATGACGATATACTTTCTAAAGGAGCAGTAATCCTACCAAGCGGAATCGATGAGTTTGGTGACGTTAAAACCTTAGAAGAAAGCATAAATAAACACATCTACACATACCTCGATATATCTGACGAACATCGACAAAAAGCGACCTGGTATGTAAGATTATCCTGGACGACTGATCTTATTAACACTATACCATACCTGCGTGCCCTTGGCGATTATGGAACTGGAAAAACAAGATATCTCGACACTATTGGTGGGATTTGCTATAAGCCAATGTTTGTTGGTGGTGCAGTTCACGCAGCACCGATTTACCGAGTCGTCGACCTTTGGAAAGGAACTGCGATTTTTGACGAGTTTACCCTATCAAAATCTGACGAAACTGAAGATATAGTACAGATTTTAAATAATGGCTACCAGCGAAATAAATGTGTCCTACGATGTAAGGAAGGTAACAATGAAGTTGTGTGTTTCGACCCCTTTGGACCAAAGGTATTGTCTACACGAAAAACTTTTTCTGACAAAGCATTGGAATCCCGTTGTATCACTGAAATTGTTAAGGAAACGTCTCGAGATGATATACCGATTGACCTTACCGATAATTTTTTAAAAGAACGTTCGAAATTACAAAACCAACTCCTATTATATCGACTGCGATTCTGGGATAAAATAAAGCAGGATGAATGTGTTCATGTCGACTTTGGTAATGTCCTGCCTCGTATTAAACAAACGTTTTTACCTTTCGTTGTCCTGTTTCAACACGACCAGGTAACTCTAAATAAGTTTATTTTGACTGTTAGGGAATACAACGATAAGTTAGTGGAAGAAAACAGTGATTCAACTGATAGTTCTATTGTTAAAAGCTACCTCGAACTTATGAAGATGTGCGAAGGAAACGTGATTATTACTTCGAGTGAAATCCGAAACCATATGGTGAACTTCCACCACTTTGACGAAAAACTTAATGCGAGAACCGTTGGCAGACGATTGAAACCAATGGGGTTTAAGGTAGAATCTGAAACGCTCTCTGACGGGAAAACTTACCGAATAGTTAGTATAAATGAGGGATTATTGAAGCGATTGATCTATCGGTATATTCCTTCGGTTGAACTTGAATCTGCATTGAAAGCATCGACGATAAAACCGAATTATCGTGAGAGCGTTAAAATAAAAATGGAACGAATGGAAAAAATCCAAACCGTAATTAATCAACAGGAGGATGATCCTGTTGATTAAAAGCATTACGTTGGGATTACGTCGAGATTACGAAAACGAGATTACGTTTCCAACAGGGTTAAATTACGTCAATTACGAACATTACCTTTTTTTTTGGGGTATTGTGTGCGACTGTCTTTTGTCATCCCTCTTTCTGTCCTCCCATAAAAAAATAAAAAAAGTATTTGGTTACGCAATTTCTGACGTAATTAACGTAATGTGCGATCGTTTTGTGAAAAAAAACGTAATTGACGTAATTACCTCGACAAGAAACGTAATTTACTCTGTTAAGGCAAAACGTAATAAACGTAATTTCTCGAGTGAGAAACGTAATCTGCTTCGAGAAGTAACGTTAACTATTAACTCGGGTGATAAGAAATGAACATGTTCCAACTCGCCCGATTAATTGAACGATCTAAAATTCCGTATTATATAACCGTCGGTAAAAAATGTGTTTTATTCAAATATGACCCTGAAGTTATTAAAAACTGGGAGAGGCAATTGCAGTCGTTAATTGACACTGATTTGAAGGAAAATCCCTTCATTTTCAGAGGGTCTGGGGAAAGTGAACCCACGATCTTAGAAACAGAAGCACTAGGCGGTGCTGAAATGGTAAAGAAACTCAAGGAAGTAAAAGAATTTGAGGAAAATGAAATCGTCCACCTCGAGGTAGGTGACGTGTTAGATGATATTCTAACAAAAAAAGGAGTATCCAAGGATGGAACTCCAATGTATCACTTCAGCGAGAAACTCATGTTCGGTGGCAAGGATATCCTCGACAAAAAACTGAAGAATGTCAAAGTCGGGGAACGAGTTGTTATTACACGCTGTGAGGACGCTGTTAGCCAAAAAACAGGTAACACCTATCATCAGTATCTCGTAAAGCACGAAGTCGAAGAGGAGGAAAAACCAAAAACACCAGATACCCCCACAATAGCAGGATCAGACGAACCACTACCAGAAACAATGAACCTGAACTGTCGGGCACTTGAAGAAAACGACGAGGGGCAGGAACGATGCCTGAATGGACACGAATTGCCATGTGTTAAAGACGGAAACGTTTGTCCCGACAATGACTGTATACAGGGGAGTAATCCCCCTGTTTCTTCCTCATCAGAAAAGACTAAAACTCCCATGTTAATACCTAACACGGAGTGAACGATGCAACTGAATGTCGTCTACCGAAAACGCTATGGCAACTGGGGTGCGGTTTCTGTTGAGTTACTAGGTGCTGAAAGTAAGGACGAAATAAAACAGACTCTGTATGATGTCGATGCTGTGGCTGATGAAAGAAACCACGGAGACTATGCTGAGATTGTGCAAGGCAAACAAAAGAGAAACACAAAGAAGCAGGGAATGGGAGTATGACCAATAACAAACAAAACAACAAACCAGCTCAATAACGTATCGACTTACTTTGTTTGTTTGTGAGTGATCTCAAGAAGCATGAAGAATGAAGAAATGAAGAAGATGATGAAGAAAAAATGACAATTACTGACGTTGATAACTGGCAAAAATTGATTGATACACAATTTTCACATTTGCTTGAGCCTGCACCTAGAAATCCAAGCTATGCAGAGAAGATAATGAGTAAGATGAATGCTCACGATCCTGATATGGGAGGTGTTTTTGTTGTTATACTTGGTGCGACTGGCTCGGGTAAAACTGGGACTCTTCTTTCCTGTTTAGAAAGAACCCTTGATAATCATCCTGACGAACTGTGTTTTTTAAATGAATGCTTTGATGCCCCACTCCAGTGTGGTAAACTCCCGAAAGAACGTATCCATTTAATGGTTGAAGATAACCGTGTTAAATTCATAGATCGTGTAAAGAAGAAAGAATGTTTTCCCGAGTATACATCATTTAATGGGTTTGAAGACCTGTATAAAAAAGCAGTCAAAGGAAAAGCCAATGTCGTGTTCTTTCGCTCACGAAAAACAGTGATGGAATGGGTTGCCTGGCTTCGTCGCTATGCCTTTGAGTTTGTCCATGTTTTTCTTGATGAACTCTCTGAAATAAGTCCCTCGTTCTCTGGTGGAAATGACTTTAAGAGGATTGAGAAGTTCTCATTTGTTCTCAAAGATTGTAGAAAATCCCTTGTCGATATCTACTGCACAATCCAAGCGACATCTCTTTGTGATTTTAAGGTCCTTTCTATGGTTCAGATTTTGATATTTATGCCAGGTTCCAAAGCTTATAAACACTCAAGAATCCAGCAGAAGTTACTCGATGCATTACGTGAAGATAAAGTCAATGGAAACCAAGGGATAGTTGAGGGTTTTGGGAAGTTCTGCAAGGTTCGGTTTTCGAAGATTTATAAACCAGATAGATCACGTCTTATGCACGTGAGTTTAAAAGAGGCTGAAAATGAATAACCATGAAGAAGAACTGCAACAAAGAATGACTTTCGAGGACGTCAAAGTTGCACAGAAACAGATGCGTGATTACCTCGATGCGAAGATCAAGAATCCTGTTGTTATACAAGCAGACAAGAAGATTCTCCCAGAGTTAATTGCGAATGCATTGCTGTCACAACCTGCTTTAAGTGGTATTCGTCCAACAATCGAATTACATGGAGTGAACGTGCCTCTTGCACAGAATGTGTATGAGTTTCTTATGTTTCTTTTACGAGCACCATCCTATATGAAACAGGACGGGAAGAGATATGTTACCCTGATATTACGAGACAAGAAACACGAATGTGAATTCCGTCTTCTCTGGGAGCGATTATACACCTATTGTAACAGGTTGTCTGCTGGGGCATTAAGCGAGGCTTTACTGAGAAGTCGTGAAAAAGAATTACATAGTGGACTAGACACCGTTGAATTTCTTGGAGGGAAATAATGACTGATGATTTTTTTATGACTTATGGGTATTGTAAAATTTGTAAGCAATACGGGAGTATTTTTCCAAATGGAGTGTGCGGAAGATGTTAATAGGAGTTGAGGAATGAAGGAAAGAGTCGTTTCTGAGTTATGTTTTAACTGCAAACTGGTGGAGTGCTGTAATGTGCAGAACGATAAGGTAACAAAATGCAGAAATTTCTTTGGAGACCTTTGCCAGACCTGCAAGGAGAACCATGCCTGTCCCTTACAAACAAATGGAAATAAAAGTGAATGCAAATGGTACGAACCAGTTCAAATTAAAACTGCACAAGTATTGAATGAGGAGATGTAACGCTTTCGGAAATACCTAAAAACGAAAGCCTATGCGAGTAAAATTATCTTGTTAATAGGAGTCAGGATGATCATGCAGTACGAAAGGAAACCAAAAACATTACCGAAATACCTTACGAAAACGAAAGTAGATGAGATTCTAAATAAGGCACGTGAGAGGTCCACAAAGGATTATCTTATTCTAGTTACCATGTTTAGAACTGGGATGCGATGCTCTGACCTTGTTAACATCATAAAACGAGATGTGCATGTTGATGAGATAACCGTCCGGTTGGGCAAGGGAAAGAAGGATCGCGTGATTCCAATCGATAAAGGACTGTATGATTTACTCATGCTTCATTCAGCGAGTTTAAATCTTGAGGATAAGCTATTTCCTGTTACTGAATCGAGAATTCGGCAGATATGTAATAAATACAAGGGTCACGAGGGATTGCATCCGCACATGCTAAGGCATTCCTATGCCGTTCACTGTATTAAGTCTGGGATGAATGTTCGTGTTTTACAGAAGATACTCGGGCATAATGAATTATCGACCACTGCTGTGTATCTCGACCTTGTAGCTGATGATTTAAAAGAAGAGCATAAAAAAATAATGTGGTAAACAATCGATTTTTTTATGTCAGAATATGCTTTTAATAAAGAAAATAGTATTATAAAACTAGCAACTCCCAAGGTTGAATGATAATTTATTGTTACATCGGTTATGAATATTAATTTTTATATTTTTTAGAAATGTATATAATTAATTATAAGATATGAAATCGCATAATATTGATTTTCCAGGGGGAAGAATTTATGGAGAAAAATTGGGTAAAAAAAAGTTTGGTTTTTGGGATAATAGGGTTGTTTATTGGAATCAGTATAATGCCGATTATTAGTGCAAATATTCCCCCGCCACAAACAATTTCTCCAGGTACCGTTAGTCCAACAAACTCACCAGGTATGCGTATTAATTCGCTTACCCCAAAATTTATATGGAATGAAGTAGCAGATGCTGATTTTTATGGACTTTACATACGAGAACTTGAGTCAAATGAAATTGTTTTTAATAGTATAGATCTAGGTCTTCAAATAACAGGAACAGTCGAAAACGGAAATCTATATTACGAGATTCCATCTGGAATTGTTGAGGATGGAAAACGTTATGTTTGGAATATGAACTCTCATAGCAATATTGATGGCTGGGGAACTAGCTATTCTGATAAGAAATATTTTCATACCAATTCTCTAGGAATAGATGTATCTCATTGGCAGGGTAAAATTGATTGGGAAAAGGTTAAGGATTCAGAATATTCATTTGCATTTGTCAAAGCGAGTGAGGGGAAATCTGATAACGACATTCTAATATTATTCAAAGATGAGGAGGGAATTGTACAAGATGACCCTGATAATGGTAAATTATTCGATGGGTATCCATGGTGGTATGTGCAGTTTGATTTGATATACGGAACGTATACTGGTTGGTGTGCTGGGAAAGATAAAGTAGGGAATCCTCTCTTATTAAAAAAGGATACTGGTTCTTCTGATTTTGGAGTTGGTGATAGAGTCAAGGTTAATCTTGATGGTTTGCGCTTAAGAAGTACTCATTATGTAATTGTTCATAGTGATGGTTTAAATGATGAATATTTCTTAAGAAACATGGAAATGGCTTCTAATCAGTTTCCTAAAAAAATTTGGTCAGGTGCTTATCATTTTGCTTGGCCAAACTTATTATTGACTGGAGATTCATTAAAAGATGATGCGAAAGTAGAAGCAAATCATTTTTATGATGTCGCAAAAAAATATCTTAAAGTGGGTTATTTGAGACCTGCCTTGGATTTAGAATATGATGGATTAGCTTTTGGTATTGGAAAAGAACTAAGTGATACTTATAAGCCTGTAAATCTTGTAAACGATTTAGGAGGAGGAAACCTAATTAAAGAAAAATTATCCATATGGATTGATACATGGATGACTCAGATAAGAAGCTTAACAAAAGAAAATGGTTTAGAAATAAAACCAATTATATACACAGGACTTGATTTTACAAATAATTATATTTTAAAGGATTTAGCAGATAAATATGAACTCTGGATTGCATGGTACGATGCAGTATCTCCTTTTGATGATCCCTATGCTGGGGTTTGGTCATCTTGGTCATTTTGGCAGTATACCGATCAAGGCATAATTCCTGGTATTACCGGTAATGTTGATTTAGATATTTTCAATGGAATCTCTACCAAATTAATAAAAAATTTTGTAATTCAAAGAGGTTTAGATTGTATCTTTTGCATTGATACAACTGGTAGTATGTGGGATGATATTAGTGCCGTGAAATCTTCTGCAAGTAATATAATTAATCAAATCGTAACTGATATTCCGAATTCTCGTATAGCTATTGTGGATTATAAAGATTACCCCAGTTATCCATATGGTAATCCCTCAGATTATCTGTACCACGATACGATTCCATTTACCTCTGATGTAAATAATATCATAACTGCTTTACAAGGATTATCCGCAAGTGGTGGAGCTGACGAAAGAGAATCGATTTTTTCAGCATTAATGCATACAGTTGATGCGATTTCTTTAGGTGGTTGGAGAAGTGGAGAAATTGTAGCTAAAATAATAATTCAAATGGGTGATGCACCTCCCCATAATCCAGAACCTTTCCCCCCTTATTTTACATTTGATTTTGTTAAAACAACATTCTTAAATACGGATCCTGTTCAGTTATATACAATTCAGATTGGATCACCAATCCAGGAAATGGAAGATTTAGCCGATCAGACTGGAGGTAAGGTTTTTCTTGTTAGTGATTCAACCGAAGTTGTTGGAACGATTTTAGAGATAATAGAAGAAATAAAATCGAATCCTTTTGCAGAAGCAAATGGTCCATACGAAAGTTATATAAATCAACCAATTACCTTAGATGGAACGGGCTCTTATGATCCAGATGGGACTATCGTCAATTACGAATGGGACCTTGACAACGATGGTCAATTTGATGATGCCTTTGGAGTAACTCCAACTATAACTTGGACCACAATTTATTCAGGAGATATCGGTTTAAGAGTCACTGATAGTGATGGAAATACAGACATTGATACAACTACAATCGTAATAACAATGAGTAACGACAATACACCACCTACCACCACAAAAACTATTTGTGTTCCGAAATACGGAACAAACGATGAATGGGTTACTTCCAACACAAAATTTAATCTTACTTCTATCGACGATTTTTCCGACGTCCAAGTTATATACTATCGTATATGGTATAATGGTGTATGGACATCATTAATAGAGTATACTGAAAATTTCACTTTATCTGGTGAGGGAAAACATTATCTCGAATACTACTCTGAAGATAACGCCTGGAATATTGAGGAAACTCATAATCAAACTCACTATGTTGATGACACTGCACCATCCATAACAGTTGAAATCCCAAGTTTTTGGGAAGCACTACAAGATGGGATAACGTTCCGATCATTGGTTACCGATGCCTGCGGTGTTGATTGGGTAAAATATGCGATACGGAACCCAGGTGGAGCGCAGGGGACCATCATTAACCCAATGTATGAATCGCTCATAGCTACCTCTATTGGTGATGACAAATGGCAACTCCTTTTTGATACCATATTGCTTCCTGATGGACATTATGTTCTCCATGTGAACGCTAGCGATATGTTGGGTAATGAGAGAAACACCATCGTGAACTTCAGCATCCGTAATTGGGCCGTCCTTGAGATGCTACCAAACACAGCGAACAGTAAAGCAGGTAGGACGATGCCTATTAAATTCTCCCTTAGAGTAGCACTAGTTGTTGACCCAACCCAACCATTTGTTCGAAACGAAGAACTGATCATAAAAATATACGTCAAAGGAATACCAGGAACCATCCTTCAAACCTCAGTATACGGCATAAACTCCAAAGATTATCGAATCGACCCAATAAGTGAGAAGTATATTACGAACTTCAAAACCTTATCAACCCCAAAAACTTATGTTGTAGATATCTGGCGAGACACTTTGCGTATCGGTAGTTTTGAGTTTAAGACCACGAAATAACCACTGAAAGAAAAATAATCTTTCTTTTTTTTTTACATTTTAAATCAGTGTAGAAAGATAAGTGATTACGTTTTTGTACCTGATGTAATAAAAGAGTGTTGTTTGAGTTTAATGTATTTTTCTTCATCAAAGCCAATGAGATTTCCACAGACACATTTAATGTTATTTCCATCATGAATACTAAAATCTTCAACGATTCTCTCTTTCCAGCAGCGCCATAATTTCCCTTTACCTATTTTTACATATCTGAAGATTTTTCGTTTACACTTTTGGCATTTAATGACTAGCATGTAACATCGACACTTCTTAAAATGGAAAGAAAACATAACTATATTCTATTTTTCTCTTTCTAATGATGGGCTATAACAAAGGGTAGTAAAAAAGTAGACCGCTATAAACCTGAGACGGTTGACTTGAAAAATATGGGTAAATAAGTCCCGATTGTTTACTATTGTATGACTATTTATCTTGATTTGATTAGCAAAATAAATTAAATAAGAGCTATAAAGCTTAATACTGAATCTAATATTATTGCCTCGATATTGATGGAAGAAATCGGATTAAAAGAAAAAATTGAATTAATTCTTGAAAATGAAATAATAAAAAGACGAGGCGGTGCGAATATTAAATGTTATAGATATAAAGATAATTCTGTAACTTTCACAAGAGATGTATTTGATTTTGAATTTCGTCTTGAAAAAAATGGAGAAATTGTTGATAACCCAGAAAATTATATTCTCGAATATCAAAATTTAGATTTACTAATTAAATTATATGGTAGTATTTCATACTCAGAAGAACTGAAAATTTATTTTATAAATTTATTAATGAATTATTGGAACCACCAAACAGCAGGATATCTTACAACAGAAACATTGATTAAACTTGGATATCTAAAACGAATTATACCCTATATTGTCCCCTCGAATATACCAAAACTATCACCTATAATAATAACTATTGATGAATTATTAACCTATGAATACACAATTTTTTCTAAGGAGGAATTAAAAGATATAAACAAAAGATTTTCAAATTTAACACACCCTGGAGGTTTCACAAAAAAAGATTTGGATTCGAATGCAAAATTACTATTTTATATTAATTTATCATTACTTCGAATACATAAAATTCTATACGATGCACTAGCAAGAACACTTACGCAGGGAACGAATTATGAAATAAATGCTGATAGGAAAAAAATCCAAGAAAAAATACAATTATTTGGTTTTGATAAAATACTCTCAGATGCACTCGATAAAATTGAAGAAATATATTGGAGCAATTCTACAGATAAATTTGATAATAGCATGGCAATAGACAAATTAAGAACCTTTTGGGAAAAAACTGTTGAATCGATTTGTGAAAAAATTAAAGAAAAAACAAAAGAAGAATTTCCAAAAACTGAAAAAACAATCATGGGTAATTATCGAGTATATATGAAAAAGCATCTTGATTTAGATGAAGAAAATGAATTAATAAACAAATTGGTTGATATCTTAAATCATAAAGGTAGTCATAATTTCATATCTGAACGAGAGTATTTTCGATTAACAAAAAATATCACGATAGAGATTTCACTTCTCATCTTTACTAAATTAGAACAATTAATGAAATAGATTTTTATTAATGACCACAACCTTAAAAGAACGTGGTGT
>Ga0315277_10003314_pt1 | contig 21865 bp, 16 predicted proteins | sample YL17G05_15_MG_FD_203695 | JGI IMG/M metagenome (GOLD analysis project Ga0315277, IMG submission 203695) | Sediment microbial communities from Yellowstone Lake, YNP, Wyoming, USA - YL17G05_15 | ecosystem: Environmental > Aquatic > Freshwater > Lake > Sediment | place: USA: Wyoming | collected...
CTCGGGTTAATGTTCGACCCGAAGAAACATGCTGCAGTAGCTGTTGTTGAAAATCCTGACCATCCGAATGGAACTATCGTAAGGGTGGAAAAAGCCGGGTTCATCAGAAAGGGTTTCACTATACGGTATCCGGAAGTTGTGATTGTTCGGAATAGTGATTCTATTTAAGAGGGGATTTGTCTTTCTTATCGAATTTTGGAAAAATGTCTTATATCTATTGGCATAATTACATAGACATGTTAACATGTACGCTCTTTTTGCTTAAATCAAGATAGAATCGTTGTGGTGATTCATAAGTGAGTGTCAGGATAAGATTACAAAGAACGGGAATGCGCAAACAATCATCTTACAGGATTGTCGCAGTGGATGCCCGCAAGCAGCGAGACAGTCGTTCTATTGAAACCATGGGGAGTTATTCGCCGTACAAAAGGAATAAACCATTGACCGTCGACCTTGAAAAGGTTGACAAGTGGATTGGTTTTGGGGCTCAGGTTTCGGAGCCCGCGGCAAGGTTGATCGCGAGAGCACGAAAAGCATCTGAAACCCAGGGAACGAAGGTTGTTTCTTTAACATCCACACCCAAGCCTCGAAAACCCAGCAAAAAAGCCAAAGCCAAAGCCAAAGCTGAGGGCGCTTCTCAGGCACAGCAATAACGGCAAATGGAGTGTCCAAGTGGATTTTATATCTGTTTTATGTTGCACGTGAACAGTTGGGATATGATATAATTCAGAATCAATACCGGATTATAGACCTGTGAATATCCACGGGTGACTTGGAAACGGAATTCTGTTCATTCAGGAGATGGTTAAGATGCGGGATCTCTTATTGCAAATCGTAAAAGAACTGGTGGATCACCCCGACGACGTGATTGTAAAGGAAGTAGTAGGCGAGCGGACGACCGTGCTTGAATTGAAGGTTCATCAGGATGATATCGGGAAAGTAATCGGTCGAAAAGGACGAATAATCAACTCGCTGAGGGTGATCATCAAATCCGCCGCTGTCAAGGAAGGGAAGATCGTATCGCTGGAACTGCTCTCTCAGTAGCTAAAATCCTTTCCAGCGACTAAACGGGGTAATGAAATTCTGAGGCGATGCTTTGTGCGGGTTGTTCCGCAGATTCATAACACATGTGGAATCCGCATATTAGGGCAGGCGACCCCCGATTTCTGAAGGTCGCTTTTTTAATGGTTACAATATCCTGATAGATATTGAAGCCCATGTTTTCGAGGTATGTGAGAATGGACTCTAAAGAAGAAGTCAATATAGGTTTAATCCTTGGCCCTTTCGGAGTGAAAGGCGAACTGAAAATAATGCCGCTCACTGATGATCCATCGAGGATTACCGAGCTCACCGACGTGTTAGTTGGAAAAGAGAATGAGGAATCGCAACCTTATAATGTCCTGAAAATACGGGTTCACAAAAACCTTGTAATAATAAAGCTAAAGGGCATCAATACTCGCGAGGAGTCGATAGTACTCAAGAATTCCTACCTTCGCATATCGAGGAGCCAGCTCAAGGAGCTTGGCGAGGATCAATTCTATATTTCAGACCTTGAGGGGATGGATGTTTATCTTCAGGATGGTTCGAGGCTTGGGAATCTCAAGGAAGTCATAAAGACCGGAGCTAATGACATATATTCAGTTGCCGGCGATAAAAAGACATATCTGATCCCGGCCATCAAGGAAGTTATCAAGATGGTCGATGTTGAGAATAAAAAAATTGTGATTGAACCCATCGTTGGTCTGTTAGACCTCGAGGGTTGAGATGACGGTACCTTGTTAATTGACGTATTGACTTTATTCCCGGACTATTTCCACTCGCCGCTCGATGTCAGCATGATTAAAATAGCGATCGAGACCGGCCTTGTGGAAATCGAGCTCCATGATTTCAGGAAGCACGCTGAGAGCAAGCATTCGCAGGTGGATGATTCTCCGTATGGCGGCGGTCCTGGAATGGTGCTTATGCTTCAACCGATTGTCGATGCGCTTGAGAGTCTTATCGACAAAAGGTTAAAAGACGGCTTCGAGCGTTCGCGGCTTATTCTCCTGACACCGGAAGGTAAGACATTTACCCAGGAAATGGCTCGCGAACTCAGCAGGGAAGAGCATATAATCCTTGTCTCAGGCCACTACGAGGGATTTGATGCAAGGCTTACGCAGCTCTTCCCGTTTGAAGAAATAAGCATAGGCGATTATGTGCTGTCGGGTGGAGAAGCGGCTGCGCTTGTGATTATTGAGACGATTATCCGAGAGATACCGGGAGTGCTCGGAAATCCCGATAGTATCGAAGCTGAATCGTTTCGTTCGGGTCTCCTTGATTATCCGGTTTATACTCGTCCACCGGAATTCAGGAATCTGAAAGTTCCTGAAATCCTTTTAAGCGGGAATCATAAGCTGATTGCGGAATGGCGTTTGAAAGAATCAATTAAAACAACATTGAAAAAAAGACCTGATTTAATTGATGATAGCAAGCTTGATGAGACCGGGCGACGACTTGTTGATGAGATTAAGAGAGAACTGAGTGAGTGACCTGTGCAGAAGTCAAGAAATAAGGAAAAATTGGGGATAGTCGTGAATGGTATCTTAATAGAATGAGCAAGGGAACTGAGTGTTATGGATTCCCCGTATTTTTATTCAGATATGTCGTGTATGTGTGATAATGATATGTTGACCATGTAATTGGTTTTGAAAATAAAAGTCGAAAGAAAGTTATAAGAGGTTTAGTGTTATGGCTGATGAAGCAGAAAAAAGAGACCCGGAGGAAACAGCAGAGGAAAAATCCGCAGAGATAAAAGCTGAACCGGAGAAAGCTGCTCCGAAGAAGCGGGGACGCACAAAGAAGGCTGAGAAAACGTCTGAAGCAAAAAAAGAAAAAAAAGAAGAACAGCCGATTGACAAGGAAATTCTTCAAAAAAAGCAAATTGAAAAGCTGAACAAGGTCGTTCTGTTCAATCGCAAATACCTTAAAAATGATATTCCCGTTTTTAAAGCTGGCGATACTCTCAGGATACATTACCTGATTGTTGAGGGTGACAAGACACGTATCCAGGTTTTCGAGGGTGTTTGTATCGCCCGCAAACATGGCGGATTGAACGAGACTATTAAAGTCAGGAAGATGAGCGGTTCAGTAGGCGTGGAAAGGACATTTTTCCTGCACTCGAAGAGAATCGAAAAGATAGAAGTCAAAAAAGTCGGTCATATCAGAAGAGCGAAGATTTACTTCCTGCGTGGAAGGACCGGCAAGGCTGCTCGTATTCGCGAGATGAGCCTGCATTAACAGCGATGGATGTTGTATTTGATTTTTCATCAAGCCTGCCATTGGCAGGTTTGTTTTTTATTTCAAATGGATAAAAAAAATGATTCTTAAAGACGAGTTGATGATAGATGTTATCCGTAGCGGTTCCCTTGAGTCGCAATATATAGGTTCGATCGCGGTTGTCGATTTCAATGGGAAACTCCTTGCGAGAGTGGGTAATCCTCTAAGGCGATCGTTCATGAGGTCATCGGTTAAACCGCTTCAGGCTTTACCGTTGTTCATGGATGATGGCTGCATGAAGCATTTCAAATTCACAATGCGGGAACGAGCGTATCTGATGAGCTCTCATAACGCGGAACGACGCCACCAGGCGGTAGGAGCTGCAATACAGAAAAAAATAGGTGTTACGAACAAGGATATGGGCTGTGGGATTCATCCGCCTGCATTTCAAGATACAGCGTATGATATGCTCCGGAAAGGCGAGGAATTCACGCCGCTTTGCAACAATTGCTCCGGAAATCATCTGGCGATGCTATCTCTTTCGATCTATCGTGGATGGGATATAAGCGATTATATTAATCCGGAGCATCCATATCAAAAAGAAGTACTCAAATGGCTTGGTACGTTTACAGGTATTCCAGCGAGTAGAATCAGAATAGGAATCGACAATTGTTCCGTGCCGGCATATAACCTTACATTACAGCAGATGGCTCTTGTATATGCACGTATGAGTGCACCGGAGAAATTCGATTCTATTGCCAATCCATATAATCTTGACTTCAAGAAAGCGTCGGAAGTGATTAAAGGGATGATCGATGATTTCTGGGCGAATCCCGATATGATAGGTGGAACAAATAGATTATGTACTTACCTTAATAAAGTTGGGAAAGGTGTTTTCTGGAGCAAAGCTGGGGCGGAGGGTATGCAGCTTGTCGGATTTGTGGATCATGGCATCGGTATGGCGTTAAAAATAGTTGATGGCGACCGTGGAACACGCGCCAAGCCGACAGCGACAATAGAAGCTCTCAGGCAGCTTGGATTTTTGAGTGATGCGGATATCAAAAAAGCAGGCAATCTATATATGCCTGAGATACCGAACCTGAGGGGATTTGATGCGCAGATAATTATGCCACGATTGAAATTTAAAAAGACAACAGCGTGGTTGCATCGTTTTTCATAAGATTAATAAAAATTAAAAAATGATGATCTCCCAACGACCTGTAGTAGGAAGAATGTTTCAATTACATCGAGTATCCAGAGCGAGGATTTGAACAAGTACTTCAGCGACTACCTCGTAAAGCTCAACAGGGATTTCAGTACCGAGAGGGATTGTTGTCAGTAATTCCGCGAGCGGAGGATTTTCTACGATTGGAACTCCGTTTTCTCGCGCTTTATCGATAATCAGGGCGGCGATCAGTCCTTTCCCAGTCGCTGTTATCTTTGGAGCCGAGTCTTTATCAGGTTCATATTTCAAAGCAGCAGCACGCTTGTTTTTGTCATCATGGTTTGTCACAGAATTAAATATCGTCAGGATTTGAAAATTGTTTCTCCCGCGTTATTATATTTATTGGACTTAATGATTTTTTAGGTTAAAATTGGATGTCCAGGGATATTTCGAAAGTAGAGACTGCATCATGCTTCTTATAGGAATGGATGGACAAAGCCTGATGGGCGACGGAATGACCGGACTTGGACGGTACACTCAGTCTTTGATCGATGCTTTCAAAGAGTGGGAGGGGGAAGTCCGAGTAAAGCTTTATACGCCCAAAGGCAATGCTGCAAAAAATGGTTTCAGATCATCGCTGCAACGTCTCATGTGGGAACAGATTCAACTTCCTCAAATGGCTATGCGTGATGAGCTTGACTTATTCCACCAGCCATGTTTCAGCCTTCCAGCAATACTGAAAGTCCCGCGTGTGATAACCATACACGATGTGATAATAACGAAGCGACCTCTTCTCATGAAAGGTTTCAGTCGTTATTATTTTGGAAAGATAATCCCATGGAGCGCCAAATACGCATCGCATGTCATCACCAACAGCGAAGCTACCAAGCGTGATGTCATCAAGTACACAGGCATCCCATCGCATAAAATAACGGCGTTGTTGCTTGCACCGACGTTGAGCGGAAACGAGATTATCCCAGTCGAGATTGCGAACAAGCTTCATATGAAATACAAGATGCACTGGGAATATATTCTATATGTGGGTTCATTCGAACCGAGAAAGAATATTGACGTTTTGATAACGCAGTTCAAGAGGGTGCAGGATGAGTATCCGGAAATCCGCCTTTTATGTATCGGAGGGAAAACCCCGTTTCGAGACAGGCTTGAAGCCAGGATTAAAAGTATTGGCATGAAGGACAAGGTTATTTTTACCGGCTATCTGGATAAGAAGCAGTTGACAATTGCGTATCGGGATTCATTGATGGTGGTTTTGCCGAGTATCGATGAGGGTTTCGGTTTGCCAATAGTTGAAGCAATGGAGATGGGCAAGCCGGTGGTTGCGTCAAGGATACCAGCGCACATAGAGAGCGCCGGTGGAGCAGCTGTGTTGTTCGATTTAATGGCGGAAAGGCAGCTGGGCGATGCCATGTTGAAAATAATCTCCGATAAGGTTTATCGCGATGAACTTATAGAGAAGGGCACACAGAGAGTGAAACAGTTAAGCTGGAGCGTACATGCGAGGAAAACAATCGAGATATATTATAAGATTGTTAAGGAGACACGCGAAAAGAGGGGCATGGAGAAGAAGAAAAAAGGATACGGGTAATTATCCACAATGCGTTTTGAAATTGTGCAGGTTTACTCAGGCTTGTCTACTCAAATTCCCCAAAACTGTTATATATGGACTGGTGTTTAATTTCGTTCAAGACTATGTAACTTTGAATTGAAAACCTATACATATTTACATAGGTTTTCCAAAAGGGGATGTGAAATTGTGGATAGAATGTGGAAAAAAGCAGGCACTATTTTTATTACATTTTCAAATTATTTCTGCTTCATGAGGGTATAGTGCCTGCTCTTTTAATTCTGTTAATACTCGCGCCTTACTGTGTATTTCACTTTGACTTCGCCATCCTTGGGGACATTCACAGGAAACTCGAATGTGCTCGCATCCTTCTTATTGGAATCGTGTGTTGATGAGATAATCGTCCAATCGCCCCATGCGTGATCAACGACTGTTATCTGCACAGCTTCGGCCTTGTGATTTCTAAGAATGATCTCGACATCATATTCCCAGATTCTATCCGATATTTTACGACGATTTTTCAGGATTCTCTCACCGACGAGGTCGAATGCTTCGCCGAGGAACAATCTCAAATCCTCATCTTTTGGAGTGTGATCGATTGTGTCCTCACCGATTAATTGAAGAGAACCATCGGTATCGGCTTTATAAACACGGACAGTGCCCTTTGGAAGCGGTATTCCAAGATTGTTCTCCTTCGAATTCCGGAATTGCATTTTCACCTGGATTTTTCCTTTTTGGGTATCACCGCCATACCAGTAATCGCCCTCCGGTTCGAATATGAAAAGCTTTTTCGCGGGTACATCGGTAGATTCGAGAAGTGCAATTTGTTTCTGTTGATTGTTTTTAAGAGTGGCGGGTCGCTGAAGCGTATAAAGGTGATATTCAAAAAATGATTTCTCCTCAAATCCGGGTGCAGCTGCGGCTTTCGCCATTCTTCCATCTGCCATACCAAGAGTTTCATATTCCATTTCTCTTTTCGGTTGGACTCGATGAATATCGCCTGCTACAAGTTTAAGACTCGCATTGTTATATGTCGCTCCCGACGTGTTATTTATCGTAACCCAGCCATTGAGATCGAGCGCGTTATCTTTGTCATTGACGACGGTTACATAATTGGCATTCCAGTTAAGACCGCTTGTCAGGTAACTCATCTCGACCTTGTGTTTCGGTTCACCCGCGGTATCGAGAAGCCATACGAGAGTGGGGCGAGTAATCAAGCCTTCCGGGAGCGATGGCAAAATAATCTCCGTGAGATTTTTCATTTGAATCTCATTCCCTATCTTGATTATGTAGCTTCCCTGGGAACCGAAAACATCCTTCATCATACTGAACTCCGCGCCATATTCAGGAGGGGGCGGCATGCTTTCGGATGCGGATAACAGGATTCCTCTTTTGATATCATAGCTTTTCGTTTCCTGATTGAATTCCTTGAATCCTATTTCTTTCCCGATATATTTTTCGAGGAGCTTGGATTTGCTTACCAGGTCGAATTCATAGTTCTGCTCCCAGATTGAAATTCCACCAGGGTTTGTGAGCGAAGCGAAATGGACACTCGTGGGGTCCATGCCGCTCGCGACATCCATGAACTTAAGCTCGACCATACCACCGGGGAATACGATGTCGCGGACATCGCGCACGAGTCCGCTTCCGGAGTTATACACGGTTATCGCCATCGCGCTCTGGTCGTTGGATGTTGTCTCCAATATTTTCGCTGCAAAGGCGGCATCAACACTTGAGCTGCCGCTGCATAACGCGAATATAAACATTACGAATAATGCCGGCAGGATTGATTTTTTCATGATTGACCTCCGTGGATCGATTATAGAAATTCTAATCCATATGTATTTTAAATCAGTTTAACATACCATAAAAATGCATTCATGAATTTTTCCTATAAATACATTCATATTGAACGCATGATAGCATTAAAAGTTCAACCCTTTGTACGGAACATGATAAAATGTGAGGCTCAGGATTTGTATGGCAGGAAACGAGGAAATAATAAAGCTCACGGATGCGCAGAAAAGAGCGATTTCGGTTGACCCTTCAACCGACCGTATCGTGATAGCTATGGCTGGGAGCGGGAAGACAACAGTACTTGCCGAATATTATTTCGCCCTGATGAACATGAATAACGGATATGACCCATCCGAAATTGTCGCTATAACTTTCACGGAAAAAGCAGCGCGAGAAATGAGGATGAAACTCATCAGGAAATTCATGAGGGAGGGAAGGGATAATCAAGCGCGTGAGCTGTATTCTGCACCTATTTCAACGATTCATTCGTTCTGTTCGAATATTGTCAAGGAGAACGCGCTGGTTCTGGATCTCGACCCGGACTGGCAGGTGCTCGATGAAACACAATCATCGATTCTGATGGAGCAATGTTTAAGAGATTCAATGGGGAAATTGAAAGTTGAACGAAGCGATATCTACGAGGTGTTAATGAGGAGAATCAAGTGGGGAAGCGATCCATACGCGACATTCAACGATTTTTTTATGGATTTCAGAAGCAGGGGTTTCAGTGTTGAGGATTTGACTCCCGGACCATCTATTGAAGCCGTATTTGATGAATCCATGATTAATTTTCAGGATTCGATTACCGATTTTATCAATGCCTTCAATGAGAAAAACGCAAATAAAAAACTATCGGAAGCCGAGCTAAGAAAAAAAATACTCTTGGAGGAGCTACTAAGCAGGATTAAGCAGATTGAATTTGAGAATTGTTCTCTTGAACTGGCTTCAGAGATAGACATCTTCTGGAGGGACAGGAAGCTCTGGACAAAAGTTGCTGACTCTTTGATTGATTATCTTGATGATTTGAAAAAAGCAAAGAATGATTTTATCCAAAAATTAGTTTACATCATGGGGAGTGATATTCGAATTGCGTTTCTCGAACTGGTGAAAGTTTTTGATGATGAGTATCAAAAAGCTAAAACATCCGATGCGGTTCTTGATTATGATGATCTTCAGGATAAGGCTATCAAGCTTCTCAAAGATTACCCGCATGTCAGAGATAGAATCAGGAACCGCATAAAAGCACTTCTCGTTGATGAATTTCAGGACACGAATCCTGTACAGATGGCTCTTATTGAGTTGATGCGTCCTGCAAAGAGATTTTTCGCAGTTGGCGATCCAAGACAGTCGATTTATGGTTTCCGTCATACCGATGTGAGTATCATGCTGAAGGAGATCGAGAAATACAGTTCTGATAATGGCGATGTTGTCGAGTTAAACGAGAATTTCAGGTCTCGATCGATGATTCTCGATGTCGTCTCGGAATTTTTCAAGGATGAGCTGATCGATCCCGAATACGAACGGATGAATTTTGGATGTATAACTTCCGGACGGAAATTTATGCATGAAGAGTTGCACAACCCGGTTGAGTTTATGGCAAGTTTTGGTGAAGACACTGATGAAGCGCGAGATGTGGAAACGGGGGCTATCGCTCGACGGCTCGCTGAAATCCTGAACGAAGGAATGGTAATCGAGGAAAAGAGTGGAGCACAACGAACTGTGAATCCATCGGATATCGTCGTGCTTTTCCGCAAGCATTCTAATATGCTGGATTATTCGAGAGCTCTTGAACAAGTCAGGATTCCGCATCATGTTGTGTCATCGCAGGGATTCTATTATCAACGTGAGATTATGGATCTCATAAATTTTCTTGAGCTTTTGTCTGAGCCTGACGATGCGCTTTCTCTATGCGAGGTGATTCGTGCCCCGTTTTGTGGGATAACAATAGATGGTCTTTATCGCATAATCGCATCGATGAAAACTGTCGAGCATCATGGAAAACTCAGATTAAGCGGGCAGTTCTGGAAGGATGATTCGATATCGCTTGAAAAGGAGGATTCAGAACGCTGGGATCATTTCAGATTTGTTTTTCCCGAGCTCATTGAAAGATGCTCATCGATGGGACCATCCGGACGGTTGAGAGAGATTCTTAACATTACTCATTTCAGAGGCGCATCGGCAGTGGGTCGAGGAGGGAAAAGACGTCTTGGCAACATAGGGAAATTGCTCGACTTCGCAGATACATGGGACAAGGATTTTCCCGGTGATAATAAGGGATTCATTTCAAGGATGAAAGATCTCAGGTTTCGCGAGGCGAGGGAGGGTGAGACCCCGGTATCAGCGGTTGAGAATAGTGTCACGATGATGACCATACATTCAGCGAAGGGTCTTGAATTCCCAATCGTTCTTTTCGCTGATGCTATCACGCGAGGAAAAATCGACAGCCATCAGATTCTTTTAACAAAATCCGGTCATGTTCTGGTTAAACAAAGGGTCGTCAATGAGGAATTCAGCGACAAGCTGAAGGATTTCTATTTCGAAGAGGAGAAGGACGAACGAAATAGACTGGAGAATAATGAAGCCAAAAGGGTTTTGTATGTCGCATTAACACGCGCTATGGAGAAACTAATTATCAGCTTCTCAATCGGAAAATCTCTCCAGGGATCTTTTTATGAATTTTTTGAAAAAAGATTAGGCGTATCCAAAATCCAGAAGGATGGGATTCGAGAATACACAATTGGGGAATGGAAAGTTCCAGTAATATGGGGTAATGAGATAATCGAGCGTCCCTGTATTTACTTCTCAAAGGAGGAGGAAGCGCATGCTTTTGATATCGCTAATGAAATCGCAAGGATAGAAAAAGGGCTTCCTGAGATTTCCAATCTTGAGACCATGTACTCCGTTACTGCATTCAGCGCGTGGATTATATGCCCGAGGAGGATGTGCCTTCATTATTTATATGGACTTGCCAGTCTGGAGAAGGATATTAAACCTTTGAGGGATCAACTTAAAATTACAGAAGAGGATGTTGAGGAAGAAAAAACAGGTGGCGGTTATGATGAGTTCCCGGTCATGGACCGTGGAACGATCATTCATAGAGCGCTTTGTGAAATAGTGGAGCAAAAGGGCAGATTTTCTATTGACAGTTTCCTGACATCGCAAAAAAATAGCAGTGCGATTATCCTGAAAGAAGATATCTGCAAGGTTGTAGATTCTTTTAAGAATTCACAAATCGGACAATCAATCATTTCAGCTGACAATAGATATCTTGAGAAGTCGTTTATTTTTGGAGTCCGTGATAATAAGCCTCTTTTCAAATCGGTTATTGATGCTCTGTGGCTGAAAAATGGAAAATGGAGAATCGTGGATTATAAATCCGGCAAAGCGCATGATAGCAATGATGCGGTGGGTCGAGCATATGAAGAGCAGGTGAGGATGTATGTCCGAGCGGTTAAGTCGGTTTTTAATACCGATGTCGAGAAAGCATCATTGCTCTACGTCGATTCTGCGCAGGAGAGAGAAATCGATATCAGTTCAAACGCGATGGACAAAAACCTTATGCTGATAGATAAGTTCTTTGAATCTATCGATAGGGGGGATTTCATACCGATTAAAAATGATGAATGCCGTTATTGCTCTTTCAGCGATGGATGCGCAGCTTTTAATAAAACGAATAAATGGGGACAGTCCCGAACAAGCAAAACAAACGAACATATAACATAGATTAAATACGACTTGTAGAACAGACAATGAAACTGAATATTTGTGGACTGTCCCCATTTTTTTCTGAACTCTTTTGGAAAAAAACATCTCCAATATTTAAAATTAAGGTAAGATTATCAGGTTTTTACCAGAAATTTTAACCCAATCGAAACTGGAATCCGGTAGAACCGATGCGCGAATTTAAGAGATTCATTTTCATATTATCGATTCTTTCAATTCTTTCAACGATTTTAATCGTGCCATTTTCATGGAGTCAGGAAAAGCTCGAGGAGTCAGAGGAAGACAAACAGGTAGGTATCATCGAGCAAAAAGCCGAGAGCTATTACCTGAAATCGCTTGAGACATGCGATGAGGCTGATATCTGGAAAAGTATCGAGACGATAGAGGAATTAATATCGCAGTATCCGGAATCGATAGGCGCGATAAATTCATACTTCACACTTGCCGAGCTTCTCGCGAACAAGATTCAGGGCACAGAGGGGTACAACGGCGCCATACTCGCGTATCAGGATTATCTCTCGAGATTTCCCTGGGGGGACAAGGCATGGGAGGCACTTTATAACATCGCTTCCGTACAATACCTCTACTTGAAAGATTACAAAGCCGCAAGAGAATCGATCGAGAAACTCTTCGATGAATTCCAGACAGTACTGGAAGCGAACGATGACGACATGAAAAAAGCCAAGCTCCTATATTCCAGGATAATGCATAAGAACGGCGAGCTCGGTAAAGAACTCGAAGCGCTCAAGGAGATTGAGTTTCTTGATCCTGAAATGGGTTTTGGTTATCAGGCTGAACTTCTGAGAAATATCAAGGCGAATAGAATTCTGAATGATGAAAACGACAAATTTATTTTCATGGGCACTTTTGATGAGAATTTTCCCGTTAAGAGACTGGTTCGCAAGTTCAGGCTCGCAGAGGAAAATGTACAGAAAAAGATTCCGGGTATCGAACGCAAATTCCCTCTTGAGATATTTGTGTACCAGGATAGCGATTTTTTCCTCGATACGACGGATCGCACGGGCAGTTTCGCAAGCGGAGCGGATGCGCAGATATTTTATATCGATGAGCAGCCGATCGAACCTCTCTTCGCACAGATTTACGCGTTTCTCATTAATAATCAGGCATCGGATTTGAAAGTCAGTTTTCTTGAGACCGGATTTATAAATGCGTTCAGCGAGCAGGCTCTGAAATTCGATAATGCGGCTCTGAATCTTGGATTGGCAGAAGAGGAATTTATGCCTGAGAAAATATTCGATAATGAAGAATATGCTTTTTTAAGCGAGAAGGATGTTATCGCGGCTGTTTTTGTCGATTATCTTCTTACGGAATATCCGATAACTGATTTTTACAGGGCGTTCAAGATGCTTGAGGGAGGCGTGAAACCCGAAATCATTCTTAACGGATTGAAAAATGTTTACGGAGTTGATTTTGATGCTATGCGAACCGACTTTCTGAACATCATGAAATCCCGTCGTGATGAGCTCGACAAGCTATTAGATATGCAATGGGCTGTCGAACCTCCGAGCAAGTTCAAATCCGACCAATCGAGTCCTGAAGCGGCTCTCATAAGCTATTTCCAGGCTCTCCAGGCTGGGAAATATAAGGATTTCATGGATCTGACAACAGGCGATCTTCACGAAACTCTAAACGAGGCTTACAAGATATATAAAGAGAAGAAGATACTGGATAAAGTGGAGAGGTGGAAAATGGCGATTCCGTATATGAATTATAAAATCGAGGTAACAACAAGAGAGCAGATGACAGGCGATATGGTCGCATTTGGAATCAATCTTCTCAAAGACAATGTCGTGATGGAGCGCAAGAGTCTTGTTGCTGTTAAAAAAGATGGTAAATGGTATATAGCCCAGGGTTGAGCGGGGCAATATGATTTCAGTTATAATCCCAAGTTACAATTCATGGCCGCTGATAGAACGGACTCTCATCTCGCTTGAGAAGCAAAAATATTCCGGTGAGTATGAAGTTATGGTCGCGGATTCATCGGATGATGGTTCGCATCTGGAGATTACGAAGAATTTTCCAAAAATTAATCTATTACATAAGGAGGGAAGAGATTTTCCCGGGGCTGGACGGAATCGGGCGATTGATATGTCGAAAGGCGATATCATCGCGATGATCGATGCCGATGCTGAAGCGAGTGAGAACTGGCTTGATATAATCGCGAAAAACTTCGAACATGAACCGGATGCAGCTGGATTCGGTGGCGCTGTTGAGAATGCGCGCAAAGAATCGACTGCCGCGCAAGTCGCACATTTGCTCGAGTTCGGTGGATATACTCCAAACTGGCAGAGGCGTAAGGTAAGGATGAATCCCGCTTGTAATCTCGCTCTCAAGCGAGTGATATTCGATAAGGTAAGATTCATAGAGGAGTGGTTCGGAAACGAGGATGTACTCTTGGCGAAGGAAATCGAATCTATGGGGAAATACATAATTTTCGATCCGCAGATGCTCGTTTTCCATCACACGAGAGATAACTGGGATGCGATTTGTAATCATCAATACAATCTCGGAAGAGATACCGGACGATGCCGCTATCGGTATGATGTTCCAGGCTCATGGCTTGCGCATTCTGCGGGTGCATCGTATCTAATACCCTTGATTAAATACATTCTACTCCTTAGGCGAATTTTGGGACCTGATAATGAATATGCCGGTGTGTTTTTTTCATCGAATTCGAAAATCATGCATGCTCTGAATCTATTCGCGAAAGGTTTTCGGGATGGAATCCGAATGGAGAGAAAGAAGGATCAATCTTTATAAGTTCAAATTTAATCTCATATGATTTCAGGTAATTCGCGAGGATTCGTACACTTGAGTTTATTTGAGGGCTGAAGAACAGGTGTGTATCGCACGAGCAATCCGATGAGCCGAATTTTTTTACAGGCATCTCAAATTTTTTCTTTAATATCGCGCTTAACGCACATTCATCCCATCTGTTATCCGTGATTAAAATTACATCCGTTATTCTTGCCTTGGCTTTAAGATAATCAATATGCCAGTGTTTTGCTTTTGATTTGATGTGACGCATTACTCGTTGCTTTAAACCTTTCTTCGCGTTTCCAACATAAAAGACGCATCCCGCAGGAAATCGAATGAAACCAAGCGAGCCGATTCGAATCCTTCGGACATTTTTTAGCACAAGGATTAATATATAAGAACCGCCGATGTTAGCGTGGTCGATTAACATTATCTGTATTTAGCTTTGCGAAATTATATTCACATAATTATTCTTTTCGTAACGCTCACATAATATTAAAAAAATCCCCGGTTGTTTAAGCCGGGGGACATTTTTTACTTAATCACAAGCGATTCTTACGGTTGCTCATTGAGAAAGAAAACTGAAACCTTGTCGGTATGAGCGACATAAATCCATCCTGACGCGAATGAAGCATCGAGACGCACTGGGGTTGACGAGATCGATGTGCCGTTGCCGAACGAACCGTATACTGAGCCGCTTGCCCCGTACTTTTTAATTTTTGGCACAGTTGTAGAAAGAATATCGAGAACGAAAACCTGATCTGATGCGTTGCTTGTTATATCGAGAGGGTTGTAGAATCCCGAATCTGCATCGGTTTGAGTTCCTCCCCAATAACCGCTAAGATAGCACATACATTGGCTTAATCTCTCAACTCGCCATTCGGGATCGCCTTCAAGCACCCAAACTAAATTCTGGATCCGTGATGCGTGTGAGCCTTTAACATAGTTCAAATCAATGTTGTTTGGACCGGGACCGGGAGTTGTATCAAGACTGCCACCACCATTGGGGTAGTTGGGAGGATCGTAACGGTTAAACCATACCCAACTATCGGCGCCAAACCATCCGGAAATATCCATCTGACCAAGATTGGAAACACCGCCGTAAAGGGCGCAGCACTCGACATTGCGAGGGAAAAGGTCTGTGTACCAATGGTCGCAAGCGAGAGAGCCATTGTAATAGTAGCTATAGGTGTCTCTTGATGTTGATGACCACCATCCGCAAAGCGAATCACCATTCGAGCAAGCTTCGATTCGTTGATTTGATTGCGTTCCGGGCATCACAAATCGCAGGACGCCGCCGGTCAGGGTAGCGGAATATTTCCATACCTGGCTATCTGCGAACATTACGAGAACTTCATCTGTATCTTGAATTGTGGCTATATCCGAGATATTCACACCCGCTCTGAGTACAATGTTTTTCGATGGTGTGACAGTAATCGCGATAGGAGAATTGAGAGTGTCCTGCCCGCCGAGATTGTCTGTAACTTTCAGCTGCACATTCCATGAGCCATCGCCGTATGGGAATATGTGAGTTGGGTTCCATGCATTTCCGGTGTATTCGTCACCCGTGCCGGCATAAATGCCATCCTCGTTGAAATCCCACTGGTATGTACCAACTGTTCCATCGGGATCATAAGATGTGGATGCATCGAAAGTAACTGACATTCCTTCCATTATTGTTGTTGATGTTGTGGCGACAGCCTGAGCCACAGGCATTAGATTGCCTATAACGACTGTCGCTACAAATGTCTGATAAGTTGCGAATTCCGGAATCGCATAATTTGTCATCGTTACACCGTCCGGCGCATCGATCAGAAAATCGATACCAAATTCGCCCGGAGGAGTTGTAACTGGAATACGTGTATCGGATACTTTTACAAGACCGATGTATTCGCCGGCATCCAGTAGATTCTGGTTCGCCATCGGAATCGTGTAGATAAGAGGACTTGTGGGTGTTCCCGTTCCACTTGTGGGCGTTGAGGCTGATGGAAGGGTATTGGTCATGCCGGGGATTTCAACTGTGACACGCGAGACATTTGATGCGAAAGCGATATCACCGGGAGCGACGGGTGGATTGTTGATTGTTGTTACACCTTGCTGCCAGTCATAGACTTCAACTTTCACGTTCCGTGGGATTGTGGAATTTATGTCGTTCCACGTGTTATCCATTGTTGGAGGATCTGAGCCCTGAGGTGGAGTGACCTTCACTTTCCATGCGGATTTTCTGTTGAATTCGGGATTGAAATATGTCGGGGTCAATCTCTGGTTTTTGTTCGCCGCGCTCGCGCCATAGCCCATGGTCAGGTACATGTCGAAACTAAAAGCGGTCATCGTGTTGAGATCGAAGAAGACATCGAAGAACGAATCAGCACCCATGGCAAATTTGTTGTAGGTGCTTGTGCCACCGAGGCTGTCATCAACGACAAGAGCGTAAGGAAGCGCGGCCTGGTCATTTACAACCTTCGCAAGTTCTCTTGTGTATCCTGCATTGTTGACAAGCAAGCCTTCATAAATTTTGGCGCCTGTTAGAGGATAATTTTTTGCTGTCGCGCCAGTTGGCTTAATAACCAAAGCGACATCGAACACATCAAGGTCCCGTCGATTGACCGCACTTGGTGGTTTGAGAAGGTCGCCTTTTTGAAACGGGTGTTTGATATTGAATGTCAGCTTTAAGTAGTATTCGGTAGTTAAAGCTATTGAGGAAATTTGCAGGCAATCGGAACAGGGAGCGATTGTGAAGAATCCAATGCCGCTGACTATCCAGCTCTGTCCCAGAGTGGGAAGTCTTTTTGAGACCAGCTCGGCGGATGTTTTGACCGGATCGATGCTGAGCTCATACGCGCCCATCAAGCCAAGCGCTTGGTATGAACCATCATCGTTCATGCTTCCACCGATTATTGGGGTAGTGTCAAGCGAACCAACCTGATTCGCCGACATATTGTCAGCCGGAATGACAGGCGCTTTGCCGTCTCCCGAGCATCCGGCCATTAGAAGGTAAACTAAAAAGAACAAGAAGAAACCTTTCCACATGGCTTAACCTCCAGTAGATATAGTTAAATACTCAATTGTACGCTTCTTATTAAAATTCAAAACAATGCATAGATTTCAGTAATCAGAAAATATTCTATCATATTATTTTGAAATTTCCAATAATTGTTTTAAGGTTGCAGCATTATTAGATTTAAGGTGAAAACTCATAAATGCATTATTTAATGAAACTAAATAATCACATATAGCATTCGACAGAATTGTCAGTGAGAACAATCAGACGATTGAAAGCGATGGCAGGCTGAGCGGAGATATTACCCGCAAGCAATTGTGAACCTTCAAGCGAACCAGTTAGCTTATTTATGATAAGCAGCTGGCTATTGAAGCGATCACCGACGAGTATATAATCCTTATAAATAGTGGCGGTTCCATCGTAATATGGTGATCCTGGAATATTTGAGGTCCAGAACGTTGAGGGTGAATCGCCTTCATCCTTGACGGCGAATAAAGCAGAACCTGAAGTCGCGCTTCCAAATGTCAAAACAAGTTTACCGTCGGCAGGATCGATAAACGGAGCTGGCATTGCATTTAAATACACTTCCCAGGTAATATCGTAGTTCCATATCAGATTTCCATTGTATTTATCATAGCAGTTCAGCGAGCCATACCACCCATTGAGGTATATTCGATCGCCATATAATACGGGACCGCTCCATGCGACACAGTGATCGGCAACGGGTTGCGACCAGATAAAATCGCCTGTTTCGAAATCGAGGCAGAAGATATCGAACGAGCCGGGAAAATAAATCCGTTTCCCATCAGTAGCTGGGAGGAGTTCCCCCCAGGGATATGTGTAGGTCCATTTCTCCTCGCCTGTTTCAGCATCAAGGCAAACGAATACACCGGAACGGGAAGTGCAAAAAACTTTGCCGTTTAAGACTTTTGGAGAGTTTGAGACAAAGACATAATCATTGGGAGGTGTGCCATCATATTGCCAGATTAGCGCACCATTCTCATCATTGAAGCAATAAACATGGTCGCCTCCGACATACAATTTATCCTGGTACCAGAATGGGCTTGTCTGGGCACGACCAAAATCCCCGTTTTCATTTATATAATCTTTCCAGATTTCATGTCCATCGTTAAGGTCAAGGCAATAAATCGAATACTGAGTGCTTGCGTAATAATAATCTGTCGGTTCACCTACAAAGAAGACTTTGTTATCAGCAATTACAAGTCCGGTGGGTTTGAATCCAGCTGGTGAAGCGGATGACGTATTGATCCAGATCCTTGTCATATTCAAAGGATCGATATTCTGGGGATTGGGATTATGGCACAGGTTGGTATGATTATATCCCGTGCAAACCCATTCTTCGGGATATCCAACTATTTCAAGCAGATCGTCCGCTCGTCCCTCGCATGCAGTAAACACGACAACATCGTAGAATCCTTCCCCTGCGTCTGTTATATCGAAATCGCATGTCAGTCTTGTGTCATCAATCACGTTGATATCAGTAGCGTAAAATTGCAGGGCGCCATTATCGATATAAACCTGTGTGACTCCCCCCGAACCCAAAAAATTGGAACCTGTGATGATTACATCGTTATAGGTTGTGTTGAAAGTGTAGAAGATATCAGGATCGATGCTCGTTGGAATCGGAGACTGACAGGCTTGCTCGATCGATATCTCAAAAACCTGAAAAGTGGCGAATTCATCTATTGAGAATAAACCTGTAAGGGGACTCAAAAGAGGGTCAACTCTTTCGATACCATCCATGCCATTGAGTAATGGTGAACTGTTCTGACCGGCCTGATAAGTGTCGGTGACTTTCACAAGACCGAAATAAGAACCTTCAGGACCTCCGGCGGCATTTGTGATTGTCGCCTGGTAGATTAATGGGTCTGAAGGGTCATGCCCGGTTCCCGATACAGCTGAACCACCATCGATGGTGGCAGGTGCCAGGGTCACACCTGGAATGTCTATGATTATATTTCCAACCGATGAATCAGCTTTCATTTCGTTAAGAGCATCTCCCACGGGAACATTGTGGTTTATATCAACGACATTTATTTCAAGTTCTGCTGTTGATGATATGTCGCCGCTGGCAAGATTGTTGGATATAATTTCGATTGATACCTCACTCGCCGCTTTTTTATTGTGCTGGGGGATTCTATATTCAGGGGAGAACCGTTGTGACTTGTTTGCAGAGCTTACAGCATAGGTGCATCCGACAGCGAAAATGAAATCGATGGAATCCTTAATATCAAAAACATAATCTTTATAATCATAATCGCACCCCATAGCCATCACGAGATTTCCGGATGGCGGAGGAAAAGTGACGCTTTCGAATCCCATTTTATTCGAAGGATCGAAATTCCCCTGCGAATAGTCGTCAAAATGCAGGATATATGGATGGATTGTTGATGGGGAATGGTAAATGTCATCAAGCGGTTTATCAAGGTAACCGGTGTAACCATCAGCATTGATAAGGTATTCATACGCAACCGATTCGCCAATCTGGGGAAATGAAGATGATTCATCTTTTGAAGCGACTATGCCCTCGATGTTGAACACATGAAGGTCAGCGCGGTTGCGCCCCGTAATCGGTTTAAGAAAATCGCCGGTCGGGAATGGATGACGAATGCCTATTGTGAGAATAATGTTGCTATCGGGATCGATTGCAATGGATTTGATTTTCACGCAATCAGTGCATGGAGCGAGTTGCAGAAAGTTAGTTATATCCACGACTTCGAGTACATCGGTGAGAGCGCCTTCTCGAAGCGATGAGATTTCAGCTGTGGCTTTTTGTGGGTCGATGTGCAGGTTGAACAGTCCAAGCGTTCCCATCCCTGCAAGTGGAGCTCCATCAGAGCTGAACTCGCTCACACCGACCGGCATGCTCTCAATATTTAGAGGATTATTTGATGTGGACTTAGGCGCCATGGGAATATTCTGGCCGGAACATCCGACGAATACCTCGAATACAACAATCGTAAAGAAAAGCAAAATAATTTTAGTTGGCATGATGATACCCCTTGCTAAATAATAGTCATATCAATTGTAACAAAAAGTGCACATACTATTCAATGATACGTACAGCGAAAAGCTCTTTGCGGTCCCCATTTTTAAGGGTAATAGGAGGTACGAGATATTTTTTGGGGCGGCTGGATTTGAACCAACATTAGAGGCTCCAAAGGCCCCTGCCCTGCCATTGGACGACGCCCCAACCTGGTGTTGATTATATCATTTTTAAAAAATGGGGACAGTCCCGAGAGATACAATGCAACTTGTAGAATAGACAAGGAAACTTAATCTGTTTGGGCTGTCCCCATTTTTTTGGATTTTTGCGATTTGCAGCAGGGGGGAAGGCTGTTAAAAAATAATTGACTGAATTTTAATCCCGGTTTGCAACTTTTCGATGTTGATACTGATATTAATTTGTATGGAATCGGAACAAGGTTCTGATTGCTTATATGGTTATACCTTAAAACAAGGCATATCAAGTTTATCATTTTTTACCGATATGACTTCGAGATCAGATAGTCGAACTACCTGATTAAATGCGGAGTTTTTGATGATACAGGATAAAAGTCGCACAATCAACATTACTGATTTAAAGGAAATCCCAACTATACCTGTTGTGGTCGCAAGAGCTGTCGGAGTGATAAATAATCCAAGGTCATCGGCAAAAGACCTTACGGACCTTATAATCAACGACCAGGTACTTGCGGCGAAGATACTCAAGGTTGCCAATTCAGCATATTATGGCCTTCCAAGTAAAGTCAACAATCTGAATCGCGCGATAACACTGATAGGTTTCAATGAAGTGAAACGTATGATAATGCCGATCCTCCTTCTTGATACTTTCAAGGGTTTCAAGAACAACAAGTTTTTCTCATCGCAGATGTTCTGGACACACAGTCTTGCGGTCGCTGCGGCGTCAGAAATTTTAACCGAACGCATCAAGGCTCCATATGATATGGGTGAAGCGAGAGTCGCCGGTCTGTTGCATGATATAGGGCGCCTCATAATTGTTCAGTATTTTCCGAATGAATTTGAATCGATAATGTCTGAGGTAGAACTCGGTATCAAAGTTCGGATGGCTGAATTTTCGATTTTAGGAGTTGATCATGGTGAGGTCGGAGCGCAGGTCACTGAAGCCTGGAACCTTCCGAAATCTCTTGTAAATGTGATTCGATACCATCATGATTGCACAGAGTGCCCTGAAAATCATAAATTACTGGCTGAAATTGTACGTGTTGGCGATTATCTCTCTTATCAACTCGATATCAAAGGTTTGGCTTTCGGGAATGAACCCGGATTAGTTGATGAGGTAAAAACAAAATATATTACGAATGAAGAGGAAAGTGAGATTCTTTTAACGAAGCTCGAGACCGAAGTGGAGAGGTCTCAGATGCTTTTGAATATGATTCAGTGACATGGAAGGTTTAAGGATTCAAACAGGAGTAACGCACGCCGAAAGGCGTGCTTTTTATTGGCTTTTGAAAGCACTGGATATTTGAGATTTGTATTTTATGTAATTCATCTCATCTGCTTGTATTCCCCCGTAAAG
>Ga0315277_10003315_pt1 | contig 21865 bp, 19 predicted proteins | sample YL17G05_15_MG_FD_203695 | JGI IMG/M metagenome (GOLD analysis project Ga0315277, IMG submission 203695) | Sediment microbial communities from Yellowstone Lake, YNP, Wyoming, USA - YL17G05_15 | ecosystem: Environmental > Aquatic > Freshwater > Lake > Sediment | place: USA: Wyoming | collected...
AAATGCCAAACGATTGTCCAGTCCGTAGTTCTCACGAGATTCTCTTTCGCGAAGGCGTTGACCCTCTGGGAACCACGGTGATAGTCTCGCCTCGCGCGGTTGGGATCGTCAGCCGCGTGCCCGAAAGGTCCTCGGCTTTCTTTCCGTTGCGATAGAGCGTGAGCGCCGCGTCCGGCCACGGATTGCGCAATTGGCACTCGCCGCCGACTTGCGATTGGATTTCCACGGACTCAATCCGACCTTTCTCCATCGAAGCGCTGACCCGGAACGCTCCACGGACCAGCAATGTGTAGGCCGCATCCCACTCTTTGGGCCAGGCCGGGAAGACCTGGATCACCGGGTCGCCCGCTTCGGTCTCGCCGGCGCTTTGCAGCAGCGAGGAATGCACGCCTCCGGCCAACGCGCCAATGTGTTCGCAGTCAATCGCGCCGGGGCCTTCGCGCAAACGCAGGCGGTTGCGAAAAATCTGAGGACCGCCGCTGCCGGCAGAGTCAATGAAGCTGCCCAGCCGGGTAAAGTTCAGGAAACGACTCTTGAGTTCCGCCTCGGCGCCCTGGGGTGTAATTGCACCTGGGCCGCCATACACGAAGCCCCCGAAGCCGCCGGAGCCGCGAGACAAGACTCTTGTAGTCAACCGCGAGCAGACTGCCAGCCGTATCGGCAACCGCCCATGAGAATAAAGATGCAAACACAAGCAATACACCAGCGAACGCCCGTCGTTTCATCGCACTCCCCCTTCGATGTTGGTTTCTCGCATTCGCCATCGCGTCGAGACAGTCCGCGCGCTCAAAGAGCGCCGACAAATGATCCCCCATCCTTCTCATTGTTTTGAAAAGCGGCAAACGCGGGAAAAGATATTCATTTCGGCCCGCGAAACAGAGCCAGATTCGGAAATGAGTAACCCGCCTCCGCATTCGCAAAGAGAATCACTTGATCTTATAGCTGACCGACATGCCGTCCCGCTTATCCATCGAAGCGCGGATAATCACCGTGTCGTAGTTGGGGTTTTCCTGGACGTAGTCCAGAAAATCCTTCATCTCGTCGGCGGATTGGATGACATTGTCTGCCACGATCACCGCGCCGGGTTTGAGTTTCGGCTCGAGCAGTTTCAGGTACTTGAGGTAGTCTCGCTTGAGTGCGTCAAGGAAAACGAAATCAAACTCGCCTTCCAGAGTCGGCAGGGTTTTGAGGGCGTCGCCTTCGATGCAGGTAACCGTTTTCTCCAGGCCAACCGTCTCCAGATTCCCCCGGCATGTCTTCACCATCCTCGGATCAATCTCCAGCGTGAACAGGTGGCCGCCCGTTCGCTCAAATGCGATTCCCATATTCATGGCGCCAAAGCCTTTGTTCGACCCCACTTCAACCCCGCGCTTGCATTTCCCGCCTTCGACCAGAATTCGAAGGAACATGGCGTCGCCGATGGTTGTGTCCATACTGGTGCGCTTGAAGTTCTTGATGAATTGCTCGCGGAATTCCCGGCTTGTCTTGTCCTGCTCAGCGGCGTAGATAAGGATGACGCCCGTGCTCACCAGACCCACACACAGCCCCAGAATCAGTTGGTTGCACCCTTTCATGATGTCCTCCTGAATGTTGGAAATCCAAAGATCGAATGGCCCATCTTGGCTGCAACGTCATCGGATGCAGCTCCCCTTGCGCACTTCTCGTGTGACTGTCACCCCCTTTCACGCGAGATTTCCTGGACGCGATAATTTATGACTCGACCCGCACGTGAAAGACCCGTTCGTGGCATCCAAGCAATGGGGAAAATCCAATTTGCCATCGCCGCCACGAAAAGGGCCAACGTCGAATTGCTGATGGCCGACCGTGCGAGGCTTTTGGTCATCCTTCGTTTTGCGGGGCGCTCTCAGATTGCTTGGGTGCCTCTGGTATGTATATGCGGGTGATGTGCCGACTATGCAGCCAGTCGAAGTGGTCGTCGCATGTAAGGAGAACGGCATTTGCCGCCTTTGCGGTGGCCGCGATCCACAAGTCGTTTTCACCACACGGAAGACCATTGGAACGTCCCTCCGCATAAAGTTCCGCGTAGATCTCGATAATCTCCCGATGGCTCGCCTCAACACGAACGAGTTCATCCATGATGGCATTTGGAATCCCGATCTTTGCCTTTCCCCATTTCCAATACTTGGCAAGCCCAAGAAGTTCACCTTCTGTGATCGTCGAAATCAATGGCCTCTCTGCTCGACCCGTAAGGTTAAACCTTTTCTCGATTTCACGGCCGGTAAAGTCCTGCCGCGCGAGATGCACTACTACACTGGTATCGAGGAGAACCAAGCGACCGAGCTGAATGTTCATGAAATAGCCTCCAGCTCTCGCTGGATCTCACTGTCCGTTTCATCCCCCGGCCATTTGCCGATGATGGCAGCCACTCCGCTTCGGGGACCTTGAGGCTTTCGAAGAGCGGAAACATCCAGTCTTACGCCCCTTGGCTCCGGGATGTGGGACCAGATTGATGACTCTCCCTCGGCGAGAGAGACTCTATCAGCATCAACGCGTAGGAGTCTTTGAGATGGCCGGTAAACGGCCCGCCCCAGTACCAAGACCTCCTTCTTGAACAGATCCTTCATCTTCTCAATGTCGGCTTCAAGAAGCACACCGCGGACTTCCTGGCCGTCGTTCAACTTCAGAGCAAACGAGTTGGTACTCGCGCGAATCATGTCGAGTGTGCCGACAATCCGTACCCACTCTGGAGTCGGCGTGATCGAGCAGAACCTCTCCGCCGTCTGTATCACGGTAAGGTCCAGAATAGCAGGACATTGATCCGTGTAACGGTGCCCAGACAGACGCATCCCCTGAAATGTGCCGTTCAAGCCTTTGCGAAACGCTGTGATCTTCCTTAATAAAGGTGAGTCGAACCGTTCGCTATCCGCATTCTCTTGTGCAACGTCCGACAAAACGTCCCCAAGCAAGTCAAAACCCGTGTCATCCGGAGCGGGCAGTTTGGACCAGAACTCCAATTGCTGCTCTCCGTAAAGACCTTCAGCCGCTTCGCCGAGTAGCGGCGATTCAAAGTAAAGAATGGTCTCATCCTCTCCCTCATGGTCCACAAACCGAATGTCGGACGCCGCATCGAGCCATGCGGGGTTATGGCCACCGGTACTCCGCCGTTCAAACGCCATGCGGATCGAGTGACGGACCGCGGGAGGCAATCCGAACAAGATTCTCCCAATGGCATCAGAGGGAACCCGTTTCCCAAAATGCCGGTCACTTTTCAGTGTGATTGTGTGCGTGACATAATTCATCTTGCCCACCTCTATTCTCCGGGAATGCCATTACGACAACCCCATCTGAAATCACGGTTTGCATTCTGCGGTGGTTGGCTCCCGCTTGTCCATACTTTTCGGGTGACGGGTCGGCGGCCGCGATCCCGAGTTCTGATTATTTCTCTGCGTCCTCATTCTTCGAGAAACGCGCGATGAAACCGCTGCCATCTCGCAGTTCAATGGTGATCCTATCTTTCCGTTCCACGGTGGTGTTTTCAATCTCTACCGCCGCGGCATCGTCTTTGGAATCTCGAACGAGCATCGCTTGATACCGGCCCTGCCCCAGAAACGAAAGAGGGACTTGAACCGTTCGGGCCGCCGGGCCATTCACGATGGCCAGAAACCACGTGTCGCCGCTACGCCGTGCAAACGCGGCGATTTCGCCGATCTCGGAGACCGGCAAGACGATCGTCTCGTCCCACACGGCCGGGATGCTTTTCATCATCTCGACGCCGGGGTTTTTCAGAATGTTCGCGGGCTGCGCACCGTAAGTGAGCAGAGGGGAGTCGAAAACGGCGGCGGTAGCAATCTGGTGCGTCCAAGTGGTGTTTCTGCGGCGCTCGCCGAAGTGCACGGGCGTATAATCGCCGTGGCCCGCCAGATAGCGAGTGAAAGGCAGGGTCACGTTGTGAGTGGCCCGGTCCTGAAGCTTGCTGGCCTCCATGCCTCTCACGGCCTCGCGGACCAGTTCGTTCGGCCAGGTCCGGGATTCGCCCGTCGGCTTGTTTGCGCCGTGGAAGTTGACCATCACATGGTATTTGGCGGCCTCCTTGAGTAACGCTGTGTAATGAGCGACGACGTCTTTGTGCTCATGATCGAAGAAATCAATCTTGGCCCCAACGACGCCGAGATCATGGAGTCTCTTAAAGAACGCCTCGCGCGCTTCGGGCGTGCGAAGCTGCCTGGAGTGCCTCCAGAACCATAGGCCCACTCCCTGCTGACGCGAATAGTCCACCAATTCCTTGATCTGATCGTCGCTCCACCGCGACCAGAAACCCTCGATCACGTGGTATTCGAAACCCAACTGTCCGGCCAGCCGGGAGAACTCCTTCAGATCCTCCAACGAGCTTCCTCCGCCGTCCAGATAGCGCCACACCGCCCGACCGGGCTTGATCCACTCAGTGTTCATGCCCTTGGGGAAGATCTTCGCGTCCGGAGGCGGACAGAGATTATGAACCACGTCGCAGTTCACGAGCGTATTCAGATCGCGACCGATCATCACGACTCGCCAGGGCGAGGTGATCGTTCCCGAAATGGCGGCCGGCTTGGACACACGCTCGATCTCGTCTTTGTACCGCAACCTGTATGGGTAGGAAACAGGATGCTTGTGGCCAAGAGCCAGGTTGAATCCGCGGCGACCGTCCGCCTGAAGGGCCATGCCGCTGTAGTTCATCAGCGCCGCTTCGGTGATCGAGGCATACCCTGCACCGCCCGGCAACTTAAACGTCAGGGGAGGCGCCGCCCACTGACCGGCCGGGACGTCGGCGATGGCCTTCTTGTCGTGCACGCCTTCATAATGGCCTTCAAGGTCGTGATACCAGACCGTGCTGCCAGCCGGAATGACGAATGCAGTGGCCTCGTCCGGCACTTTTGCTTTTTCGCCGCCAGGGAGAACGTAGCGGAAGGCAACGCCGTCATTGAACGCCCGCACCTCCAGCGTGTAGCTGGTGCTGCTCTTCATGTGCTTGAGGGAAATCGCCGCGCCGTTGCAGAAATTACGGGCTTCGGAATGAACGCCGCGCCAGGGGTAGGTCTCTTTCACCTCATACCGATCCACTCTATCCAGTTCAATTCCCTCGGAGATGTTGACACCGTCCACGGTGATCACCATCGGGGATTCCTCGATCACCGGTTTGTTCCTGAATGTCAGCGCAAATTTCAGCCGTCCCTCTTGCAGGAGGACCTGGAACTGGATCGAGCCATCCGGACTGAGGATTTTGGCTTCGTCTAGCGCGAGTCCCCTGCTGGACACACACAATGCCAGAGTGAAACCGACAACCAGGATTGCGATGCCGATGCTCTTCTTCATGATTTTGCCTCCTGTTGGCGATAATGACCGGTAGCCCTTCGTGACTCTGCACCAGAGTCTTGCTCACGCTTGCCGGGACCGTGCTGGCCATCTCCAGCCGAGGAACTCCCATAAGTCGCACACCCTAGGCGACTGAGAGCATGACTCCCAATACAGTCAAGCATCTCAGCATTGTGCGGTTCATAATATGTCTCCACACGCAGCTTCAGATGCCGTCCTATCTCAAGATCAACGCCGGCCGAGCGCCTTGCCGACAGCAGTCAACTGGTCAATGAACGGCTGGGAAATCAGGCCGTTGCGCTGAATCGGTGCATCCCAGTAAGCGATCATTTCGGGCGCACCGGGGGGTGGGGCATCGGGAAAGGCCAGTCGTTTGAATCGGGCGCCAAGCACAGCCTCAACCGCGATCTGTCGGACGTGGCTGGTATGCCTTTGCATGGGCTTGCTTGTAGTTCACACCCTGCAGCTCTCGAAAATCCTCATCCTGTGTCCAGATCACGGCTCGCTCGACCTGCCCTGTTGCGTAAATCACACTCTCGGCCATCGGCAACTTGTGCTTCAGACTGATCGAAGCCGCCCTCAGGGCAATGTCTTCCGTCAGCGGAACGACGCGTGCCTGCTTCATCTGGGCGATGGCTTGAAGCGCTCTGGCTTCATCGGCGACTTGATGGATCTTCTTGAAAACCTCATACAGACAGATCACGGGAACGATAAGCGTTTTCGTTTCTTCGATCGGTTTCGCGAAGTACGACGCATTCCGCCCCCCAAAAAAGTATTCGATCCAGCCCGACGTGTCCACGAGGTTCATACCCGGTTATCCCTCTCGCGCTCGAAGCTCCGATCGAGTCCCTTGAGGAAACCCTTCATTTCCCGCATAGGACGAATCGGGATGAGTTCGATCCGGTCGTCGAAGCTGATCACCTGAAGCGTTATCCCGGCGCGCAGGCCCATTCTTTCCCGGACACGCCGTGGAATCACCACCTGGTATTTTGGAGACAACTTGACGGCATCCATATCGTTCTCCTTTCCGTAAAACGCTTGTGTGAACGATAGGGGCGTGTCAATCGAATACACTGTGATAGGACATTCCCCAATTCTTGAAAGGCTTGTCTCTGATGTATGGACTGCGGCACGCTCTGCTGCCGCTGTTTTTGTCGAACATTTCGCCACGGAAGCGGATTTTCCTGAAAAGCAACGCGGCAGCAGAGCGTGCCGCAGTCCACACAAAAACGAGCAAACCACTGAACGACCGTTTCCACTTCCAAAGAAGTGTTTACCTCATGGCCAACAACGGTTTGGTGGGTGCTCGTGCGAAATATTGGGGAATGTGCCGAATACACTGTGAGAGTTTCCCCATTTTTTCGAAAACCAACGTTTCCCCTTTCCCAACGGCCAATCCCCGCCCCTGTCGCGGGTTTTCTCACAGTTGCCCTGATTCTCTGGAGAGTGTCTTTCTCTTTCTGCGATCGCAAACGAGCAGTCGGCGCCGTTGTTCCAGCACGAAAACAACAATCAGCTGACGGTTCCAGCCCTTCATTTCCCCAGCATTTTCTTTGCCGCGGCGGCAATATTGGCGGCGGTCACGCGCATGTAAGCGATCATTTCGGGCGCGCCGGGGGGTGGGGCATCGGGAAAAGCCAGTCGTTTGAATCGGGCGCCCGGCACTTCTTCGGCCACGCGCGCGATGATCTCCGCGCAATTGCAGAAGCTATAGGAGCCGTCATCAGAGGTCAAAAGTTTGCCCGTCTTTTTGACCGACTTGATGATGGTTGGCATCACGCCCTCCAACGGCGCCAGCGTCCGCGGATCAATGAACTCCGCGCCGATCCCATCCTTCTTCAGTTCTTCGACCGCTTTGGCGATCTCGGCGGTCTGGGGTGCATAGCCGACGAGGGTGATGTCCGTTCCCTCGGTGCGGACAGCAGCCTCGCCGATGGGAACCGTGTAAGGTTCGTCGGGAACCTCGGGGCCTGTGTCCCGCATCGGATAGTGGCAGAAGACGACCGGGTCCACGTCGCGGATCGCCGAGATCATTAAGCCCTTGGCATCATACGAGTTCGAGGGAATGACCACCTTCAGTCCGGCCAGCCGCGCGTAAGAAGATTCCAATCCTGCGTCGGCGTGTTGGCCAGCCTCGAAAGGCCGTCTTCCCATCATATCGGCCCACAGGACCATCGGAAACGCTGCCTGGCCACCGGTCATGTGGCGAAGTTTGCCCGCATGGTTGAACATCAATTCGTACGGAATGAACGTGGTCATGCTGGGGATGTGGGCAATCGCCGGAACGCCGATCATCGCCATTCCCAGGACGCCTCCGACGATCCATTGCTCGTCAATGGCGCAGAATTGGACGCGCGGTCGGCCGAACTCCTTTTCCAGATTAATGGCTTTCCCCCCCCAGCTGGCCGACGGTTTTTGGTATTCGTAGAAGAGAGTGAGCAGATGGTCGCGCCGCATCTCTCCTTGGATCGCTTCCAGAATCGCGTAGTTCATATTCTTTGGCATGGTCTTAACCTCCTTTTCTCTCTTAGCTTGTATGGAGAGGAACGGCGCCTTCGGCGAAGACGTTCAAGAGGCCGTCTTCGGGTTTCGGGACCGGCTGCGCTTCGGCGAATTTCACCGCATCCTCGACCGCTTGCTTGACTTCCGCCGCGATCTCATCGGCTCGTTGCTCGGTGAGGATCTTTTCGGCGATCAGGAATTTCCGGAATCGGGCAATGGGGTCTTTGGCCATCCAGTCGCGCAGTTCCCTGTCCGAGCGATAACCAAGGCCAAACGCGCCATCCTGCCCAATCCTGGCGCCACCGGCTCCGTAATGGTCATACCAGCGGTAGGTCTTGCACTCAATGATGGTGGGGCCATTTCCGGCGCGCGCTTTGTCCACCGCATACTTCGCCACATTCGAGACGGCCAGGACGTCGTTGCCATCCACGACGCGCCCCTCGATGCCATAGCCCGAGGCGCGCTGGGCCAGATCGGCCGTGCCATAGACATCGGAGGCGCGCACCCAGATTTGGAAAGCATTGTTCTCAATGATACAAACCCAGGGGAGTTTCCAGGTGGCCGCGGCGTTTGCCGCGCTCGAAAAGAAGTTGCCCTGGATCGAACCGTCGCCGCCAAAGCTCACCGCCACCTGGTCGGTCCCTTTGACCTTGATGCCATAGGCCGCACCGGCGCCAAACAGGTGCGAGGCGCCGACGATCCCGTTCATACCCAGGATTCCCAATTTTGTGTCGGTGATGTGCAGCGAACCGCCGTAGCCCCTGCAATAGCCTGTGGCCTTGTGAGTGATCTCGGCCAACATTCGGCCCATGTCGCCGCCCTTGGCAATCAGGTGACCATGACCGCGGTGGTTGCTGGCGATGTAGTCGTCTTTGCGCAAGGCCTTGCAGACGCCTACGGCGATGGCTTCCTGTCCGACGTAGAGGTGGGCGACGCCGCGGAAACCGCCCGCGAGGAGGAGGTCCTTGACCTTCGATTCCCACAGGCGAATCTTCAGCATGTCGGCGTACATAGCCGTAAGCTGCTCGGGCGAGAGTCCATCAACATAGGTGGAACCATACTGGGCTTTCGCTTGCTTGGGTGTGCCGGCGGAGAATAAGGCCGTCCCTCCTCCAATTGCACCCATGCCCTTAACGAAGGCCCTGCGCGAAATGCCCTTTCCATGCTTCATCCCCTTGCCCGCAACAGATTTGCTTTCGCTGACGTTGAAATCCTCCTTCATTTTCTATCCCCCTTTCCAGATTGGTTGGCGCTTCCCACTTGCATCCGCCCGGCCACGCACCAGGCACTCTGTGCTGCCATGGCAGGGCCCTTCGCGTTTCCACAATGTGCCTATGCGCTTCTGCCTAAGGATTGGACGTTTGTTATTGGAAGACACATGGCCTCCATTGCAATATGGAGACTCGCCTCCATACGGCCACGACCAGAGCCGTCGGGTCAAGCAAGCTTTTCTTGAATCAGGCGCAACCTACTTGGATCAAGTCTTGTAGGTTAGCCGTTCGAGGATTACGTCCGAACGCCCTCAATGGGGTGAAAAAGGAGGGAACCGTTTCTTCTGCTTTCCAGGCCCCTTGAACATCTTCTGGAAGGGCACGGTGGCGAGGCGGAACCCGGGCGTTTTCCTCAGCGGCCCCCAGCAGGTCTTCCACGTTGCTTTGACGGGCACCGTTTGCGTTTTCCGCCACGATGGCCTGGGTCGTTGGACAGCATTGCCTGGTTGAGCCGCTTGAACGCGGGACTACAAACCCGCCATTCCAATGTGGATAGCCCATTAGCGGCGGCGCTCGGCTTCCGACCGATACCGCCTCAATCCCTCGAGTGCCTGGCCAATGTAACCATAGACTTCGCCCTGCCAGGAGGGGCGAGTTGTATCAGTGACTGCGGCGATATAGAGCGCGTCGCCCATGCGGCGGTCTCCATAAGCGCGCGAACGCACCTTGCACAGCACGGTGACCTGGTCGGCTTCGCCCGATGGTTTTCCGCCGGCAAAGACAAACTCGACCCCCTCGAAGTCGAGGTAGATCTTGGCCAGGACCAGCGCTTGTTTCCTGGGGTTGGTGCTGCGGCAGATCAACGCCGGCGCTCCACGAATTCCATCCAACTGGTAGAACACACCATCGCTGGCCTGGTGTTCATGAAACTCCTTGACGTCCCAGCCGGAAGCGAACCGCGTCTGGCCCCACATTTCCTCGAGAATGGCTAGGCCCGAAGTTCCTTCGAACAGCTTGAGCACCGTGGATCGCCGTTGGATTTGCAGGGCGATCTCGCCATCCGGGACTGCGAAAACGTAGTCCATCACGGTTGCCGAAGTCTCGCGAATCCGCGCGTGAAGGTAGTCCTTAAGGTTCGCAGAAAGTCGTTTCTCCACTTTCCCGTACGTGGGACGGTGCATGATGACGGTCCAGATAGGTTGTCCGCCTCCTCCCGCACGCATATGGACGCGGTCGTCCGGTTTGGGTTCATTGAGTCGCGGGGCATAGCCTTCGCGAATGTCGCAGCCAAACACCGTGAGCGATTCTTCCTCGGGGCGACAGTAGTAGGCACGGTTGACGTTACTTTCGAGCAACCTCGCACCGCATAGTGTGACGGACAGATATTGCCACCTCATGGTGTCAGTCGTAGAGAGCATGTCGGGAGCGAGAAGAAAACGGCCATCCTTGTAACAATAAACGTCGGGAAGGTGTTTCAGGAGATAGTCGGGTCCTTGCCAACCATTATGCCAGTATTTCTCGTCCACAGCCCGATCGAAGAGAAGCAGCTCGGCCATTCCATCGCCATCGAGGTCGCGATGGTCGAGCCGCGCTGTTGTGTTGTAGGACAAGACACCGCTTCCCCCACAACTCTCTCCAAGTTCCTGCGCAAAAGCGCAGTTAAGTTGGCCATCGCCGATAAAATAGATCTCCGCGAAATAGGAATACGGGCGTGGTGTGGCGCCAGCGTCTGTGCCGCGATAGCGGTAGAGCAACCCTTTCCTCCGACCAAAATCCACGACTTCCATCGCCTGAATGATGACGACAAAACCCCATATTTTGTCCACTTTACGGAATCCCAGGAGCCGTGGAGTACCACGGTCGGAGCCGAAGACTGCCAACTGATGCCACGCGTGAAGCCCCGCCCTTCCGGGGCGTTCATGGGCCGGAAAGACAACGCACCATTCGTTCTTGCCGTCGGCGTCCAGGTCGGCTTCGAGTGTCTTGACATCGCACGGCCTGACATACCACTCGCGCTCCAGGGCCGGCCGCGTGTCCTTCTTGTCATCATAGGCCCACCGGTCTGTTGAGAGCGATCCGCTGGTCGTCTTGGCGGTCAAATGAAACGTCAATACCGTTGTAGTCACGGTCGTCGCCATCTGCCAGGAATAGACGTTCACAGAAATCAGGCGGCAGTCGGGATGAATCTGGCGAAACATGGAGAGAAGCTGATCGTTCGATAGCGAGCCCGTCGTTGCCGCAGGAGCCGCCGGAATGTTACTGTCTGCGAAGAGAAGGCACAGACCAACAGCTATCGCTCGACAGCACTTCTCTGCTGAACTGATCCTGTGATCCCATGCGCAGTTCATTTTCCCATACCGCCTTTCTCTTTGGGGCCTCGATCGCAAAGACCGGCGCCTCCCAGACACGGCTCCTGTGCATGCCGCTGATCCTTGTGTTCGATCTCCCAGTTCTGCAATCTTTTCTTTCTTTTCCGAACACTATTCACCAAGCATAGCGCACAAAGATAAGCTGGTACTAGCAAAGCATCTTTGCCGCAAGACCGAATAGGTCTCCGAGAGCGTTCATCACCCACACCCAACGGAAATTCTTCGATCCGGAGGGAACTTTCGTTGCCGTTGGGCGTTGTAATTGGTGAAGGGAAGGTGGTAGAGGAAGGAATGCGGCAGTGACCTTCGAACGGGCGAGACGCGGCGTAGATTTCGAGCAGACGATCCAGCAACATTACGAGGACCTCTACCGGTTTGCCTATCGCATGTTGGGCTGCACCGAGAAGGCCGAGGATGTGGCGCAGGAGACGTTGCTGCGCATGGCGCGCAACGGTCCGGCTGGCTTCGAGGGCGAATCGGCGCGCCGCCGCTTTGGTTTCCTTCGTTCTTTCACCGGCCACGCGCCCTCGATTCGTGCTGGAAGCCATCTCGATTTCAACACGTTCGCTCTTCAAGCAAAGCGGCGTCGTGCCGCCGCACTCCAAAATTCGCGCGTTTTGAGAAATGAAAAAGAAGTACGGACGATCGACAGGATGGCCGGTGCACGAGTGCCCGGATTTCACAATCCCGTGAACCCTGTTATCCTGTCGAAAATCCAAATCGAAATTCTTCAGACATGTACAGGAATAGAACCATTGAACGATACTGGAATGAATTCCTGGGCTATTCTCATTCGACCCTTCCAGGGTGAAACGCATTGGCCAATCACTCTGCGAAGCAGCCCTGCACAAAAACTTCTGATGAACCGTAAAATACAGCCCCAGCATTTGCTTAGTTGTCAACGCTCGCCATCCTCTTGCGTCTAATTAAGCAGTGGAGCCTACCTTCGAGACAGTCCTGATGGGCTGCTCGATAGGTCCTCTGGGGAATCGAAAGGACTTCATTGGATGGCCGAAACGATAGCCGCCGGTGGCGCTGAGCAGGGGAATCAACGACGCAAGCCGGGGCGAACGCGAAAGCTCTATCTGTTGCTGGCGATCGTGGCGGCGGCCCACGCCTCTTCGCTTTTCGGGGATTTCATTCTTGATGACTATTGGAACTTGCGCAATGCGTTCGAGGCAGGCTGGTCGTGGCCCCGTCTCGAGCGCGGCTTTTTAATGGACGTGGATCGCCTCCATGACGGCTGGAAATTGCCGGCCTATGCCGAATTCCAGGTCCGCTACTTCCGTCCGCTGTTTCTTGCGTCCCTGTTGTCCGATCGCGCGCTGTGGGGCCTGCGGGCGGCGGGCTACCACCTAACCAACGTCGTTCTACACCTTTTGGTCGTGGCGCTGTTCTACGGGGTGTTGGTCGAGTTGGTGGGCGAGCCGCGACGGGCGATGGCGTGGTTTGGCGCGCTTCTCTATGGCGTGATGCATTTTCACGCCGCCACCGTGGGTTGGCTTTCGGGGCGAACCGAATTGCTGCCCGGGCTGACGATGATGGCGGCGCTGTGGGCCTTTTTGCGATTTGCGCGAACGGGCGTTTGGGCCTATTATGTCCTATCGCTTGTCGCTGTGGCGGGCGGGTTGCTCGCCAAAGAAAACGCCGTGGTTCTGCCGCTGATCCTGGGCGCTGCGTGGATTTGGGTCGTTCCTCGACCGCGGCGGTCGGGATGGCTGCTCGCGCCCTACGCGGCCATCGTGGTTCTCTACTTGTTGTATCGAAGCCACGTGTTGGGCGGCGTTTCGTTGCCGCCACGATCCTTCTACTATCACCCGCCGAGCGAGCCGGGTTTCGCCTGGTGGGCGATGGGCAAAGCGGTTTGTGTCTTCTATGCCTTGCTGTCTCAGCTGCCTCTGAACTGGCCGTTCGAACTCGTGCTGGCGCACGTGCCGGTCGTGTCGGTAGTGCTGCTGGCCGTCGCGGGCGCGATCGCTTTCCGGCTTTTTCGCGTCGTTCACGGCGAGCGAGAAGACATCTGGCGCCGGCTCGGTTGGTTCGCCGCCGCATGGATCGTGGCGGCGATGGCGCCGACTGCGCCACTGATGCTGGTCCCGATCTACTTCTATTTTTCGCTCGCCGGGGTGTGCTTGCTCTACCTCGTCATCTGGCAGAGGCTGATGGAGCGCGGCCGGCCTCGCTGGCTGTGTCGCCCGGGGTGGCGAAAAACCGTGCCCCTGGTTTTGGTGGGTTTTTCCCTGCTGCTTCTGGAGGTGGGCAATTCTCTTCTCATTCATGTCAGTCGGGCGAGTCGGCGGGTGGTGGATCAGGTCGCCGCAGAGGTCGGCGAACCCGCCGCAGGTGTTCGCCTCTATGTCGTGGATTTGCCCGTTATCGCAGCGCACATGAAAGCCGCGTTGGAGCTGCGGTGGCCGGGCCGCTCCTTCGAGTTCCATTTTCTCACCCTGTCGCCCGGCCGGGCGGCCGCCGGAAACGCGGTCTCGCGCCTGGAGCAGGTGGACGATCGTACGTTGCGCCTGACAGCGCTTGGGCGGCCTTACTACTCGCAACCTTTTGGCATCCTGGCTCTTGTTGATGACGTCCGCGAGGCGTTCGGGGCGGGGCGCGTGTGGCCCGCGCGTGGCTATCGTGTGGAGTTGGCGCAGGTCGAGCCCGTTGGTCCCTGGCGGTTCGAGGCCGTCCGCCAGTTCCTAATCCATTTCGACGATCCGCTGGCCTCGCCGGAGAAGTACTTCCTCCGGTTCTCCAACGGTCGGCTTGAACGAATTCTGTTTCGTTGAAACGTGAGAACAAGCAGGCCCGATGGAGTCCATGAGCGTCGGGAAACGGCGTTGTGGTGTCACGAGCGGGTTGCGGTCGTTTAGAAACATATCGTGACGCGATTGGTCAAAGAGAGCCGTGAGACGGTACGGGACACGCGATTGCGCAGCTGGGCCAGATAGGCTTCCCGCGCTTTCTCCTCAAACAGCAGCCGGCCATAGCGTTCGCGCAAATCCGGGAAGTTCGCCCGCAATAACTCGGCCACGGCGGGCCAGACTTTGGGGCGGGGGTTGAGGGCGTCCACCCAGATCGTGTCTATCGCTAGGTCGGCGGCGCGTTGCAACATCAGATCAAGCGACGTCTGATCATCCGACAAAAAAGGCAGCAACGGACCGAACATGACGGCCGTTTTCAAGCCCGCGCCACGTGCTTGCTCGACAACTCGCCATCGCTCCTCGACGTTGGAACTAATCGGTTCCCACAACGTCCGCAGCCGCTCATCCAGCGTCGTGATGGTGATACCCACTTGGGCATTGCGACCGGCGAGTATATCCAGATCGCGCAAGACCAGCGCACTTTTGGTGAGGACATGTACCTGGAATCCGTGGGCAACCAGCATCGCGCAACATTGGCGAGTCAGGCGGCGCTCGGCTTCGATCGGCTGCCAGCCATCGCAGGCGCTGCTGACGAAGACCTCGCCCGGTTTCGTCCGCCGCAACTGGCGCTCGAGCGCCTCGACCGCGTTGACCTTCACGTCAACGAACTCGCCCCACGGCTCCGGGTGAGGGTGAAAGCGTTGCATGAAACGGGCATAGCAATAGACGCAACCGTGCGCGCAGCCCGTGTAGCAGTTCAGACAGTAGTCACTGATGCCGCTGGGGTTCAGGATCGTCTTGCATTTCGTTTCGCGGACGACGATCTCGCGAGGCTCTTTTGCTTCAACGCCGGGAAGATCGCCATTTCTGTGCATCACAGAACTTCACTTCGCAGCCAGCGCTTTCTGCGCCGCCGCGAGGTTCGGCGTTCCGAGCACGACGAAAGTCTTGCCGCCGCGGCCCGGTCCCGTGCTGCCATAGACGAAGTTCACGTTGATCTTTTTTTGCGACAGCTTTTCCGCCGCCTCGGCCATGACACCGACCTTGTTGGGCAGCTCCAGCAGCAGCACGTCTGTCGCGGTGAATGGCAGCGAGCTTTCGCTGAGCGCCCTGATCGCCTCCGCCGGCTTGTCCACCACCAGCCGCAAGACCCCCTGCTCGGTCGTTTCGGCGACCGACAGGGCGATGATGTTGATCTTGCGCGCGGCCAGACAACGGCAGACGCACGCCAGTTGTCCCGGCTTGTTCTCCAGACCGACCGAAATCTGCTTTGTCTTTCCCATGGTTCTTCCTCCCAGTGAAAAATGGTCGCGCCATGAGAGGGCCATACCGGCCCCTAGCCTCAGCAATTCCGAACTGTTTGCAAGCGCTAATCGGCATTTCTCACCGTCGCTGTAGCCGCCGAAGTGATGAGGCGGACTGGTGGCGGGTGGGAAAGCGTCCGCCTCATCACTTCGGCGGCTACAGCGTGTCGCCTCTATTATTGATTGGTGAGAAATGCGGGCTAATCACCTATGCCAACGAGAAAGGCGGGCGCGACAAGAATTGCTTGACTCCCGGAGTCGCAGGAATAGGGTGCAACAAATGGAATAGGGATTCGACATCGGAAGAGTTGTGCGGCTGGCTTGTATCATGAAGGCGAAGCAGAGAGCGTCGCGAATGGAACGTCTCGGACCCTTGGTCCGCCTTCGAACCGTGGAGCCTTTAGAAGGATTCCGGGTGCGCTTGCTGTTTGAAGACGGGACACAAAAAGAGATAGATCTTGATCCGTATCTGCGTGGTCCAATCTTCGAACCGCTGCGGAACGACCCATCTCTGTTTCGCTCGATGAAGCTCGTGGGGAATACGATCGCGTGGGATAACGGGGCTGATATAGATCCGGACGTGCTCTACTACGATTTGAAGCCCGCGTGGAGGACGATTCCGCAAACTGTTTAATGGAGACATGCGGCCTAATATCCCGTGCGAGACGACCGCATCCTGCCACGTTCGGTGCCCCATGGGCAATGTAATAGGTACCCTGTCCGCATCTCGGTCACATCCAACGAACTCGTATTGCGCCGTTGGATTCGATTCACTACTCCCTTGTCGGAAGGCGCTCTTGCCCATAGCGGCTGGCCTCGCGATCCATCAGATCTGTCAGTTCTTTCTTAACTTCTTCCGGCAGTGTTGACGGCTGATAGTCTTGCAGCAATTTTTCCACCTGGCGGTGAGCACGTTCCTCTAGCGAGAGAGAACCATCCTTTGCCCAGCGCGCTCGGTTGGCGCGGTCAATCACAGGGCCCGGAAAGGAGATTTCTTCTCTCAGGTAACGGCGGGTGTGATCCGAGATAAGTAGGTGGCGTTCTTGGAGCAATTCTTGAAATAGCCCAAGTGCGGGAAAATCCTCTTTCGGTTCAATCCCCTCAAGCAGCCGAGAGATCATGCCGCACATTTCATTGTCCAGAACGAGCTTTTCCAGACTCTGACAGCTTTCAAAGTCAATCATTCCGGGACCTGAGATACTGTTGATTCCGGACAAAGCGCCCAGAACGGCACCCATCCCGCTTTCCAGTCCGGCCTGCGCATCCAGCTGTTTGGCGTCGCTCATGGAAATATACGCCTGCGTGGGCAATCCCAGGTGTTTGCCGATTTCATTGTAGGCGCAATCGAGCATCATGGTTTCGATCGCGCCCATCGGCGTGGTCTCATAGCGGACATCGAAGATGGCCGGCGAACCTCCATAAAGAATCGGCGTGCCTGGATTGACCAACTGAGCGATGACCAGGCCGCTCAAGGTTTCGGCCGTGTGTTGAATGAGTGTTCCGACAAGCGTCACGGGCGCCACGAATCCCGAAAGCGGCATGGCGATGAACTCGACCGGAATGGAATAGCGGGCGCAGTCCACCAGATTCTGCGACGTGACATGACTCCACCGAAGCGGCGAAGTCGGACAGCACGAGAAGATCGTGAGTGGCTTTTCTCGAAGCGCCTGTTCAGTGCCTCGAATCGCCACCTGGAAATCCTTCATGACCTCAAAGGACTCGATGGAGAAACATCCCGTCACAATTGGCTTTTCGCAGTAAAGAAGGCTCAAGAACAGGCGATAACTGTCGGAGATCTCCGGCGGGACATCGGCGGGGATCATCGCTGTGCTTTGAGAGGCGATATGCGCAAGCCGGCTGACCACTTTGGCATAGGCGATATAGTCCTTGGTCGTCGGCCTGCGCATCTTCTTTGTGTGATAATCAAGAATATTGAGCGCCGCCGACCCCGGCGTAAAATACACATTGTAGCCGGAGAAGTCGTGGGTTTGGCTGCCTCCAACGTCATAGAGTTTGAACGAGCCGGGCGCCGATTCGATCGCCTTGTCAATCCGCTCTTCGGTCAAGACGACATGATGCCGGGCCATGTCCACCTTCGCGCCGTGGTCCGCCAGCAGTGACAGAATTCCGTCATTATTTACCTCAACCCCCAATGTGCAAAGAACGTTTCTGGCTTCAGAAACAATCTGTTCGACGAGAGGGTCGCTTAGGAATCTCAGGACGGGCCGCACGGAAGTACTCCTTTCAATAGTCTCGCGCAGCGTTCGATTTCCCGAAAACACACGCCGTGCCATTTCGAAAAGGGCGTTTCGGCGGGTTCCGCTATTCCTTGTTTTCTTGTTTGAGCATTGCGCACCCAAACACACCGCCCGCCCAATTGTCCGGATGCGCCTGGAATTTGACAGTCACTTTTTGTTTGTCGCGCGTCCGCGCCGGCGGAATCTTGTATTCCATGTCAAAGAACTCGCCCGGCTTGTTGTGCAGGAGCTTCTGTGTGGCGATCTTTTCGCCGTCAATCAGGATATCGAACGTCCGCTCACCGCTCTCATCTCCCCACCAGGTACACAGCAGCGTCATCGGCTGATCGGGCAAGACTTTGAGGTCGTAGCTGAACCAGCCGCCGCCCGCGGCATGGCGCCAATTGCGCCCGACGTGCATTCCGTTGCTGGTTTGTTCCCCCTTGAGACCATGGGCCGACTCCGATTTCCGATTGCCGATTGTGATCTCGTCCAGCAGGCGCGCCAGACGTTTCTTGCGCGCTTCCTCGTCGGCCGTCGCCCGTTTGTGTTCGGGGCTGTCCTTGCGATAGACGCGCCAATAGACCGCGTAGCGCTCGTCAAACAGTCTGTAGAATGGGATGAGCGTCACGTTCTCCGATTGGCCTGCAGTGCGAAACGCCAGCGGCTCGCCGGCAACCGGCTTGATCCAGGCGTTTACGTCGTCGCTTTCGACCACAAAGGTCGGCGCCTTGGCAACGTTGATGAATTCGTATCCCTGGCTCTTGACGTATGTATTCTCCTCGGTGAGGCCCTCGCCGCCGAGCTTGCCCGCCAATACAAACGGCCCATACATGAATGCCATGAGCGTTTTATCGTCGGGCATGGGCCATGGATAGAGGCCCATCGGCATGGCGATTTCCAGGCGGTCGCCGTCCTTCCAGGTGCGCCGCACTTCAAAGTAGCTGCTCGGTTTGGCGTTGCCCGCAAGAGGCTTGCCATTCAGCGTGGCCGTGATGCCTTTGGTAGCCCAGCAAGGAACGCGAACGCGCAGAGCCATCTCGACGGGCTTCTCCGCGCGGACGACCAGGGCGGTGCTTTCCTTCTCAGGGAAATCCGTCTCCTGACGAATGCGAATGCCTTTCTCGGCCCAATTCGCTTCGGACGCGATGAAAAGGTTCACATATACGCCCTCGTTGTCATGAAAGTAGATGCTATCGCCATATTTGGCGTGATTCTCCATCCCCGTTCCCACACAGCACCAGAACGAATCGTTCGGCGTGCTGAACACTTTCCATCGCCCGGATGAGAGCGGCACAAAGTACATCACCATGCCGGTCTTGGGGTCTTGAGTGCCGAGAATGCTCGTCCACAGCGCCCGCTCGTAGTAATCGGCATACTTCGTGTCGGCGCTCCAGCAGAACAAGTGCCGGGTCAGCTTGAGCATGTTGTAAGTGCAGCATGTCTCCTGCGTGTAGTCGCCCAATTGGTCGGCCAACTGATTCGGATCGGATTGCCAGTGTTCGTTGTTGCTGGTCCCGCCGGTGCAATAACAGCGGGCCGACGTCACCTGGCTCCAAAAGAACTCGGCGAGCCGGCGGTCGCGCTCGTTGCCGGTCAGTTCATACTGGCGCGCCGAACCGATCATGTTGGGGATGAACGAATTGACGTGCTCGCCCTTCAAGCGATCTTCACCTCGGGCGAGCGGCTCCACATAGTGCTTTTCATCGAAGCGGCGAGCCATCGCCAGGTAGTCGGGGTTGCCGGTCGCCACATAGAGATTGGCGAGGGTCTCGTTCATGCCGCCCTGCTCGGTGGCGTTGAGCATGGCCTCCATCTGGTCTTCGCTCAGGCGGTCGAGGCGTTTTTTATTCCAGGCCGCCATCCGTTGGGCGATTTCGAGCGCCTGCGTGTTGCCGCAGTAGCGATGCATGTCGAGCAACCCGGCATAAACTTTGTGCAGCGTGTAATAGGGCGCCCAAACCCGCTGGCGCGCTTCGACGCGATCAATGAACGACTCCGGGAATGCGCTGAGATAGCCGCTGTCGCCGAGCGCCTTTTGGCACTTCGCCAGTTCGGCCACGATGGCGTCCGCCTTGGCCTTGATCTTTTCGTCGTCCGTGCCGGCATACATCAAGGCGCAGGCCGAGAGATAGTGGCCCAGGCAATGCCCGCGCAACTCGCACTTCGGCTCTTCCCAACCACCATAGGGTTGCGCCGACGACGGCAAACCCGCGTTGAGCCGCCAGGTGTGGAGCAGTCGGTCCGAATCCAGCGCGTGCAAATACTTGCGGTCGCGCTCCATGGCGTCCTTGAACGGCCCGTCGAGCAGCCGCACCTGCTTCAGATCGAAGGGGCGCGCCTTGATTTCCGCCTTCTCACGGCCGGCGGACTCGTCGGCCCGCGCTACGAAGGCAGTGCCAAACAGGATTGCCATTGCTACCACTGCTGTCTTTCTGTGCATTTCGCAACCTCCTTCAATTGTGAATGGAAAGGAAAGCACGGAAGGCAATCATTCCTACCCTCCGTTTGCTGTTTTGCGCCTCCTGCGAAATAGCGGTAAGGAGTCTATTGTGATTCCAACTGGCGCAATTTCCCTTCAACGAATTCTCTGTGTTCCGGCGGGACCGTCAACAGACTGTCCTCAAGCCAGGATCTTGCTTGGGAATGATGCCCCAACTCGGCATAGCACAACCCGATCTTAATCAGAACCACAGCGGCGTCGGGGAGAGAAGCCTGTATTTCCTTGAACTTGAAGAGAGCTTCGAGAACGTCGCCATCCTTGAAATGTTCCTCCGCATGGAAAATGCGGGTTGCCCACGGAAAAGCCCATTGTGCGGTCTCTTGACTGACGTGAGATACAAACGCCGACGTGCCGTCAGGACCAAAACCCAGACATTCCGCATTGCCATTCTTCGCAACCATCAGCGCCGTCATCGGACAAAACAGGGCCGATTGCTCTTCCGAAGTGAGGCACGGCTCTATGACCGCTTCTTGCTCTTGGTAGCGGCGGGCCGGTTCGGCTTCTTCTCGATCTCTAGTGAGGCTCCGTGGTGGCTGTTCGACCGCCTCGCGCTCGGGGGAACGGCGGGCCGGCTCTGCTTCTTTTCGATTCCTTTCACTTGCAGGGAGATAGCCGAGCTTACGCAACGCCTCGGCCGCCGCCTTCCGCTTCTCCGGGGCCCAGTGTTCCAACTGCCTTCGATACCACCACACTCTTATCCGGTTCAGCATTGGCTCCCGCCCCTTTTTCATTCACCGGCACACTTTTCCAACGGGCGATCTGCTCCCTTACTTCCCAACAGCCTGCACAGATAGTTCTCCAATTGCGTTTGGATAAAGCACTACTCACTCTCCTTTAGCGGGCCGAGCCACAAACCCATTTTCGGGGTAGTCCCACCTTGAAGCGGGCGGAGAACCCGCTGAAGCGGGGACTACAAACCTCCTTTTTCCCACCTCCCGCCTCTCACTTCCCACCTTTTTCCGGCGGCATCGGTCTCTTCAGCCAGGCAAGATTGAACGCATAGTGCTGGTAGCTGCCAATGAGATGAACAATGCCGTCGGCGCTCTGGCATACCGACAGATAGCCGCGCGGCTCGGCGCTGGTCGTGCTCATCGTGAACGGCCGACCATCGGTGGTCCCCACCGAGCGACCCGGCCCGTCGTCCGTGATCAAACGGCGAACCGGCCACGTCTGGCCTTCGTCGAACGAGAGAGCCGCGAAAAGGCCCGACGCCGTTCGCTCTTTTCCCGCCGCGTCTTTGATCGTCATCTCCTTTGCAAACGAGGCCAGGAAGATCGGCCCTTCCTTGAGACGCGTCAGCACGAGGCGCTGGCCGCCGCCAATCGGCGGAAACGGACTCGCGCTGTAGGTCCAATTCTCGCCCAGGTCGGCCGAAATGCTCATGGGCATCTGGCCGCCGATGCTGTTGCCGCGACCCAAGGCCATCAAACGACCGTCCTTGAGTTGCACGATGCCCGCGTGAATGCCCGCGATCCATGCGCCGCTCAGGCCGCTCTCGAATTTGGGCTGCGGCCTGCCCTGGCCTGGGTCGGTCCAGGTTTTGCCGCCATCGCGGCTGATGTGAATGGCCG
>Ga0315277_10003316_pt1 | contig 21865 bp, 14 predicted proteins | sample YL17G05_15_MG_FD_203695 | JGI IMG/M metagenome (GOLD analysis project Ga0315277, IMG submission 203695) | Sediment microbial communities from Yellowstone Lake, YNP, Wyoming, USA - YL17G05_15 | ecosystem: Environmental > Aquatic > Freshwater > Lake > Sediment | place: USA: Wyoming | collected...
GAATAAAGTGACCATCATTAATTCGTATATTATTAGGCAGGTTGTTCTTAAGTCGCTTCCTGTTGGCTTCGCGGTGGTCACGGAGGTTGTCCTTTATTGCCTGCGTTAAGTTTACTAGGTCCGTTTCATAGGTCTGAATACGTTCGTTATAATCAAACACGTGAGCCTCCTTTAATGGGATTTTTTTTATTAAGCTGAGAAGCGTAGGCGTTCCAACTAATGGCTGGAACGTTAGCAAAAGACTGAAGCTTTTCAAGAAGACGAAATAAAAAGAAAACGAGCACGTTCTTGCCAGTACTACAACGCGGCGGCTTATCTGCCCCATCAAACGTATCGAAGGAAGCCCTATTTACGGCAAGGACACAATCAAGTCGCTGATCGTCCTTCAACTCCGCTAAGCTCCTTCTAAAAGATTTTCCCAAACCATCCTTCCAGGCCAGCTTTGCCGCTACCAATCCTGATAGGATAGGAAAAAGGGGCTTAGGATCCGCTATCCCGATAAGGGTTGGAACCGGGATCGAAGTGCGGTATAGCCGCCTAACAGATTCTGCCTTCTCTCCTGCATATATAAGATACTCTTTATTAACCACCGGCTTTACTTCCATCACCGCATAAACCGCTTCTGCAGGTATATATTTATGATCCGCTTGGTCAAGTAGGGTCGGGGTGTATTGCCGATCATATATTACGATGTCTATTTGATCGCTCGTCCTTCCCTTACTGTCGATGACTATGGCTGAGGCGACCGAGTATCGATTAGGGAGATAGGCGCGTAATGTCCCTAGGAAGTGTTTTTCAGTAACATCTCCACGCTTGCCACAGTGCGATATGCTGCTTTCCGCAAGTTCGAGTTGCGCTTCAAGGACGCGCTGTTCTTTGTAAAAGGCCTCCTGGAGGAAAAGCTTTCCCCCTTTTCCAGATTTTCTTTTGGCTTTAATACTCATATCATAATCCTCAATAAAACAACCTTATTCTATTAATGCCTTTAGAAAGGCGTCTTTGGAATCCGAGTAGAAATCGATGCTAATCTTCGTAGCCATGTCGTCGGACAAATTGAAGAGCTGCTTGCGGGCAGAGATTGGCATGAGCAAGGTAGTCGCGCCCTTCTCGACGGCCAGTTCGGCGATGGCCACGGGATTTGGGATCATCTCAACCGACCCCCCCAGGTTCAGAGCGCCAACGACGATTAGACCGCCCTTAATGCTGCGCTCCAAGAGACCGCTACACAGTGCGACCAACGCGGCCAGCCCAAGCGCGCCGCCGGCCTTGTCCGCATCCATAGCTCGCAATTGCACAGAGAACTCATGCGCCCGCGGATCGCGGTCCCCGACCAATTCCTTCGAGCGGGTATATAAGTTCTGCTCACCGTATCGCACGCTCTCTCGGAACGCCGGCGGCACGGGGGCATTCAATATTTTGACCCCCCCTCCAGGCCCGACCGTCGCCTCGATGCGATAGAGGCCTGAGGACGCATCCAGCCCGCCGGGGCTAATGGCCCAGACCTGGCCCGGAGGCAACGGGTCGCTTTCGATTCGATCTTCGCTGTGGAGTTCAGGCGTCGAGACGAACTGCTCCACTCCCTCAACTCCCATAAAGTAGCTGAAATGCGTATTGCGGAATTCCGTTTTGAGCACCCGCTTCTGCTGTTCCTTCACACGCCGCCGGCATTCAAGAGCAAGCCGGACCATCTTCTCAAGTTCTTCATCCGGCACGGGGATCGACGGATCGGGGAAAAGCAATTTCACAAGCCCGCTGGTCGTCCTCGTTACAGCCTCGATGTCGCGTCCGCTTAACGCACCGCCCCAGTTCACGCGACCTTGTAGGACCGAAACGCGGCTCGATTCCCTCAGCTTAGTCCAGCATTCCGATAGAAAATCGCTAACCAACCCGAAATGCCCTGTTAGCTGCTCATTTGGATTAACCTTTGGAAATTCCCAGCCCGGCACATAGGAGTGTAGGCGGTCCATGAAGGCCGTATCGTACCGCATCTCCGGCGGGAGCGGCCCCAACAAGTGGCTGATCCGTTGCTGTTGTTCCACGTCGACGTCCAAGTTCCCCAGCATAACTATGCTCCCGGAGGCTCGGATACTTTCTTTGCCACGGGAGAACTCACCTGACGCCATATAACCCTTCATAATATTGACGCCATCCTTCTGGTCAAAGGAGATGCCGGCGACTTCATCAAAGCATACTATATCGTAATGACATACTAGACCCCGCTGGCCACTAGCGTTGTTGACAAACATTTTGGCTACCGTCGCTTTTCCTCCCGAGATCAGATGAGAGTTCGGCGAGATTTGCTGGAAAAGGTGGCTTTTGCCCGTGCCCCGCGGCCCCAATTCGACCATGTTGTAATTACGCTCAACGAAGGGAACCATGCGGAGAAGCGTTACGATCTTTGCACGCTCTGAAAGCGCTGCCGGCTCAAGCCCTATCGAACGCATCAGGAAGTCCCTCCACTCTAGCGTACTGAACCGCGCACGAGCCTTGGCCATGACGTTCAGCACGTCCGACTTGGAGAGCTGGATGGCCCGCAAGCTATCTATAGCGAAGGGGCGACCATTTTGCTCCTGGGCAATCGCCGCATCGTAGCTAAGGGTGACTTCGGCGTAAAAGCCATCTGTAAGCATCCGTTCGTGTTCGTGAACGAGGTCGTCGTCGATCCGAACGTCTTTGAGCTGCAAGCTTGGCAGTTCAGCAATGAAGCAATCGTTTTTCGAGTCTAGCCTGGTTTTAACGATGTCAATCAGTTTCACTGATCCTTTCTCGCGGGCGCGGGCCTTAAACAGTTCCTCCTGGCCCGTACGCACAGCTCGATCCGTGAGCTGGCGTTCGACCACCTGCAGGCCCTCGGCGATCTCATTCTCATTGATGGTCGCGCAGTAACGGCCGAGCAAGAATTCGACCACATAGGTAGGAACGGGGTATTGTCGGCTATAGCGCCGGACCAGGTCCTTTCGTACCAGGAAACCTTCGAAGGCCGAGGCTGCTAGTTTGTCCAACGCATCAAGTTCCATATTTACTCCTCACTGCCAACAGTGGTTGCCCTCTTGGCAACGACGCGGCCAGAAACATCTAGCAGCACGACGCTCACCGTCGTACCCTCAAGCGTTTCATCCTCAACTAATAGCCCGACTTTTCCCCCAGCATCTACTGCCTTTGGGGATGCAATGCTGGTCGCTGCGTCGCCGACTTTAGTCCGGATGTCCGCCGTCACGGATACTCCGGCCGGCTCGACTGTCACCCGACAACGCATGCCAAACCACTGCACAGTGCTAATGGTCGAAGTGAATTCCGGCTTTGCCAAATCCGAACTGAAAATCAGGTCCGGGACCACGCACTCTTGTAAGCTAAGGCCCCCATGAGAATACTGGTATCCTTTGCTAAAGCAGGAGATCCCTGCGCCAAAAGCGAATATCTCGGTCGGATTCCAATACCATCCAGCCGTCGGTACGGTGATATGCGCCCCGGCTTTGATCACAGCGCACCGTGACCAGCGGCTCTCGGTAAGATACTTAGGCAGCGAAACGGCAGGGAGCCCACCCGGGACCAGATGCCAACCGTGATCGGTAACCACGCGAACCTGTCGCCAACCAGACGCTAAGAGAGCCTCGATTCGATCCACCAGTAACTCAAGTTGTTCATCGACGCGGTTAGCGATTTTGGCCTGGAGGCTATGCCCAAGATTATCGAACTCCCCATATTCCGTCCAGGCCCGCGCGGCGGGGGCTTGAGGCTGACCTGTCTCCGAAGCGGAGATGCACTGATATCCAGCTGCGGCTATAAGCTTCTTGAGCCTATCGGGCGTGACCGCCTGACCAGAGCTGGAAACTTCTGGTACAAATTCCTCACCAAGCCGATGTCCGACGATCTGACCTGCCGCGGGCGACACCGCCGGTTTGGATGTGCCCGTAACTGTGGGCACCGCCGCCCACCGCCAGCCCTGCACGACACGGAACTTGCGGTCCTGAGCCAACCCGGCCAGACGCTGCCCCAGATCGAAGCGCAGGCCATCGACGAAAAGAATACACGTCCCTGCCTCGGCCTCAATCGCTGCATCCCCGCCGCTGTCCCTGGCCGGGAGAGGAGTGACTGAGACCAGTTTCTGGAAATACTCAGCCGCATTCTGAACCCAGGGCAGGTAGATCGCACGGGCCGCGGCGGATACAGCCTCGCAGTCCTCAGCAGACTTCACCTCGGCGAGCGCCCGGAGCACGGCATCGTCGGCCAAGTAGCCGCCGTGAACATAAAGGTCGACCATGGCCCGGGGAGATTCGCCACCCAAGCCAATGGTTGTATGCGTCGCCATCGACGCAAGATGAGCCAGTGCTCTGCTCAGCGGGCTCTGGCCAAGCTTAGCCCAAACCCACTGCCGGCGAACGGCATGCTCCTCTTCCAGTTTGCCTACAGCCTCGCGGGCCTCAGCGGCGCTCCAATCAGCAAGCTGATTCAGGGCCTTCCGCAGTGCCTTCTCAGCTTCGTCGTTCTCATTTGGCCAAGTTTCCTTCACAAAAAGTAGACACGCTGGTTTGGCTCTTCGAAGAAGATATGGCAGATCAGGATAAAGTGCCGGCGCTTCGGCAAATCGTTCCCATACGCCTAGCCACGTACCCTCGCGCAAGCCCAGACGCTCTGCTGCAACAAGTTCGCCATCGGATTGCGGATCGAAGCCATACTCGGCCTTGCCGCGAGAACGAAATGCCGACCATCGGCCCTCGTCCCATTTCTCCCGAACCCCTCGCGGATCGTTCATCCACTCTAAAAGGTTTCTCGGCGTATCTTCGATCATCAACTTGTCGAAGTCCTCCGCCTCCAATCGCTTGCCTCGCAATCGCGAGAGAGGCGTGATGGCAAGGAGCGTCAAGGCTCCTAGCATGGCCCGGCGTGTCTGGAAATCCTTAGCAACATCCAATTCAAGTCCGGAGTCAGCGGATACTAAGAATGCCTCAACGGTCCAGTCCTTCCCGTTCCTCTGGCACCATACGGCACCCCGGTATTGCAGCTCAACTAGCGGCATTAACGCCTCAGGACATTCTTCGATGGCCCTCAGTGTCTGCCGGCTTACCGCCGGAAGGTAAATCACCGGCACTTCTTCCTGGGGAAGGGAAATTTCCGGCAACACCCGCTCGATGACGCAGCGCAGCCATATCGCCGGTCCTTGATGCACTTCGGGTTTATAATCCCCTAATACGAGCAAGTGGGGCATAAGAGTCCGAAGACGTGGCATAAGAGGCTGCCATTGGCCATCGACATCAGGCCAGAGGATCGCCGCGGGTGCTACCACATCGCTGGGGTTATAACGTGCGGCAACCGCCAACGCCCGGGGGATTGCCTCAAGCAAAGTCATAGGTGCCTGTATTGTGCCTTTCATCATTCTTTTATTTCCATCTAGCTCACAGCTTGAACAGGTCCATGGATAGATCAACCAGGACTTTTGTTCGATCCTCAATATCCTTCACAGTCCAATTGCTCCTGTCCCTGAGGGTTTGATTTAAAAACAATCCGTTAAGATAACCGACAAATTGGCCCTTATTGTCCTTGCGATCTCGTTTTTCGATGAAGGATTTATTGCCCAGTTTGCTGTTGTAACCACTAATCGTTAGATTGCCCAACTTGTGAACGTATTTCTCTCGATACTCTTTGGCTTGAGCTTCGTCACCGTCGGCAATCATTTTGATCCACACATCAGGAATGTTTGATCCCTGAGGGAATATATGCTCAACGGTCCATATAAAATCACCTTTCTCATCTCTCTCCCAAAGGTCAGTTAGCTTCTCGCGTGTTTGCCTCTCTTCCTCGATCTCGCAGAGAACGAAGCGAGTAGCATCGGCATTTTCATCGTATATGTTGCCCGATAGTTTATTCTTAAAAACAGCGTCCGGAGCATACATGTCTGGCTTCAACAACAATTGACTAACGATCTTATCGATCTCCCCCTCCGGTTTCACGCTAAGGGCGTCGATGACTCCAATGAAAATGCGCGAGAGATCACGGGTTGGGGGGATATCGGTTAAGTTACGGCGGACAAAGTATCTCACCAGAAACTCGCAGATTACAGGCAAGTTGGCGTTGGGATGCTCGGCCAGAAGATATAAAAGCAGTGTATATGCTGGAGCGCCACCTATCCGGTTAAGACCTTGAAGCTGTTTGGCAAGTATCGCCGGCACGCCATCGCTTAATGGCATGATTAGCTTATTATAAAGTCTTGCCTTTTCAAACAGATCACCAAAGAACCATTCGGGGTCCTGGTCGATAAGCTTGTCGTAGATGTGAATGATATTAGAACGCGTCGCGAGAGGCACCTTCGGGACGCTGACCTCTTTCTTATATTTGAAAGCGTTATAATATTGGCGCAAGTAGCGCTCCTGGACCGCGTAGTCATCTGAGAGGTTCTCCAATAAGCGGGTCCACTTTGTGAAGTTCTCATCGATGCTATCGGGAGTCTTCTTCTCAAGGACCGCTAGCAGGTTATTCTTGATCAGATCAAGCGCGGAGAGTGGAACACCACGATTATTGAGGGATTCGAAAAGAGTGAAGGCGTCGGCGTGAGATGCTACTTCGATCTTAACCAACGACGACTGATTTACGCGGTCGAGGAGTTTATTAATCTGTTCCGGGTCAAAAACCCGCGCACCTTTCTTGTCTAATTCATCCAGCCGATCAATAAAGAATCGGAATGCTTTGAATAGGCGTCTATTTCCCGCGTTGGCCAGCACGTCAATATTGCTAAGAATGCCCGCGTCTTGAAGGATTGCGCAGTAATCCCCGTAATTTTGCCCTTGAAAGGAGGGAACGACGCGCAAAGTCTTCTTTTGCCCCTTAAAAACGAGTCTGTGTCGGAGATTGAATAATTCATGCTCGGCATCCTTGTCCTGAAGTTCGCATTTCAACAAGCAGCTGTGTATCGCAGCATAAAGAATCGAAAGAGTGACCAGGCGTTGTTGTCCATCTACGAGTTCCAGATCTTGTATTTGAATCACATCATCAGCTCGATTGATACAGATCATCGATCCAATGAAATAGCCTGGCGGATTTTCCCATAGGTCATCGAAAATGTTCTCCCATTCGTTACGACGCCAAACATATTCCCGTTGATAGCGGGGAACCACAAACTTCCAGTTGGCATCAATGCTAAGTAGTTCAGAAACTGAACGTTTTTGGGCAGATTTAATCATGGCGTCCCCTTTCGCGCTTTGCGCTTCATCTCATTTGTATAGTGGCAGTCGTTCCAGCGGTTGCCGTCGAACTTTGTATCTCCCATGAAATCCACAGCCTTTTCATCCCAACCCCAAAACCACGGAAATTCTTCCCTTTTCCGCCCAGGTTCCTTGCCGCGGTCTTTATCCCACTTGATGTTCGGCTTTGAGCGAAGGATACCCGCACCCTTCTTCCCCCCCGGCAGCTCGGAGGCCAGGAACGGCCTGATGTTCATCCGCACCCCATCATTGATGTCCGGTTCCCAACCAATCGCCTGATCGTTAAGCGGCTTCCAGCGAACAAAGAGGTCGAATGGTGGCTCTCCCTCCAGGACTGCAATCAACCGTTTCTGCAGCTCCATAGCGGCAGCTAGACGGCCTTCCGCACCTTCCTCTCCACGCTTTTCGCTATCCTTTTGCCGTGTAATCCAGTCGCCCAAGTAGCTATGCGTCAGGCTTTCTAGCGTCTGGCGGCCCTTGCCCTCCGCGCCGGCCAGAGTGTGATAATTCACAAGCACGTGGAAACCGTCCACCTTGCGGCCGTCCCAGATGTGCCAGACGAACGGGCGTTGATGGAACAGATCACAGTGCTGCTTGAAGAAATCGTTGCGCAGCCACCCGTCGAAATCGCCGGCGTCCGAACCGGTGGCGCGGATCAATTCCAGTTCAGTCCTCGGTTTCCAGTCTTTGCCGTAGGACGCTTGCAGCAGCTTGCGCAACCGCTCCGCCCCCGGCTCTTCGCCACGAACGGACGGGACGCACGCGATGCCGTCCACATCTGCCAGCTTCTCCAGACCGTCCGAGCAGAGAGCCAGGCAATCCGGGAAACTCGATCCCGTCTGGCGCGGCCACTCGTAGCCGAGCAACCGCGCCACGGCCACGTGCAGCGGATCGTCGGCACCTTTTGGATGTCCGTTGAAAAGCCATTGCGTCGGATCATCCGAGTGCGGCTTCGGCAATCCGTGCGGATATTTCTCTGCCGCCACCTTCTGCCAGTGCTCCAAGTCGAAGGGGACTTTTGTCAACGTCGCTGTCGTCAGCTTCAGCTGTTGATCAATCTTACGTACTTCATGTGAGAAGATATCTGAGGATATGAAGGACCATAGAAGCGGAAGGTGTGCGGCATTGATAGGCCACAATGCACCTATATTCATGTCATACTTCTCTCCGGTGTACAGTGTCGCCGGAAGACTTGTCATAAGACTCACCACAACACCTCGCTGTCCCCATGCTTTGCCACCCTGGAGACTAGCGATGCCGAGATCCGCAAACCGGCGGAGAGCCCCTTCGCCACCTTGCCAGAAAAGAACTAGTGCACGACCACCATAGGGAATTGTGATGTCCGGTGTGCTTTGAAATGGGATCCAATCTGAGCCAAGCGCTGGGATCTCCCAAATGTAGCGCTGGAAGTGAGGATTATCACCAGTCCGTAATCCGGTAAGCGATAGCGCATGTTCATTAAGGAGAGCGTGCTTGCTTCCAGCGTCCAATATTATGCGATGGTCAGGGTTCGTAAGCTGCCTGATTGCCGAAAAAGGGGAAGGCCCCGCGGAAGCCAAGGCCACTTTCTTTTGCTCAACCTTTTCCTGTACGGTCATATCGAGTGAGAAGCCAAGGAGTGCAGAGCTAGGCAACTGTAAAAATGCGCTAAGCGACACATTCACAATTTCGCCGCTGATTGTTTCAAAAGCCCCCGGACCTAAACGCACAAAGAACGGCCATTCGAGTGAAGAAAGTATCGACTTGCGAAAATGTTTATAGGCTGGTTGATAGCTCCAGTTGTTTGGGCTCACAAGCGCAGCTGAGCCGCCAATGAATAATTGGTCTGATATACGATCAAGAAATGCTGTAGCAAGATCGGCTTTGGACAATCCGTGGCTCTGCTCACAATAGGTTCGAAGCATCTCGCATTGGCTTTGCCGAGTGAGGTAAGGCACATTTGTCGCCACGAGAGTGAACTGGCCGGCAAGAATTTCCGCCGCCTTTGCCAGGCCGTGCGCGGTCACGGCCATTTCGTGTGCGGAGTCGTCCTTGGCTTCCTGCGCCAGCGCCTTTTCCAGCAGGGGTTGGAGTTCACGGAACGCGGCGACGAGTAGGTCACCCTCGTAGGCGCGCGGGTTGATTAGGCTACCCAGTACTGGCGCTTTCTGGAAAAGCTGGTAAAGGCGTTCCATGCCACGCTGGAGCTGTTCATTATCTCCGGCAATCTTCAGCCAATCGGCTTCGCGGGCATTCGGCGCGAGGCCGGAGCAGGCTAGGTTCATCGCCGGCAGCGTGCAGTACCCGATGCGCCGCCAAGCGGCCAGCGCTAGATTGAACGCTCCTATCTGAGTGCAGCGCTGGTCAATCTCTAGGCCAAACAGATTATCGCGGATTACTGCTGCTACCGCCTCCGCTTCGCACAGCTTTTCCTCCTCCATTCGCAAGTCCACCAGCCGCTCGAACATCGCTACAACGAAATGCCCGCTGCCCATGCACGGGTCGAGGCATTTGAGTGCCTTCGCCATTTTCGGCCAGCCGTCAAACGTGCCAGCGGCAGGCAGCCACCTCCCATCCTCACCCTTAATGAACCGGAGATAGTGCCAGGGGCATCCCGGCAACGCAACCGCCTTGCGGAGTTCTTCTTCGCTCTTCGCGTTTTCTGCCAGCTTGAAATTCACTGTAAGGTCTTTACCCGCGTGCCAAGCGCCGATTGTGTTGTCGAGGAGGAAGTCCACCATATAATCCTCGGTGAACAGTTGTGTGACGGCTGGCAATTCGTCCGCGCCGATCTTCACTCCGGATTTATTTACTGCTTCTTTCCGCTTCGCCTGCCAAAACTGATAAACCCACCCTAAAGCATCCTCCGCTTTGAACGTCTCAGGGGCTAGACCGGCTAGAAGTCGTTCCAGCTTAACGCGATGCTCATTGGCTAGGCTGACTTGTAGGACCGGATCGTCTGGTCGGAAAATCTGCGGAAGCATTTGCTGGGCACAGCGGCTGGCGTATGCCCACAGGTCCAACTTAGCTTCTTTTGCAAGTTCTTCGGCTTCCGCCAGGCTTATCGCTACGCCAGCAGAGGGGTCTATCAACAAATCGTTCTCGGACAAAAATCGGGCAAAGAGCATCCGGTGCCAATGCTCGTAAGCACACTCATTGACTAGACGGGCAATGGCCATTTCGCCCTTCGGATTCTGTATGTCACCAAGTTGGCGGGCATGAGCACGCAGGCGATTACGGAGCTTTCGTTGCTCAGGCGTTTGGTGGGGGTAGGGCTCGTAGTGGTGGACGGCAAGGATTTCGAGAGCAGCGCGAGCGCCGGTCTCAGCGACGTCGCGGGCTTCTATAACCGTATGCTCGAGCTTATTACGGAGATCAGTCTGCAGAGCCGGCATACTTGAGTCACCTCATAGTTCCAGAGTTTTCAAGCATTCACCAACTACCAGTCGGGCATGCATGGAACACATAATCATGCACTCGCGATCTTCGCATATCTGGCTTCTGCTTCCTCATATGCCATTTGCGCTGCACCTAAATACAACAGCTTCATGTGCCCGATTGTCTGGCGATCACGCCCGGAAAAATAGTCACCCTCCATTGATTTCCCATCAGGAGCCAACCGAAAGTGGCTCAATCCAATGTGTGCGTGCATTGTTTCTTCTGCGTCTGGCCGAGGGGCGTTGCTGTATTCGAACGTCAGTCCTTCTGTCACACCAGGCGTCACGTTCACTACGGCCATCAGCGAGTATGAGCGAGATTTCTGAAAAACAAATTCCACGCACAACTCCGTCCAAGTTTGGGAAATATACATCATACTCCTCAGTGGCACGCCCTCCCTATAACTGGATGTCTGCACGCCAAACCATGTTCCCCGGTAATCAGGAATCCCCGTTATTTGTCGCCCAAGCAGTCGCCACCTCCACATAAGGCGATTGTAAAGCAAGTGACCCAGGCCGTAGACCGACATGATGGATGGCGCTTCAACCCACCACGGCACTTCTATCTTCCACCGTACTACCAAAGCAGAAAAGCCATATGTAATCAGCACAGCAACAATCGCAAGCACCCAGGGCATTATCTTGCGATCACGACTATCGCTTGCATAAACATGCATGGATTACCATCCTTTCCATTTTCTTATGGCGGCTTTCAGGAACAAGTCACAATTGGCCGCAGGCCACTGGACAAGGTTTTCGCCAAGCAGCCAATACTGTTCGTTTACACACACGAGTTTGGACCGATCGGTTTTAAATAGCCAGCTTATACAGCTGCAAAAAGTGTCCCGGTAACTAACTCCGAAGTACCCATCTGGGGCATTCCACAACATGCATTCAAGATAGTACGATGGAGCGGTGTCCTTCACTATCTCGCCAGCATCCTCAAGCACGCTGCGCAGGTTCTTTAAAATGCGAACCATTGGTTTGAACCTGCTATTGGTTGCCTGGTGTTTTACTGTGCAATTGGCCGAGTGCCGCTTCGGGTAATTGATGATTTCACCGGTTGAAGCCATAGGGAAGATTACGCCGGGGACATATTCTTGATCGTTTTCGCTAATGAACCGAATGTATCGTCGATATTGGTAGCACACTATGACGTCGGCGCTCCGACGCGAACCGTTGGCCTTGATTTTGACGGCTTTATTGCCGAGCGTGATGGCAGCCGCTCCAAAGGCGTTTGACAGCCGACTCACGACGCCGCGCTTGAATTCGTCAAACCTGTAAGTCGCATCCGCATAGGCTCGGTGATAAGCCGCCTGCTGCTCCGGAGGCAAAGCGCTCAGATCGCTTCGCATGATTGAGTTTAATTGAATGACGGTATCCACGTCACTCTCTGCGTAGATGTTTGTATCATTGGCATAAGAGCCTTGAAGATAGACTTCGAAGTCCTTGTCTGCATATTCCGCGCTCCGTTTGAGAAGCGCATTCCGCACGATCTGGTAGGTGGCAGATGATTGCTGGACTGAACCCTGGTGTGACCAGATTTCGAGTTGCGACTCGGGGATTGGCATCGTTTCATCCTTTGTTTTCCAAAGAAATTTCATAAAACTGACGATTCACGTATCGTTTCCTTCTTGATTCATGGTTCAGTTGATGACAATCGGGCCGATCTTGAGTTTGTGTCTTAGCTCGACTTCGGTCTTGGCGACCCAGTCCTTCACTTCCTCGGGCGTCTTGAGCGTTGGACTGGATAGGTGGACGTGCTGCGTCTTTGGCTCCAGTAGTTTGGCCGCAGAGAGAACAGCATTGGTGAACTGCTGGGGCAAGGCATTTGTTCGCGTTTTCCAAGATGAAAGCGGGCATTCCTCTAAGCAGCGCAGCAGGGCCGCGTCGTCGCCTACTTCCAGCGTAGGTTGCTCATCGAGGCCCTCAGATTTGAGGATTTGTTGTTTCTGGGCAGGCGCTATCTTCTTCCAGTTGTCGTTGCTCTCCAGGGCGCCCTGCTCTCGGTTGAAGGCGGCGATATACTCGGCATGGGCTTTATTGACCGCCGCCCGCAGGGCGGCTGCTGCCGCTTTGTGGATCGCTGGTACTGGATCATTAGCATCGAGCAGCTGGCGTTCATCCTGCACGGCACCAGCCTGTCTCTGGAGCTCAGTTGCTTCGGGAAGAAGCGTGGCGCATCTCAGCAGTTCGCCAAGCGTATCCCACGCCGGCCTACGTTTAGCCGCAAGGTTGGCCGCAACGTCCCAGTCTTTGATCTGTTTTGCAATGGCATCATGCTGTTTGAGGATTTCAGTGAGCTGTTCATTGCCAGCTAGGGCACGTAGATTGTCGATGTGGAGCGTGGATGCCCGAACCGGCATGGGTGGATCGCCGCCAGCGCGCTCGGCTAAATCAACAAGCTTGGCCAGAAAAGACCCGGCTTGGATGACCTCGTCACCGGGCTTACAACTTACGCCGGCAGACTGATATAGCTTCCGAAGCTTGATCTTCTGGGAGGCATCTAGCATGGCCGATTCGACGCGAAACTCGGTTACGGGAATTTTAGCCTGGTCGAGCTGGCCGGAGGCCAACGAATTGCCGTTGTGGACGGCCCGCAGATGGCCGACGGTATGGAGGACTATGAGGCCGGCATCTACCGCGTCACGTGGCCAACCATAAGGGCTATCCTCGAAGGCAGAGCGGACATCTTTGCCCCTCTTACCTGCCCCCACAGAAGAGAGGAGCGCAGAGCATACGGGATGTTTCTCGGGTTTGTCACTGAATCCTACAGCCTTGAGGGCGTCCTCATCGCCGTTCTTGGCACGGTTTATGACACTATCCCATCGGTCATGATCGGCATCTCGAAAGTTCGGGAAGAGCCGGTCCAGCGAAGCCTCAGCCGCAGTCCGCACCTTCTCGACGAGGTTGAGCTGGAATAACTCTGTGCCCCCGCCTTGGAAGATCTTACTGCCATCGACCACTTGTTCGATAATCTCGTTTCGCCGGGACTCGGAGTCCTTCATCCGCGCTTCCATCCCGCGCCGGGCCTCGCGCGCGGGATCCGTTGATGGCGCACCTTTGAAGTCGATGGTGGATTTAGCGGCCTCGAAATCGACGATAGCCTTTCTTAAGTCATCTGCGCTGGCCTTAGGCACAAAAATATAGACTATAGGGCTATCGGTGCCGGCGGCACGCGCATCGTGGACTACCGTGCTCTCGCTCTCGCCCCAGCCGTCACGGACCCAAACCGGAATCTCATGGCCCTTGGACACAGGCGGCTGGTCGCCGAAGTGCAGGACGAGCTTCCGAGGTTCCTTGCTCTTGCCATGAAGCAGTTTGATGCCTCCGATGGCCTTGTCGAACACCGCAGAAAGTAACGCTGACCGTTTACTAGAGATTCCGGCCGCGTCGGACAAAAGCTTCGTCTGTCTGTTGCGGAACTCCCGATCCCACTCGCTGCTCTCGCGAGTTTGGAGGCTATAACCGTCATCTAACTTGATGAGCGTAGCGTTTTGGACTAGCTTGTCGAGGATCCGCGGGACGTCTTTTCGATACAAAGCGCCGTCTTTGCTAAGGTCACTGACCAACAAGTCTGCGAGCATCTCCGGCGTGGCACGAACACCAATGTCGGCGGCGGCCTCGCGCGGCAATTTGCGGATCAGAAATATCAAACCACAAAGCTGGCGCGCAAGCTTACCATCGGCCGTGCCGTCATCCAGCTTGCGGATAGTCTCGTCTATTTCTCGTAAGAGAACGCCGGTGAGAAGCAGGTCGGGCTGGAGCTGCTCGAAGATGAAATCGGCGGGCACGACGTTGCCTAACGGCAGCTCGGCTGTTTCGCGGACAGCGTCATGGACGATGCGCAACTGTGTGCGCAACTGCGCCCTCGTGCCGGGCGTGTCCACGGCCTGGAGGACGCGCTCCCAAAATCGGCGGCGCACCGGAAGGAGGGGATAGTCATCTACGATGATCGAGCGGTCCTCCGAACGTACCGCAATGGCGGTGCCGGCCAATTGACGGTCAATCTCACCGGCATGCGAATCCAAGCAATCCTGTACGGGCCTGACCTTGTCGGCTTTCTTAGCGAGCACCACTCTCCGAGTCACCGTTTCTACATCAATGTCAGATAGTTCGACCGGGATGGTGAAACGTCCGCGGAGGCGCTGGAGCATGGGCAAACTGCCGGCGAGGGCGGTCTGTCCGGCGCCGATCAGCATCACCCGGCTGTCAAGTTGTTTGCAAATGGCCTCTGCGACCTCCTGAACATCGCTCGAACGTTGCGTGCTGTCGCCTATGAATAATTGCACCTCGTCGAGCACAATTGTCGTCGCCGGGATCTGATTGTTAACAAGAAGTACTTCACGGACAAGTCCGATAAACTCAGCCGTCGTGATATCAGCTACGATGGGGAATTGAGCCCGCAGCGTAGCACGGACCTGTTTTTCATCAGGCGCGAAGCTTGGGTCGACGGTAAGCAACGCTTGTGCCAGTAATGGGCTGACGTAGAGATCCTGCAGTTCTCGGATGAAATCCTTACCCGCTGTCTCAATTAGATTGCGGACCTTATCGTAGATCCCCTCTTTCTTAAGCCAGAGGCAGAAACGAGCCTGCGGCAATGATTCAGGGAGGTCCTTGGATCGAAAGATGGTCGCAAGCACCGTCAAACGAACGCTGTTGCCCCCGCCCGAAGGTAGCGCGCCAGCCGCCGCATGAAGCCCCCCGCAGCGTTTGCCGTGCGTACTCAACTCTTTAAGCAAATCCTTCACTTCAATCGGCAAGCGTGCCAACCCACGAGCGGTCGCGCCGTCTGTGAATTTGGTATCAATCCATAGATGTCGCAGCATCTTCTCAAGGTGCGATTTACCGCTGCCGAAGAAGCCGCTGATCCACGCCGCCGGCTGGACCGCCGAGTCCAGATTGCCTAGGTAGGACTCCAAAATACGGACCATCCCGTCCTTATATTGGCCCTCGCAGACGAAGTGCTCAAGCTCATAGCGGAGGGTTTCGACCTGCTTTGCGGTGAGGGCCTCGCTGACGGCAACAACACCATCATTTAGTAGTTTGGTTGAGATGGGATCACGCTGAAAAATTTCGCGGTTTTTCATGGTTCGTTTACTCCGCTGTGTAAAGTGATCGGGACAGCGAGATAGTTCCAGCCGTCCCGAGCATCGAGAAGACGATAGTTGTTGTTGTCAAATTCGCCGGGAAAGAACAAGATGAGCCTCCCCCGTATATCTTGCTCCACATCCTTGAGCACTAATGACACCTTCGTGAAACCGAAGAGCGACGCTACCCCATGCACGGCGACGACCGTGTCAGCGTTTACATCCTCAGCCGTCAGCACTTTTCGCAACTCCGACGCGGCGTACTGAACAAAACCACTCTGGAGCTTAAGGGATAAATCGCCAGGCTCCTCGAAATACGCATCGCGGTAGTCCATCGCGGCCATCCAACGCGCGAAGCTGCCAGTGAAATCAAATAGCTTCCAGCCCTTCCCGGCCTGCCGCGTTTCCATGTCAAAAAATTCTAGCCTTGCGCGGAGTTTTCGCTCATCAGCCTTGTCATAGACAATAAATATAGTCCGCTGTGCGCCAGATAGATTACGTTGCCAAGGCGCCGAAATATGGCTTTGGTATCGTTTGGCAAGATCTTCAATCCGTCCCATGAATCAACCGCCTTTCTTCCTCGGGCAGGAGCCTCGAGAAGGAAATTTCCACGACGCCGCCTGACGCCTTCAAGTCGAGGTAGCCAATCCGTTTTGCGTCTGTTGCCAAGAAGATCAATTCGTCGGTTCCGGTATCCAGCACCTTCGACCATAGAGTCTCGAATAGTACGGCTCCCCTCGCCCCTAGGGCATAGCCGAGCATAAGTGCGAACGTCACAACCGCCGGCGTCGGACTGACCGCGCGGCGGCACTTACGGCTGCGACCCTCAAGATGACCCGACTGGGTCCATGATGAAGCCGCGTTGCGAACAATTTTATCAAGCACAGCTTCATTGAAACGGGAACCCGTTCCCCGATTTAGCGCATCTGTCAGAGCTTGGCGGCCGAGCTCTTCCCCCGGTCGTAGTCGGACTACGGGGAGCGCGGTGAGCCGGAGCAAAGGATCGCGGGCCAGAGCCAAGAGCAAAGCCAGGAGCGGCCGCCCGCGCTCATCGGATTGCCAGAGGTGACGTAAGACCCGAAAAAGAAGAACACCGCTATCGAGAGCATAGATCTCAGAGAGCCGCTGGTCGGAAAGCCGCCGAGTGGCAACCGTACGCTTTGCAAGGCAGTTATCCTCGATGATTAGCTTTCGGTATTCTGCGCGTGTTGTAGATGGGCTCGATACCCGAAGCAGGGTTGTTAACTCATCGAGCATGATTGTCCTGCTGGTGTGTGTCCCCTTATTGCCAAAACGGAAACCTACCCTCGTATCGGCAGCAATCGCTCTCTGCTCCTCGGTGAGATCAAAGCCAGCAATTAACAGGTCGCCATTCATTTTAATCCTACAATATTCGCCGGCATATTAGCCGGCGGACAAATTATAAAACACAATTCTTTTGTTGTCAATAGGTTATTGAAAAAATCTTGAACAAGAAATTTCGTCCAGAGACCAAAACACATATACGCCCCTACTTTTTATAGGATGTTCCCCTTTTCAAAATCGGGAGAAGTTATCTTCCCTAGTCTCCTTGGCTCGCCGCTGCATCCTGGCCTCGGCCGCTCTCTCCGTAAGACTTGATATGGGGGGGGCTTCGAGAGCCGGAAGCGAATGTTCTTCCCTTATCGCACCAAGGCCAGGGTCAGTAAGGGCTTTCCAGAGGTTCTGGATTCGTTCGTCCTTCGGATGCCAGTTCAGTCCTCTACACCCCTCTATACTCTTGCCCCTGGGGGATTCCAGCGAATATCGTGGCCCAAACGCCGCTGACTTGACAATCACCTTTCAGGGTGATTTTTCGGACAAATATAATTATCCCTTATCGTCTCCCTCTGTGGGGGATGCGGCCCTTCTTCTTGGCGGCTCCGAGCTTCGAATGATTGTATTTAGCTGCAGATAAGTTTGTCTCATTTTATAAAACTGTTTTTAACGATAATCGTTATCAAACACACCATTGCCAACCATAGCTTTATTTTTTAAATATTCTTATAAAAACATCTCAGTGTACGCCGGGTAATATTTATAAATTTTGCGATATGCAGATAACTTATCAGATTCGAACTCAAAATCTTTCGGACTCCAATTTTTTCGACAGGGCATCATGCGGTCGAGGTAAAGTCGCTCCTTGCGAGTCACTTTTGGAACAACAATTTTATAGGGATCTTTAGTCAATGTCGACTTGAGAAAAAACAATTCTTTTCGATTTAGAGAAGCCAATTTTTTTTGTTCATCTTTAGTGCCGACCATGCCTCCCAAAGAAAGCATTCTATGGCCATCAGAATAGATAAACGCAAAAAGCGGGAAAAAGCTGATCCCGCTTCGTCCCATAATCCCTTTATTTATGGCAGATTCAATAAAACGAGCATTTGCATTAGGAAGATGGTCGCGTGAAAATTCAGACACCAAAGAGTGTGACCAAAGGTATGCCCTTCCCTCCTTAAGGAAATGTTTTCTCCACTGTCTTGGGTTCCATTTCCCCAATCCATCCTCTGGCTTGCCAGGAGGTTCGACGTCCACGGTGACTATCAGAACCGAACCTGCAGACAATTGGGCGGCAGCCATATTAACAGAATCTAAGAGCTCTTCGGTCAAAAGATAATCAAAGTCAAGCCAAAGAATATGCTTCATATTAGGAGAAAGCATTGGGATGATATCGGCAATATCACATATTGCGATTTTTACACAACCATAGGGCCTATTGAATTTGACCCTACGGGCAATATCAACTGATGCTTCTACGCTAAGAAACTTATTGATTCCCAAGTATCTATGGAACATGACAAAATCTATGAAATATATCGAGCCGAACCCAGTATATTTATACTCACTTATAGGAAATCCGATTTCCATTAAAGATTGAAAAGTATGAATCAACATCCGGCGCTCTACCTGTTTTGCCGGCCGGAATTCATAGTGCACTTTATTATAGCTTTTACTGAGCTGACTCACTTTAGACCTTCGCGTTTTAAGAAATCGTGAAATGTGTATTTCCCAATAGCTCCTGCACCCATGCGAGGCCTTCTCAAATGTTTCCGGACTTTGTCTAGATCTAAATTCTCTGCATCGTACTGGACCCGAGTCGTTGTCCTGCTAATTGTCTTTTCTGGCAGAGGCGCATTGAAAACGGTCGGCCGGCGCGATGCGAGCTCGCCCAAAAATATTGCCTTTACTTCTTTCGAAATTTCGCGTTCTATAGGTTCTTCATCCCGGTCTTGCGGGTATTTTTTATTACAAAACGAAATAACTGGCCGCGCGGCGGTCGCCATCCTTCCTTTTACATATAGATAAATTGAGGATTCCTTATTTAGATCTCTTTTTGTAGTTGTCCACGGCAGCCGAAGAGGGTCTTCGGATTCAAAAAAAACAAAACCAAGAAATGCCCTATACTTTGAATGGAACTGCGGCATAGGCGCAACATCCCATCCAGAGGCAGTAGACTTATCCGCCGGCAGTACAACCCTACCATTACAGATGATATACCAACCGGCAGATTCCATAGGGAGCCTTCCGTCTTCATCAGGTCGCGCTAATGTCGCATAGATGCGTACTAAAACTCCTTCTTTTTCGAACTTTTCAGACGACGCATGCCCTCCTTTTGGCACCCCTACGGGAATTTCGTAGGGCTTCACATGGGACCCATTCACCTGAACCCGGACATATTTATCCAAGAAAAATGCATAGGTCTTTTCTATCGCCTTAGCTAGTTCATTACCAAACGTTTTATCGTACAGTCGTAGCTTTACCTCATTATGTAGTTCTTTGATTATTATCAGGGTTCCTGCAGAAGACTTTTTATTAGCACTTCCAATTGGTGATAGTGGGATCCTCCAGTCCTCAAGAGAATTCTCCTTTAAGAGCCAGTCTCTAACATTGAGATCGCAGGTAAATCCTGTGCTAGTAGTCCGAGAAGTGATTTGGAATCGATTTCCAATTTTAAACAGCGCCCTCTTAAGCCCAATCCCATAAACACCGAGATATCCTGGCTTAAAATCTGTACTGTGACCGAAGTTGAATGCTTCGCGCAGCGCATATTGGTATTCAATACCGCCACAGTTGTCTTTGATGACGACTTGGTCTTGGGAGTAATCAACCGCAATTTCTGGAAGGCCAGAAATAGGTTTATGGAGCTGGCCACCCTTCCTAAAAATCCCTTCTGAGATGCTCGAAAGGCTCAGATGCTCGGTTCTTATAAGACCATCTATTGAATTATCAATCAGGTCGAGAATACTATCCTCAAGAGAAATATCCTTTGTGAACATTTGTATGAAGAAGCTCTTTTTTGGAAATGCATTTGCGTGTTCTATTGTCATTGAATTATTCCTTCTTGGGATGTTTGTACGGTTGTCATGTGCGTTAAACGCTGCTTCATTATATTAAGGAATGCCTTTTCCTTATCACAGGCTACAAATCGCATTCCTTTTTCTTTAGCAGCAACGAGCGCTGTCCCGGTGCCTGCAAAAGGATCAACAAGAAGCCCATTTTCTATTCCGCTTATTTCTACTATCCTAGATGGAATCTTGAGTGGCAGCTCGTTGCTTGGGCGGTGTTTGAATTTTGGATGCCGGACAGGACTAACATCTTCCCATACGTCACTTAAGTTGAGACCGTTTTGAATGAACTTTTTGTAGCCTCCGTAATCTTTAATGGTCTTGCCACAACTTCGACACTTGGCAACTGGTATCAGTGGTCTTCGAAATCGTGCTGGATTGCCCCTGGTATAATAGAGAAGCGCATAATGGGCAGGTTGTAGATAGCTCCCTCTTGCAAATCCATTTTTCATAGAGACCGCGATCCAATGACGGAACTGAAGATGTTGGGCTAGAACAATTGATAGCCGAAGGGCCCAGCTTGGTAAGTGAAAGAGATATAAGGCCCCACCGTCCTTGAGGACGTCGCAACATCGTAATAATATATCCGACATATATTTGAAATATTGATGATCCTCTAGGAGATCATCTTTTTTTGCCCCAGATCCATATCTTTTACCAAGATTGAATGGAGGGTCAAGAAACACTATATCTGCGCATCTGTCTCGCAAAGAACTGAGAAAATTTAGTGCATCGTCGCAAACAATCTCTCCTTCAGGAAACTTAAGGATGGTTCCTCGATAACCGCTTTCCCACCACTCCTTTTTTGACATTGATAAGAGTCTCATTTGTTCCTGATTTAGGACATAAAATTCCTTGCTTTACAGCATTTATTTTTCATTGTTTATCTTGGGCGTTATCTTGCGACGCCCCGAACTGAATGTAAACTAAGCGGGAAAGCTCTGTCAATGGATTAAAGAGAGAAGGGGATTTAATAGTCATATTACAGATCTACCTTTATTTCCAATCTCGATTTTCAGTAGTTCGTACCTATCAGAATAAATAGCCCGGCTGGCGGTCGCCCTCCGCCCTCGGCCTTCTTCCCACAGATCCCCAAAAACTTCCTTTTCACAGGTAGAGCACGTGCTCGTAGGTCAGCTTCCGTCCGCCGAATTCCTTCTCGATGATCGCCCGGACCTTGGAGGCCGGCATCAGGAAGCAGGCCGCGAACGTCTGGGCGAATTCCTCCCCGGGATTATAGATAGTACCTATATTATTACCCATTTAATTGCGTATTACCCAGATTTAGCTATCCGGTGCCATTTTGCGTCCCTGCCCCGGCCAAGGCATTCAACCCTTCCTGCAGCACGTTCTTTCTTGAGAACTTTGCGAACCATGTCAACGCTCACCCCCGGGCATTTCGCCTGAAGGTCACCCACTGAAAAATCATTATTGAGCCCGGCGATCGCAGCCAGGATAAGTTCCGTTTTAGCTCCCCGCGGACTTTTCAGCTGACCGACTCGCTCTTCGAGTTCCTTATAGGCTTCTTTGAGCGTGAACAGGACAAAATTGATGTAAGGCCAGGGGTCGTGCTTTGTTTCATGCCAACCCCTGGAACTCTGTTCTAATGTTTCGTAGTATCGGTCTTTGCTCTGTTCAATATGACGCTCGATACTGATATACCTCCCGACCTCGTACCCCAAATGATAGGATTGAAGGAGCAAAAGAAGTCTTGATACACGCCCGTTGCCGTCCCTGAACGGATGGATGCACAGAAAATCCAGATTCCAGGCCGCAAGAAAAACCGGCAGCGGGATATT
>Ga0315277_10003317_pt1 | contig 21859 bp, 24 predicted proteins | sample YL17G05_15_MG_FD_203695 | JGI IMG/M metagenome (GOLD analysis project Ga0315277, IMG submission 203695) | Sediment microbial communities from Yellowstone Lake, YNP, Wyoming, USA - YL17G05_15 | ecosystem: Environmental > Aquatic > Freshwater > Lake > Sediment | place: USA: Wyoming | collected...
TTATTGTAGTGCCAAAACAAAGACCATACAAATATACTTTTGATTTGCATCTTAATTTTTTTCCTTACGAACATTCATTTCTACAAATAATGAGAAATACCAATAAAAAAGAATGTAAATCATCAGGGGGAGATATCTTCTACATTGAAGAATGCGGGGGGATTGAGTAAGTCCCTCTGAGCCCTCGACTTTCTTCGTCCTTGCGAACTTCCTCCTTCAATAAACTTTCTGGTGGATACAGCCGGACGGACGCAGTAGATAACTTGCTTTTTTAGAGGATAGGTGTATGATATGAAGTAGAAATTGAGAGCCTAGATCTACAAATAGATATTATTGTTTGCTTCAAAAGATTTTACCGAATTTTGCTATTTGCAACTCAAGATAATAAAGAGTTGCTTTTTTTAAAAAATGACCAAGAAACAGCAATTTTTATCAAATCATAACAGATTATCTCCTTTAAATCTGCAGGCCACTATATCCTTGCTCTCCCGTTTTAGAATAGAGAAGGCGTCTCTTTTTAAAGACGATAACTGGTCTTTGGACAAACTTCGCAGGCCTTTTATTTTATGGCTCACCTCTTTTTCATCGAAAAGAGAAGACAAGTAATTTGATTGGTTTTTGATTTAATATTAATTCTGATGTTCCGAAACCAGGGGAGTTAACAATAAAATTGCAGGAACTTAAGTTTTTTGATATAATTAATCTATGGCAATATTTGTAATCAAAAAAGAAAAGACCAATTGGAAGTTTCTGGCGATCGTATTTATAGTGGGATTTAGCGCAGGTGCATGGACGATTTGGTTAACAAGCTCGGTTGGTTTTTAATAAAAAGTTCGCTTACGAGAAGAACCCCGGCCTTTAGGCCAGGGATTCTTATAAAATTACGTTGATTCGTTTTATCGTTTAGTTTAGGATTTGATAATCCCCCAGACAGCTGACTGACAGGCGCCTGTCTACCGATAGGCAGGTTTTTTGTTAGAATTAACGAATCGATTACTTGTTTAAGATGAACCTAGATTATGGCAAAGAAAAAAGAAATTTTCATTCTTGGAGACAGCATAGTTTTGGGTGCTTTTGATTTTATTAAAGGCGGCTGGTCAAGAAGATTGGAAGAGTATTTCAAGACGAATAAGATCGCGATCAAGGTAAATCGCCACGGCCTTATAGGAAATGATACAGAACGGTTGTTAAAAGAATTTGGAATGAAAACCGATAATCGTAAACCGGATATCATTATTTTTGCGATTGGAATTAACGACAGTCAAATTATTAATAGTCAGCCGCGAATTCCGATTGAAGAGTTTCGAGATAATTTAAATCAGCTAATAGAAAAAGCGAAAAGATATACTCAGCAAGTCGTTTTTATCGGCTTGAGCCGCGTTGACGACATTAAAGCTCAATTGGTTTGGTGGAGCCGAAAAGGTTCGTATCTTAATGAAGTTATTAATAAATATGATGCAGCTTTAAAATCTGTTGTCGAAGAAAAAGAATGCTTTTATGTTGAGGTAGCCGATATATTTGTTGATAAATCATTACTTAGCGACGGCGTTCACCCCAATTCGAAAGGCCATCAAAAATTGTTTGAAAAAGTAAAAGGAAGTCTATTAAAGCATGAGCTCTGCTGATTCTGTAAAAATTGCCTGGTTTGGAAAACATTTTGGCGAAGAACCGCCTTTGGTGGGAAAAAACGGGGCGGGCGGTATTTTTTTCACCGGATGCAACTTAAGATGCGTTTACTGCCAGAATTTTCAGATATCCCAGCAGAATGTCGGAAAGTCTTATAGCGTTGATGAGCTGGCAAAGATAATGACGGGGCTTCAAAAAGAAGGCGCGGAGAATATTGATCTGGTTACGCCGACTATTTGGTATAGGCAGATAAAGGAAGCGATAATAAGCGCCAGGAGCAGGGGATTAAGTATTCCCATCGTCTGGAACTCAAATGCTTATGAAAGCGTGGAGTTAATAAGAGGAATGGAGGGACTAGTTGATATTTATCTGCCGGATTTCAAATACGGAAATAATGAATCGGCTTTCAGATATTCCGGAGCAATAAATTACGTGGAAAAGGCAAAAGAATCTATAAAAGAAATGTTTCGGCAGGTCGGTAACCTGATAATATCCGAAGAGGAGATAGCTAAACAAGGAATTATTGTAAGGCATTTAATCTTACCGAACAGCATTGAAAACAGCTTGAAGGCTTTGGAATATATAAAAGAAATCGATAAGGATGTCTACGTCAGCTTAATGAGCCAGTATGAGCCGGTCCATAAAGCCAAAGATTTTTCGGAAATCAACAGAAGAGTCAGTAAGGAAGAGTTTGAAAAGGTTTACAATTATCAATTAGAATTGGGGCTTGAAAAAGGATGGACTCAGGAAATGGAAAGCCCGAAAACTTTTTTACCCGATTTCACGAAAGAGAATCCATTTGCATAATTTTTCCGAAATGAAAATATGAACCGATGTTCTGGAAAAAAGATTTGTGTCCTTCGTTGCCGAAAGGTATTTTAATATAATAAGGAGGGTTGTATTGAAAATAATTTATTAATTGGGTTTAACGAATTTGACATATGACAAACGACACAAATAATAAAAACATTATTTACGGAGTTGATATAACCGAGAAGGTTACTCCGATGATGGTTCGTGATGCAATAGTTTTGTGTTTTACCGAAGCTCATAACGATGCCCTTGAATCCCTGAAGGATTATTCCGATTTTAAGTCGGAGGAAGAATTTAAAAAAATAAAAGAAATGAATATCCTTTATATTATTCAATCAGCGTTTAAAGAAACCGGCGGTGATTTTAATAATCCAACTAAAGATACGCTTCAAGCCGCCATTGGCTGGTTGGCCGGGTATGCAAAAAATTTCCGAAAACCGGAAGTGATAGAAAAACATTTTGGTGAAATTATGACCTTAATTTCTTCGCTTGAATAACGCAGTAGGGTTTGCAGAAAATTTTTAAACTCCGGAGAAAGTCCTGAAGCTAAGTTTGAATTTAAAGCCGAGCAGGTTGTCGCCAGGGAATATTGCAATATCCATGGCTTGTAGATCTCTTAAGAGTACTCTGCGTTTTTACCGCTATTAATAATATTTTAGAATTTAGGAGCCGTAAATTTTTTACGGCTTCTTTTAATATTTACAAAAGTTCTTTTTTATGATTTAATCCAGACATCTTTGTCGGGAGGGATTAGTCCTTTGAAAAAAATAGGTAAACTTAATTCCGCTATTTGTGTCGTCGTTGTGTTGTTTTTTTTCTCAAGCTCGGGATCCTCCGCAGACATCAGTAGGCAGGGAGGATATGCGTTTCCAAAAACTCCGGAAATACCGGCACCGACGTTAACGCCAACTTCGTATCCACGAACGCAACCATTAATTGAGCCCTCCGTTCGATCGTTGAACCCAATCAGCTTTTTAAACGAGAATAGGATTGAAGGACAGCTATCGATTCCGACCTGCAGAAAGCTTTATGCAAAAGTAACCGCATACACCTGTTGTGTTGTTCCAAGGTACTGCGAAACCTTTACCAGTACCAGGCCAAAATGGGGTACAGTAGCCGTTGATCCAAAGATAATAGGTTTTGGTTCAATGATTTATATTCCAGACTATGGCGTTGGGATTGCCGAAGATACCGGAGCGTGGATAGAAGGAAACCATATCGATATATGGTTTCCAACCGAAAAAAAAGCCCTTGAATGGGGCGTAAAATGGCTGGAAATCACAGTTTGCGAGCCCTCTCCTTAGAGAGGGTTTTATTTTTTTGCTTCAAAATGCCACACCCTTCAAGACGGGCTAGTTTACAAATTAGTGTTAAACTTTTACTTGTTTCCCGGTCTTAAAGGTGGTTCCCAGAAAAAGCAAAATAAAAGGTACTATGAATCCGACATTAGTAATTATTAAAAAAACGGGACTTTTTATCATGTTGCGGGGCGCTAAAATAAGCGTGGCCCAAAGCATACCCGAGGACATAAAAATACATCTGTAACGGACAAGCTTATCGCTCCAAAACCGTATGGCTTTGTAGGCAAAAATCGCAGTGGCAATGCCGAAAATTAATAAGGGAAGAACGGAATGCGAAATTGCTACTATATTATTTGTTCCCCAGTTAATAACATTCAGCTTTGCATCGAAGACCGGTTTGTTCGGCAAAAGAGCGTTCAGAATTATATCAATACAATATAACACAAGAGCAGTATAGAAGCCCTTTTTGGTTGTCGAGTAACTAAAGAAACTTATAAGAGCAATTTTCAAAATATAGCAAGTGCCGATTCCGGAGAAGATACGGCTGATAAGGTAGGCAAGCGCCAGAATACCGGGATTGTTTACAAAAAATATACTGGCAATCGCCCTTGTCTCGGTATAAAAAAACCAGAATATTACGCTTATCAAGAAAGTTTCTGTAAGCTTATTTTCTTTTTGTTTCTGCCAGGACCTAAAACCTTTTAAAACAAGAAAAAAGTTAAGCAGGCTGCTTATGGAAAACGAAATAGCGGTGATGTTCCAAGAGACCGAGATATTCATTAATTTATTTTGAATGATTTTTTTCTTTAAATCAATGGCTATTTGCTTAGTCTGCGGAAGCGAGGCTATGGGGACACAAAGAATAATGGCGTATTACGCGACCTTGGCATAATGGTAGGAGTGATGGAATTATATGAAGCTGCCGGCAGTATCACGAAGTACCAATCCGCAGGGTTAATCAGGGGCAATGCCGGACAGGAAAAGCCCATCTTTTTCTGTCGTTAATCGCAATCGAATTAAAAGGAATATCGCTTGACTTATATTTTTTTTGCTATATCTTATAAAAAGAGGTTAGATAGTTATTGTGTCCTTTGCCAAAGACATCCAAGGAGGCAGAAATGGACGAGAGATTGAAAAATAAAGTAGCCGCCAGAGTAAAGGATCTTTACCCTGGTTGGCAGATTCAAGTTGTTGATTCCGGTAATAAACATGATTTTTACACCATACGAATAAGGCATTTCTGGTTCATTGTTTTCCCGCCCGAAAGGCTTTTGATTTTTTCGATCATCGAAGATTCGGGAGAACTTCGACTGGTTCCGAAGAGTGGAAATTTGCGTACCGTGGAAATCGTCAAGGATTTTCTTGCGGGAGAGTCTGTTAAAAGCATTGTCAGGCGTTCCTGATACAGTTGTTCTTTATCAAGCAAATAAAGAGGCTTGAGTTTAAAAGCTCTCAGCCTCTTTTTTTGTCGGGAACAACTTTGACTCTCGGTTGTTAATAACTTATTGGAAGAATATTAAGTTTGAGATATAATATTATAAAAGAAGAGCGCTAAGTTAACAAAAATCGCCTTATAGGCGATTTTTGTTTCGGCGAATAGTTATCGAATTACTATCTTTCTATTCGCCTTCTAAAATAATCAAATATTGAAACGAAGATAAAAGCCAAACCAAGGATTTCTACGGTTAAAGCCCCTAACCCTATTAATCCGGAAGGCTGTTGGATAATTAGAGTAAATACGTCAACCAGTTCAGATAGCAGTAAAAAAAACAATCCAAAAGTGAAGAGGCGCCATGTTTTAGATACTTTTTTCCTTTCTTTCCAAAAAATAGCGGTAAACATTAAACTGGATAGGCAGGCTGTTCCAATCAGAATATGCAGAAAAATTAATAAAGAGTTCGTAATCATATTTCTATTTTCTTTATGGCCTCGTACATTCCGCTGAACAAAATTGAAAAAGCAAACAACTTTATAATTGTGCTTAAATATTCATAATCCGGAGAGAAGAACAGGGTATTGTTGAGTTCTGAAACATCGCTATACCAGAAATTAACACCTTCACTTGCGGCTAAGAAAATCATAGAAAAGAGCAGCGCCACAAAAAAAGTATCTCTTCTCACCTCTTTTTTTCTTGAATGCTTAAAAACAATAAATCCGATAAACAAAAGGGGACAAATAAAGACAATAAAACTTACGATACTATAACAAAATCGTATATTCATAACTTTTGCTTTGCGGGAACTGATAATTGAATAAACAAAGAAAACATTTTAAAATTGAGACGAAATTGGTTAGGAAACCTTTTGTTATTATAACCGATACTGAAATAAATTCCACATAATAAAAAAAGTTGCTATAAGCTAAAAGCTCCGGAACTTGATTTTTCTCTCGATAGCCGTTTTTCCATCAGATAGCCATTTTCTTTTTTTCCGTAGAAATCTTTTAATGTTTTTTTAATTTTAAACCCCATTTTTTCATAGAAAGAAATTGCGTTTTTGTTGGTTGTCCGGACTTCAAGAAGAGCTTTTTTAAGCCCTACTTTATTGAATTTTCTGAGCATAAAATAAGCAAGTTTTTTTCCCATTCCTAATTTTCGATATTTTTTGTCGATAGCTAAAGAATCAAATTCGGCAGTATTGCGGAATTTATAGGCGATGATATAGCCTGCAACATCCTTTGGTGTTTGGGCTACGATAAAGCCACTCGGGTATTTTTTAAATAGATACTTGAATTTTTCTTCAGAGTAAGCATCTTTCGGAAACGAAGATTTTTCTATCCACATTATTCTGTCAAGATCTTGAAGAGAAAATTTTCTAAGCCTTATCTTGGAATTCATGATAAGAAAAAGACCGGTTAAGTCTAGTTTTTTTCGTATTTAAACAACGGGACTGCGGCTAGCCAATTGTCTTTCCATTCGAAGTTATTTTGCAGGAAATCAACTTTATTGCAGCCGAGGGAAATGGCGTCATCGATTTCAATAAGATTCATAAAGTTACCGATTCCGGAAAAATCCTTAACATCATAGCCGCCGCTTAAAGCGAAGTAAGTTCCATTACAAATACAAATTAAATCAGCTCCGGCTATCCTGTTTCCAATTTTTATCGCAACCATCCTTGCGGTATAGCTTTTCCCGCTTAATTCAATAACCTGGCTGAACGTTTCAACGCGCCTTGAATCGTTCCAGCCGGAATCTTTTTTGAACCTCTTTTTGTTAAGCGTAATCAAAGAGGGGAGAAGCGAAAAATCATTGATAATAATTTCAGGATTTTGGCGTTCAATTCTCCGCCTGTCTTTTCTTAAATTATGACGGGTGTTTTTCTTTAAAGTCATCAGATGGTCTTCGTGCGTTTTCAGTCCTTCAAGTTCCAAAATGTATTTTGCGTCATCAACCTGGAATTTTTCCTTATTATCTAACAATGCATAGCTTTCTTCGGCTATTGCGTTTAAAAAAAGAGGCGATGGCGAGACAGATAAAAGCCTCTCCATTGAATCAGGATTTTTTGCAAAAAATCTAACTTCTTCCTGCCAGTCGCTCCCAAACCAGGTGTATTTTTTCTTGTCTTCATCGTACCAGAGGGGTAATAGGGCCAAATTATCTTCATTATTTTTTTGGAGAAGGAAATAAGGTTTGAATCGATAGCCTTTATAAAACGCAAATCTGAATTCCCAGGTATCAAAAAGAGTTTTCTTGGAGCTTAACTCCTGCCAAAGGCCAAAGCATCGGTCGATATCTGATATTATTTCAATATTAGTTTCCGCAGGAGCAACAAAAAAAGAACCAGTTGCACCAGCAGGCTCTTTTAAAGAAACTTTTTGTTTTTGGGGCTGGCTACTATCAGGAGGATCGTCTTCGTTTTTATCGATTGAAGTAGTGGGTTCCATTGCTTGTTTTAATATTATTATATTAGTCCTTTGTATTTCTTTGTCAAGTGTTAATAATCAAGCTGAATGAGTTCAAAATCGATTAAAATGAAGCTAAATTTGACTTTACTATATTTAATGGTATAATTCAATTAGTTATTTTTGGACACTCAACAAAGGAGGGATGCGTGAAGAATTATCACGGGATCTTCTTAGGATTTTCCGGAAGTGCTGGGATAGCCCTGGGACTAACATTGTTGTTGGTCTTGGGGTTCGCACTGCTCCTTCTTTTTGGAGCTCATTAAGGGTCCAAAGCCCCGGTTACGATTTATCGTGACCGGGGCGATTTGTTTAATATAAACGACTTTATTCTTGATTAATTTTCTAAAAAAGATATAATCTGCCTATCGTTCGCTCTTTTTGCGAATCCATATTCACGCAGGAGGTAGCATGATAACACGGGTATCTGTCTTAAGGATTAGTGCCAGCGGACTTTCCAGCGCAACCTTTTTTGACTATCCCGAAAAAATGGTTGAGTGGGCAAGGAACAGAGGTTTTGACCGAATTGATTATCCCTTCTTTGATATTAACCAAAAGCCCGATGAAGAAACAATGCTAGAAGGATTGAAGGAAACGATCAAGCGTTTTCCAAAAGAGGGTGGATTGATAATCGGAGTTCCCGGTCCAACGCACGAAAATTCTGCACTTTTTTGTCCTCAGATACCAATACTCGTCGGAGACTTTATAAAACAGATTGTAAAGAAAATGTGGCCTTTAGATTTCAGTGTTTTTAACAACACGAATCTGTGGGCAGAAGCAGAACTTCACCAGGGGGTAATCCGCGGAAAGAATAAAACGTCTTTGCTTATTTCTCTGGGTAGAGGAATAGGTTCAGCTCTTGTGATAGATGGTAAAATCCATCTCGGGAGCCGTGGGCTGGCCGGAGAGATCGGTCACATCAGCTTGGATCCGTTTGACGGACCACCTTGCGAATGCGGCCAGAAAGGATGTCTTGAGCTTTATGTTTCGGGGCCCGCCCTAATGAAAATTGCCCGGGAAAAGGGGATAAAGATAGATGAACCGAGCGGATTGATTAACATAAAGGATGCCGCACCTTTAGTTGAAGATGCGCGTCAGTATTTGGTTGGTGTTATAGCTTCAGTGATTATCCCGTATAATATTTCCGTTGTCGTTTTGGGCGGACAATTAGCCGAACTCTACGGACCGGAATCAATTCAAAAAATGCTGAACGAGGAAGTTCCTTATTTTCTCCGTCATGTCTGCGTTTATCCTGCCGAATATTCGGCTCAAGAAGGAACGCTCGTTGGGGGCGGTATTATCGGATTCAGGTTTCAGAATATCGAACCCAGTGAATTGAAGAGCAACGAAAGAAAGAATAAAGGGTCAGCAAGTTTAAAAGCTGATTAATGCCAGGCCCCGGTGAAGAAATCTTTACCGGGGCGTTTGTTTAAAACCGGATTCAATAATTTCTGTTATAATGAACTAACAATCTATGAAAAAAGATTTTGATGTTGTGATAATCGGCGGGGGTCCGGCTGGAATGATGGCAGCGATAAAGGCAGGGGAGTTAGGGGCAAGGGCGGTGCTTTTGGAAAAAAATGAAAAGCTTGGCAGAAAGATTCTTTTGACCGGAAAAGGCAGATGCAATATAACTCATGCCGAACCTGATTTAAGAAAACTTGCGGAGCAATACGGAAAGAACGGCAATTTTCTTTTCCGTGCTTTGTCAGTTTTTGGGGTAAAAGATGTTGTTAATTTTTTTGAATCAAGAGGTTTGAAAACAAAAATCGAAAGAGGCAACCGTGTTTTTCCGATTACCGACAATGCTCAAGATGTTCTGGATGTTCTGATGAGCCAACTGAAGAAAAATGGCGTGGAAATTATGACAGGGGTTGGAATAAAAAGATTTGAAAAAGAGGGAAGTGCTATTAAAAGGGTTGTTCTGGACAATAACGAAATTACTGCAAGGAACTATATTCTTTGTACAGGCGGGAAATCTTACCCGATAACAGGTTCGACGGGTGACGGGTACAGGATTGCAGAAAAATTAGGCCATAATATAATCGAACCAAAGCCTGGGTTAGTTCCTTTAAAAATAAAGGAAAAATGGCTGGGGAAGCTTCAGGGTTTAAGTTTAAAAAATGTTGAAATAAGCGCTTTTCAAAACAACAAAAAAATAACCGGCAGATTCGGAGAATGCCTGTTTACTCACTTCGGCTTGAGCGGGCCCATAATTTTGGATATAAGCGGGGAAATCGGAGATTTGCTGGACAAGGGCGAAGTAAAATTATCTCTTGATCTGAAACCAGCGCTGGATTTTTCTACCCTTGACGAAAGAATACAAAAAGATTTCAAAAAATATAAGAGCAGAGGTTTTAAAAATTCTTTGGGAGACCTCCTGCCTCAAAAATTAATCGTTTCAATAATTTTCCTTTCCGGAATTGATCCCGATAAAAAGGTTAATTCAATCACAAAAGAAGAAAGGCAGAAGCTTGCTCGGTTACTGAAAAGCGTTGACCTGACCGTTGAAGGATTAATGGGATTTGATCAGGCGATTGTAACAAGAGGCGGAGTTAATTTAAATGAAATCGATCATAAAACAATGAAATCGAAAATAATTGATAATTTATACTTTGCGGGTGAAATCATCGATATAGACGGTCCTACCGGCGGATATAATCTTCAGGCGTGCTGGAGTACCGGATATTTGGCTGGAGAGAGCGCCGCAAATCAGATTAAAGAAGGTTTTAATTGAAGCGAAAAAATGCTATTATGTGGCATTGGTAAATTAATAAGCTTAACCGCAAACGAAAATGCAAAAAACAAAAATCATAATAATTATTTTCGCAGTCTTATCTTTAGGGCTTATCGCCTCCCTTATATTTGACTTCCCAGCAAGCTTATTTGGCGTAAAGCCGACTCCTACTTCGACGCCGATACCAATTCCAACCCCTGGTTCGGGGCTGGTGATAACTTCCTTACAGCCAAACGATGTTATTACTTCTCCGTTAAGAATAACAGGTTACGTCAACGGCGACAGTTGGATTGCCTTTGAGGGCCAGGTTGGATTGGTAAATTTATTTGACGCCGGAGGAAGAATGATAAGCTCTTCTATCCTGGCGGTAAATGGCGAATGGATGAAAGAGCCTCCCATTGACTTTGAGGCGATGTTGATGTTTCAGAAGCCGCCAACAGAAACGGGATCGCTTGTTTTTTCCAATGAGAATCCGGCCGGTATTCCTGAAAATAACAGGGAATTCAATCTTCCCATAAGATTTGTGGAAGGACCCCAAGATAAAATGCAGGTTAAAGTTTTTTTTAACAATTCGAAGCTCGATCCTGAGTTTTCCTGCAATAAAGTTTCTCTTGTTTTAAGAGAAATACCAAAAACCGAAGGCGTGGCCAGGGCAGCCTTGGAGGAATTACTGAAAGGACCGACGGAAGAAGAGAAAGCAGAGGGATATTTCACAAGTATTAATCAGGGCGTAATAATACAGAGCTTGATTATTGAAAACGGAGTCGCAAAGGTTGACTTTGACGAACAGCTTGGATATCAGGTTGGAGGTTCCTGCAAGGTAGCGGCGATCAGAGCTGAAATTACGCAAACGCTAAGGCAATTTCCGACAGTAAAGAATGTTATTATCTCAATTGACGGCAGAACGGAAGATATCCTTCAGCCCTGATTTTATGCTGATTAAGGTGAAAGTTTTTCCAAATTCAAAAAAAGACGAACTGATCATTAAATCTGCCGATGCTTTCGATGTAAAAGTTAAAGAAAAACCTGAACAAGAGAGAGCGAACAAAGCCGTTGCTAGAATTCTTTCCCGATATTTTAAAATTGGCGAATCAGGAGTAATAATGGTAAAAGGAGGAAAAAGAAGAAATAAAATTTTTGAAATAAGAAGAGATGGAAAATAATTATGAAATGATAGCGCGCGCGGTGATTGTAAAAGAAGGAAAAATTCTGCTCTGCAATAAAAAAGGGCAGCCCCATTATTTTTTACCCGGAGGCCATGTTGAATGGAAAGAGCTTGCTGAAGAGGGATTAAAGCGTGAAATTTCGGAAGAATTAAAGGGCAGTATAAATAACCTTCATTTCATCGGTGCTGTGGAAAATATCTACAGCGATGAAATCGGAGAACATCACGAGCTTAACCTTGTTTTTGAAGCTGAATCAGAGGATATAACTGATTTATCAGAAGAAAATCAGCTTGATTTTTTTTGGAAGGATATTAATTTTTTATCCAAAGAAAATATTCTTCCTCTTGCTTTGAAAAAAGCCCTGGTCGGTTGGATCGAAAACAAAAAAGTATTTTGGGCAAGCCAGATTGAATAATATTTCAGCAAAAATGTCGAGAATGCTTGAAGTAAAAAATTTAAGTATTGAGCTGGAAAGAAACTTGGTTCTAGAGAACCTAAGTTTTGGTGTTGAGCCAGGCGAAACACTGGTGATTCTCGGGCCGAATGGTGCCGGCAAAACTGTTTTATTAAAAACTTTACTGGGATTGCTGCCTCACAAAGGAACGATTGAATGGCGGAAAGGGATAAAAATAGGTTATGTTCCCCAGAGCCTACCTGTGATAAAAGATATTCCAATGAGCGTTCAGGATTTTTTTGAATTGGAGAATATTTCAGAGGAAGAAACGAAAGAAATCCTAAAGTCCGTCGGCATAGAAGAAGACGCTTTAGAGAAGGGGATAAACCAGTTTTCCTCGGGGCAATTTCAAAGAATATTGATAGGATGGGCGCTTATTGGAAATCCCGACGTCTTGCTTTTCGACGAGCCTACTACGGGAATTGATATTGGAGGGGAGGAAACAATATATAATCTGCTTGAAAAACTGAAAGACGAGAAAGGGTTGACAATGATCCTTGTGTCGCACGACTTAAGCGTAGTTTATAAATTTGCGGCCAACGTTCTGTGTTTAAATAAGAAACTGATTTGTACCGGCCTTCCGAAAGAAGTTTTAACCAAGGAAACCCTTGGCCAGCTTTACGGCAGTGAAATTAAAATTTATAAACACGAGCATGAATAGCCAATTTATCCAGAGTCTGATAGCAGGAATCTTTATAGGCGGCCTTGCCGGGTATCTTGGTTCTTTAATGGTTACAAAAAAAATGGCTTTAGCCGGCGACGCCTTGGGCCACGTGGCTTTACCCGGGATGGGATTAGCTTTACTTTTGGGTATCGATATTTCCATTGGAGCTTTTCTTTCCTTATTTGTAGGCGTTATCTTCATTTGGTTGTTCGGACTGAGAACTGCTTTGCCGATGGAAACTCTCGTTGGAATTGTATTTGTTGCAAGTTTAGCGATAGGTTTCTTGATCATTCCTCAGTTTGAGCTTGTCGAAGCGTTAGTCGGCGATATTTCCAATGTCACTCAATCAATGGCCGTAGTTTCTGTTTTCTTGTCGCTCGTGATATTCTTTATTCTAAGGAAGCTTTATCCCGGCATGATTTTAATTAATATTTCAGAGGATTTGGCAGAAGTACGCGGAATAAAAGTAAAATTATATAACCTTGCCTACCTTCTTTTGATTACCGCAGTCGTGTCGCTCGGCGTTAAAATCACCGGTTCATTGCTTGTCGGTTCCTTGTTGATTATTCCGGCGGCGACATCGAGGAATTTAAGCAATAATTTGAGGCAATATTCCCTGATCAGTATTTTTATGGGACTATTAAGTTGCATCGCTGGGGCTTTTCTTTTCCGATATTTTAATGTACCGGCCGGACCTGCTATTATTATCGTTAGCACTATTTTTTTTCTGGCATCTTTATTAAAAAAGAAATGAATTAATAATAAAAATATGGATAAAAAAACATTAATAATCATTGCTTTGGTTCTGGTTGCTGCGGTAGGGGGCTATTTCGGCTTGAAGCTTTACTCTTCAAGAAAATTACAGGAAAACGGAGCAGCTCCTCAAGCAACTCCTAATCCCACCCCGACGCCAACGCCGACCGTAACACCGGAAGCAACAGGAATAATTAATCAGAAAAAAAACAATATGCATCTAATTAAAATCGAAACCAATGTTGGAGAAATTCAATTCCAGACCTATGACGCTGATGCGCCAAAGACCGTAGAAAATTTTATTTCTTTGGCGAATAAAGGCTTCTATGACGGGCTTATTTTTCATCGGGTAATGAAAAATTTTGTCATTCAGGGCGGTGATCCGAACGGAACCGGGACAGGCGGCCCGGGTTATAAATTTGAAGACGAGTTGGATCCGAATACCGAATCCTACAAGGAAGGGTACAAAAAAGGAGTAGTTGCTATGGCAAACTCCGGTCCGAACACAAACGGAAGCCAGTTTTTCATAATGCTTCAGGATTATCCCTTGCCGCACAGTTATACAATCTTCGGAAAAGTCGTAGTTGGCCAGGATGTCGTTGATTATATAGGGAAACTTGAGACAGATTCCGATGATAAGCCGCTGCAGACCGTTATTATGCGCAAGGTTTCCGTTGAAGAGCTTAATAAATGATTTTTTAAGATGACGTTTGACGAATTTATTGTGAAAAATAAAATAAATCTTTCCGATGAAACGGTAAGAATGTGCGAAGCAGCCATTGAGATAAGTCGGAAAAGCGTTTCACCGCTTTACGACGAAAGGCACACTTTCGGAATTTTGGATAATTTAGATAAACTTTTAGCGGAGAGCGGAGAAATCGAGAAAAGAAAAATAAACTTTGACGTTCTTTTACTTGCTGTTTGCTGGCATGATGTATGGAAGACGAAAAGATTTCCTATTAATATTTTTTCTTTACTTTTAAACCAGGCGAGAGAAGGAATTGGTTCTATGGATATGTTCTCAAACGTGGCCGAAGCTTTCGGACTTGATCCCGCTATAGCAAAAAAGACAAAATACGCTATACGAAAGCATTCAAGTTTGCAGATTTTCCCTTTGAAAAGCACTGAAACCAAAATCCTGAAAGACATGGACGGTTTGGAAGAATGGTCTTTGGACAGACTAAATCCGCTACGGGAAAAATATACAGCTTTTGGTGTCGTGGATATGAAGATCGTTAAGCTCGTTAAATTTTATTTTGATAATTTTATGCTGAAAGATACTGCCAAGCCCTTTTATTTTAAGTGGTCAAAGAATGAATTCGAAAGGCGGAAAAAGATTTTTCTCGAAGAAGCAAAGAAAGTTTTTGAAGAGTATGCCCCTTATCTGAAGAAAAAGTAATTTGCAGATTTTTTATTTAAGTTTTGAGATTATTTTTATGCCTTTATCAATCGGAATTGTTGGTCTGCCAAATGTCGGTAAATCAACATTATTCCAGACAATTACTAAAAAACAGGTAAGCAGGGAGAATTACCCTTTTTGCACCATCGACCCGAATGTCGGCGTTGTTGCCGTGCCCGATGAAAGGGTTGATAAACTTACAGAACTTACAAAATCAGCAAAAAAAATTTATACAACAATTGAATTTGTTGATATAGCGGGCCTGGTGAAAGGAGCCAGCCAGGGAGAAGGCTTGGGAAATAAATTTCTTGCCAATATCAGGGAGACCGATGCAATTATTTATGTTCTTCGGGCTTTCAAGAATGAAAAAATTATAAACGTTCGGAACAATATTGATCCCGTTGGGGAGAAGGAAATTTTAGATACCGAGTTGATGCTTAAAGATATGGATACAGTCGAAAAGAGATTGCAGGGCGCGGAATCGGATGCAAAGTCAGGGAAAAAAGAAATCTTAAGAGAGCTCGAAGTTCTTAAAAAGGTAAAAGAATTTTTACGGGATGGAAAGATTCTTGCTGAGCAGGTTTGGAATGAAGAAGAACATAAGATAATAAACAGCTACCAATTGCTCACAATGAAACCGAGACTTTATCTGCTGAACGGACGGGACGAGGAAGTCCCGGCAGAAATTCTTGATCAGTTTAAGGGTAAAAATTGGGCTTTTGCGATAATAGATGTTTTGACGGAATTTGAGGCTGTAGATTTTGGAAGGGAAGAAAGGGCATCGCTGGATTTGCCGTTAGAATCTGAGTTAGATATATTAATCCAAAAGTCATACGAACTATTAGGATTAGCCACTTTTTTAACCACCGGTCCCGACGAAACGCGGGCGTGGACAATAAAAAAAGGGACGAAGGCGCCCGGAGCCGGCGGTGTTATTCATAGCGATTTTGAGAAATTTTTTATTAGGGCAGAAGTAATAAACTGGAAGGAGTTAATCAATGTAGGAGGTTTTGCCGGAGCCAGGGAAAAAGGACTGATTAGAACTGAGGGAAAGGAATATGTCGTTCAGGATGGGGATGTGATTGAGATTAAAAGCACGGTTTAATGCGTTCGCTCGGAAATCAGGTTTTTGAATACGCTCGTTTCCCAGCGTGAAACGAGCTCATGTCCTCGCGAATTACCAGCCCCGAGCTGGACCATGCTAATTCGCTCCGGATGATTCGCAAACCTGGATTTCCTCGCTTATATTAAATATGTACCGCAATGAACTCTTGGCAACCAATTCTCTAATTATCGGCTGTTCCCGCCCCAGCATGTCGGGACAGCCTGCGTTCTCGGCTTGTTGTTCTTCGCTTCGCTCAGAAACCATGCCAACAAGCCTGCGAAAGCTAATTTGAGAATTGGTTGCCGATCAGTTAAAGATAAGGTTCGCTTCAAATGGTCTTTAAATCATTTTCCTCGCTTATATAAAATATGTACCGCAAAGATAAAAAACAAGAATTTTTTACAATTAAAGCCAGGAAAGAGGGTTTTCCGGCGAGATCTATCTATAAGTTGGAGGAAATAGATGAAAGATTCAAGATTTTCAAAACAGAGGATAGGGTTTTGGACTTGGGTTGTTCCCCCGGTTCCTGGCTGATTTATATTTCGAGAAGAGTCGGAGTTACGGGAAAAGTTATAGGCCTTGATACTCAAGAATTATCAATCAAGCCCGGAATAAACACAGTTTTTATCAAGGGAGACGTTAAAAATTATAAAGCTTATGAATTGGATCAGAAAGGCAAGTTCAACTCAATTGTTTCGGATTTGGCGCCATCAACTTCCGGAGTTAAATCCCTTGACGCCGGAAGATCTTTGGAATTATGTCAGGTAGCTTTCGAGATAGCGAAAAAATATTTAATCCCCGGAGGTAATTTTGTCTGTAAAATCTTCGAAGGAGAAGAGAGTAACGAATTTATAAAAGAAGTTGGGAAATTTTTCAAAACAATAAAAAGATTCAGGCCAAGAGCAGTCATTAAAGGAAGCAGGGAATTTTATATTATCGGGCAGGGCTTTAACGCTTGAGAGACTGAATAACTTATCTTAACCGAATCAGTAAATTAAAGCTTGACTTTAAGGGTCGTTTTTGTTTATATCATTTCAGCACAAGAAAAACTTCATATCCCGAGAGGAGCAGATTAAAATGACCGAACAAAAGAAGGTTCCCTTGGCAGAATTTATCGAAAAGTACAAAGGAGTATCAGCCGCAATAGAGATTTTTGGGGAGGATTTGATAAAACAGCCGTATGATTATCTTGGTCATATTTCAATGCTTTTCCTTTACGACCTCGCCGAAAGCAAACTGGCTGCGAAGCATCCTGAATTCAAAGCAGCTATTATTGGAAGAATGAAAGAGAAGGCTCAATCTTTTCGGGAATGGAACTACGTATTTGCCTTTTCTGAAAAAGGTAGTATTGATTGGCTGGAAGCCTTTAGGAAGATGAAGGAAACTGCTGCGAATATCAGCGAATTGGCAGAATTGACGGGCATAGCTTCCGACGAAGGCCTTGAGTTTACACTCGATACTCGAAAGGCAATGATCTTTTGCGAAAACGAAACAGAGGTTTCTCTGATCATGTGGCGTCCTGAGTTTCCGAAAAAGGTAAAAGAGAAAATTCTTAGAAATGCTTTAGTATCACCACAGGCCAAGATTGAGATTTTTATTAATGTATATCTCTTGGCCAAAAAACAGGGCTTGAATTCTGAAATAATCAATACTTCCCGCAGGCTTATGTTACTTGCGGCCGGCACTAATCTTTATTCTTGGCGCCAAATTCTTGATACTACCGAAAAAGACGATGACTTGGAGGAAATTGCACTCCGGAGAATGGCTGAAGTATCCAAAGATCCTTTGAAATGGTATCAGGATCTTCATTGGGAATTCTATAATGCGCCTAGCAGCCGCAAGCAGAAAGTCTTAGCGACAATGTCCGGGCTGGCTTCTTCTTTGCATGATTGGATAGGATTGTTCCAGACAGTTTTCAAATATAGCATCGATTCAGAGAATCAGGATTTGATGGCAGCCCTTATTTTTAAGAAAATCGCGGAGCTGATGAATACCGGCGACCTTTCGATGTTGATGTCCCTGAGGGAGAATTTGTTATGGGCAGTAGGGCCTTATCGGCACAAAAAATACCGAGATAGCCTTCAGCGCTTACTTGAAGCGGTTTCAGCAAGGATCAGAGATCTTGTCCAGCTTGAGAGCGTTGGCTGATATCTCGCCAGCTTTAGTTCATAGCTCCGTTTCACGGAGCTTTTTTGTACCGATCAAAGCAGGAGATTATAAGGATACTCGCCTTTACTGGACAGAATGGAGCTTTCCTTTTCCCATAACAAGAGTTTCTTTTGTTTTAAGGTTTATGATTAAAGCAGTATGCTCGTCAATTCCCCAGATTTTTTCTGTCGGAGGCAGCAGTAATTTTAATTTTTCAAAACGTTCCTTGCCTGCAAAACAGCGCGAAGTATCGGTTTTCTTTCCACCTTCGTTATTGTTGAAATGAGGAATTATTGTCAGGGGTTTGAAGAATTTTGTATAAAAATCAAGGCCGGATTCCCAATAAAGAGGGGAGCCGACTTTATAAATTTCATAAACGGGCAATGCGAATCTTGAGAAGGCAACTGTTGCGGCGGACGCCAAGGAAAGCGTTGCACCGCTCTCAACTTTTTCAATAATTCTTTTATAAAGCAAAGAATTTCTTAAATTCTTAACTGCATAGGTCGGGCTTCCGGGACCGGTGAAAACGTAGTCAGCGGTTTCCAATGGGGTCAAAATGTTTGGATTGTTGGCGTCTTCCAGGGTGTTTGCGTAAATAATGGAAATCTCGGGATGGTAATTTTTAAGGTGTTCCGTGAAAAAATCAGCAATTTCTTCGTAAACTGTCTTTACATTCGGCTGGAATCCGGCAGGCGTCGAGATTAAAACAATTTTTATTTTGTCTTTCCCGAAATCTTTAAATGCGTAATCGTGGATTTTAACGGCAGTTGGTGAAATTTCCCCGGACCCGAAAAGAATTAAAAAAGATTCTTTGGGCATAGTATTTTCTTTTTTTTGTCTGCAAAGCGACGGTTTTCCTTTTTGGTCAAAAATCTCGAATCCCAAATCAGAGAGCTGTTTTCGCAAGACGTCCGCTTCTTTAAAGCGACCGTCGTTTCGCGCTTTTTCTCTTTGGTCGATGAGCCCTTGAATTTCTTCCGTAAATTTCTCCATTTCAAAAAACCGCCCTGTGCCTTCTTGGCCGGGCGGTTTGGTTTTATTCGATGCAGCAATCAATAGCTTTTTTAACCAAATCTCCGAGCTTCCCAAGAAAACCGGTTTTCTGTTTGTCGTGAATATTCAGCTGATTATCGTCGATTTTCTTTACATCAGAAACGTTAAGCAGTTTCAGGTTTAATCCCCAGAAAAGAGAATAGAGGTTGTAAGCTTTCGTGAACAGATCTTCTGCTTCCTGCTTTTTGCCCTGGCCTAATTGTTTTGTTCCAACCTCCATTAGTCTCATGCTGGCAGCCAACAAGTGTTTAGAAATACACCAGACTTCTCCTTCATAATCTTTGACAATGCGTTTCAGCAAATCTTTTCTGATTTCTCTCGTTTGATTCAATAAATCATAATACTCCGGCTTTCCGGTTTTGGCGCCCGTGAAAAAAAAGTGTTCCTCAATTGAAACCAGATTCATTATCGCAATCGAGAGATCTTCGTCAGAAGAAAGATCGAGGCCGCTTTTCTTGGTTGCCTCAACTTTTTTTAATAATTCATTTATTTCTTTTTCTTGATCCATGTTTTTTACTGACTCTCTAAAATCTAATTATTAAGGACGAATCCTGCATATAAAGTAGAAAATTAAACTGAAAATCGTCAATAACAGGACAGGAATAACGACTTTCTGAAATTTGAAAAACTGATTACCGTTATTCTTTTTTCTCAAAAAGGAATCGAGCCAAACGCCGAACAAGAATGCTATTGATCCTGAAGTAATGCCGAAAATAAGTTTATCGATCCCGTAAAATCTATTAAAAGGGTGTCCGACAATATTAAGCTTCCATAAGGGTAAAAGCACTGTTATGTAAAACAAAGCAGAGACAATAAGCCAGCTTAGCTTAAAGTTCTTCTGCTTTTTTTTAAGCCAGCTCAATGTCCAGATAGAACTTGAAATAATGAGTCCGCCAATCCAAACCCCTGAAATCATATCATCAACTCCGAGCCATCGGCAAAGCCCGAGGCCCGCGCTGACGGCTACCGTACAAACCGGACATACTGCTTGGATAGATCCGGCAATTAACAATCCAATAAGAACCGAAAAGGATAATCTAAATAAAGTTTTATTGTTCATATTTTAGTTTTTAATTACCTTTATATAATAATCCTTTTTCAAGAATATGCAAACCATGGCGGGTATTATTTTACGAATGAAAAGTGCTATAATATAAATGAAATCAAGATCGTCATAGTACTTCGGTGATTATTTTTTTTGAGACACGGGTTTAAATTTAGAATTATCGGTCAATCTTTTTCGTTATTGTTTTGCACCCTTTTTAGCCATAACAGCGTTCTAATAGAGAATATCACCGATTATTAAGCGAAAGAATAGGATTAGCAACAGCATCGTTATTATATTCCGGTAAAATAATGTATAATAACAATAAGCGAAATTAATCCGTTCGACAAGCTCAGGCCGTTCGAGGTCGTTCAGACTCCGAAGAGTCTTCAGAGTCAAGGAGCTCTCGGAGAGATTAATGCTGAGCGACCCTTCGACAAGCTCAGGGTCGTCCCGAGAGAAGTCGAGGGACGAAGTTAAGCATTAAAATAATTAAAAAAATATGATACATACTTTCGAAAATTTTATAAGAGAATTTAATTCAAGAGTACTAAGGAGAAGAATTAACGGTGCTACAGCAATAGTCACCTTGTTTATTGTTTTTTCAATAGCACTTGTCGTAATTCTTCTTGCCTACGGAGCTTTAAATACTGGTGCTTTTGATATCCAGACCTATTTCCCGCATTTGCCCTTTCCGCGGTTGGCCACTTCACCAAGCGACATCAAGCAGTTTATTTCCGAAGAAGAATTCAGGAATTATTTAGAAAAAGGAGTTTCAGAACCTTCTTATATGACTATTGATTCTGCCAGGAACCTGGCGTTACCAGCTCCAGCTTTGGAAACAGCAAAGGGTGGAGCGGGGGAACCGACAAGGGTTTCCGAGACAAATGTTCAGGTTATAGGAATTGACGAACCGGATATTTTAAAAACAGACGGAAAAGAAATTTACTTTTCCCCGGGTTATGAATGGATTTGGAGGGGTCCTATGGTTTTTGAGCAAAGAGAGAGCCTGATGATGCCTCCCTATATGAAATCTCAAATAGAACTGGCAAAGGTTTTTCCTCCCGAAGAATTGTCCCTCGATACAAAGATTGACGATAGAGGAGATTTATTGCTTTCAAAGAATACTCTTGTTGTTTTTTCCGGCCAAAAAATCTCCGGATATAACGTATCAGACCCAAAATCAACGTCTAAAAAATGGACATTGAATCTCGAGGGAGATAATTATGTAGCAGGCGCAAGGTTGTATCAGGACAAAATTTATTTGATTACGGCAAGCCTGATTGATAGCTACCATCCTTGTCCGATAATACCGCTGAGAGAGGGGGAGAATCCTGTCGAAATAAAATGTACAGAAATATATTATCCCGTTCAGCCGGTTTATGTTGATTCAACTTTTGTGTCTATGATAGTTGATCCTGCCTCAGGCAAGATCGAGAAAAAGGTTTCTTTTGTCGGTTCGTCGAGTTCTTCAATTGTTTATGTCTCCCAGAACTCAATTTACGTTACTTATCAGTATCAGGAAAGTATTGTTAAATTTTTCTACAATTTCCTTAAAGAAAAGGCATCAGATTTGCTTTCAAAGGATGCGATGCAAAAGATAAAAAAATTAGAGGGTTATGATATCAGCGAGCAGGCGAAGTTAACAGAACTTCAATTAATCCTGCAAAAATTCGAAAATACGCTAAGCGAGGA
>Ga0315277_10003318_pt1 | contig 21854 bp, 20 predicted proteins | sample YL17G05_15_MG_FD_203695 | JGI IMG/M metagenome (GOLD analysis project Ga0315277, IMG submission 203695) | Sediment microbial communities from Yellowstone Lake, YNP, Wyoming, USA - YL17G05_15 | ecosystem: Environmental > Aquatic > Freshwater > Lake > Sediment | place: USA: Wyoming | collected...
CCGGCAACCTCGCCCAGGAGAGCAATGACTACCCAGGCGACGAGAGCCATACCATCGTGGCCGGAGCGAGCATGCTCAATGACGAGCGCTGGGAAGAAGAGGACAATATCATGGGCACCATGATCAAGCAGGGCTCCAACTACGGCAGCCGTCTCACGGTGATGGCGCCGACCGAATCCATTCTCGTGTGCGTACCTCACGAGCAGAGGTTCTATGCCGCGGACAACAGTCCGATGGGCGCCCGGCAGAGCAAGTTCGAAGGGATGCATGAGTTCGCGCCGCAGGGAGCTACCTCATCAGCGGCCCCCATCGTGACATCACTGGTTGCCCTGGTCTACAGCTTGAGGCCGGACCTCCGCGCCGAGTCTGTGATCGAGATCATCAAGCAGGGCTGTGACGACATCGGCGCGGCAGGATACGACACCTGTACCGGATACGGGCGGGTGAACTTCCTCAGAACGCTGGAGCTGGCCAGGGACTTCCAGCAGCCCACTCAGTAGCTGTCTCGCTCGCTGCTCGCGGGCGTTGAAGAGTACCCTAGCTGGGTCCATAGGAGAGGACAATGAGAGATGAGATGAACCGGCAGCCGCGGGGTGTGAATCAGGATCTCAAGGAGTTGCCCACCTGGGCGCGCCGCTACGCTCAGAACCGGACGCTGCCCGTGGTGGCGTCCCTCGTGATATTTACAGTGGGGTCGTGCATGTTTGGGGGCCTCTCGTTGCTCACCGCGTGGGCCTACATCAAGGGCATCCGACTGCTGGCAGCTGCATCCATGCTGGTCCTATGTGGGTTCACGGCATGGTGGCTGTGGTTCAGCTTCATCGGTGCAACCCGTATCATGCGGAGCATCAGCGAGCGGCTGTATCGGGGCGACGGAGGCGTCTCGGTCGGGGCGTGTGCTGGAATCGAACAGTCCAGGGGACCCCTGCTGGTTGGCTTTGTGTTCATGTTCTGCGTCTTTGCCAGTGTAGGGCTGGGTTTCCTGGGGCTCTACCCGATCAGACTCATGCAGCCCGTCTCGGCGCTGTATGCTGTGCCGTTTCTCTGCTATCTCGGGCTGAAGATGCGCCGTATCGGCAGCCCCTTCATGTTCCTCTGGCCAGGTCTGTACGGGATCCATGCGATCCTACTTGTGACGGGCGTACCGATCGGGATGGGTCCCATGCTCGACATGTTCGTGCCGACGGTTGGCTACGGTCTCGTAGCCGCGCTGTCCGGGCACGTCTACGGCCGCTTCGCCCTGCACAGGCTGCGGGCGCTGGCGGCGACCACGGAGACGGCTGAAGAGGTGTAGGGGAGATGGCGAGGGACCTCCAGCAACCCGCTCAGTAGCTGTCTCGCTCGCTGCTCGCGAGCGTTGAAGAGGAACCTAGCCCTGGGTCCATAGGAGAAGACAATGAGAGATGAAATGAGCCGGCAGCCGCCGGGTGTGAATCAGGATCTCAGAGAGTTGCCGACCTGGGCGCGCCGCTACGCTCAGAACCAGACAGTCCCGTTGCTCGTCTTCCAGGCCATTTTTGTCGCCGGCGCAGCTGCCTTCGGCGGACTGGGTTATCTCACGGGATGGGCCTACGTGCACGGCCACCGCGTGCTGGCCCTCGCCGCGATGCTGGCGCTGATCGGCTTCGCGGGGTGGTGGGTTTGGTTCAGTGTCCTTGGCGCCGCCGGACTCATCCGGCAGGCCGCCTCGCGTCTGACTCGGGGCAGCGGCACCGTCTCTATGGGCGCGCCTCCGTTCTCACGGGCCACACCGACCGCGCCCGGGTGTCTCTTCGCGCTCTGCGTGGTGGCGAGCGTGCTGATCACGATGATGGGGTGGGTACCGACGCGGTATATGCAACCCCTCTCCGCTGTCTACGTCGTCCCCTTCATGATCTACTTGGGTGTGAAGCAATGGAACACGTCTAGCCCCTTCATGGTGTTGTGGCCGGCGCTGTACGGAGTGCATGCCGTGCTGATAGTAGCTGGCGTCCCGATCAGCCGCGGCCCCATGTTCGACATGTTCTTCCCGACGGTCGGCTACGGCAGTATTGCCGCCCTCGCCGGGCACATCTACAGCCGCTTCGCTCTGCGCAGGCTGCGGGCGCTGGCAGCGAGTACGGAGACGGCCGAGGGAGGGGAGGGATAGGGAAGATGCCCGAGCTCGACCCCAACGTGCATCAACCGGCACGCCTGCGCATTCTGATGCTGCTATCCGGGGTTGACAGCGCGGACTTCACCTTCCTGCTGACGACCCTGGGTCTGACCAAGGGGAACCTCTCCTCCCACATGAGCCGGCTCGAGGCAGCGAGCTACGTCGAGATCGCCAAGAGCTTCGATGGCAAGATACCGAACACCAGCTACTCGCTGACCCCGCTGGGCCGATCCCGCCTGGCGGAGTACTGGCAGGCGGTTGATGAGATCCGCGGCGGTTTCGAACTCCGATGACAGAGGCCGCCGGGGAGCGAGGATAGGGACGATGCTGCACGGCATCTGGCGCACCGTGAGGAAACTGAGGGCGCTGATCCTGACTCTGGGGGTGCTCTACCTCGCCTGCATGGGGGCCGGCGTGGCAACATACCACGCCGGGCGCGAGTCGCTCCCGTCCTGGGTTCAGCATCAAGGCGAGGGTAGTTACGAGCAGATCGAGCGCGTGTTCGGGAGGTTCCGGGGGCCGCTACGCGAAGGGCGCGCGGGGACGATCTTGACGTGCAGCGGCCTCGTCTTCGTCGTCAACATGGCCGGTGATGTCCTCAACTTCACGCTTCCCGGGGCGCTCATCGTCCCGCTGCCGTTCACGCTGCTCTACGGTGGCTGGGCTCAGGGTCTCGGCCTGGCGGCCATCCACGGATCTTCGTTTCTGTCCGTGTTCCTGTATCTGCTGATGGGCTCGTTAGAGTGGGCGACCTATGTACTCGCCAGCGTCGCAGGCCTCAATATCGGCCTGTCAGTGCTGGCGCCGAGGCGACAGGGGGTAGCATCGCGCGGGGCGGCCTTCCGACCTGCGTGCGGGGATGCAGTCCGGCTCTACGCTGTGATCGTCCTGATTCTCGCTGCGCAGGCGGTGATGGAGATTCTGTACGTCCGCAAGGTGCTGCTGTTGGGGGGCAGCGGCGTGCCGCTGGCGCCGTATTGATGGCCTGCGGAAGGGGCAGTGCGGAAGGACGCGCGGTCGGGCGCACAGTAAAGATTGAGGCGTGTCCACTGCTGACGTAGACGAGATAAGGCTGTACCTGCGGGAGAAGGTTGTCCCCTTCCTCAAGGCGATTGCAGCACCAAGTTGGGTTCCGGTCCTGATCCCTCTTCTGGTCGCCCGCGCCCACGCCGACCTGCTCCGCCGCTGGGTCATTGATGACGCGGGGATCACATTTTCCTATGCACGCAATCTGGCGCACGGCTATGGTCTGGTGTCACAGCCGGGCTTGCCGCCGGTGGAGGGCTACTCCAACTTCCTCTGGATGATCGCATACACGCCATTCTTTCTGCTGCATCGCTTCGATGCTCTGGGGACACCCAAGCTGCTGAGCTGGCTGTTCATCATCGCCTCGTTCATCGCCGCGCGACGCCTGTTCCGGCGGTACGGGGATGAGAACGGCGGAATCACCTTCGTCGTGCTCATGCTGCTGGCGATGAACACGTCGTTCGTCGCCTGGTGCGTCTCCGGGCTGGAGAACCCGTTGTACGTGTTCCTGCTGGTGCTGCTGGCCTGGCAGTCGTTGGAGGCGGTGAGTGGTGCGCGTCCGGGCCTCTGGCGGTCCGTGGCGTTGGGGGTGCTTGCGGTGGCAGTCGCCATGACCCGCCCGGAAGGTGTGCTGTTCCTCCTCGCCTATCCGTTGATCCTGCTCATCGGGCAGCTCTACCGAAGCCGTGTCGCCGGAGGGACACGGCCCGGCGACATAGACCGCCGCCCGGCCAAGCCGGTGGCCCTCTCGCTGCTCACCTACATTCTCGCCGCCGTGGTCTGCCTCGGCGGATTCCTTGCCTTCAGGCTGTCGTACTTCCACGAACTGCTGCCGAACACGTACTTCGCCAAGATGGAACCGATACGCTCTGCCGAGGACCTGTTCGAGTCACCGGAGGGACCCCCCGCTTACCGCCTTCTCGACGTGGCAGGCAGTATGGTTAGCTCTCGCCTGTGGAGCATGGAAGAGAAGCTGCCGGCCATAACCCCTCCGAATCTGCTTGACTCCTCCCCGGAACGCCGCTCGCTCCTCTTCGCGGTTCTGCTGGTGCTGGTCACCGGCTACCTCGTTGTTTCGAGACGTTTCCAGCGCGCACACCTGGTTCTGCTCGTGTGTCTCGCCATCGCCACCATCGCCTACCTCGCGCTGCCGCCGGACTGGATGGAGGAGTATCGCTATGCGACCGTTTTCTTCGTGTTCCTCTACGCCTATGCCGTGATCGCCGTGATGGAGGTGGTACGCAGCCTGACGGTGCAGCCCTCCGCCCGGCTGGGCATCGCCGTGGCTTTGGCGGTGATCGCCGTCGGCCTCACTCGCTCAGTCTACGGTCCCCGCGCGCGCGCCTTCGCCGCCAACCCCACGGTGCCGCTGAGCGGTGTGCGGGAGTGGCTGTCCGACCGCTTCGACGGATATGCGGAGGCACTGGGGATCGAACACGGATCGCTGCTGGTCCCCGACCTGGGAGCCACTCTCTTCTACTCCAAGCTTCGTGTCTACGACCTCGGTATGCTTTGCGACAAGACCATTGCTCACACCATGGGCAAAGACCAGCCGGCCTTCTACCACTACATCTTCGAGGTGGCAAAGCCTACCTTTATCCACACTCATGGAAGCTGGTCGCTTCGCGCCAACCTGGACGGGGATCCACGGTTCCGTCGCGATTACGTCCCCATCGTTGAGCACCCCGATGAGTGGGCCTCCGGACAGGCTGAGAGGGAGATCTGGTCGGGTGACTACGTGCGCAAGGACGCTGTCATCGGCAAGGAGCAGATAGTCGAGCAGTTGGGCGCTGACTATAGCTGGGGTGGAGATGGAGCCGGTGCCGGGAGCGGTCAAGACCAGACACAGGGAGGGCTTCGCGGTCGAGGAAGAGGTGGACGAAGGGACCTACGGCGCCGGGCACGTCAGCGTGCCGAGGAGGGCGCGTACCCATGACCTCCCGCCAACGCCTCCTCACCGTCCTCCGCGGAGACATTCCGGACTGCGTTCCGGTGGCGCCGGACTTCTCCAACATGATCCCAGCGCGGCTGACCGGGAAGCCGTTCTGGGATCTGTACCTCTACCAGGACCCGCCCATCTGGGAGGCCTACATCGCGGCCGCCAAGCGCTTCGATATTGACTCGCTCATGGACGGGTACTTCCCCCTTCGATTCCCGGAGGAGGACGGCGAAGACCAGGGCTGGGAACGCTTCATCGTGTTCCGCAGCCCAGAGCGCATCGTCACCCAGGCTTGCCGCAAGGAGGGCGGAAGGCGAGTGTGGGCACCCACGGTTGACGTGTACTATGTCGCCGACCCGCCGACCGAAGGCTTGCCTCCCGGCAAGCTCGGATTGCCGGAGGTGCCCTCGCGCTGGGAGCCGATCAAGGGCGTGAAACCGGTGGACCGAGGGCCGGAGGGACTGAAGCGCGTGAAGGAGATGCTTGGAGACCAAGGCTTGGTCGGCATCCCTGTCACCTCTAGCTGCGCGCTCAACAGCGAAGCCGACATCTACCACTACTATGACAACCCGGACAAGCATGAGCAGTGGGCGGCCGAGCGGGTGGAGCGGGCCGAGCGCCGTTTCCAGCACTTCATGTCTCTAGACGTAAAGCCGGACTTCATCTGCGTGGGCGGATCCGGCACGCTGGTGTTCCAGACGGTGGGCATCTTCCGGCAGCTAGCCCTACCGGCCGTCAAGCGGGTGATTGAGCTCGCCACCGCCGCCGGCATCCCCACTCACGTGCATTCCTGCGGGCCGGAGAGAGAGCTGGTCCGCATCTTCGCGGAGGAGACGGATCTGACTGTCATTGATCCCCTGGAGCGGCCGCCCATGGGGGACTGTGATCTCGCCGAGCTGAAGTGGCGGTGGGGGGACAGGATCGTGCTGAAGGGCGGCTTGCACACCACCGATGTGATGCTGCGAGGCACCGTCGAGGCGGTCGCCGCGGCCAGCAGACAGGCGATTGACGATGCCGCCGCGGGCGGGCGCTTCATCCTCTCCACCGGCGATCAATGCGGAAGGGACACGCCGGACAACAACATCCGGGCGATGGTGGAGACGGCAAGGACATACGGCAGGTACTGAGCTACCCCAAGCGAGCCAGTGCGGTGGTTGAGGCCTTCCCGTCCGGTCGTGTATACTGCCCTGGGGTGCGGTGCGGCAGTGGATGGGTGGTGGAGGACGGGCACGGCCTGCTTGTGGAGAGCATGGGGAAGGGAGACAACGACCTATGCTGATCGAGTACGTGCAGAGCGCGATGGAACTGGCTCACTATGAGATAATGGAAGATGGTCGGTATTGGGGGGAGATCCCGCCCCTGCAGGGAGTCTGGGCGGAGGGCGCGACTCTGGAGGAGTGTCGGCAGGCGCTGCGCGAGGTGCTCGAGGACTGGCTGCTAGTGGGCGTGCGGCGCGGACACCGCATTCCCGTGATCGCGGGCATTGACCTCAACAAGAAGGTTGAGGCGGGCACGGTTGCCGATTAGCCGCCGCGAGCTGATCCGCTGCCTGCGACGTCTCGGCTTCCAAGGACCGGAGGCAGGGACGCGCCGCCAGATGATGATCAAAGGCAGCCTGCGCTTGGCTCTGCCCAATCCGCATGGTACACAAGACGTAGATGATGCCCTCCTCTCTCGTATCCTGCGCCAAGCCGGGATAGCGCGGGAGGAGTTCGAGCAAGCTCGGAGGAGTACATGAGGAGTCTGGGAGCCGCATGTTGGATTCCTACGCGTCGGGTTTCCCGCGTGGCTGTCGAACTTGGCGCGGCCACAGCTTTCGCCGCCCTTACCGCCCTCGGCGCGCGGGTCCAGTTCCACCTGCCCTTCACCCCTGTCCCCGTTACCGGCCAGGTGTTCTGCGCCCTGCTTGCCGGGGGGGTACTGGGGGCTCGACTGGGGTTCGTGAGCCAGGTGCAATACCTCGCGGCAGGAGCGGCGGGCCTGCCCGTGTTCGCAGGCGGGGGCGGGATGCCCTGCCTGCTCGGCCCTACGGGCGGGTATCTGCTGGCATTCCCGGTCGCCGCGTTCGCAGTGGGAGCATTGTGCCAGATCCTGGGTGATCGGGGCCTGCGCGCGCTGGCTGCCGCGCTCTCCGGCGTGGTGGTCATTCATGTTCTTGGCGCCTGCTGGTACGCAGTGTGGATCACCGCGGTTGGTGGGAGGACTGATCTGATGGCAGTGCTCTCTCAAGCTGTCCTGCCGTTCATAGCCCTGGATGTGGGCAAGGCCGCCATGGCGGCGGCTGTCTTCGCCACGGCCCGGCGGAGGCTGCCGTTCGCTTGATTGTCCTCTGCTTGTTGGCCAGCGGCAAATCCGCTAGAATGCAGGCACTGCCTCACGTGCGCCGTTGGGCGCGCGAATGGCTAAGTCCGCCTTGGGCGGACCGCCACCCCGGCCCGAAGGGCCTAGGGGGTCGGTCCTCGCCCGCCGCGGCGGGCGAGTGTGGCATTGTGGAGCTACTGAAATGATCCGAGCAGTCGCGTTTGCGCTGTTGGCGCTATTCCTGGCGCCTGCCTGGGCTGCCCAACCGGCCGCCCAGCAGCCACAGCCGATACCGGCCGCGGAAGCCGAACGCCGGGTGGCGGAGACGCGGGACGCACTCAGCGACCTGCTGTGGATGGGAACGGAGCCTTACTGGCACACCGGCGAGTGGGAGGAGTGTGTGCGGTTGTGCCGCCAGGTGGTGGAGCTGGATGAGCACTTCGTGGAAGCCGGCACCTCGCTGGCCTGGTTGCTGTGGAGCCACGACCGGGATGCGGAGGCAGTCAAGGCTTACGAGCAATGCGTGGTGGCGAATCCGAAGAGCTGGAAGGCCCGCCACGAGTTCGGCATGTACTACCTCAGCCGCCGCAAGCACGACCAGGCGGTCGAGCAGTTGCGCCACGCGGTGGCTCTCGGCGCACCTACTCCGCACGCCCACATGCTGCCCGTCGCGCTGGAGAGAGCTGGGCGCAAACAGGAGGCGCTGGAAGAGTGGCGCGGCATTCTGAAGCGCTTTCCCGACGACGCGGTGGCCAAGCGGCACGCGGAGCGCCTGGAGAAAGAGCTAAGGGAAGCTGCCAAAGAGAAGACCTGATCACCGCCCGCTGGAGGGAATGCCCATGGCAAGCGTCGCCATCCTGGGAGGGGGCCCGGCCGGATACGTGGCCGCCATCCGCGCCCGTCAGTTGGGCGCGGAGGTCACTCTCATAGAGATGGACAAGCTGGGAGGGGTCTGCCTGAACCGCGGTTGCATTCCCAGCAAGGCCTTGCTCAAGACGGCAGAGGTAGCTCGGCTGTCGCGTGAGCTCGACCAGTACGGGGTGGAGGGTGAGTTCAGAGCCGTCAACTGGCCGGCCGTAATGCAGCGCAAGGCGCGTGTGGTGAGCCAGCTCGTCAAGGGCATCGAGTTCCTCATGCAGCACAACGGAGTCAGAGTCGTGCCGGGCAAGGGCCGCTTGCTTGACTCCCGGACCGTTGCGGTGGATACCGGCGGCAAGGAGGAGACTGTCGTCGCCGACAGGCTCGTGATAGCAAGCGGATCTCTACCGGCCCGCCTGCCGATCGCCGGCTTCGAGCCTCCGCTGGTGCTCACCAGCGACGAGGTGCTCGAGCTTGACTCCATCCCCGACACCATGACCATCATCGGGGGCGGCGTCATCGGAGTGGAGTTCGCCGACATCTTCAGCTCCGTCGGGTGCAAGGTGACGATCGTGGAGATGCTGCCGCGCATCGTCCCCCTCGAAGATGAGGAGATTTCTGCAGAGCTGGCGAGGTCCTTCCGGCGACGGAAGATCGAGATGTTCACGAACTCCCGGGTAACGGAGGTCGCGGCTGGAGACGGGGCCCGAGTGGTCCGCTTCACCCGTGACGGGCAAGAGCAAGAGGTGAGTTCCCAGGTCGTCGTCTCCGCGGTGGGCCGCTGGCCCAATACCGAGGGGGTCGGGCTGGCCGAAGCGGGCGTTACGCTTGAGCGTCGGCAGGTGAAAGTGAACGCTCGCATGGAGACCAATGTAGCTGGCGTATACGCGTGCGGAGATGTGATCGGCGGTTACCTGCTTGCGCACGTAGCTTCGGCGGAAGGCAAGGTGGCGGTCGCCAACGCGCTCGGCGGCGAGTGTGACATGGACTACCGCGCCATCCCCTCATGCATCTATACCCACCCTGAGATCGGCTCGGTCGGACTGACTGAGGCGCAGGCGTCGGAGCAGGGCATCGAGACGAAGATAGGTCGGTTCCACTACCGCGGGTGTGGGAAGGCCGTCGCAGAAGGGCAGCGGGAGGGCATGGTCAAGCTGGTGGTGGAGGCGGCCGGCCACAAGATCCTCGGTGGACACATCATCGGCCCGCATGCTACTGACCTGATTCACGAGCTGGTACTCGCTATCACTCTCGGCGCCACCGCGGAACAGGTGGGGGAGATGGTGCACGCGCACCCAACCTTCGCCGAGCCGGTGATGGAAGCGGCCGAGGACGCGCTCGGGGTCGCCATCCACAAGTGAAGCGTTTCTTGCCGGCCGGAGGCGGGCAAGAAACGGGCCCGGGAGCCATCTTCGAGCATTTCTGTGGACAATTGCGGGATGGTCGTGACGCAGAAGACTCTGTAGCGGAGGGCTGTTCTATGGAAGAGATACTGCTCGTGCTGGAAGAAGACGGTCGGTTGACCCCCGCGCAGGTCGCGGAGCGCCTGGGGCGACCTGAGAAGGAAATCAAGCAGCAGATCGCTCAGCTAGAGTCCGACGGGGTGATCAAGCGCTACAAGGCGGTGGTTGACTGGGAGCGGGCTGGGACTGAGCACGTGTTCGGGTTCATCGAAGTGCGGGTCTCTCCCCAGCGAGGGCTTGGCTTCGACGCCATCGCCGCGCGAATCATAGAATTCCCGGAGGTGCATTCCCTCTATCTCATGTCGGGCGCCTATGACCTGATGGTGGTGGTGCAGGGCAAGAGCATGCGAGATGTCGCCTACTTCGTGGCCGAGCGGCTGGCGCCCCTGGATCATGTGCTGAGTACGGCCACCCACTTCGTGCTCAGACGCTACAAGGTGGACGGGGACATCATGGTCGAGCGCGTGGAGAACAAGCGCTTGCCAGTCACTCCCTAGTGCGGACCCCAAGCATGAAAGAGCCCCGACCGCGCGTCGCTAAACGCGTCGCCCAGCTTGCCCCCTCGGGCATCCGCCGGTTCTTCGAGCTAGTCGAACGCATGCCCGAGGCGATCTCGCTCGGCATTGGCGAGCCCGACTTCACCACCCCCTGGCGAGGCCGCGAGGCGGCGATCTACTCGCTGGAGCGAGGGCACACGCACTACACGCCGAGCCGCGGCATAGAGGAACTGAGATACGCGCTGGCCGAGTACCTGGAGCGCAGGTTCAGCATCGCCTATGACCCTGACCAGGAGATGCTCATCACCATCGGCGCGAGCGAGGCGATTGATCTCGCGCTGCGGACCGTCCTCGAGCCTGGGGAGGCGGTTCTCGTCCCTCAGCCATGTTTCGTGTCCTACGTACCGTGCACTGTTCTCGCCGGCGGCACGGCGGTGCCAGTGAGGACCCGCCCCGAGCATCAGTTCCAGGTGCAGGTAGACGACCTGGAGGAGGCGGACGCGGCGAATGCACGCGCCATCGTCATCTGCTATCCGAACAATCCCACCGGTGCAGTGATGGATCGTCAGGCGCTGGAGGCGGTTGTGAGATGGGCCGAGCAGCGGGATCTGCTCATCATCTCAGACGAGGTCTACGCCGAGCTGCGCTATGACGGGGATCATGTTTCCGTTGCGACGATGCCGGGTGCGCGCGATCGGACCATTCTCGTGGGCGGCTTCTCGAAGGCCTGGGCGATGACCGGCTGGCGGCTCGGGTTCGCGGCGGGGCCGGCCGACCTCCTCGAGGCGATGACTAAGGTGCACAGCTACACCACCATGTGCCCGCCGACGATGGCGCAGGAGGCGGCGGTGGAGGCGCTCCGCACCTGTGACGCGGAAGTGACGCGCATGAGGCGGGAGTACGACCAGCGGCGGCGGGTGATCGTCCGTCGCCTGAACGATATGGGCCTTGATTGCTTCGAGCCGCGGGGGGCCTTCTATGCCTTCCCCTCGGTCGCCCGCACCGGTCTCACCTGCGAGCAGTTTGCCGAGCGCCTGCTCGCCGAGGAGAAGGTGGCGGTGGTGCCAGGCACGGCCTTCGGCGCTTGTGGAGAGGGCTTCGTGCGCTGCTCCTACGCCACCTCCATGCCGCTGATCGAGGAGGCGACAGCGCGCATGGCCAGGTTCGTCGCTAAAGCAATCGCTTGATCGCGGAGAGGGCATGGACATCATCGTCGCGGAGAATGCAGGCTTCTGCTTTGGGGTAAAGCGGGCGCTTGATCTGGTGGCGCGCGCCGCGAAGGACACGTCCCGGCCCGTCTACACGCTCGGCCCTCTCATCCACAATCCGCAGGAGATCTCCCGTCTCGAGATTCTCGGGGTCCACCAAGCTGAGTCCCTGGGCGAGATCCCGGGCGGCGCGGTGGTGCTCTCCGCACATGGCGTAGACCCCGCAGTGGAGGCGCAGGCCCGCGCGCGCGGGTTAGAGGTGATTGACGCCACCTGCCCGTTTGTGAGCCGCGCCCACCAGCACATCCGCGCCCTGGCCGAGGGGGGCTACAGTGTGGTCATCCTCGGCGATCCCGGACACCGGGAGGTAGAAGGCCTTGCCGCGCGTGCCGGAGGGCAGGCGCACATCGTCACCGGCGCGCGGGATGCCGAGGCCCTGCCGTTCGCGAAGCGATACGGTGTCGTGGTTCAGACCACACAGCGCCCCGGGACGCTTCGAGAGGTCGTCGGCGCGCTGGCCGGGCGCTGCAGCGAGCTGCGGGTGTTCAACACCATCTGCGAGGCCACTGTTGCTAGACAGGAAAGCGCACGGCAACTGGCAGACCAGGTGGAGGTGATGATTGTCGTCGGGGGAAGAAACAGCGCTAACACCGCCCGCCTCCACGAGATCTGCGCGGCTACGGGCACACCGACCTACCAGATCGAAGTCGGGCAGGAGCTGGAGCCGGGCTGGCTGACAGGGGCGAGGCGCGTGGGTGTCACCGCTGGTGCATCCACTCCGGAATGGGTGATCCAGGAGGTGGTGGAGCGCCTGCCGCGGATTGCGGCCGCGAGTCGGGAACAGTGAAAGCCAGGCCCGCAAGGGTGGTGTGGACGCGGCCCGGCGGCCCGGCCGCGACCGCGGGTGTGGCAGCGGGTGACGTGCTCCTGCGGGTGAATGGTGCCGCCCCGCGCGATTACATTGACTACCGCTACCTGACCGCCGAGCCGCGGGTGGCTCTGACGGTCAGAAAACCGGCAGGCAGTGTGCGCCGCGTGGTCATCGAGAAGGAGGAGGATGAGGACCTGGGACTGCGGTTCGTGGAAGATGTGTTCGACGGGGTCCGCACGTGCTGCAATCGCTGCCCGTTCTGCTTCGTGTCGCAGTTGCCGAAGGGCTTGCGCCCAGCGCTCTACGTGCGCGATGACGACTACCGGCTGTCCTTCCTCCACGGCAACTTCATCACCCTGACCAACCTCACCCCGGCCGACCGCCGCCGCATCGTGCGCTACCACCTGTCTCCGCTCTACGTGTCTGTCCATGCTACTCAGCCGGATGCCCGAAGACGTCTCTTCGGCAGGAGCACTCCGGACCCGCGGCATGAGATGGCGCGCCTTGCCGCCAGAGGCATTGAGTTTCACACTCAGATCGTGGTATGCCCCGGAGTGAACGATGGCGAGCACCTGGAGCAAACGGTGACCGAGCTTGCCGCGCTGCATCCGGGCGTGCGCTCCGTGGGGGTCGTGCCGGTAGGCATCACCAAGCACCGGAACGGGCTTCCGCGCCTGCGCAGGGTCACCGCCCGCATCGCCGGCGAGCTCGTGAGCCGGGTGCAATCATGGCAGCGCTTGTTCAGGAAACGACTGGGCAGTCGCTTTGTCTTCGCGGCCGACGAGTTGTACTTGCTGTCCGAAGCGCCCATCCCGGCGCGGGCGCACTACGAAGGCCTCTGGCAGCTCGGAAACGGAATCGGCTGCGCTCGGCTTTTCCTGGACGAGGTGGCCCACCTCCGGCGTGTTGCGCTGGCTGTCCCCCTCTCCGTGGTACTGGTTACCGGCGAGATGGCGGTTGGGATGGTAAGGCTGCTGGCGGAGAAGCTGACGGCTGCTGGGTCTCTAACGGCGCGGGTATGCCCTGTGCCGAACCGGCTGCTGGGAAGCTCGGTCACCACTGCTGGATTACTTGCAGGATGGGATATCGCCAGAGCTGCAGGCAAGCTGCCGAGGCCGGATGTGGTGATCGTCCCGGCCACCGCGGTCAGGGAAGGGGAGGGCTTTCTGGACGGCCTGCGGGTCGAGGAACTCGCCAGCCGGCTAGGCACGAAGGTGCTGATCGCGGCCGGCCCGCGAGCAGCGGTGGCGGCGCTGCAGGAGCACGCGCGTCAGAGAGGTGCGACATGACCCAGACGCGTGACCGCGGTGTGGTGGCGATCGTGGGCCGCCCGAATGTGGGCAAGTCCACCTTGTTCAACCGGCTCGCGGGCCACCGCATCGCCATCGAGGAGCCCACTCCCGGGATCACCCGGGACCGCATCTACGCAGACTGCGAATGGCGCGGCAAGCGCTTCATCCTCGTTGACACCGGCGGGCTGCAGTTGAGAGGCGGCGCGCTCCAGGTGGAGATCACCCGGCAGGTGGAGTTCGCCATCCAGGAGGCGGATGTCATCGTGTTCCTGGTTGATGCCAAGGAGGGGCTAGCCGGATTTGACCAGGATGTCGCGGAGATGCTCCGGCGCACCGGCAAGCCGGTGATCCTCGCCGCCAATAAGGTTGACAGCCGGCGCCGTGAGGAGGCCTTGCCGGACTTCTATGCGCTTCGACTCGGGGCCGCGCTGGGTATCTCCTCGGCACACGGCCTGCTTGTGGATGAGCTGCTGGATCAGATCTGGGAGCATCTCCCGGAGACACAACCCGCCCCTGAGGGCGAGGACATCATCCGCATCGCCATCGTCGGCCGCCCGAATGTGGGCAAGTCCTCTCTGCTAAACGTCATCTTGGGTGAGAATAGAGCGGTTGTAGACTCACAGCCCGGAACGACTCGCGATTCCATTGACACCCCCCACCGGTGGCGCGACCGGTCGCTGGTGCTGATTGACACCGCCGGAATTCGCCGCAAGAGCAGGGTCAGCGCGGATTTCGAGTACTACAGCGTGCTGCGCGCCTTCGGCGCCATCGAGCGCAGTGATGTTGCGCTCACCCTTATTGACTCAGAAGAGGGGCTCACGGACCAGGACAAGCGCATCGCCGGGCGCGCGCACGAAGAGGGCAAGGCGCAGGTGCTGGTGGTGAGCAAGTGGGACCTCCGCTCACCCGCGGGAACCGACCCGAACGCCGACAAGCTGCTCATGCAGGACTTCTCCCGCCAGGTGCAGGCGTGGCTTCCGGAGATCTCCTATGCCCCTGTGGCATTCGTCTCCGCGCTGCAGGGGAGGGGCATCGAGGCCCTGCTCGAGACCGCGGTCGGCGCGGCCGAGCAGCACGCCTTCCGCTTCCAGACCGCGGAGCTCAATCGTGTCCTCGAAGAGGCGACCTGGGAGCACCCGCTTTCCCGCAAGGGCAAGCCGCTCAGGATCTACTACGTCACCCAAGTTTCGACCCAACCGCCTACCCTGGTGCTGTTCGTCAACGACTCCGAGCTCATGCACTTCTCACACCTTGCTTACCTGGAGAACCGGATTCGCGCGTATGTCCCCCTCACGGGGACACCGCTGCGTATGCTGGTGCGCGAATCGCGAGGTCGTCCTCGAGAGAGGAAGCGATAATGCGGATAGCTATTCTCATAGCTTGCGCTTATCTGCTAGGAAGCCTACCGTTTGGCTTGATGGTGGGCCGATGGGTGCGCGGCGTGGACATCCGCAAGTTCGGGTCCGGCAACATCGGATTCTCCAACGTGCTGCGCGTCCTCGGCCCGGGTCCCGCCTCTCTGGTGCTGGTTGGCGACACCCTGAAGGGGGTGATCCCGGTGGTGGTGGGGCGGCGCCTCCTGGTGTCTTGGGGCGTTTCGCCGGCCGACCTTTGGGTGCTAGCGGTGGCGCTGGCGGCGATCCTGGGCCACAGCTTCTCGGTCTTCTGCGGCTTCCGCGGCGGCCGCGCGGTGGCCACCGCGCTGGGCACGCTGCTCGGCCTGTGCTGGCCGTCGGCGCTCATCGCCCTTAGCATCTGGCTGGCCCTGGTGGCGGCCACCCGTTACATCTCCCTCGGCTCCATGGTCGCGGCCCTGTCCGTGCCCACGTACATAGCTCTCGCGCACAGGCCGCCCTCATGGATCGCTTTCTGGTCGGCGATCGCGCTGCTCATTGTCGTGCGCCACCTCCCGAACATCAAGCGTCTGCTGTCCGGCACGGAGACCAAGATCGGGCAGAGGGTGAATGTCGAACACGGACCCGGATGAAGGTGATGGCAGGAGGCAAGTGGCTAGGCCTGGTTCGCAGGCCGCCACCCCGGCCGCCTAGGGCGCCCTAGGGGCTCCTGCCCTACACTGCTGAGGGCGGTTTCCGCCGCTGCACGGCTCCCGGGTTCACCACCGCGCTGGCCGAGGAGAAAGGCGGCACACTGCCGAACCAGGCAGGGGCACGATGACCACGTCATCCGGTAGACAGACCGTCGCCATCCTCGGAGCGGGGAGCTGGGGCACCGCGCTGGGCATCGCGCTCGGCGGCGTCGGCCACCAGGTGCGGCTCTGGGCGCGCCGGCCCGAGCTGGCCCAGGCTATCTTGCGGACGCGCCGCAATCCCGACTACCTCCGCGACCTCGAGCTCCCGTCTTCGCTCTTTGCCACCGCGGAGGTGGGGGAAGCGCTGGAGGGAGCACACATCGTCATCCTCGCCGTCCCCTCCGACGGCATGCGCAGCACTTGCCAGCAGCTCATGCCGCACTTGCAGACAGACCAGGGCCTCGTCAGCGCGGCAAAGGGTCTCGAACACGAGTCCGGCCGGCGCCTGTCGGAGGTGATCGCCGAGACCTTGGGATCTGGGCACAACCCGATCGCAGTCCTATCCGGGCCCAACCTTGCCCCCGAGGTGGCCGCCGGCATCGCCACCGTGAGCGTGGTCGCGTCAGTGGATCAGGGATTCGCGAGGCGGGTACAGGTCAGCTTCAGCACTCCCCGCTTCCGCCTCTACACTAATCCCGATGTGCTCGGCGTCGAGCTGGGCGGAGCGCTGAAGAACACCATCGCCATTGCCGCCGGCGCCTGCGACGGCCTGGGCTTCGGCGACAACACCAAGGCCGCCTTATTGACGCGCGGGCTGGCGGAGATCACCAGATTGGGGGTGGCGCTGGGGGCGAAGGCGGAGACCTTCCGCGGCCTTTCCGGCGTGGGGGATCTGGTGGCGACCTGCGGCAGCCGGAAGAGTCGCAATCACCGCGTCGGCTACGAGCTCGCGCGCGGCAGGAGACTGCCCGACATCCTCGCCGACATGTCCCAGGTGGCAGAAGGGGTGGAGACCACGCGCGCGGCGCATCGGCTCGCTCAGAAGTTGGGAGTAGAGATGCCCATCACCGCGGCCGTGCATGCAGTTCTGCGCGAGGAGACGTCTCCCCAGGAGGCGGTCGCCGCGCTGATGACCCGCTCGTGGCGGGACGAGCTCGACGGCTGACCGCTGACCTGGCTGACGTGCCGACGGCGGCCGGCCTACCTGACCCCTGCCGGCGACCCTGCCTTCAGCTCTTCGACCAGCTTCATCACCTGCGCGATGCCGAACGGCTTCCCCAGACAGGCCGACGCCCCGTTTCTCATGCAGTCCTCGACCACATCGGTGTGGGCGAAGCCGGTGATCATCACGAAGGTGGCCTCCGGGCACAGCTCCTTCAGCCCCTTGAGCGCATCCAGGCCGTTCATGCCCGGCATGCGGATGTCCAGGAAGACGAGGTCGAACTTCCGCTGGGCGGCCAGTTCCATCGCCGCCCGGGCGTCTTGCAGGGTCTCCACTTGGTGGCCGAACCGGACCAGCACGTCGTGGAGCAGCATGCAGATGCTCTGCTCGTCGTCCACCACCAGTATCTGAAGCGAATCCATCGTCGCCAATATCCTCCCGCGGTCGCGCCAGGCACTCGCCTCTCCCGCGCGGCCATACAGGTTATTCCACATTCGCTATGGGCCTCGCAGGGGGCTGGGAGCGCCGCTGGCTGGGGCCAGCGCGCCGTTGGTCGCTGCCCAAACGGACGGGGTAGCTGGCCTCCCCGACCGCGCCTACTGGAGGTATCCCAGGGCGCGCAACTCCCGCCGCGTCTCCTCGGAGATGGCTGGGCCTGGTCTGTCCGGCTCCGAAGGGGGCTGGTAGGTCGGGTCCACGAACTCGAGTGGCGGTCGCCGTTGGCGTTTCGCATGTTGCTCGAAGACGGCGGCCATCTGCGCGGCTACCTCTGGGTGCTCCGTGATCACGTTGCAGGTCTGGTCGGGGTCAGCGACCAAGTCGTAGAGTGCCCGCAACTCGCCGCCCGAGTACAGCATCAGCGCCCACTCGTGGTTCCTCACCACATAGCACGGCCACGGGCCACCGGTGCGGCAGAACACGTAATCCTGGACTCTGCTGGCGGAGCCGGTTAGCAGCGGCACCAGGGACTTCCCCTGTGGCGCGCTCGCGGGATCCGGGCTCGATTGGCCCGCCAGCCCGTACAAATCTGCGATCGTGGGCAGCAAGTCCACAGTTTCGGTCAGCGCGGTTGCCCTCCCCACCGGCCCCTGCTTGCCGGGGAACCTGATCAGCAGGGGTATGTGGATGGCCTCGTCATATGGACACGTATGGTGCCATTCATACGCGTGCTCGCGCATCGCCTCCCCATGATCAGCGGTGATGATCAGGAGAGTGTTCTCGAATACTCCCGCCTCCTTGAGCACTCGCTCCAGTTCCCCCACTGCCCAGTCCGCCCACCGCAGGTTCGCGTCGTAGAGGTTCACCCACTCCACGCTTGATGCCGGAGGCGCTGCCACTCGGTCGCGCTTTGACACTTCGGTGAAGGCCGCCTTTCCCTCTCTGTAACCAGGAGGCTGACTGTCATGGAAGAGAGCTTTGAACTCATCTCTGGCGCTGTACGGGTTGTGCGGTGGCAGGAAGTGAACGTAGAAGAAGAAAGGCTTCCCGGTCGACGCGCGCAGCTTCTCCTTGGCTTTCTCCAGCAGTATACTCACCGACTCCCTTCTGCGTTGGCCTCCGGCAGCGGCCCCTAGTTGTCTCGGCCTGATGCCAGAAGGGGGGAAGGCATACTGGAATCCCGTCCCGACTCCCACAGCGGGAGAGGCCGCGGGGTTGCCACTGAAGAGGCAGGTGCGGTAGCCAGCCGCGCCGAGCATCCGCTCCAAGGTGATGGTCCTCTCGTTCACCTGGCACTCCGACGCCATGACAGAACGGTGCGTTGGCGGGCCCACCCCATGGGTATCGGGGTACTGGCCGGTGAGAAGGCATACGGTGGACGGGGTGGTGCATGGAAACTGGCAGAAGTGCTGCTCGAAAACTACCGACTGACTGGCAAGGCGGTCAAGGTTCGGAGTAGTGGCGCGCGAGTAGCCGTAGCAGCCGGTGTGGTCAGCGCGGGCGGCGTCGAGGACCACGATCACAATGTTGCTGTTCCTCACCGCCGAGCGGAGCGCCGCCGCTGTGGGTGGCGGACCGGCCAGGGACACAGCGGGGGCCAGACTCGGCTGTTGGCGGGGGAAATCTGTGCGAGGAACGGTCGGCGGGTTGGGGATGGGTTCTGGATAGGCCGCGGTCTCAGCACCGCGCCCGGCCATGCGCGCGGCCAGCCGCCCAGGCGCATGGCCAAACACAACTAACCGGATGACCGCGCCTACGAGAACCAGCCCGACTGCCCACCAGAACCACTTGCGCATCCACAGACCTACCAAGCCGCTTGAGCTATGGGAAGGACGGACGCATCCACGCCAACCCTCCGCGGCCGCTCCGCGGCACGTCTTCCCCGTTCCCGTGACCGCTGAGACGCCGGGGACTGAGGAGTACTTTCCTGGCTGGCCCGTGAGAACCTCCACAGGTTTCGGCCTCCGCGAGGGTCGTGAGAAGCGGGCTGTGCCTTCCCGGATGGCCCGAAGCTGAAGGCGCCGCTTATTGACGGAGCTTCCCGCGCTCTGCTATAATGCGGCCCAACAGACTGCCGCAAAGGCTGTGAAGGGGAGTAGTAGGCGGTTGTCGGGGCTGCAGAGAGCCGGCCTAGGCTGAAAGCCGGCGCCCCACGGGCTGCCGAAGCTCGCCCCGGAGCCGCCCGGTCGAACGCATCTGGCGGTCGCCATCAGGCGGCCGCGGGTGTTGGCCGCTCGGCGCCTACGGGCGCCGACGGCTGAGTAGACCGGAGCCGGAGGCGCCCGTTATCGCGCAGAGAGTGGAACGCATCAGCCGGACACGCGGCGGCGCGTTCAATTTGGGTGGTACCGCGAGAAGTAGGCACCTCTCGTCCCAGAGTGGATGAGGGGTGTTAGTCATATTTACGCCAGGCAACGACCCCTGGCGGGTGGAGCTGCCATCATGCGAAGCGATGTCATAAAGTTAGGCGTCGAGCGTGCCCCGCACCGAGCCTTGCTCTACGGCTCGGGGCTGGACCGGAGCGCGCTCGACAGGCCGTTCATCGCCGTCGCCACCGGCTGGAACGACATCGTGCCCGGCCACGTGGGAATGCGAGACCTGGAGCGGCACATCGAGCGCGGCATCTTCGCGGCCGGCGGGGTGGCCTTCTTCTTTGGGCTGCCAGGCATCTGCGATGGGCTGGCGATGGGCCATCCCGGAATGCACTACTCCCTGCCTTCCCGAGAGCTCATCGCGGACTCCGTGGAATCCATGCTGGAGGCCCACCAGTTCGACGGCGTGGTGCTGCTCACCAACTGCGACAAGATCACCCCGGGCATGTTGATGGCCGCGGCGCGGGTGAACATCCCCGCCATCGTGGTGACCGCTGGCCCCATGATGGCCGGGCAGTGCGCGGTCATCTCCGATGAGCTGAAGGCGGCGGCCAAGCGCCTCCGGGAGGCTGGCAAACTTGAGACGGCGAAGACCGCGGAGCGCCTCGCCACCGGTCATACCATCTACGGAGATGGCTACTACGGCGCGGGCTGGCGCAAGGCGGGAATGCTCACGGACGATCAGCTCGCCGCCCTGGAGATGGCCGCCTGTCCAGGGATCGGCTCCTGCCAGGGGCTCTACACCGCGAACACCATGGCCTGCCTCACGGAGGCGCTGGGGATGTCGCTGCCTGGGTGCGGCACCACCCTGGCGGTGTCGGCGGAGAAGAAGCGGATCGCCTACGCCACCGGGGCAAGGGCTATGGAACTGGTGCGCGCCAACGTTCTGCCGCGAGCGATCATGACGGAGGCGGCGTTCCGCAACGCCATTCGCGTAGACAACGCGCTGGGCGGGTCCAGCAACACCGTGCTGCACCTGCCGGCGATTGCCCACGAGGCCGGTGTGCGGGTGCCCATCGAGTGGTTCGACGAGATCGCCAAGGTTACCCCACACATCACGGATATCCTTCCCGGCCCTACCGCCCAACATGCCATGGAGGACCTGGACCGCGCCGGAGGCGTGGCCGCGGTGATGCATGTGCTTGCCGATCAGATCGAAGCCGCGGACACCGTGGGCGGAGTTGGGATCCAGGAGATCGCCAGGAACGCGAAAGTGCTCGACCGGACGGTCATCCGGTCTCTCGACAAGCCCTATCACAAGGAAGGTGGGATCGCCATCCTGAAGGGGAACCTGGCGCCCGAGGGAGCAGTGGTGAAGGCTTCGGCAGTGGCGCCCAAGATGCGCCGCTTCGTGGGCCGGGCGCGGGTGTTCACGCGGGAAGAAGATGCCACCGCCGCGGTCATGGCCGGCGAGGTAAAGCCCGGCGATGTCGTGGTAATCCAGTATGAGGGACCGCGAGGCGGACCCGGAATGAGGGAGATGCTCTATCCCACCTCCCAGATCTACGCCGCCGGGCTGAACCAGTCGGTCGCTCTCATCACCGACGGCCGGTTCTCCGGGGCGACGATCGGGTTGTCGGTTGGGCACGTCTGCCCGGAGGCGGCGGTTGGGGGGCCGATCGGGCTGGTTCGAGAGGGAGACGAGATTCTGATTGATGTCAACCGGCGCAAGATTCAGTTGCGCGTGAAGGCGAGCGAGCTGCGGGAGCGGCGGAAAGCGTGGAAGCCACTTCCGCCGAAGGTGAGCACCGGCTACCTGGCGCGCTATGCGGCCCAGGTATCGTCGGCCGCGCTGGGCGCGGTGATGAGGGTGGACGGTGGAAGCGCGAAAGAGGTGAAAAGGCCATGAAGATGACCGGCGCACAAGCACTGATCGAATGCCTGAGGTGCGAGGGAGTCGAGGTCATCTTCGGCTATCCGGGCGGCGTGCTGCTGCCGCTCTACGACGTGCTCTATGACCTCAAGGAGATCCGCCACATCCTGGTCCGGCACGAGCAGGGCGCGGCCCACATGGCGGACGGGTACGCGCGCGCCAGCGGCAAGGTGGGCGTGTGTATGGCCACCTCCGGCCCGGGGGCGACCAACCTGGTGACGGGCATTGCCACCGCCTACATGGACTCCGTCCCCATCGTCGCCATCACCGGCCAGGTGCCCACCTTCGCCATCGGCAAGGACGCCTTCCAGGAGGCGGATATCACCGGCATCACCATGCCGATCACCAAACACAACTACCTCATCACCCACGCCGAAGACATCCCGCGGGT
>Ga0315277_10003319_pt1 | contig 21850 bp, 19 predicted proteins | sample YL17G05_15_MG_FD_203695 | JGI IMG/M metagenome (GOLD analysis project Ga0315277, IMG submission 203695) | Sediment microbial communities from Yellowstone Lake, YNP, Wyoming, USA - YL17G05_15 | ecosystem: Environmental > Aquatic > Freshwater > Lake > Sediment | place: USA: Wyoming | collected...
GTACATGATGTTTTTTCGATATATGCCATTCAACTTTGGCACTACCGCGCGCTCATTCCTGTGTAGAGGCATATTCAAGTCCATGGGAGAAGACGTAACAGTGCTCAAGGGGGTATCATTTGGTTCCGGGACTAACGTGGAGATAGGCGATTACTCTTCCCTGAATTGCGGTTGTTGGATATCCAATGACACGGTTATCGGCAATGATGTTATGATGGGGCCGGAGATCATTATACTCTCTGGTAGTCATAATTTTGATAGGACCGACATTCCAATGCGGGAGCAAGGGGCGCCTCCTCGGAGACGCGTTTGCATTGGCGATGATGTATGGATTGGAACCCGATCCATTATTTTGCCGGGCGTCGCCATAGGGAGCCATTCCATTATTGGCGCTGGCAGTGTTGTGACGAAGGATGTTCCGGAGTGGGCTATCGTAGCAGGCAATCCGGCAAAACTGATTCGTTTTCGCAAGGATTCCTTGTGAATATAACAATTGTTGCGTCCTCGCTTTCCAGAAATTCTGGTGGGATAGGGCCCGTCATGTGGGCGTTGGCAAGCCATTGTATGAGGGCGGGAATGCGTGTAGAGTTACTCTCGCTCTGGGATGAATATGTGGAGAAAGACTGCCCATCGGACGGACTACCATATCGGACATTTCAAGTTACTGGTCCCAGGTCACTCGGATACTCAAGTTCGCTGTCAAGAGCGATTGAATGTTCTGGGGCGGATGTTCTCCATCTGCACGGATTATGGATGTACCCGGGCGTTGCGGCGCGTAAGGCGGCCAATAAATTGCGAGTGCCCCTGATTATCTCACCTCACGGCATGCTTGACCCCTGGGCACTGAGAAATTCTTCTTGGAAGAAGAGAGTTGCCGGCTGGCTTTATGAGAACGCGAATCTGCGTTCTGCAACCTGCATTCACGCTCTCTGCAACTCGGAGTTTGAGAGCGTCCGATTGTATGGGTTGAAGAATCCTGTCGCCGTGATTCCAAACGGGATTGATCTTCCTGCGCCTGTGCAGGGAGCGCCGCCCTGGGATGGGGTCATTGAACCAGGGAAGAAGGTCGTTTTGTTCCTGGGGCGCCTGCATCCGAAGAAGGGCCTTCCCCAACTGATCGAGGCGTGGCGTCTTACCGGCAAGCCCGCGCGCGCCCCCTGGGCGCTCGCCATCGTCGGCTGGGATCAGGAGGGGCACCACCAGGAACTCCAGTCCTTGATAGCCCAGCACGGCTTGGAGCGTGAAGTCTATCTCCTGGGGCCCCGATTTGGAGACGAAAAGACACTCGCCTACCAGCATGCCGACGCCTTTGTCCTGCCCTCCTTCAGCGAGGGGCTCCCCATGGCGGTCCTCGAGGCGTGGGCTTGGGAGCTTCCGGTTTTGATGACGCCTGAGTGCAATCTGCCCTGCGGCTTCGAGAAGAACGCGGCCTTGCGGATTTCCACGGACAGTAAAGCCCTGGCCTCGCAATTGGAGTCCTTTTTCCGGCTCACAGACGGCGAGCGGGAACAACTGGGGCGGAACGGCCGCACTCTGGCGGAGGCCTCGTTCGCCTGGCCGGGAATCGCGAAGCAGATGGTTTCGGTTTACGAGTGGGTTTTGGGCGGCGGGCCGCCGCCGGAATGCGTGAGGATGGACTGATGCCACGGTGCTTCGTGGCGAAATCCTTCGTCGATACATGCCAATAAAAGCCGTAGGCCGAGCGTAGAAAACATGACAATAAGTCTATACAACGATAAGAACGCCTGTTGCGGCTGCGGGGCGTGTTTAGCAGCATGTTCAAGCCGATGTATCAACATGGTCAGGGATGAGGAGGGTTTCGACTACCCAGCGATAGCCTTTACCAGATGCATTGACTGTGGCAAGTGTGAGCAGGTATGCCCTTGGAAGCGCTTCCCAAAAGTATCTGACCGCCTCTTATCTCCTGCAGTCTCAGCTGCTTGGAATCTTGACGAAGATATCCGAAGAAAGAGTTCATCGGGAGGGGTTTTCAGCGCAATAGCCCGGCATGTGCTTGCGCGGGGTGGATTCGTGGTCGGAGCGGCACTTACTGTAGATTGTGCTGCGGTTGAGCATGTAGTCATCGACACGGACGACAAATTGCACCAACTTCAATGCAGCAAATATGTGCAAAGCTCGATCAAGACCTCGGTATTCGATGATGTAAAGCATGCCTTGAATGCCAGTGTGCCTGTATTGTTTAGCGGCTGTCCGTGCCAGGTGGCCGGATTACGCTTTTTTCTCGAACGAGACTATCCAGACCTGTTTACCATTGATCTGGTATGTCGTGGTGTCCCTTCCCCAGGCTGGTACAAGCACTATCTAAAGACTGTGTTCAAAAACAAAGTCACGGGCGTGACTTTTCGTGACAAGGATCAAGGGTGGAGAAAGATCGGGATCAAACTATCTCTAGAGTCTGGGAAAACTGTTAAGACCAGAAACAGCGAATATATGCTTGCTTTTTTTAAGTATTATTCGCTGCGTCGATCATGCTATACTTGTCCATATGCATGCCTGGAGCGGGTTGGTGATGTGACACTTGGGGATTTCTGGGGAATAGGCAAATACTACCCACGTCTTGACATTGACGACAAAGGCGTTTCACTGATAATCACTAACACAACTAAAGGACAGGGATTGATTGCGGCTATCAAATCGCAAGTTGTTATGACTGAAGTATCCATAGAATCCGCGGTGGCGGGCAACTCAAACCTTGTGAAGGCAACAGAAATGCCAGCGCAACGCAAATCGTTTCTTCAAGACTCAAACCTGTTGCCATTTTCTGTATTGCGGAAAAAATACAGCCTCCTGCCGAGTCCAATATGGATGAGGGTTGGATCTGTTCTCAAATCAGCGGGCAGAAAAATGTTCAGCAGTTGCACTAATAGGTTCAAGCATGGCAAAAGGCGATAATGAGAATCGGGATCATCACTTTCCATTTGTCGATCAACTACGGTGCTGTATTACAGGCGTATGCATTGCAGACGCACTTGCAGCAATTAGGCCATGAAGTTGAGATTATAGATTATGGAAATTTCACATTTCGTTACTTTCAATACATCCCCACCACGATCAAAACCTTCGAAAGCAAGCTTAGCAACCTCTATTATGCGAAAAGTTTTGCGATGTTTCGGAGGCGGCATCTTAGGGTGAGTCCGATCACTTACAAAAGCAGAGAAGGACTGAAAATTGCACCGCCGAATTATGATGCTTATATCTGCGGAAGCGATCAGATTTGGAATCATATATTCATCAATGGAAGATACGGATTCGAATCTTCTTACTTTCTCGACTTTGGCTTGCCAGAAGTAAGACGCATAGCATATGCCGCGAGCCTCTCAACAACCGAAATTCCGGGGGCAATCGTATCGCAAATGAGGGAGTGCCTGTTGAAGTTCAATGCTATCAGTGTTCGTGACCGAGGCGGGATGGCTTTGCTTTCACGCCTCGGCTTTCCTCATACTGCATGGCTCCCCGATCCGACCTTTCTTCTCAATCCAGCTGCTTATGAGCGTGTTTTGGGAAAAGGTCCGCAGCGCAATGAATATGCGTTTGCGTACAATTTGCACAATCAGTCTGCATTTGCCATGTGCATTAAGGCGCTCGCAGAGGTTTATGATGTTGCATATTCAAACCCAAATTCCGCTTTATCCAGTTGGTTCATTTCATTTCAATTGAGGCGTGTCAAGTGTGTTCGCCCTTCGCCTGAAGCATGGCTGGGTCTGATGCGATTCTCGAAATTCGTGTTGACGGACTCCTTTCATGGAACCGTTTTCTCTATCATTTTCAAAAGGCCTTTTGTTGCCGTCCTGGTAGAAGGGAAATTGTCTGGTGGTAACGACCGTATAGTATCCATGCTTGAGCGATTGGGTTTAGAGAATCGCATTATTCGGGAGTATGATCCAGACAAAATGAAACAAATAATGGCGTCCGGAATCGACTGGTCGATTGTAGATATGAACTTGGCTGCGTGGCGAGTCGAGGCTTCTGATTTTCTTTTGAGATCCCTTTCGAACGCGGATTCGCTTCCGACCTGCGTATAGCACCTGGAATCCAATAGCATGATTAGCGTGATCATACCTACATTCAAGCGCCTTGAGCTCCTGAAAAGGGCGGTCGCAAGCGTGCTTGTCCAAACATATGCTGACTGGGAGTTGATTATTTCTGACGATGAGGAACCTGCTGGTGCGACATGGGATTATCTATGTCACCTTGAGAATACAGACGCCCGGATACGCGTGTTCAGAAACACCTCAGCGCACGGTCAGGCAGGCAATGTAAATAATGCTTTGGCTTGTGCCGGGGGGGAGTGGATTAAACCTTTGTTTGACGATGATTGTTTGAGGCCTCAGTGCCTGGAAGTGTTTGTCAAGGCTGTCAGCCGCTTTCCTAAGGTTGTTCTTGCTGGATGTTTAGCCTATCGCTACAGGAATGGGAAATTGCATCATGTAGATAGATCTCCGACCATCAGCCCCATCGAGATTGTTGAACAGCACCATGTCCACCTGGCGATGTACTTGCAGGATTACGAATGTGGAACCATGCCAACTCAAATGTTTATCAAGCGGTCGGCCGTACTTGCTGGCGGTATTATGCATGATGATGGGTGTTTTGTTTCGGCTATTGACCAGATCTGGTTTGCGGAAATTCTTCGGCATGGTGATCGTATGCATTTGGCTGTTCCATTGGTTGAGGAGTATCAGGGCATGTGTGAGACCGTCACGAGCGGTTCCCCGCGTGCGAAATTGGACAATGACAATCTGCTGTTGCGTGAATACTTACATCCCCTTATTCCATCTTGGGTTGAGGCACCATCCGTTGAAGTCACAAAGCAGATGATTCTAGGAATTCGCGGATTGCATCGCGTATATTCAGGGCATTTTGTCGAGGGTTTGAGTTTAGTCAATAAGGTGCGCTCTTCTGCTGCGGTAAAATTAATAATGTATTGGCTGTTGAGGAAGTTGTTCCCCGGTAGATTTTCCGTAACCCCGAGGATAAGGTCATCTTTATGAAAATTTATCTCATAGGGAGATTCGCGTGTCTATTCAAAATATTAAACCCGGCTACAAGAATGAATTGTCCTTGAAGAATAAAACAGGGCGTTTTGTATGGTTCTTCACATGGATGCTATTGTTTCGGCCTACACCCCACTGGTGTTTGAACAGGTGGAGGTTTTTTCTTTTACGATGTATGGGAGCAAAGATCCCCATTATACGAGGAAGCATCCGTCCTACTTGCAGGATATGGGCGCCTTGGAATCTAGAAATTGCGCCTGGCGTCGCTATTGACGAAAGTGTTTTTCTGTATTGTGTTGCACCGATCAAAGTCGGCCTGCGGGCCGTTATTAGCCGGGAGGCTTTTTTATGTACAGCAAGCCATGATATACATTCCAACAACCGAAAGTTAATTACGGCTCCTATTATCATTGGCGATTATGTTTGGGTTGCCGCTCGGGCATTTATCGGACCAGGAGTTACGATTGGCGAAGGAGCGGTGGTAGGTGCTTGTGCCGTAGTAACAAGGGATGTAGAACCTTGGACTGTCGTCGCAGGGAATCCAGCAAGGTTTATCAAGAAACGGGAGATACGGGAGCAAGCCTAGCAGCGCCTACCATGAGTGTTTCCGTCCCCATCCTCACCCTCAACGAAGCAATCAACCTCCCCGGCTGCCTGGCCGACCGGGTGGACTGCTACTGTGTCGCCCCCATCCGCATCGGGGCGCACGCGACCGTCTCGCAATACTCCTATCTCTGCTCGGCGTCGCACGACTTCGAGGATCCCCGGATGCCCCTGACCACCGCGCCGATCGTGATTGGCGACCAGGCCTGGGTTTGCGCGGATGTGTTCGTGGGGCCGGGGCTGACCATCGGGCCCGGCGCGGTCGTCGGGGCGCGGTCGAGCGTGTATAGGGATGTGGCGCCCTGGACCGTGGTGGGGGGCAACCCGGCGCGGTTCATCAAGAAGCGGGTGCTGCGGGAAAAGGCGTAAAGGGATCGGATGGGCGTTTCGGTTCTGATTCTCACCCTCAACGAAGAGATCAACCTGCCGGGCTGCCTGGAGTCCGTGGCGTGGTCGGACGATATTGTTGTCTTCGATTCCTTCAGCACGGACGGGACGGTGGAGATCGCCCGGGCGGCCGGGGCGCGGGTGGTTCAGCGGAAGTTCGATAACTGGTCGGCGCATCAGAACTGGGCGGTCGGGAATATCGAGTTCAAATATCCCTGGGTGTATTACACCGATGCGGACGAGCGGGTGCCTCCAGCGCTGGCGCAGGAGATCCTGTCCGTGACCAGCGCGCCAGACCGGCCCGAGGCGGCCTACCGGTTGCGCGTCCAGCACTTCTTGTTCGGGAAGTGGGTGAAGCACTCTAGCCTTTACCCGACCTGGGTGTTGCGCCTCTTCCGCCCCGAGCGCATCCGCTGGGAGCGGCTGGTGAATCCCGTGGCCGTGGTGGACGGGCCGGTAGGGCGGCTGGAGGGGCATTTCGAGCACCATAGCTTCAACAAGGGACTGGGGGAGTGGTTCGACAAGCACAACAAGTACTCTACCGGCGAGGCGCAGGAACTGATCCGATCCGGTACAGAGCCGATCGACTGGGGGGGGATCGCGTGCCGGGAGGCGGCGCGGCGGCGGAAGGTGCTGAAGCATCTGGCGTACCGGACGCCTGGCCGGCCGGTCCTGCTGTTTCTTTTCATGTACTTCTTCAAGATGGGCTTCCTGGATGGCCGCCCGGGGTTGATCTACTGCACATTGCGGGCGATCTACGAGTACATGATAGATCTGAAGGTAAAGGAACTGCGGCGGAGGGAAAAGGGGTTGCCGATCTGAGGAAAAGGATGAACGATTAGAGATTGGAGATTCGGGATTGGGGGCCCGGAAATGCAGAGTTTTCGAGAGTTGGAGTGCTGGAAGGCGGCGAGAGACGTTCACCGGTTCGTTGTGTCTGAAATGCTGCCGAGACTCCCCAAAGACGAACGGTACCGTCTGGGAGACCAGATGTTGCGCTCGGCGAGATCCGTGACGGCCAACATCGCCGAAGGGTATGGGCGCTATCATTATCTCGACAACGCAAAGTTCTGCCGGAATGCCCGCGGTTCGCTCTACGAGACGCTGGATCATGTCATCACCGCGCAGCTCGAAGGAATGGTGGATGAAGCGACCCTAAAGACTGCAAACGAGTTGGTTGACCGAGCCGGCCAACTACTGAACGCCTATATCCGGTACCTGACAGAACGAGCGCGTGGAGTCTGATCTTCCCCATTCTCCCCTTGGCATCCCCCAATCCCGAATCCCCAGTCCTCCCAATCCCTTCCTGCCTCCAGCCCTAAACGGCCGGTCCGTAGTCTGTAGTCCGTAGTCTCCAGTCTCAAGACTCAGGACTCAAGTCTCAGGACTCAGCACTCAAGTCTCCAGCCTTTCTTCACAAGGGTTACTCTCGCTGGCCAAGTGTTACTCACGCTCCTGGACAAAAGGTGGCCATTAGCTCCTTTTGTCCGGCCTCGGGAACTCGCCTGCCGTTTTCTTTCGATGCCTTTTAAGTAACCTATTATCAGTGTCTGACATTCCTAACCTTCATAATTATTCGCCTTCTGTACAAACTGGTCGTGTTCTTGCGTTTGAACAATATCACGTACGCACGCGTACGGAGCTGCAGGATCTGAAAGCCGGTTTGGCCGCCCTGTAGGGGCCTGCCAAGGGGGAGCACGTCTCCCTCGTCCGGGGTGAATGGAGCGTCCTCGATAGGTGAGAATACTTCTCATTAACCAGTTCTACTGCCCCGATCCGGCCGCCACAGGACAGCTGATGGCGGACCAGGCGGAGGAGCTCAGTCGGCGGGGCCACGAGGTCCACGTCCTCTGCGGCGCCCGAGCCTATGGCGGCGGCAGCGAACGGTATCCGGCTCACGAGGTCTTCCAGGGAGTCCACGTCCACCGCGTTGGAACCACCGGATTCGGTCGGGGAAACATCATCGGGCGCCTTGCCGACTACCTCTCTTTTTACATTTTTGCCACGGTGCGGGCGTTGTTTCTGCCGCGCATGGACATGTGCGTCTGCCTGACCACCCCGCCTTTCATCGGGGTTGTGGGGGCGATGCTGCGCGCCGTCAGGGGAACTCAGCTCGTGCTGTGGGTGATGGACGTCTATCCGCAGATTGCTGTCACCTTCGGGGTCATAAGACCCAGGAGTCTTATCAACCGTGTCCTGTTGTGGGTGAGCAGGACCCTCTATCGGCGCGCCTCCCGAATCATCTCGCTGGGCGAATTCATGACTCAGAGGCTGGTTGAGGCCGGAGCGGACCGGGACAAAATCGTCACGGTGCACAACTGGATGCCTCGTGAGGCGGTCGTGCCCAAGCCGAGCGAAGAATCCCAGGCTCGTGAAGGGTGGGGCCTCAACGGGGAGTCCACGGTCATGTATTCCGGCAATCTGGGGTTGGGGCACGACCTTTCAACCTTTGTCAAAGCGGCGACCCATCTTCAGAAGGACCTGGACTTTCGTATGCTTTTTGTGGGGAAAGGGAACGGCCTGGCCCCTCTTCAGAAACTCTGTGAGGAAGAGGGAGCCGAATGCGTGGCCTTCCACCCTCCTCAGTCGCTGGAGTGCCTGGCGGACAGCCTCGCGGCGGGCGACGTCCATCTTGTCTCTCAGAAACCGGGAACGCAGGGGCTTATCGTTCCGTGCAAAATCTATGGGGTCCTCGCGGCGGGCAGGCCCGTAATCTTTGTTGGCCCTGAGGACTGCGAGCCCGCTAGGATCGTCCGCGCCAGTGGATCGGGCAGGGTGGTTGCGCCGGGTGACGTTGAGTCGGCCGCCCGGGCTCTCCGCGAGCTCCTGGACGATCCCGATCTTCGAAAGGCGATGGGTCATCGCGCCCGCGAATACTACGAGAATCGCTTGGGCAGAGCACGCAGCGTTGCCGCAAACGCCGAGGCGATTGAGGGAGTATGTCCGGAAACGGCAATGACCAAGAGTTCCGTCGTCTCGTCCCCCGTTTTCCGGAGGCGGTGTCTGAGACTCGCGGCTATCCTGGCGGCGCCTCTCATGCTCTTGTCTCTCCTGGTTTGGGGCGGGGAGATCGGCAGCTTCGCCGCGGCGCCTTTCCTAGCCCTTTGGGAGGGAGGCCTGGCCGCGGCTGTTCGCAATTACTCCTCGAGCGGGACATTCTGGGCCCTCCTTGGCGGTTCCTTCGTGCTTACAGCCTGCCTGACGCCCCTGGCGATGGTGGTGGCCCGGAGAATCGGCGCCGTGGATCGCGGAGGACATAGGAAAGTCTCTCAGAAAACCATGCCTCTTCTCGGCGGAATCGCGGTCGCCCTTCCCTTCCTGGCAGTCTGCGGCCTCGGAATCCTTGGTGCGACCGACTTATTGTCCACGATCACCGGCATGCGCGCGCAACTCTGGGCTATCCTGATCGGCGGTCTATGTATCCTGGGTGTGGGCATTATGGATGATACCCGGGGGATGCGAATACGGCACAAGTTTTTCTCAGAGGCCGCCGTCGCCTTGTTCTTGTGTTTCTGCGGTTTCTCGGTTCAATCCGTTACCCTGCCCTTTCTGGGGACTATTCACTTTGGAGTGCTCCTGGGAGCCATCCTCACGATCCTCTGGATCGTGGGGCTCACCAATGCCCTGAACATCATTGACGGCCTCGACGGACTGGCGAGCGGGATCGCTTTGATCGCCGCCCTCGGCCTCGGGTTCATCGCTGCCATCAACGGGGCGGTTTTCGTCGTTCTCCTCTGCACCGCCCTGGCCGGCAGTTTGGCCGCTTTCCTGCTGTTCAACTTCCATCCCGCCCGCATCTTCCTGGGCGACACGGGGAGCCTCTTCCTTGGTTTCACGCTTGCCGCCATTTCCCTCACGGCGTCCATGAAAATGGCGGGCACGGTTATCTTCCTCGCCCCGATGCTGGCGCTTGGGCTGCCCCTTTTCGAAGTCACTTTGTCCATGCTCCGCCGCTACATGCGGGGACTGCCCATTTACTGTGCAGACGCCGGCCATATCCATCACCGTCTTCTGAAACGCGGTTTTAGTCAGCGTCGCGTGGCCCTTATCCTGTATGCCGCCGGCATCGTGTGCCTGCTGGCCGCGCTTTTCACATGCACGGCGTCCACCAAAACGTCAGCCCTGCTTCTTCCGCTGGGCTTGTATGCCGCGGCAATGCTCACCATCGGGTGGTTGGCCGGATACACGCGTGATCTCGGAGAATCCCTCGAGATCCGCAGGCGCAATGTCTTCTACCAGGCGTTCGTGAATTTCGTCACGATGGGCCTCAGCAGCGACGTTGATGTTCTTGGCGTTAATTCCATCCTCGAAATTGCGCGAAAAGAAATGCGACTTGCCTATCTCAGCGCTTCCTTCCTGGATCCCGCACAATCCATTGGGATCAGCGGAACCATTCGGCATGGCGATAATGGTTCTTCACCAGGTCCGGTGAAGGAACTACGCGTCAAGTCCACATGTGGCCAGCATATCCTGATCCGCTATCAACACGATGGTGAAGCCGAGAAACGTATACGGGATGAAGTCGAGACGCATCTCGGCCGGATTTTCGAGCAATCCACGATCAACCGGTCCGCCCTGAGAATGGATGCCGAACCCATCCGGCTGGAGGAGCGCGACGCCCTGCCGGCCAAAGAGCACGACGCCCTGCCGGCCAAGGAGCGCGACACCCTGCCGGTCAAGGAGCACGACGCCCTGCCGGCCAGGGAGCACGACACCCTGCCGGCCAGGGAGCACGACGCCCTGCCGGCCAAGGATGCTTCGCGAAGGCCGGTAAGGCAAACCGTATCAAGCCTGCGGGAAATGCCGGTCGGCGCCGGGAATTCACCAAACTGACGAAAGGGAGTTAGAGATTTTATGACAGACAGCGTATTCACTCAGGATACTGTCGTTGCAGTCACACCCAGCGCGGTTTCCGCCGATATGGGCGGGGAAGAGATCATTCTCAACCTGACATCAGGGATCTACTTCGGGCTGGACGCAGTGGGGGCGCGGATCTGGTCGCTTCTCAAGGAGCCGCGCTCGGTCGCCAGCATCCTGGAGACGCTGCTGGCGGAATATGATGTCGAGTCGGAGCGGTGCAAGGCGGACCTGCTGGCCCTGCTCACGAATCTGTCCGAGGCGCATTTGATCGAGGTAAAGTAGCACGGGCATTCTTGCCTGTGAAATGTTGAGAAATGTGAAATGTTGAGAAAGTAGCACAGGCATTCTTGCCTGTGAAATGTTGATCTCAAGTGGGCGGAGACCCATGCCGCAATGAACAGGTTCCTTCATCAACACCTCCCTGAGCTGCGCCGGGTATCTCGCCGAGTGCTCCGTCTCACGGCGCGGGAATGGGCTCTGCTTGCCACCGCTTTGGTGGCTGTGGTGCTGGTCCGGCTTGGCCTCTGGCTGCTGCCATTCCGGATCCTCGTTCGTAGTACCGGCTTTAGCCGGGCCTTTTCGCGGCTTGGGCTTTGGTTCCTCCCATTTCGGTTCCTCCGTAAAGCGCTCCCTGAATCCGAAATCCCTCGGCAGGTTGCCTGGGCCGTTCGCGCCATCAGCCGTTGCGTCCCCCGCGCGACGTGCCTGACGCAGGCCATGGCCACGCAGGCTATCCTCACCGTCTTGGGCGTTCCCGCGACTCTGCGCATCGGAGTCGCCCCTGGGGAGAAGGGTGGTCGCCTGGAGGCCCATGCCTGGTTGGAGCATGGTGGCCGGATTGTCATCGGCTGGGAAACGCGCGGACGCTTTACGCCATTTCCGCCGATCGAGGTCAGTAAGTCATGAGTGGAATTGCGGGCAGAGGGGCAGGACGGCCAACCTGCCATGCTCCTCCGCCGGACTCTGCAACTGCTCAACCTTGAATACGGAAGCCATGAACAGATACTTTACCTACGGACTGAACATCCACTCCAACGTCGAACTCCCGCTCTGGCCGGCGGCTGGGGATGCTGTGAATCAGGCGCCGGATATTGTCATCGAGCGGACGGGATTCTGTCCTCTTCCTCGAGAGTTGCCCGAGGAAGGATACGAATTCCATGTTGGTCCTGAGGGCGGGGAGCTTCTCTCTCGGTATGTGGGCTCCATTCAGGTGAGCCCCGGACGCCCCGTGCGCATGGACGCCCGCCCCTTGCCGGACACATCGGGGAGACTTCTGGCTCATTTCCTGAGCGGCAGCGCCTTGGCTTTGGCGATCTTTTACCATGGTTTCCAACCCCTGCATGGTTGTGCTCTCCGGATCGGGTGTGAGACTGTCGTCTTTATGGGCCTGAGCGGTACAGGCAAGTCCTCCCTATGCGCCGCCTTATGCATGATGGGACACCAGATCATCACCGATGACATTTCCCCTGTCTGCTGGATCGATGGCCGGCCCCACGTGATGCCGGGATATCCCCAGATGAAACTCAATTCGGATATTGTGGACACCCTGGGTATTCCCCGCGGGGAACTGGTGCCGTTGCATGAGATCCACCCGAAAGTGGGATGGCTCCGTCCGGGGGATCGCTTCGACCAGCCACAACCCATTGATTCTCTCTTCTTTCTGGGGATTGGAGAACGGGAGATTCGGCCACTTACAGGCTTGGATGCCTTTGCTTTGCTTCAACGCCACGCCACGCCGTCTCAGTGGGGTTTCGAAGGTGGCAAGGACCACTTCCTTGCCTGCAGTCGTCTGATAAAGGAAGTGCCGGTGTATGCCTTCATTCGGGAACGGAATCTGGATGGCCTGATGGATCAAGCGGAGTGGATTTCCTCCTCTCTCCAGGCGGTAAGCGTATGAGCGCAATCATCGGCATCTACTACAGTGATGAGCGTCCGGTCCAATGCACGGACTTGGACCGGATGGTCGATCTTGTTGCCCCTTGGCCAGCGGACGACAGGGGCGTCTGGTGCAGTGGTTCGGTGGGACTTGGCCATAGGATGTTCCGCAATACGCCAGAATCGTTTCACGAGCGTTTCCCCCTGACCGCGCCAGATGGAAGACTGACCCTGACTGCCGACGCCCGCATCGACAACCGTGACGAGTTGATCCCCCAATTGGCGCACGACGGTCGACCCAGAGCGGAGATTACAGATAGCGATCTCATTCTGCTTGCTTACCAGAAATGGGGCGAGAAGTGTCCGGATCGACTGATTGGTGACTTCGCGTTCGCCATCTGGGATTCCTCTGAGCGGAAAGTTTTCTGCGCCCGCGACGCGATGGGTGTGCGACCCTTTTTCTACTCCCACTCGGGGAATACGTTTGTCTTTGGCTCCTCAGTTGAAGCCTTGCTGGCGGCTCCCGGTGTTCCTCGCGATCTGAACGAAATGCGCGTCGCTCACTATTTCGATGGCTGCCTTGACGATCAGACGGCCACTTTCTATCGCGGTATCCTGCGGCTCCCCGGTGGCCATGCTCTGGCGGTTGATCGTGCCGGTTGCCGCGTGCGCACGTGGTGGGAGTTAGATGAAGGACGCGAAATACAGATGCACTCCGACGAGGAGTACGCTGAAGCGTTCTTATCCAGGTTCTCGGAGGCCGTTCGCTCCCGTTTGCGCAGCGCGTTCCCCGTCGCCTCCATGCTGAGCGGCGGACTCGATTCTTCGTCGGTGGCTTGTGTGGCTCGTGGAATTCTTCAGACTGAAAACCGCGCCCCCCTCCACACCTATTCGTCGGTTTTTCCAGAACGTGGCGAGCGTTTTCCCAGCATTGATGAGCGCAAATTCCAGAATGCCGTTACGGATAGAGGGGGACTGCTGCACCACCCTATTGAATCCGATCACTTGAATCCTCTTCATGAGGGACTCTGGCTGCATGCGGAACCCAATTTTTCTTTCAACTCATACCTAGATAAGGCAGTCTTTTCCGCTGCCCGAGGTCATGGGGTCCGCACGGTTCTGACCGGATACGACGGGGATACCGTGGTCTGCCACGGCACTGGCCTGTTCAACCATCTTCTTTGCCGCGGCAGATTTGTCAGGTTGCTCCGGGAATCCATGCTCTTTTCCAGAGCCATCAGGACGCCAGCTTGGCGCGTTCTGTGGTATCACGCTCTGCGACCGTCGATTCCCGAATGGATACTGGCTCGTTTGCACCATCGGACGCAACCAGGGCTCATGTCCCGTTCCCTCCTCACCGACGATTTCCGACTGCGACTCGACCTCGATAGCCCTTCTGTTGACGCTGTTGCGAAGGACTCAGCCTCTCGTTCGTTTCGTGCGTTGCATAAGGAGGGTATTCTATCAGGAGCCATGAGGGGGCTAAGTGATGTGATCACTCCATTGGCCTATGATGCGGCCATTGAAGTGGCTCATCCCTTCTTTGATCGTCGAGTGATCGAGTTCTGCTTGGCGATTCCTGCTGAGCAGAAGCTGCGGGATGGGCAGACACGTTCGATCTTGCGTCGCGCCATGTCTGAAGTCCTTCCATCGGAAATACGGTTACGCATGAGCAAAGGAAATTTGAGTTCAAACTTCTTCATGAACGTTGCATCAAGAACCAACTCGACTGTGATTGATGTTGTGAGTAACCCCTCTCAGGGCCTGTTGGATTTCGTAGATGCCGTGAAACTGAGGGAATCTTGGGCTCGCTTTAAGGCCGACCCGATTGGGTCGGGCTGGGACGGTATGAATGTGTTCTTGGCGGTCATCCTTGATCTGTGGTTGGGCAATCAAATGAGAGGAGGTATGGAGAGAAAGTGACACTTCAATTCTTCAGACTGGACTAGTACCCGCACCAAACGCGCGACTGAGGCGCATCGAAAGGAGGTGATGAACTATGAAAAAGGAATGGACAAAGCCAACACTCTTTGAGCATGGGGATATTGTCCGGTTGACCCAAGATACCCCTGTGAAAGAGCTGGGTTTGCCGACTGACGGCCACTACCTGAAAGGGTATGGGTATCTGACAGACGCAAGTTGAGCACCGTTGCGGTGGTAGACAAGCGCTTCGGTACCTCGTTGGATCGGAGGGAAGGGAACTCCCTCCGATCTTTTTTTGACTGGGGGCAAACCAGCGAGAGGTCATCGATGTGATCAGTGCGGCGGATAAACTTTCTCAGATTCTCAGGGACTGATCCGGCCCTTTAGATCGGCGATACCTTTGAAATGCCTTGTGAGCGTAAGAGTTTCCTTTCCCCACGCCCATTTGCCTGGAGCAAAATGCTGTCGCATAAGGAGCCTGAAATGCATTAGGTATTTCCGGCACTCGGAATACCAATGCGCGCTTTCCCCATACCGCCTTGCCAGGGTGGCACGCGATACAAACACTTTCCCGAGGAAGCCAGAGATTGTGTTCGCCTTATCCGCCATGATTGAAGAACGGACGAAAGGCGGTATTCGTGCATCTATCAGATTCCGCTCGCAGGAGAACAGAAGGTGATTCTTCAATAGGTTGATGTCCGCAGCAGGAACCGACACGCCAGAACTAAAGCCATTGCTCAAACCCACTGGGGTGGGAACGGATAGAAGTGTCCCCGCCATTTGGATAGGAACAAGGAATTGTTCCCCCCCATGTGTTTGTAAAACGACTTTCACTACTCGCTCCGGTCGGATCAGATCGGACTGCCTTAGGATCAGCAAGCCGATATCAAGTAAAGACCTTAGACTTTGAGGGAACAGCGGGATTACTATGAGGTGAAGGGATAGGTGGAGGCAGAGATGGACCAGCAGATCATCCGGTGACAATGCATTGGCATTGTTTCCGCCGACTTTGATGGGCTGGCATCGTTCCCAGAAACCTTGCACATCGGGCATTCGAGCGGTGCGGGCGTCGATACTGAGATGCACTTCCACCGTGACATCACTTGTCGGATGAATGCAGCGGCAATGGACAGGATCTTTTCCCATTTCGGGAACATTAGACGAGTATCCAAGTTCAAGCATCGCCACCAGTGCTTTATCTTTGTCCCCAGGGGGAATAAGAATATCAATGTCCCCCACCGTGCGCATCCCTCTTTCGGGATACAGAAAATCCATCAGGTAAACTCCCTTGAGCAGGATGACAGGGATGCCTTCCCGGTTGAAGGCGTCCAGCACTTGCTCCAAGTGCTGGGCCAGTGTGTTGTTCCAAGCCAAATTCACGAGGTACTCGCGGAACCAGCGGGTTATCACATCCCGGGGGATTCCGAGGGACGAGTCTGTGATGGGGAGGCTCCGGAACAGGAATGGCGCCACTCCGGCCTTGGAGGCCAGATCGGCAACCTTCGCCCATCGCTCCGGGCTGAAGGACAACTCCTCTGCCGCGTTGGTGCTCAAACACACCCGCAGGCACTTGAGCAGATCCTCACCAACGCTGAGAGTCTCTTCGACAAACTTCATAGCGCGCTCTCCCTGGCAACGGGTGTGCCGGGCTCCATGAGGACTTGCTCCGCGCTCCGCGGCTCCGCGTTGGTTTGCAGGAATCTCTCGGCTTGAACGTGATAGAGTTGGGCGTAAGTGCCGTCCAGGCGCAGGAGCTCCTGGTGAGTCCCCTGCTCGATAACAGACCCTTCGTCCAGGACATATATGTAATCGGCCATCTGAACGGTGGAAAACCGGTGGCTGATCAACACCGCGCTCTTGCCCTCGATCAGCGTCCGGAATTTCCTGAAGAGTTCCGCTTCGGCCCGGGGATCCAGGGCGCTGGTCGGCTCATCGAGAATGGCCAGGGCGGCCTCGCGGAAAAACGCGCGGGCCACGGCGATCTTTTGCCACTCCCCGCCGCTCAGCTCGTGACCGCCGGTATACTCGTTGCCCAGAATGGTGTCGTAGCCCCGGGGCAGTTTTTCGACAAGTTCATCCACGCCGGAAGCCCGGGCAGCTTCACGAATGCCGGCCAATTCCGGCTTCCGGCTGATGTCGCCAAGCCAAATGTTGTCCAATGCGCTGAGTGGGTACTGCAGGAAGTCCTGGAAGACCACGCTGACCCGCCGCTGCCAGTCCTCGGGCTCCAGATGCCGCAGGTCTATCCCGTCCACCGTGATCCTCCCGGAAGTCGGGTCGTACAGACGGGGCACCAGCTTGGCTATCGTGGTCTTGCCGGAACCGTTCGGGCCGACGAGAGCGATCACCTGCCCCGCCTTGATTTCAAGATTGATGTCCCGCAGTGCGTATTCGGTGCGGCCGGGATAGCGGAAACACACGTCATGGAACCGAACCCCCTGCGCGGGCCGTACCGGCGCGGGCTGGCGCGGCGCCTCCGCGACAATGGCCGGCTTGAGATCCAGAAACTGGTAGAAGTTCTCCAGGAACAAACTGTGTTCGATCAGATCGGCGGCGCTGCGCAGCAGGACCTGCAGCTGGCCCAGGCCGGTCTGAAAAGCCTGGTAATACATGACCATGGCCCCCAACCCGATCGCCCCGCGGAGCGTCGCCAGGGCGATGTAGCCCAGTGAGCCGAAAAGGGCCACCGTCGCAAATCCCTGGCCAAGAAAATCCGCGTATTCGCGCCGGCGGGTGATGGCCAGGCGCCCCGCGCGGAGGCGCGTCCGCAGGTCGCGGTACCGCTCCCGAAAAAGGTGTCCGAGGTGAAAAAGCTTCACTTCCTTGGCGGAGCGCTCCATGATTAGATAGTAATGGTAAAGCATGGAAAGACGCTCGCTCTGGGTTTGCTGGCGTCGGATGTCGCGAATCCGGCGGGAGAAGAACAAACGGAGCAAAGCGCCGGGCATGGCGCACAGAAGGAGCACTAACGTCAGAGGCACATTGAAGGTGATGAGCAGCCCCGCGATCCCCAGCAGGGACACCGCGGCCTGGCCGATTTGCGTCATGCCCGTCAGGATGGCCAGGGGACGATAGGGGGCCTCCTCCTGCGCCCGGTGCATCATGTCACGGTAACCGGGATTCTCAAAATGCGACAAGTCCAGCATGACCGACTGCCGATGGACAAGATCCGACATTTCCTGCGTCACATACTGGGATTGCGCCTCGTTCACGATCGCGGCGAGCGAACGGCAGAGCGCAACGAGCAGGGCAACACAACCCGCGAGCACGACCCAGAGCACCAGATCGCGCACGGAATGGGAGTTCCCTTGTCCCTTCACTCCCGCCGCGACCGTATCAACCACCATTTTCATCAGGTAGAGCGCGGCCAGGGGGAGCAAGCCCTGGACCGCGACCAGAATAAGACTGAGGGTTGTCCAAAAAGGCGCAACTCGCACCACGAGGCGCAGAGTTCGCGCGATATCATGGGTGCGGGACCTGATTCTGGCTGCATCAATCTGTTCTTGCATACGCTGACCCGAGATCCAAGGAACCGTGCCCGTGCATGGAAATGCCAATGGCATTATCCATTGACCTGACTCTTATCGCCGGCACCTGAACCTCTCCTCTTGCCTGACACCCCGGACTGACTATCGGCAAAGGTTTCCACGTGCTTTAGGAACCCCGCCGAGGATACACTATCACGAGAATGGCATGAGGTAAAGGGGAAAAGTTACTTTGAGGTTTTGAGATAATCAAGTTTCCCCATACTCTATCACAAAGGACCCGCCCCGGGATGCCAGGATCAGGACGAAAGACGGTCATGGATCCCAAGTTCCCCCGCATGCCCTTTACCGTGAGACTCCTGATCTTCGTATCGCTCTTACTGGCCTATGCGGCTGGCGTGCGCTATCTAGCCCGACGCGATGCGGCCCTCGTGGCGTATCTCTATTCCGACCCAAGCGCCCCTGTCGCGGAAACGGCTGATCGCGTTCGAAGAGGAGCGTCCGAAGGTCAACTGGCTGGACTTCGCCAACGATTGCCTGGCGAATCCCTCTATGCCAAGACCCTGGGCGATCGTCTGCTGCAGTCCACTCCGCCGCAACCCGACGCGGCAGCCGCGGAATACAAGAAGGCCCTGCTCCTGGCTCCGTGTTCATTGGTTCACTGGCGTGACTGGAGCAGTGTGAACCAGCGGCAAGGCCGGATGGACTCTGCCAGAAAGGCGCTTGAAGCCGCGGAATTCCTTGCTCCCAACGACCACCTTGTGCAAGTGGAATTCGGAAACCTGCTCCTGGCCGAAAACCGCCCGGACGATGCGGCCCGCCATCACCGCCGGGCGATCGAACTCACGCCTTCCGTGGCGCCCACCATTTATCCCGCCTATTGGGAGATGGGCTGGACACCGGTTCAGGTTGCCGAGAGGCTCCTCACGGATGACCCCAAAGTGCTCCGCCGCTACTGGCTTCAGTGTCTGAGACGGCTCGATCCGAAAGGCGCCGGCGAACTCTGGGAGAGCATCAATCGCGCCCATGCCGACGCGCTGGATGCGGAAAGCCATCGGCGATACTTCGATTTCCTGATCGCGAACAAGGAGTATTCTCAGGCAAGGAGCCTGTGGAGCGTTGTCGCCGCCAGGTTCTACAAGCAACGGCCGGGGGATGATCCAGGCAAGCGCGGCGAGTTCTGGAACGGTCATTTCGAGTTTCCGACTGTCTTCGAGGGAGGCTTGGAGTGGCGGATCCCGAAGTCCCTGCCCCCTGGCACCGGCGCCGTGATCACTTCCGCCGAGGGATCGAAGCCCAACAAGAACCTTTGGATCCACTTTGACGGGAAGGAGAACACCGCTTTCTCTCACGTTCGCCATTCTTTTTTCGTCGAACCCGGAAAGTCCTACCGGCTCCAGTATCATGTCCGATCTCTCGGCGTCACAACCGAAAACGGCCCTTATGTCAAGATCACGGTCTACTCTGATCCGCCTCTTTCGGTGAAAGGACAGGTTGTGAGAGGGACGGGGGAATGGACCTTCGAACAGGACTTCGCTGTTCCCGCGCCTGCTCAATGGGCCGAAATGAGCATCTGTCGCGATCGGAGTCCGAAACTGGACAACAGAATCAAAGGAGACGTCTGGTTTGGCGAGTTCATTCTTGAGAGGATCAATGACAGCCCGGGGCGCCAGGAGGTCGGCCCATGAATGACCTCCTGATCCGCTGGGGAAACCGCGCTATCGGCACTCTTGTCCTGGCTGCCGTTTCCTGGGGCGTGTTCATCCACAGCGCTTTTCCGGCGATCTCAGCGACGGTCCTCTTCGGTCTGCTTGGACTCGCCGTTTGCATATGGGCCGGTCTGCGTCTCTTTGCTCAGGATGCCTCCGGCCTGCGATTGCGGAACTCCCGAGTCGGCCGCCCCGCTTCACCCTCCGGTCCCCAATCTCTCTGGATATGGGGACCAATCACGCTGCTGGGACTTTTCGTGATCCTACAGATGATTCCACTGCCGGTCCCGCTTGTCGGAGCCCTTTCGCCAAGGAGGGCGGAGTTGGCGCAAAGGTTGTCGGAAGGGCTTCCCGAACTGAAGTCCAGCTCTCTTGCATTCTCCGTAGATCCGAACTCCTCGCTGAGGGCCCTGCCGTTCTTCGTCTTCCCTGTGATGGCCTTCCTCCTGGGCGGCTTTCTGGCATCGAGCCGGAGACGCGCACGCGGGATCATTCGCATTCTCCTGTTTCTGGTTCTGGCCGAGGCGCTCTATGGCCTTGCCGAGCAACTCACGGGACATCGGCACGTTCTCTGGATTCCCGATAAAGGGTGGGATGCGCAGGGAACTTTTGTCAATCGGAATCATTTCGCGGCAACCTTGTCCCTGTTCCTTCCCGTAGCGATCGGGTGGCTTTACTTTCGAATCTCCGACCACATTTCTGATCCCGATCCTGACCGGGACAGCCTGCTTCCGCCCACGTTTTGGGACATACTCAACTCTCGGCACAGCCTTTGGCTGTTCGCGCCGGCGGTGCTCGTTCTGGGCATCATACAGGGTCATTCGCGAGGCGGTTTCTCGTCCATGGTTTTCGGCCTTGCGTTCATGTTGTGGGCGGGATTGCGCAGTCGAATGGTCCGAGCCTTTGCCGTGGTCGGGATTCTCCTCGGTCTCGCTATTCTCGGCTCCGCAATCGAGAGCGATTACCGTGTGGTCTTCAACCGTTTTGGGGAACGCGGGGATTATGAGGGCGAAGCGGGGCGCATGGCGACGTGGCGAAACAGCCTGGGTATCGTGAGCGATTACCCGTGGTTTGGAATCGGCCTGGGCAACTTCGCGGACGTCTATCCGCGTTACGAGAAGGGGGACTACGGATGGCGTCCGCTTCAGGCGCACGACGAATGGCTGGAGGGCTTGCTCACCTTTGGCTTCCTGGGGATGTGCCCGCTCGTGATTGCACTCGTCGTCTGCTTTGTGAAATCCTACCGGGTCATCCGCCATGCGGGCAGGGATAAGCCGTGGCTCCTGGGAGTCTGGTGCGGGCTCCTTGGCCTGGCCCTCCATTCTTTTGTGGAATACACCTTCCACTCGCCAGGCATTGTCATCACCGCTTCCCTTCTCATGGGGCTTCTTCTCGGCTTTGGACGGCTGCATGGCATCTCGGAACACCAGCGGGAGAGATCCCCTGAACTCGCGCAGGAGTGAGTAACAGAGAGACGTTCGCCATCACGATGGTTCCTTGAGGGCTCGACCGATCCCGAAAAGCGGGAAGAGGCCGAAGACCGGGGACTGGATCCACGAGACGCTTTACCTTGTGGTTCCCGTCCCCGGTTTTTATTTGGACCTGCCGCCCATGATTCGCCGCAACCCTCGAGGCGGCGGCTTCGGGTAAGGCCGGCAGATTCTTTCCCGTATGGCCTTCACAAGATCCCGCTCGGTGTAGATCATCTTTTCAAACAGGACACAGAACTTGCCGATTTCCCCGACGGAATGGGCGTCGCTCGACGCAATCGCCGCCAGGTCCATCTCGCTGCATATCGCTTCAAGCCGCCGAGTGTCATCCGGGTTCCGGTACCGGTAATTCGCCACCTCGACTCCGTCAATCATCGCGGACTGGATCTCATCTCCCATGCCGCCTATCTTCGCACGCGGATGCGCGGCGATGACTATCCCGCCTTGCTGATGGACAATACGACAGATCTCATCAATTGCGCACGGCTCCTCCGGGATTTCCG